>JAABUQ010000483.1_pt1 | contig 92132 bp, 96 predicted proteins | sample 5560001 | NCBI WGS metagenome assembly JAABUQ01 (sample SAMN10711888, study PRJNA513371) | rock metagenome | isolation source: Antarctica rocks | place: Antarctica: Victoria Land, Finger Mt nord | collected 2015-12-18
ACCCCCTCCTCCACCGCCACTCTTCTTCCCCCCCTTAAAGTCCCTCCAACTCCCAATTCTCCCCTCCCTCGTCTCCTCCCACTTACTCTCATACTCCCTCCTCCTCTTCCTTTGATCCACCTCCTCATCCTGTTTCCGCTGCTCCCTCCCCTCCTCCTGCATCTGCGCCTTCATCTGCTTCTTCCGCCTCAGCTCCTCTTCCACCAACACCTTCTTCGTCAACTCCCTCCACTCCTTCTTGAAATCCTCATTCGGCTCCTTCACTTCTGGAGAATCGATTGTGAGTTTTCTTTGGCGGATGAGGAGCGAGCGCGCGTCGGCGATGCAGCTGTCGAGGTGCTGGCGGGGCTTCTCGTCGAGGAGGACGGAGGAGGCTTTTTTGAGGCGGTCGAAGGCGTTGGGGGCGAGGGGGTTGGTGGTTTTGTCGGGGTGGATTAGGAGGGAGAGAGTGCGGTATTGGGCTTTAATTTGGGTGTCGGGGATGCCGGGTTGGAGATTGAGGACGGCGTAGCTGGTGAAGGTTTAGCTGCTCGTTGCTTAGGGAGGCTTCATTTGAGGAAAGCCCTAACGCATCAAGTTGGAAGGCTTTGAGAATACGATCGATTTCGGCGTCCTGGATCGTAATTAGTGGAGTCAATGACACAAGAGTAAAGCTGGGCGTACTTTGTTGAACTCCTTCTCTTCTTTGGCAAGGGCGTCCAGGGCTTCAAGCTCTTCCGTATCCTCAGCTTCCACCTTGATTTCTTCTTTTATACCCATGACGCTAGATTTGAGTATCAAAGTAGGTGCCTGTGTCGATGATTCGGGGAGATTTGTTTTTTAAGTTGCTGGAGGTCCTGCAGCGTCTTTAGCCGGCCAAATCAAGTTAGCTGCGATCTGTTATCGATAAGGGTTTCATCATGGGATCCAGAGCCTTCACCACTCTGCCGAACTTCGACGTTGCACCATTGAAGCTGAAGATGGCACCGGAGCAAAGGAAACGCAAGCGGGCTCCCGCTGCAAGTGCTCGAGAACGGCCAGAAAAGAAGGCTCGAACGGAAGAGAACCTTGAAGCCCTCAAGCAGCGCGTTCTGAATATCGGTACACAAGAAAATGTGTTCGAAGCTTTCGAAGATCTGCCTCTGTCAAAGCCCACGACCCTCGGGCTAGAAGCTTCGCACTTCAAGAAGCTGACTGACATTCAGCAGCAGGCGATACCATTGGGATTGCAAGGGTCGGATATCCTTGGGGCAGCCAAGACTGGCAGTGGGAAGACGCTTGCTTTCCTCGTACCGGTGCTTGAGAATCTCTACCGAAGACAATGGACTGAACATGATGGCTTGGGAGCATTGATTCTCTCTCCGACACGTGAATTGGCAATTCAAATATTCGAAGTCTTGCGGAAGATCGGGCGCTACCATACCTTTTCTGCTGGGCTTGTGATCGGTGGGAAAAACCTACAGGAAGAGCGGGAAAGGCTGGGACGGATGAACATCCTTGTCTGCACGCCGGGTAGAATGCTTCAGCATATGGATCAGACGGCTGCTTTCGAGCTGGACAATCTGCAGATGCTGGTTCTGGACGAGGCGGACAGGATCATGGATATGGGATTTCAAAGTACTGTGGATGCCATCGTGGAACATCTGCCTCGAGAGAGACAGACTTTACTGTTTAGTGCTACACAAACCAAGAGAGTCTCGGATTTAGCGAGATTAAGCTTGAAAGATCCGGAATACGTATCTGTTCATGAAGCTGCTAGCAGTGCGACTCCTTCCACTTTACAGCAGAACTACATCTTGACACCGCTGCCCGAGAAATTGGACACGTTATGGAGCTTCCTCCGAGCGAACCTCAAGTCAAAGATACTTGTCTTCCTATCGTCGGGCAAGCAAGTCCGCTTCGTTTACGAAAGTTTTCGACATATGCAACCTGGTATATCACTGTTACACTTGCTTGGGAGGCAGAAGCAAACGGCAAGATTGGACATCACCACCCGTTTTTCGACCAGCAAAACCTGTTGCCTCCTTGCGACTGATGTTGCAGCACGTGGCCTCGACTTCCCAGCCGTGGATTGGGTCGTCCAGCTTGACTGTCCGGAAGACGCCGACACATACATACACCGGGTCGGCCGAACGGCTCGATATGAGCATAATGGACGTGCAGTATTATTCCTTGCACCGTCGGAAGAGGAAGGTATGCTGAAGCGGCTCACACAGAAAAAAGTGACCGTTGAGAAGATCAATGTCCGACAAAAAAAGCAACAGAGTATCAAGACCCAACTCCAGAACATGTGTTTCAAGGATCCAGAGTTGAAGTACTTGGGGCAGAAAGCTTTCATGTCTTACGTGAAATCCATACATCTGCAGAAGGACAAGGAGGTTTTCAAATTGGACGAGCTACCCCTAGAAGAGTATTCGGCGAGTTTAGGTTTGCCAGGTGCCCCAAAGATCAAGTTCATGAAAGGCGATAATTCAAAATCCCTGAAGAACGCTCCACGCCAAGCTATCTCGTCTTCCGAGGATGAGGACGAGGATCCACGTGTGGAAGGAGATGATAAATCTCGCAAGCCGACAGTAAGAACGAAGTACGACCGGATGTTCGAAAGAACCAACCACGATGTCCTTTCTGGCCACTACACCAAGCTTATTGACGACAAAGACCCTTCTGGGCTTAATGGGGAAGCCGAACCTGATGAAGCTGACTTCTTGACCGTTAAGCGTCGCATAGATCCAGAACCAGCGGATGAATCCAAAAATCATGAGAATGATACCAGCAATAAGAGAGTCTTCAATGGTCTTGGCAAGGAACCCATCGTCATTGACTCAAAGCGGAAGGAGAAGCTTCTCAAGTCAAAGAAGAAAATGCTGAAATTGAGGGAGAAGGGTACTAAGGTCGTGTTCGACGATGAAGGTCAACCACATCAGATCTACGAATTGGAAAATGAAGAACATTTCAAGGAACGTGGTCCGGCTGCTTCACAGAAAGCAGAGTTCCTAGAAGCTGAACAAGAGAGACTTCAGAATGCCGATCTCACAGACAAGCAGGCCGCGAAGCTGAAAAGGAAGGAAAAGAAGGCTAAGAGGAAGGCTAGGGAGGCTGCTGAGAGATCACAAGATGGAGAGGAAGACAAAGGCGTGTCGGAACCTGATGATGGTGGCGAAGACGAGGGTGGGGATGGCTTGATGGGGCAAGTACCTGAACCCAAAATGAAAAGACCCAAGAAATGGTTCGAGGACGACTCTGGGGATGACACCAAGCAGCGTCGTCGACCTGCTGACATGATGGAACCAGAATCGTTGGAAGATCTGGAGGCAGTCGCATCGGGCTTGCTAAAGTGATGCAATACTAGCTCGCAGTGCCACTTTGATCATACGTTTGCTTACGACGAAGCGTTGAGAACCGTGTAAATCTTTGCCAGCTCAGACGAAATGAAGAAATAGCTTCGTATACGCTGGTCTGAAATTTACTTACCCATCGAGCCATCGCCACGCTGTGGGATCCAGGAGTCTCTTTCACGCATCAAGTCCGAAATTGATCGCGCTAACCCTCCCCCAGTCATGGGCAGCCGTGCCTTTCAAAAAGCTCACCTAATTTGGTCAGAACACCACTATCGATAATCAGGCCGATGCCGTTGATATAGCTTGATCCCTGACTTTGAAAAAGATGAATGCTTCGACGACCTACACTGGTAACGCTATTCCGCTGAATGGTGATTATCTTTTGATATTCTTCTCCAACGACGGTACCCACCATGTCCCTGCAACAATTGGCGTATCTGCCCACGACGGAGCTACCAGGTTGACCCGTATCTCGTGGCGGAATCATTTAATACTATGCCATTCAGTGTTCTGGCTCGATTTTTGCATGTATCTTGCGCCTCACAGCATTCTTCGCAATGCCTAAGTCGGCATGTTTGGTTGCGACATAAGACATCAGTCCTGGCGCATTTCTACAACTGGCCTCTGATTTTAGGGTAACGATCAAGCCTCGCTCCAAGCCACGAGAACCGTGTCGGCCATGAAATTTCAATGGCTCTTGCGTTGACGTCGCTCTGGAAATTGCTCGCAAGTACAGCATGGAGCCCCTGGCGTTGACCCAATTTAGCCTCGTGTACTTTTTGATCGAGGCGTCGACAGCTGGAGTGTAGCTTGTGACACCAATCTCTCCTTCATAGTCGACCGCAGTCTATCGCTCTTCTCATAAGCCCCTGGAGTAGACCTCCGCGATGCTGATGATGGCTTGATCTGCTGCTACCTGAAAGCATACGAGGTTAGTGGAGGTGACTATATTCGTACTCCGGAGGACCGGCTACTGCACCGCTTTCTCGCAGAATCTTCCTATTGAGTAAGAGGAGGGAGATCATTCTGGTCGCAAGATGTAAACGAACAGAATGGGTCGATGGGCCGTTGAGGAATCCTTTGATCTACAAAAGCGTACACATTAGGGCTGAATAAGGCTCTTGTCGACTGCATGAATGACCGACGATTTTACATCTTGGACCGCTAGAGACATGTGTGCTTGTCACGACCTCCACAAGTGCCCAGCATCCTCTCAATGATTCACAACTTGCAATCTTCAAGCGTCCAGCCCGTCGCCGACACCACAAACCCAGCTCAGCCGTCAAACCACACTCAACTCCTCCCGGCGCAAGCCCTCTCCCACCAACAACCATCGCTCTACTGCGGACTCGTAACGAGAGTCTTGCTCGTCTTGTCCCCAACCATCACCTCGACCGTAAAATTCTTCAGCAGGGGCTCATACAGCACCCCCCACAGCGAATACAGCACCGCATTGAAGACTGCCTTCCCCACAACCACATCTCCCGGAATATCCACCGTCGTCGAGATAATCCCGTAGATATTCGATTTCTCTACACCACCGAGATAGATCAGCACTCCGCCCTTTCTACCCACCTCAACAACCCTGAATTTCGGAAGTAAAAACAGCGGTCAAGAGTCACTTACTGGGACCCAAATACTCCGAACCTAGCAGCGTAATCCCTACGCTCTCGTTGTAGAACGGCTGATAGTCGAGCGGGGAGCCGAGTGAGGTGAGGCCAAAGGCGATGGCGACGTCGGCGACGGATTGGATGTAGCCCGCTGTGATGATGGTGACGGGGATGGTGCTGCCGGAAGCGATGGTGCTGGGGACGGCGATGCCGGTGATGATGGCCGTGGCAAGGGGGGTGAACAGGGCGGTGGGGAGGGTGGAGGAACGCATGCTGAGTGGTGGTGTGATTTGGTTTTCGAGGTGGAGAGTAGGTGGAGGGGTGGAAACGTCGGGTTTGTCTGATTGAGGTCGAGCGGTTTGATGGGGAAGCTGTGTTTCACTTAAGTGAAGATAGCATTTGTGAAGAACTTATGTACCCTACCTTATCTTAAGCGATGAAGGATCGCGATCACGTGACTCCCTTGCGTAGGATGAAGTGCCAGCTCCGCCCTCTTCTTCACACAACTCGCGCTCCTGTCGAAACAACGCGGCATTCCTTCGCTCTTCACAACTTCCTCAATGAATCAACTAACTCGGTCTCCGCAGACGTTGTTGGAGGGTCTATTCTCGTAAATCGTGACACTGCCTGCTACACGATCGTAATAACCCGCCAAGGTCTCACTTTCTTCCGGTCATAGCCGATAGTTCAGGGTGCCCCTATTCTCGATGTAACATCACGTTTCTTGTTGTGCAAGTGTGCGCGTTCCCTGAACTTTCTATGTAGTATCTCTATCTTCGCTCAGCTATTGAAGGGAAACATAGCAGTTTCTCAAACAGGCTCTGAAGACAGGCAGACGCTCGTACGCAACCAGCAACTTGATAAACACACTCCCCAAATACTTACTCAGTAATCATCGTCGACTGCGTCCGCATAAAGTACCCATGCCAGTCTCGGTTCCCCCAACCTGTATCTGGCCCTCCGATGCGTCTCCGTGATTCGCCAGACTTGGATCACGAATCACGATGGTGATCGTAGGAACGATGGTGGCCATGGTGACGACGATGACCGGGGGAGCGATGGCCGTGGTGACGACGACTCGAACCTTCGGACGTATTTTCATCATCATCATCATCATCATCATCATCATACTCTTGCTGTCCGTACCCATCGCCGCCATACCCCTGCTGTCCATACCCATCACGACCATACACCTGCTGTCTCCGCCCATAATACCGCTCATGCACCCCCCTATCCTGCCAACCCTGATCATAATTCGGCCTTTCAGCGTCGTAGTAACCCCGCCCGTACCCTCGAGCGTAACACTCCCGTTGCTGTCGCTAAGCTTGTCTCTCGGCTTTCCGTTTGTCATGAAGAAGGTCTTGTTCACGTTGATGCTCAAGTTCCTTGCCCTTGCGATCTGCATAAGCTTCTGTGAGATCGGTCAAGCGAGTTAAGAATCCATTCGTGACCTCAGACCGTGGTAAAGCTGCCTTCTCCTTCTTCTTGGTGAAGAAGCCCATGTTCGGAAAGGTGCTTGTGGCTGGCTTTCTTGGGTATACTTGGCTTTGCGAGCGGTGATCGATGAGGATGGGCGCTGAAGCAACGGAACGAGGTGTAAAATCTGAAAATACTACGGACAATTTATAGAGTCAGTGCCCAGAGGTTTAGAATGCGAAGTACAGAAAATCCGACTCCCATCTATCTGGACTGAGTCGACCTCATGCTTCATGACCGGCGGGATGAGTCCTATAATGCCGTACTGCGATATCAATGATGCATGGTTCATGGATCAGACTTGAAGGAGAGCTTGAATGCAGCTGCACCATGACTGACACATCGTCCAGAGCAAGATTCGCGAGCATATATCGGGAGCTCCTTTCAGCATAGCAACAACCTCAGGAGACAGAAAGGTCAGATATCATGTTCCTACGTAGTCCACATGGTACTCGATTTCGAGTTTGATCTTTTCTCCATCAAGGTGATGGCCGGATTCGCGGCTTCCCGTAGTCATACATACCTTCACAACTCCTCACTCAAGGGAATTTCTTCCACATTGTTCCTCGAGCTTCACAGTTGAGCACGCATCACCTGTACCCGATACGCCAGCTCTGCCGCGCCCTTTGCAGCCACAAATTCAGACTCTGCGGAGAAAATGGGTACATCATCTTGCAAGCTTTCCACGACCTCCTTCACCACTGACTGAAATTTGGTAGAAGACGCCGCCTCGCCATAGAGTATTAAGGTATCAATATGATTCCTGGGAGGCCACCCACGCAAAGCCTGTACACGAAGTGTATCATGCACCCGCGCCCAGTAGGAGATGGGGTCTGGGAAATTGGATAACGCGTCTAGTCCAAGTTCATAATCGACAGGATGTTCTTTATAGGAATTAGGGAAGGACCATTGAATTGCCGTTGTGAAAGGGTACGTTTCGACCATTAGCGCGTCTTTGGTGAGCGAGATGGCTAGTGTCACATTTGACGACCATTTCTTTTCTTCAGCATTGCATACGGAAAAATGTGTGGTGTTCTGACATAAGCCCATGCCGTAGCCAGCGTAGGTGGCCGACATTTGATGCGGTTGATGGTGGAGCTGGCGATCAGTAAGCGGGAAGATGCCGAGGTACTCGAGAGCATCGGTGATATCCTCTTGGCAAAGACTCCAATGGTTGGGAAAAGTGACGACCGCAGATTTAGCGGTAGAGCCCGGGTCTGTTGGGCTTGCTTCTGGTGGAGGGACTTGAGAAGGTCAGCTAGGAGGGCTACATCGGTCGTTGCTGGCAGGCCGATGAGCTTGCGAAACTCCCTCCGAAAGACGGGCCAGCGTTCGAAATCTGGGATTGCGGCCCAAGTGTACGGATAGCTGAATCATTATGAGTGTGTTTACCCCTGTTATGTAGGCGATTGGAAAACATACCAGGGATAGTCTTTTGTTCCAGTCATCGAGGTTCCCTTCTTCGACAATCTCTTCATCATTTCTACGTACGCTGGGGAGGCGGATACTTTTCCGACATGCGTGATGGACCCGTTGGAATGACGGACAGCGGCTGTTCCAAACCCGGTTGACAGATCAAAGCCGTAGCCTGGCTTGCTTTCCGAGGCGCCATAGGTCAGATCATACTTTGAAGGCGGAGGATTTCGTCGGACAGCAACACTGAGAAAGAGTACGAAGCTAAGGATAACAAAGAGTATTAAAACACCTATGCCAATCAAGACTCGTCGAAGTAGACAGCGTCTATGTTTTTCGCGACGGTCGATTGTCTCCGTCTCACAGACTTCGCGGGTTAGATCCGGATTTTCCATGCTTAGAGTGTTGAATGAGCGGTAAAATCTTGATCCAAGATGACGGTAAGAAGACAGTCAATACGTCGGCACAATCATAGTTAGGGCGACCGGATGATATCGTAGGATCTGAAGGATGGATTATTGTGGCGCAGTCGCTGTTGCCCTTAGGCATGAACTTCGGATCAAAGAAGAATGCGACGTGCAAGCATCAAAAACAAGATCGAGATAGATGTCTCTGGTACGATTTCTAGGAGGCAAGTCTCCTAGGAATGATGGAGACATCGATAGAGACATAGGAGATGCTCAGACTGACAGTGTCCCAACGAAAATCGAATGGCATCAGGCGACGCTTGGGCTGGTCATTTGGATATCACCGGGCGGTCCGGCTTCGAATGAATTGCTCCAGCTCGAGATCATCTAAGGCACTGCACCAATTCGAGTACTTCATTGATCGTTGAGATGTCTACTTCGAGTCAAAGAGATCTAGGCGCTCGCTTAAAGTTCAGCGCCTATCTGGGAGACCTGGTGATAAGAGTTCATACAACAGCAAGAGCCCAGAATTTGGCTTCAGGGGTGGTAAGCAAGCTGTGGATTGACCGGTGGGTTGTAATGACAGGTATGAGGTTGGAGGTAGGGTTCTCCTTCTCGCAGTAGGAACTCTTAGCCGGACAAACATCGGCAGTCTCTATACAAAGCATACCATTATCATGCGCAATAATACATGTACCCTCACGACATGAATGTTGCACTAATTCATCCTACCATACCATTCAAAGTCCAGTCCAGTCCATGACATCCGCTCAATATGCCAGACCCAATCAGTACCCTACCATTACCCTTACCTACCATGATTCTCAACCACCTCCAGGACCTGGGAACGCTTCACCACCTCCTACCAGCATCCCCTGCGGTTCACGCTATCTTCGCCGGGCATCATTGCGAGATCACAGAATCCATCCTTTCAAATTTTGGGCCCCAAGCACAACAGCTTCTGCGCATAGTCGTGTACATACGCTCCCAGCCTTCAAGTATATGAGCGCGACGCGACAGCATCCAAGATTACGATAATTTCCGCGCAGCCTACGTCTCAGATACCAATGCGGGCGTTCCGCCCCTTAGCAAGAGCACAGCGACACTCGCGGCTGTTCGAAGCCTGGTGCAGACCGCCAGCCAAGTGCAAAGTCAGAACGGAACGGGAGCTTTTTCTTCGGTGGAGGAGTCTTATAATCCGAGAACGCTGAACGCGTTTCTGGAAGGACATGAGTCAGCCTCAGATTATGACAGGCCTCAAACGGGGCACGCGATACCATGGATCAATTATCCAGAATTCAGCAGTCAATAGAAGATGGTTCAACTCGGTTTTTAGAAGCCAGAAAAGCTTTTCTAAAAAAACACGCATGATCTTGCAGAGATCTATAACCACGGTCAATCGACAATTCAACGTCTTCACTGACCACCACAACGCTTGGACCGGCCAATCCGTCAATCCGTCAAGGTGAAAAGCAACTCGTAGCTCCCATACTCATCCGTGAACATCGTGATCTTCTCGATGTCCTTATTTGGAAACAGGTTCGGATGGTTGATGAGGAGCCATACCACGCCCTTGCCGTGTGGAGTGCCCAGGAGAGCTCGGAACCTATCAGAACCCCTTGCAAGAATGATACCAGGCCAGGGCTTTTCGAATGCGTCGAATCCCACCGGTACACGAGCCACCCGGTCCATGACTTTCTTGGTAAAGTCTGTGACCACGTTGTGCTTGAACACGTACTTCAAGGAACTTGCTGCGCGACCCTGCTCTTCAGCCAATTTCGCCCATTGAATCGCCACTACATCTGACCATTTGTGTATCTGGGGTACAAATTGAGCCAATTTCGTCCTGGGAAGGTCCGGATGATCGCGTCCAGCATAATAGACGGGGCTGAAAGTGTTGAGTGAGATAATGGCCTTGCCTAGAAGGTTGTAGACTTGATCAAATGAACCGTCGGTCGCTTTCTGGCAATCAGGACTCAGTCAGTCTTCTATGGCGTACGCATTTGCGTCATGAAGAAGGTAAGGAAGAAAGCTACTTCATAACATTATTTTAATCGAGATAAGCATTGAGATTGTATTTTTCCTGTTTGAAGAAGATTGAGATAAAAGCACTTACCACATCCTTGGCAAAGCAGTTGTCGAAATTCACGTTCTGCTTGATTCCAATCTGGAGACCATTGCTCTGCTGTATTTCCAGGGCTTGGTATGGGCCGCGGCGCCCGCTGTACTCGTCGGTCATTGTATCAGGGTTTGAATCCGGAATCGTCCAACCGTTTGCCTGATTGTACTAGTGTCAGCAAACTTGCGTCCTTACGCAGAGATCACTGCGGTTTCCATGGTGCTTGGGTGTTGGATCTGAACGTACCTTAAGCTCATCGACTGTCGACCATGGGCTTTGTTCGCGGACACCATTCAGCTTGTCGACGAATTCTTGACCGTCCCTTAGCGCCTTCTGCCAGGTATCTTCACGCTTCAGCAGCTCAAAATATGACCAGTCCTGGTTCAAGAGAGGTGTAAGGGTGCCATTCCGTCCAAAGAATCTAGGGACTTTGGATTCGATTTTCGAGATGTTGCTCAACACATGGGAGAAGAGGAAATTCAAAAAGAATATGGCCAAGAGGACGTGGAATGTTATTGCCTTCATCATTGCGTATGGTGGTAGTCACAAGGTAGACAAGGTACAACTGTTGCTTGAAGAATTTTGGAATTCAAAGGGGGCACGCTCAGGTACTTGAGCATCAGCCGCTTCACATTGCAACGAGCGGGGTGTCTGGTTCACCATCCCCATCACCATCTCTTGGGCGATAACTGAATGCATGCATACACTTCCCAGCTTCATTTACAAAGTCTTCTTCTCAACAGCTTCATCTTCATCTCATCCCCTCTCTCGCAGGCTATGCCTCATCAGGTATGACCTTCTTGCCCTTCCCCTTCGAAGCTCTCGTCTTTCGCTTTCTGTTCGCCCCATAGTCCTCATCCTCGTCATCACTAGAGATGACGATCGGCTCTTCCAAAGCATAAACCCTCTCCTGTTCATCAACTTCGTTTACCTGCTCCCCTCGAAGCTGTCGTCGCATCCGTTCCCGCGTCTCCCGTGGCCCAAGCGCCATAAGCGTCATCCATTCGATTTGCTCCAATTGTCGCGGTTCGTCATCGTCGGACATTTCTGCCGCATCTTGAGCTTTAGCTTTAGTATACCAGTGTTTATCATAGGGAGCTCTCGTCCGCGCTGCACGGGGAGAGGGGGATCCTTGCTGGGCACGGCGGGGAGCGGGAATGACGGATTGGCCACCTACGTTGGCCGGCGAGGTTGGGGGCGTCAGCTCGCCTAGGATATCGGTGAGGTCGCTGTCGCTATCTTCCTCATTGTAAACATCAACACCCCGATCTTCGCGGCGTCTAAAACCCCCTTCCAGGATTTCCGTCGCTTGGCTATCCGACATCTCGGCGTCAGCACCATCCGCGGAGGCAACATCATCCGAGTTTTCATCCGTGGTGGCCCACTCGCTATCCCCAGCATCCGTCATCTCCGCATGTTCCTCCTGGGCCGTAAGCGGATGAGGACCCTGGAGTGGGAATCTGACAGGGAATTGACTGAACTCCAGCAGCGTGGCGGCAGCCACTTGTCGCTGTGCTTCTTCTTCCTCTGCTCTCTGATGGTCTCTAATGGCTTGATCGTGGGTATCCATGAGCGCCTGCGCGAGGATGAGCTCATCGTCGTTGTAGACCCTCGGGGTTGTGTTATTGGCGGCAGCGGCTTGCTGTTGGGCTGTGAGGAAGGATTGGATGTTGTTGGTGTAGGAGGGGAAGAAGGTGGAGCGCGTGGCGGAGGTGGGTGGTTGGGTGGTGGACATGGTTGTGGTAGAGCGGAGAAGCTGGGTGTGGTTTTGATATCTAATAATTGCTTTGATGGAAGTTGTGGGATTGGGTTTGATGGAACTGTATGAAGTGGTCTGGGTCAAGTATTCGAGTGGAAGAGGAGGTAATCGAGGTTATATAGTCCATGATAGGAGATAGAACATTGGTCGGTGTGATGGAAAAAGGCATTGTGTTGCCCCCCGAAACGGATGTGATGATGTTGAACAGAGCACAATACAAAGACATGGAGCTTGGATCTCGCTTCGGCTGAGTAAATGTATAGCTGGACATGCAAAGACACCTCGACGAACAAAGACATTGTATGCCGGCGGCAAAACAAAGAGAATAGTAGAGATAGCGGAATAGGCGAGGCGCTGCTCGGGATAGACAAGGTCATTGTTACTCTATGCTTGGGTGCTGGTAGGGAGGTGAGTTTGATTAGCATGGTTTTTTGCAGTAGATGGGGTATAGGGTGCCATGGCCGTTTGATGGGAGGGTATTCCTAGCGCTCTTGCATTTAGCGATTCTTAGCATTGGGAGGGAGCTTTGACCGTGAATTGTTGACATGGAGGATCAGTTTTGTGTTGTCTGGATTACTCTCGAGAGCAACAATAAAGGTATATCGCGTGCGAAAAGGTGAGAACTAGTTAGGATCTGGTGTCAATTCTTGTCCTGACTCGAGGAAACGTCTATCTATATGTACCTATGATCCATTACCAGAGACTATTGAAGGTATAAAGCAAATATTGAGCCGCGTAGATTAAGAAACTCAACTTTTGGTAGGCCTCGCCGCGCGCCCAGATTCGTCCGTAATTACATCACGTACCCAAGGCCGTATCTACGATTTCTTTTCCCGTCTATGGCGCCATGACCGATGCCAGCAACGCCATCCTGCAAAAGAGCCCATATCGCATCTGTCGAAAGTATGCAGCTCTCGGGTCGTCGTCCACTTCCTCTGCCAACTCCTCGTTCCTTGGCAGAGGATGCATGACAATCATTTTCGACTTCGCATGCTGCATTACTGCATTATCAATCCGGTAAGAGCCCTTGAGACGCTCGTAGTCCTCTACCCGGTCGAACCTTTCCTTTTGCATGCGCGTGCAGTAGAGCACATCGCTACTTCCAATAATCTCCTCAGTAAGCTTGTCTGATTCGAGTAAAAGTTTACCAGAGCGTACTAGCTGCTGGCGGACTTCGGCCGGAAGAGCAAGCGACGAGGGCGAGACCAGTTGTATGCTCGCATCGTAGTGGTCGAGAACCTTGATCAGAGAATGGACTGTGCGACCGTAGCGTAGATCGCCAACAAAAGTGATGATCTTGCCGTTCACGGTGCTCAGCTCTTCCCGGATCGTGAAGAGGTCGAGGAAAGCCTGGGTCGGGTGTTCGACGCTACCGTTTCCTCCGTTGATGATCGGAACTCGTGAATATTTGGCTGCTGTAGCAGCGCTTGAAGCTTCAGGGTGGCGTAGCACAATAGCGTCACTATAACAGCCAAGTGTTCGGATGGTGTCAGGGAGGGACTCGCCTTTCTGCGTGCTCGAATGAGTCTGAGTGACTGGTATAGTCCGCCCGCCCAATAACTGCATAGCTGCATCGAAAGAAGCCGATGTTCTTGTCGAGGCTTCGTAGAACATTGTTGTAAGGATGCGACCCTTGAGCAGATCGGAAATTGTCTGGCTTTGAAGGCCTAGGCGCATTTGATGCGCTACCGAGAAGAGGTGATGAAGATCATTCCGAGAAAGCTCTGTTACGGATAGGATGTGTCTGTCTTTGAACGGAGAGCGAGCTAGTAGGTCTAGAAGGGTATGCGATATCGATGGAAGCTGAGGTAACAGCGGAGGCCCAAGCTCCATTAGGGCCGCTGGTCCCATCCATGTGGGAGATTGAATGCCTTGTGTATCGGGTTGGCGCAGTCTACTGATTGGGCGCGATGATAATATCGACTGGCGCCGACCTTGCGCAAAGTCCGAATGTGGGTATGCATGTGGCGACGAGGTGCCTTTGACTTGGGGTGACGACAATGTATGGATTGAATGACTCGACATGTCTGTCCCACAAGGCGCATTCGGTAGCATTCTCCCATCTAGACAGACCGTCTTCCCTTGGATACTGATTCGTTGTACAGACCCACACACTGTCTTACCAACAAATGGCGACCAAGCGGAAGAGGCCTGCAGGATGTACGGTCTGTCAACTTCAACCTCCAATGAGGTCTCTACCTGCTCATGGAGTTCAAAGATCTCCTTGGGCTTATGATGCATTCGCTCTACGATACCGTCAACTGTAAGTCGTCCTTGTGAGACCGCAGTGAGCAAAAGCGGCAAAGTATCCCTGATACCAATTGTAGGATCGAAAATCTGCTGTGCGTCAACAGCGATAGATATTGGTATGCTCCCGATGGAGAAGCAATCAATCGTGTCCAAATGCTCCCAGAGCGCCTTCTGGCCCTCCGCAGTTGGCAAGGCCTTGCAGGTTGGATACTCGTCCTGAGTCAGGAAAAGCGAGTAGACACAAACATCACACGTGACCTTCAATCCCTTTGATTTGCTTAGAGCAATGAGCTCAACGTCTTCCTTGGTGCTCAGACTAGTGACGTGCAATTTGCGGCTGTGAAGACTTGCGAGCAGCAGAACAGAAGCTAGATCAGTAGTCTTTGCGTCTGTGACGATTGCTCTACTAGTAGGCCATGCTGCGAAATGAGAAGTTATTGTGGCGACTTTACTGATGTTTCCGCATAAGTGGTTGAATGGAATGAACAAGGAGCCGACCTCAGTAGCGACTTTGCCGATGACATCAACATTATTAGCGTTGGCCGCGATGGAGAAGTTGAAGTCACAAGAAGCCCCTCGGAAACTCTGCTTGGCTGTTTCAAGTGATGTCAAATCAGCCAACGATGACTTCAGCCCCATTGGCAGGATCCGGACCATGGTGATTCCGGCAGCAAGGGATGCCTCGGTGACCTTTTGGAAATCGTGGTTACCTTTTACTACTAGGCCCGGGACAAAGGCTGCGACATTGATGAGGCCCGGAAGATTGATGGTGCGGTGGCTGGTCTGGTAGTCGATGCTATGAATATCATTGTCATAGCGTCTGGCAAGTGCCTCGATCAGTAGCTTGGCGTTCTTTACGTTTGTCACCAGCGGCGTCTGATAGTCGACTGCCATCCTCCGAGTACGGTAGCCTTGACTGACGTAGTTGGCTGGTCGCCGGTATTGATTACTTGACGGAAGATTTATGTACAGGTCGATCAGGTTGTTCGCTAGATGCTGTGTTAATGAGTACTCGGACTTCTGGTTTTGTTGCTCGCTATCGAGACTCTCGAGGTATTTGACGGGTATCTTGTGCTCCTGGATGTAGTCCGCTGTGCCAGCAGTGGCGAAAATGCAGTATCCAAGCTGATGCAGCTTTTGAATAGATGGTAGCATTTCCATTTTCTCCTTGAAGGACCCGATGGAAAGCAAGATGTTTTTCTTCGGTAGCCGGAAGCCCGTAGATATCAGGGCTTTAAGATAGGCCTCATACCTGTCACGACCAAAGCAAGCGACCTCCCCAGTGGAGGCCATTTCTACTCCTAAGACTGGGTCTGCGCCAGAAAGCCGAGAGAACGAGAATTGGGGAACTTTGACGCCGACGTACTCTTTTGGAATGTTTACTGGCGGATATGGATTCACCGCAACACCCATGATAGCCTTCGTTGCCATCTCGATAAGGTCGACACCCATAACCTTGGATACGAAAGGGAATGATCTCGAGGCTCGAACATTGCATTCGATGACTTTGATTTCATTGTCTTTCGCGATGAATTGGATGTTGAACGGTCCCGTGACTTTCAGCTCCTCGCCAATCTTGCTGGTAGCTTCCTCAATCCTCCTCACTGTTTCAGGATCTAGATCTTGGGGTGGGAGAACAAGAGTGGCATCGCCAGAGTGCACGCCTGCATTCTCGACATGTTCGGACACGAAGTGACCGATCATGGTCCCATTGAGTGCAACGGCATCCATCTCTATCTCCTTGGCGTTCTCGATGTATTTGGTTATTACCACTGGGTGATCCCGGGACACGTCTGCTGCCTGCTTCAAATAATTGGCGAGATCGTTCTCGGAGTACACTGTATTCATCGCTGCGCCAGATAGGACATATGACGGCCGAACAAGAACAGGGTAGATAACTTTGTTACAGAAGGATGTGGCTTCTTCCAGGCTTGTCAACTCTTTCCATGCTGGTTGATCGACTCCAATGCCGTCAAGCATACGGGAAAATTTGTAGCGATCTTCTGCTGTATCGATCATTTCCGGTGAAGTTCCAAGGACCCTAACATTAAGACGGTGAAGTGGCAAGGCTATATTGTTCGGCGTCTGTCCTCCCATTGAAAGAACGACGCCATTTGAGCCTTCCACATGGTATATATCCAATACCGTTTCGAGGTTTATAGTCTCAAAGTAGAGCTTGTCGGCTTCATCATAATCAGTGCTGACAGTTTCTGGATTGTAATTCACCATTACAGTCTTATAGCCTTGCTCTCTCAATGTGCGAATGGCACGCACTGAGCACCAGTCAAATTCGACTGACGATCCGATACGATACACGCCGGAGCCAAGGACCATAACGCCGTGATCTTCGAATGTTACGTCGTGCTCATCGCCGTTATACGTCAGGTACAGATAGTTGGTGTGAGCTGGGAATTCTGCGGCAACGGTGTCGATCTGTTTCACGAAAGGGGTAATCCCATTTTCGGTGCGCATGCGCCGGACTGCGAGTTCGTTGGAGCTCCAAAACCTGGCCAGTTGTCGGTCTGCGAATCCCATCTTCTTTGCGTCCAGCATTAAGCTTGGTGGAACATTGGTCGTGTTATAGGTGCCTAAAAGTTTTGCAAAGTCGCTTAGGCCTTGTAATTTTCTCAGGAACCACTTGTCAATTTTGGTCATCTCCCAAATTTTATCAACGGTGTAACCCGAATGCATTGCATTCGCTATGGCGAACAGACGCTGGTCGGAGGGCGTCTGCAACTCGTGGTCAATGGACATCAAGGCCTCGGTAGCGTTGAATCCAAGATTCTGAAAATCAATGGATCGGATGGCTTTCTGTATTGCTTCTTCGAAGGTCCGTCCGATACTCATGACCTCCCCAACACTCTTCATCGACGAGTTGAGCTCGGTTTTGACTCTCGTGAACTTCTTAAGATCCCATCTAGGAATTTTAACGACCACGTAATCCAGAGAAGGTTCAAAACACGCACAGGTAACTTTGGTCACAGAGTTGGAGATCTCGTTTAGTGGTATACCAAGGCCAAGTTTAGCGGCTACAAAAGCCAGAGGATACCCAGTAGCTTTAGAGGCAAGAGCAGATGACCTCGACAAACGTGCATTGACCTCGATAATGCAATACTCTCGGGAATCCGGATTGAGTGCGTACTGAATATTGCATTCACCGACCACACCAAGCTCACGGATTACATTAACGGCGGTAGTCCGCAGCATGTTGTAGTCTTTGTCGGACAAGGTCTGTGAAGGCGCAACCACGATCGAGTCGCCTGTGTGGATACCTAGCGGGTCGAAATTCTCCATGTTGCAAACAGTGACGCAATTGTCTCTTGCATCTCGGACAACCTCATATTCAATTTCCTTCCATCCCTTCATACTCCTTTCGATCAGAACCTGAGGACTTGCGGCAAAAGCTTTGTCGCATAACTCAACAAGCTGTTGTTCGTTCTCTGCGAAACCACTACCTAGGCCTCCAAGTGCATAAGCAGCACGTACGATGACCGGAAACCCGATAGCTTTGATCACCTGCTTGGCCTCTGTGGTTGAGCTGGCAGACGCAGATTTGGCACATTTCTCACCAATAGATTCCATGCGCCTTGCGAAAAGCTCGCGATCCTCGGTCGTGATGATGGTATCGATTTGAGTGCCCAATACCCGGACGCCTAGGGCTTGGAAGTCATCCTTCAACTGAATACCAACTTGCAATGCCGTCTGGCCACCAAACGTAACATATATAGCATCAGGTCTTTCGTACTTGATTACCTTCCGGACAGAGTCGGCCGTTACGGGAAGAAAGTAAACTTTGTCGGCAAGACCTTTGGAAGTCTGGATTGTAGCAATATTGGGATTGATCAAGATCGTGTAGATACCTTCTTGCTTCAGCGCCTTGATTGCTTGGCTGCCGGAGTAGTCAAATTCTCCGGCTTGACCTATACTCAGACCGCCACTCCCAAGTATCAAGACTTTCCTGACACTGATGCGAGGATGAAGCCTCTCATTTTCATCTGCCGTCCCTCCAGGGAGCTCGATAGGAAAAGATAGCATTTTGGGCGATAGAGCGCAATCAATGATGGCCTTGATGAAAATGTCGAAAAGAAATTCGGTATCGCGAGGACCAGGAGTACTTTCCGGATGAAACTGTACGCTGAAGTAAGGCCGATGCTTATGCCTTATCCCTTCGTTGCTATCGTCGTTCGCATTGACGAATAATTCCTCCCACTCATTAGGAAGACTCATTGCATCGACGGCAAACCCGTGGTTTTGCGAGGTGATGTAGCATTTTCCAGACGCGGTATGAGTGCACGGGATGTTTTGTCCGCGGTTACCAAACTTCATCTTCATGGTTTTGGCTCCAGCAGCTTGAGCTAGGAGTTGGTGACCCAAGCAGATGGCGAAAATGGGAACGCGACCTTCTTCCATAGCGACAGAGATGTTCCTAACCGTCTTGGAGAGCATAGCAGGATCTCCGGGACCGTTGGATATGAACAGGCCATCATATCCTTTGCCTGCCAGACGTGGAAAGTCGTAGTCCCAGGGTACAACCATTACTTCAACGCCCCGCGAAACCAAGCATCGAAGCTGGTTGTACTTGAGGCCCACATCCACGCAGATGACGCGAAGCCGCCGGCCTGAAGAAGGATGATGCAGTGCATTGCTTGGAGAAGGTCGGTACGTCAGGGGCATGCGAATCGAGACTAAAAGTCGTTATCAGACATTTGAAAGCTACTCTTTAGCTGTAACTTCTTACCTTCAGCGGCAAGATTCTTCGTGTTCGGATCCATCCACTCGATTTCCTCGTATCTCGCTCGGAGCGCATGAAGCGCCGGTGCCTGGTTAACAATGGACGAATTTGCAATACCGTTGGCGATGCCATTGGCCCCATTCTGTCTCCTGGCCATCAACTTACCGAGCATGCTACCTTTGTCCCGAATCTTCTTTGTTAATGCGCGAGTGTCGACACCGTACATTGCCGGTATGCCTTGCTCCTTTAACCATGTTCCCAGCGAGGAAGTAGCAAGATGGTGTGAGTAATCTTCACCAGCATAAGAAGCAACTACGAGCCCTGCAACGTGTATTTGAATAGCTTCAAAATGCGCTGAAAGGTCCGGTACGATATCGTCTTTTGTTTCCCTTGATGGTACTCCATAATTGCCAACAAGAGGGTAAGTGATGACAAGAATCTGTCCCCTATATGACGGATCGGAAATTGATTCTGGGTAGCCCACCATACCCGTCTGGAAGACCAGCTCCCCGGATATGCTTTTCGCTGGTGCCCCGAATCCGTAACCCTGATGAAATGAGCCATCTTCCAATTCTAGAAGCATTGTTGGATCCTTGGTTTTTATGGTTATTGCTTCAAGATATCAAGAGACCGACTTCTCAAAACGAGCTTCGTCGAGGGATCGACTTCGTTAGAGGAACTTCATGCGAGGAGGAAATTTATAGCATCAAGCAAACTCCATGAATATAGTTGTGCTGAATTAGTGAATGATTTCGGCCCGCATCACGATATATACCGGTGAAAAAAAAGCAACACCAAGATTCAATTAAAAACGCAAAATCGTGAGATTGGCCACCAAATATGAAAAAGTGGTCGGAGATAATGTGAACGGACTCGAATTCAAAATCTCCAAATCTCGCGCTCAACAGCCGCAGCCGCAGCCGCGGCTACCCTCTTGCGGACCGGGGCTTCCGATTCGTATCTTAGGGCTTGTCTAGGGCTTATACCCTTTGAAATAGGAGAATGAGATACCTTTGATAAAGACATCATCCATGAAAATTAGACGCTATTATCTAAAATCATCATGTAAGCTGCCACTCACGCGCTCACAATTCTGTGAGCCCAAGGGGGTATGCCAGCATTAGGGAGACAGTTTATAGTGGGAAAAGACAATCAAGTCTGTTTGCTGTGGATCGTTTGCTGTGTTAAACAATACTTCATGTGACCAGACATGGGAAACCGAACGAATCAAAAGCGAAGATTCAAATCGTGATAACATAAAAAAGTATCATATGGCTTATGCAGGCTGGACTCGTGAGACGCATCAAAGTGCCCTACCATCATCGTGCTAGCCCCCTTTCGTCAAACAGATTAGAAATCATATTGCAGCTGCTTGCTCCAGCTCGATTCCTTGTCTGATTCGAAATTCTGGAGCTCATCAGATCGCGCTCCCAACAGCCTCCCCCGGAGTATCTTCGCCCTTCTCTCCACCCGCATGGCAATTACAGCGGTACTGCATCCGAAATTCGAAAGGTGCAATGTCCCTCAGCTGCTCCAGCGCAGCCTGACTGGCTTTTACCTTGGCATTCTTACCTGAGCTCGCTTCGCTATCTGCCATGATTTCATCATGGATCATTACTACAGCAACGTTTCGGGGCGGTGACCCATCTAGTGAAGGTAGTTCGTTTGCCATTAGCCTATAGTTCGTACAACCGAACCTTAAGGTGAGGAGGTTGTGGAGGTATGTCTGCCCATTCGAGATTAGCAACAGGGTAAAGCGCAACAACACGTCTGCCAAGAGAATCTGAAGTGACTTACTGTGGGATGATTATTGGCAAATGTATCATAGATACCCATGTCCTCGAAGAACCACCGAACGTGGTCCTCGAAGAAGTGTTCAACCTCCGCAAAGTTGAACTCGGAGTCCACGAAGATAGCCCCAATATAGGACTCGACAATGTCCGAGAGGCACTTGACTGCGTCAGTGTCAATGCCGTAGAAGAACTCCCCGACTTACCTTTGGCGGATTCTTTGTCATGGTCCAGTAGTCCCTAGCACCCTTCGCTTCCCGCTCCGCCTCATTGACTTCTGCTACGAATTCGCGTACGGAGAGTTCGACGATCGAGCCCATGACCCTCAAATGTCTATGGAATCCAAGTCTCACAGCGAGTGCCGCGAGGAATTTGTTCGAGACCATCGCCATCTTGGATTATCAGCTTCATCAAATACATCGTGGAATGGAGGTTACATGCCTTATGCTCGGTAAGCCATTGTGGATCTCGATCGGGGTGGCGATGGAATAGAAAGTTGATGCACACCATATCGAGCAAAGCATCTCCCAAGAATTCCAGACGCTGATAACAGGGTACCTTTTCGTACATGAAAGGGTATGACGGATGCATGAAGGCTGATCTCAGAAGCCGGGGCCATCGGAAGGCATACGCATGCTCTTTGACAGCTTTGGCCGCAAGATCAAGCTGTGATGCAGTAGCTTGAGCGGTCTGCCAAGCTGGCTTGGTGTAGAGTAGATAATACTCCACCCAGCAGGAAACATCATGGTCTTCCTTTGAAACCAGAGCTGATACAGCTTTCACCGCCATGTCCATGTCGTTCGTGCCGCTATACGACAGTAGAGCTGCGCCGATGAGAGCCTCGCAGACATCTGCAATAGTCTTGTCTCCAAGCATATGGTTATAAGTCTTGGGCGGACGCAGTGGGGCTTCCGGCCTCTGGGCGCCTTTGCCTTCGATCAACTTGATACCTTCAGGATACCAGGCGCGCCTGATGTGAAATAAGTATCATGATCCGAGAGACTTTACAATGAAACATACCTGTTGAAACCTTTACTACGAACGTAATCATGAAGCCTGAGATTGAGGGCAACACCGAAGAGATTCTTGTTGCAGATCATCTCCATCCGCCTCACGTGATACTCAAACTCGTCGTTGTCGGGACACTTTGAGAACAGCGATATGGACGTAGCCATCTTGAGAAAGCTGTCGCCAATGAATTCTAGCCGCTCGTAATTCTTGCCCATGCCGCGCTGAACATGGATCTGCTCGCTTCGGTGTTCTTCTGTGTTGTCCGAGTCTTTGGTCATGGCTTCTAGAGCTAATTCTGGTCGTACTTCAAGCCCGAGAGCTTCGCAGGCCTCTAGCGTAATCAGATGTGACTCGATCCTAGATAGCGCTGGTGGTAGTAGATAGGCCATTGAAGCTATTGGAACGGCCAGCTACGATCATCAGCCGCTGCCATGCATACTGTTAGGCTTAAACATACCGTTGAGATGATTAGAGGCTCCGGGCAAATGTAACAGCGTTGTGTAGGTGTTTCGTCCTTTTCGCTGCGATTATCAAGCCAATTCGATCGATGTTTTATTACCTCAGCAAGCACTACGGGCTGCTCAGGATCCCACCGCGTTTCTGCTCGTCCTTTTGAATTCTTAAACATCTTGAGGGTGTAGTCGATGATGGTCTTTCCAAGTTTGGCTCTCGGGGCACCCTCGGGAACAGGGTCATGGATATTTAGACTTCTTTGCACGCCAATCGAGAAGAAGCGCCTTTCTCCAGTCCATCTATCCACCAGGAATCGGTTGGCGAGCTGCGAATCTGGCGTCTCCCGTGACCACTTAGAGTGTTCCTCTTCAGCGCCATGCTCGTATACGAAGTCTACACTCTGCCAATCAATGAGTGTATCTGGCGATACGGAGTCTTTGTCAATGATCACCCGATCAAGGATTGGAGCGAACCAATAGGACATATTCGGCATGTCGTTTTCGAAGATCTTGTTGAAGACGTCCTTGTAAACTCGTAAGGTGAAATCATGTAGCTTTTCCATGGCCAAGCTAGTTACTGGATACGCATTCGTCATCGACCTGCAAAGGACAGTCGAGGTCTTGTCCATTTGTGGAGAAAGAATTATTGCGGGAAAGTCAGGCATTGCTGTGCGGGTCAGCAAGGCCAGCGGTTGAGATGGGCGACCAAGCTCCTCTGGTTTCTCTAGCTGAAGGATAGTGACAAAGAGTCTATCTGGGACCGAGCCACGTGTACGCTCCCAAAGATCAGGCTTCATTTTCATATTGTACGTATTTCCCTTGTTCATACTCAGCGCAAGGTGGGCATTGCGCATTGCCGGTAAATACTTCTTAATCGTCGGCATCAGGTTGCTATCCAACCAATTGCCGCTCCGGAGCAGTAGACACATTTCAAAGGCCGCCGAACGCTTCGCTAAAGCTTTCCTGGATGACGGCTTTCCGACAGCAGAACGGATCGGCGATCCTTCTGGGAGTAGAACCTCGCACACATAGCGTTTGTTCTCGACTGTCATGACGAAAAGGGGTTGCAGGGCAATATTATCAACGTGCGGCTACTCTTGTTAGCTTCGTCGCTGCTTTGGGTACGACATGCATACCAGGCATCCCACGAAATGGGCAAGAACAACTAGACTCGAGTTGTAGGTCAATGTAGCCCCAGTGGACGGATCTGTGTACTTTCCCATCAGCTTCTCTTTTGCTAGCGCGGCATCCAGATTGCAGTCGTTGCCTTGTAATAGGCGATCGGCCGGCAAAGCTTCGCAGAATCGTCTCATGACAATTTCTCCCTGGCGGACATCGCTTATGTTCTGGATATGGAGCCTGTTGCCTGCTTCGATCATATGTATATACCGAGAACTAGCATGACGAGCACGGCCCCTGCTTTGAATATATTGTATCAAGGTATCGTACAAGTCGAATCGAATAATCAGGTTGCAATCAGGGATATCGAGTCCCTCTTCGGCAATGGACGTGGCAAACAAGCAATTGATCTCTCCTTTTCTGAACCTCATGAGCGTAAGGACCTGCTGTCGGAAGCTGATCTTGACATCTCCTGCATCGCCGTACCGGGTGCCGATGAGCATACCGAGCCGAAGGTGGGGACTACCTAGTTTGGCAAAAAGCTGGCCTAGGAGTCTCGCGGTGTACCGTCTCTTCACAAAAATAATGCATCTTGTATCACACGGTTTCTCATAGACCTGGTCCAGATATTTCTTGAGCAGTAGTACTTTAGGACTCATTCCATTGCCTATTGCCGAAGGTGGAGTGAAGTTCCAGTTGCGTACGAATTCTTGAGCCTGCCGGACACGATCTAGGTCGGCGTCAAGCCGTTCAACGGGGCGCGCATCTTTTTGCGCAAGAAATAGTCGTTCTGTTGTACGCTCAATCTTTCGTGCTTCGTCATCGGCGAGGGCGAGAGCCCAGACGTGGTCAGCACACCACTCGCCAAGTGGCGAAGTAGCCTCATGAGCAAATGCTGCTACCCTTCTCACAGCTTCCAGATCTCCAAAAGTGTTCTTCAATTGCGCACAAAGTGGTGTAATATATGGATGTTGAAGACGTGTGTACTCTGCAATGTTCTCACGGGGACGGCTGACTGACATTCGCAGCAGCGAGAGATCTGCAGTGGTCGCAATCTGGCAATGTAGCATTGCTTCAAGCTCCCTGGTCACTGTCAGTCATCGAGAAAAGGTTTTGATGTCTAGAACCCACTTAGCTGCTTCGACAACATCTGCCCTTGCATCAACCGGCGATGCCGTCATGCCGAAGATCTTTGGACGTTTGCGTGGGTCCGCCTCTGTGACATAGAAGTCTTTGATAATCCTGTATCTTTGTCAGTATTCGGCTTATTGACGACTCACTACTACCAACCTCGCATAAGCATGATTCTTCTTTGCGTGGTGCGCCTCATCAAAGATCAAAAGATTGATTTGATGCAGAGCGACGAAAGAGTGCATGAGACATTGGTATAGGATTTCTGCGGTGCAGACGATGACCATGTTCTCCTTGAAATGGGTTTCCCAGATTCCCTTGTTCCAGAGGTCACAACCCATTTCACCACAGAATCGCTCTATCTTTTGATCAAGGTTGCATTCAAGTACTGCGAATTGTTGAAAGACAAGCGTCACACAGTCGACAAGGAAGAAGGAGATCCTCGGCTTCATACCCATAGCTCGGTCTTCGAGCTCTTGATCCAGGATGTGTCGAAGCAGCAGGACTGCAATCAGGGTTTTTCCAGACCCTGTATCTAGCACTGCTATGACATTCTGCTTCTTTGCTTTCTCGAAGAGCTCGACTTGATAATCTCGCGGATTGGTGATGATGACGTTGGATTCTTGCTTGGACATTAGATTTCGGATTGAAAGCGCTTCATCATCGGCGCTGAGTACCGCCTGTCTGACTTGGACTTTCGTGACTTTCTCCGCACGCTGCGACAGCCAGGATGAGAACTTCTTGTTCTGCTCTCGCCTACGCTCGGAAACCTTGGTTACCTTCGGCTGTTCGCTGACATCCTCATCGGTATTGTCGCTCTCGTCGTTCATTGGGCCTTCTTCAGCTTCCAGGTCTGCCATCCTAACATCCAATGCATTGTTACTGGGGAAATCGTTGTCGCTTGTGCCGCCATTGCTAGACGATATTACGCCTGTCATCATATCTGATGTCCAAGGTGTGGCCGACGTTTCTACTGGAGCTGTATCTGCCAAAGTGAAAGTGTCATCTGTTGAATCGATTGCTAGAAGGTCCTCGCTGGATGGTACCATGACTGCCATGAGCATGAGCCAGCCTACGTTTGCGGGTTGCCGATGCGAAGTTTGAAAACGAACGGTGGAGCAATGGAGGAAGGAAATACAGAAATTTTGAATGAGATTGTAGCCTTTCGCCACAAGAACGCGGCGAATGGGGAGAAGTGAATTGAAGGTGAAGAGGTAACGTGAATTCAATTCATAGAAGGTGTTGAGGGCTAAAAGCGTAAGAGATGGCGTCCAGAACTCAACGCTTTTGGGGACGACACTATTCCGTGTTACATAGTATCTGTCTCGTCTGTAGAATTTCTGGTAGAGAAAGAAGAGGATGAATCGGTCAAGCATTCATAACGGTGGGAAGTCCTGTTGGAGAGGTTTGTCCAGAGAACCCGTGACCCGTGCGGTTGCACAAACAAGCCCACTTAGTCCAAGCTTGCTGCATGCAGTATCGTCGGCAGTGTGATATCTGCAGAATCATATCGATCAATGTGGTAGTACTCTCGAGAGGCTCCCAGGCAGGGGCTTGGGCACGATCATGCTTGATCGCATAGGCTCAGGTTTCATTATCAACACAGCTCGAACATTTTGTCCATCCATTAACTGAGAGCTCACTTGCCGGTTCGCCTTAGCCGTGTCAAAGTCACATCATCCGTGAGTAGTGTCGTGACAGAAGGAGAAAGTGAAGGCGCGATCTAAGCGTGTTCTCGAGTTTGTTGCGCGGGTGTAGACCCCTACCCCTTCTCTCATCCGCAGCTTGCCGGCCACTACGGGGGTACACTCGCACTTTCTAGGCTAAAACTACGAGTCCTTTGCGCCCGACATTGTGCTATACATCATGGAACCCGAGAGCAGTATTCGAAGCCTTTTCGCCTCCGCAAAAGCTCAGCGCAAAGAGCTAGACTCCTTCCCAGATCCGACCACCTCCCTATACCAAGAAAACCTACAAGCTGCCATTGCCTCCCTTGAGGAATGCCGACGACTTGCGGAACGCATCTCGCTCTTCAGCCCCAATGAGGCGGAAGACGACGTTGCCTCTGGGGATCTCCAGTACCGCCAACTCTACATCCGCCATGTATAGGATATTTGGTTGATATAGCGCTAGATACTTTCTGATCGACTACTACCTGGGCTACCTGATCACGAAAGACAGCGTATCAAGTCGCGTAACCGTATTGCGGAGAGCAAGGGAGGCCTACGAGCGGTACCTGGCGCTGGTGGACAGCTACGGCATGCTTTCAAAGGGCGACAAGAAGCTACAGGAGCGGTACCTCGACAACCGGGACGACTTCTCTCTCATGCCCCTGTCGAATCCCACTGCACGTCGAGATATTAAAATCGCACGGCTGAAGCAGGAGAGGGAATTAGAACTGAAGCTGGAATACCTTGCTAAAGTACCTATGGCTCTTCAAGAAGACGACTCCACAATCCGCGAAGTCTACCTCGCCGACATCCAACTCAGCATCCACCGAACCTTCCATGCCCTCGATATGATCGCCCAGGAACTCAAAATACTGGCTCTGATGCCACCTACCCCCGGAGTAGAACAGCCGAACCCGCTTGATTCCCGCGATGGCTCGACCCGCAACGGTGACGGCTACTCTGAACGGCTGGATGCTCCCCACACATCCTTGAATGGCAAAGGTGGACCTATACTCAGCATGGAGGGAAGACCTTTGAAACCTTTCACCCTACTCGACAACCGGCAGAAGCTGCGGAAGGGAGTGTTCAGGCCGGACCATAGCCTGCCGACGATGACTATTGACGAGTATCTGGCGGAAGAGAAGCGAAGAGGAGGAATAGTCGATGGTGGAGGGGAGAAGAGTGGGAGACCTGCGGACGTAGATGAGGATGACGTGGAGAAGGCGGATCAAGAGACGATGAAGGCGAGGGAGTGGGATGATTATACGGAGTCACATGCGAAGGGCAGTGGCAATACGCTTAACAGGGGTTGAGGTGGCGAGAGGCCATGTGCGACTACAAGATCTACGAAGATAATACGAGGGGAATATATGGCTGTACTTGTAAGAACCCAGCACGCTTATCGCCTGTTAAGAGAAGGTTCCCGCATGCCAAAGTTGAACCAGTACCTTAGACATCGCGCAGCAGGGACTGGGTTGTCGAGACGACTGAGTGCCTTCTAGAGCTCATCTATCAAAAAACGCCATCGTATACGTCCACCATGCATCTACATCATATCGTTATCATCCTCGCGCATCCCTCCCAAGCCTCTCCTCCGCATCCTTCTCTAGCTCATATGCCGGTCTATACCTCTCTCCATCCCCTTCCCCCTCTATCTTCAACACTGGATTTGGATGCGTATCGCCCATGCCCCCCAAACTCGTATACCCCCGATCATACAACCCACAATACTCGACGCCCATCCACCTCAAAAACGCCCACACCTCCGCATACCGCCAATCAATCACGGGATGCACCCTCATGAAACTCGGCCAGCCGCGATCCGTCTCATCGAAGGCTGTCAGGTTCCCGCCGTGCGGGTCGGTGCGCCGCGTGCCGACGAAGATGGCGCGGATGGAGGGGTTGTCGGCAAGGTAGTGCGTGAAGGCGAGGCGCATGGAGGGGTGGTGATAGTGTTGCAAAGAGAGGTGGTAGCGCGTCGAGGAGGAGGCGACGAAGGCGTCGACAGAGGGGAAGGGGTGGTCGGGGGGGATGTAGATTGCGGAGAGGAGTGCGGGGAGGTGCGGGTGGGTGGAGAGGAGGGAGAGATAGAGGATTAGGAGGACGAGGCAATCTTTGCCGCCGTTGTAGGAGAGGGAGAGGGAGGGGAGGCTGTGGAGCGTGGAATTGTTAGAGATGGATGTGGTTTTTGTGGTGGGGAGGGGCGGCTTACTCGTATTTGTCGAGGGCTTCTTGGATGACGGCGAGGGAATGGCGGGTTCGGGCTTGAGCGGCTTTCAGCCTTTCCGTCTTGAAGTCTTCCTGAAGGAACGCCGTGACTTGGGAGTGGAGCTGTGCGCAGAGGTTGCGCAGTGCCGAACTGTCATCGTTGGAGGCAATAGGCTGCTGGTTCTCCGTATTGTGGAGAGCAGGCTCCGTCATAGCGATGGTGTGGTGACAGGGTCCATCAGCGAAGACTTCGGCTGAACATTGAGACCACGAAGCCAGCTGTACAATTATGAACACAGTCCCGGCTTCTTGGACTGGCCAGAGACATGTCAGCAAACGATCTGTGTACAAATCTTACGCGGGGACCTGCCGGAGCGTCGGGCCGGCGCTCCGCTCATATTCCGCCATGTCTTCCTCAAACCTCCAGCTCAGTATTACCTTATCGTCCATCATCATCGCTGGTACGACGTTGCGAGCTTTGAGCGGCTCAATCGGAGACGAGGACCTCACAGCTGAGATAGCTAGGATCAACCAGGAAGAAATCACTCATGCCTTGCCGCCGACCAGCACCCCAGAACGCCTGGTATTGGATTGACATCCTTGTATGCATAGCAAGCATTGCATCTGAGTTCTTGGTGTTCGCGTCTAATTACCTGGGTCTCAACAACACTTGGCAGGTTTAGATATATGCGTGAACAAATCGGACCACGGGGTGCACACGGAGAGGCCTAAGTGGGATCCGTAATATCAAAAGGGTGATGAAGCGAATTCGGGCTTAAGATCGTACAATCCAAAAATTGGGTGGACAAGAAGAGGAGGAGTGCAATCTTGCTGAGGGAGCGGGCATACGAGTGGAAGATGCCGCGGGTTCGTGTGTGATACGCTAAATAATTCGAGCAGACCACGATCATGTGCGGTGTTGAGCGTATAATATTGTCATTTCCCCTTATCAAGAAGCGGAGCTACTAATCTAAGATACAGTTCCCACAAGCTTCCAGATCCACAACACTCCTGATACGAACCGCATATGGCAGAAGAGCACGCACGTGTTTTGAGTATCAGCAGCGAATACTGATGATGGCGTTCAGAAATATAAAGCAGCTCAAGCATGAGACACTGATCAACTACGACCAGAGATCGATACTTAGTTTCTTTAAGGGTAGCGTTGGCAGCAGTACATTTGAGTGTGATATGCGTACCCCCGGGACGATGTAGTGTACCCTAGAGATCAGCAGCAGCACATGTTTCTTGTAGGAAGTTAAAGAATCCACTCTGGATGATAGCGGGGGCTGAGGATGTGGATCCGGTACAACACCGAGCGCAACGTGCTGCCTCGGACCACATAATGGCTGTGAAGTGACAAGAGGACTCACTAGACTTCACGATGTGTGATAGCGCGATAGAGGCCCAGATAAAGCGAACAGGGGGTCTAAATCACGTGAGCCACGAGCCCTATATTAGCCGACCGGCAACCGAGGATCACTTCTTCTTTTCTTCTTTTTTTCTCTTCGTCGAGGTATTTATACCCTTCCCAGATACAAATGTAGTCATTGCGGGACGCAGTGATACCCATACTACGACAGTAAGCAATCAAGCGGCATCTTCAAGTTACTTCACTGAATAAGTCTACCTTAGAGACCGAGAAGGAAAGCGCGACCCTGCCAACGGGCCTCACGGCCACCGCGTTTTCTCCCCCCTCTCACCTCCCCGCCCTCCCCCTTTTCCTCGGGTTGGAATCTGTTCCGGCTCTTATGTTCAACTAGCGTTGCTCGAGACACTGTCTGTGCAACGATTTTTATCACACCTCCGGCCCCGGATCTCGTCTTCCGCAAGCGAGGCCGATCTCCCACAACTTGCTTTCTGACTGAGCACCGGTTTTGGTACGTCATCACGCCTTCCCGTCCCCTTCGAATCTGTCTTGGTAAGCTGAGCCGATCTCCTCCCCTTGCTTTCTCTCCTGACTGAGCAGTTGCTGGAGAAATAGTCACCTTGCTAGACACAAACTGTATGGGAAGCAGCCCTTGATGAAGTAAAACGACAGCCTTTTGCACTGTGACTCTCGGAGCTAGATGCCCTTCGCCGCACACACCAAGAGAAGATCGCAAACCAAGACGCCTTGCACAAAGCAGAAATGGCCAAGCTCTCATCCCAGAAAGCCTTTTGCAAGCAGGAAGTGACTGATCTCACGGACCTATTGGAGCTTGTGCAAGGTGAAGTGAAAGAACTTTCCCAGGACCACGACGACTTGCTCGGGGGGTCTACCGTAGCTCAGGATCAGCTTGACAAGCTTTCTCGAGACCTGGAGGCGGCACGAAAGCAATATGCAGACAATAAAATCTCCCATTCCGCGAAGGTCTAAGCAGCTCAGGACCAGCTTGATAAACCTACTCGAGATCTGGAGGCGGCACGAAAGCAATCTGCAGACGTTAAAGGTTCCCAGCTCGCAAAGGACCAGCGTGTTGCACTGACTCGAAATCTGGAGACTGTACGAAAGCAATGCCCCGAACTTCGAACCGACCAGCTTGAAGAGTATAAGGTAGTCCAGGAATACCTTGATATACCAAGGGGGAATTCGGATCCTACACGGAAGCAATTTTCGGAACTCCAGAGGAAAAATGCGATCCTACGAAGCCCCCATCAAGCAAAGGAACGTGTATTGGGGGCCGAGCACAGCGAGGTCACACAGGACTTAGAGATTGCCAGTCAACATTATCAGGAACTTAAAGGGGCTCAAAGCAGACTTGCGAGCGAGCTTGGGAAGACAGTCACTGGTCTAGAACAGGACTTTGGCGCAGCAAAGCGGCGGACTGCCACACTCACTGGAGAAATAAAGGCAGTAGAGGAGCATGTCCATGATGTCGATACGCGAGCTGCGGATATCCAAAGCTCCCAGGACAAAGTCGCAGAGCTAGAACAGGACTTAGGCGCAGCAAATCGTCGAGTCGCCACACTTATTGCAGAACTAATGGTAGAAAAGGACCATAGCCACGATGTCGATACGCGAATTGCGGAGATACAAAGCTCTCAGGATAAAGTCACTGCACTAGAAGGGGACCTAGGCGGAGCGAATGAGCGAATCGCCACACTCACTACAGAGCTAACGGCAGCAAAGAAGCATAGCCACAATGTCGATACTCTGGGGAGTACACAAGTGCGGGAGCTCGAGGGTGATGTCGCTGCTCTGGATCAACACGTGGGGCGGTTGTTAGACGACAACGCGGAACTCATAAGCGGCATTCATAAGATCAAGGGTGAGGACGGAATTGCCAAGAGGGACGTAGCTAGACTCAAAGCTCGAGTGGCAGAGCTCGAAAAGGAGCTCATCGACAACCGGGTTGCTTACAAAAAGGAGACAAAGGAGAACATTACTCGCGTTGACCGCATCCTTCAGCTCGCAGTGCCTCAGGCGTCCGCACCTACGCTACTGCGAAACAGTAATTCTGTTGGCACAAAGCGCTCCTCGCCTACCTCCAACAGCGTCAGCGTCACTTCGTCTCAGAAACGGACGAAAATCAGAGACTCTCAGACTAACGATGCGATCGACCTGACTTCTAGCGATACAGAGCATAGCAAGGCGAAGGTCCAAGGCTTGGTCCCCGATACGGCTGATCAGACCAAGTTCACGCTCATCACTCAATCTGACTTGCCTCAAGCCATACAAGACAAGGTCAACGGGTGGATCTAGAAACTTGATGCACATCCCGTCAAGAATGGCATGTCTCCATGGCTGATAGCGGGAAATAAAGTCAAGACTACGTGCGCTGTTAGGAGATTTCACAAAGCTTCTTGTACCTGGAGGGATGACAACCTTGACCGCGCATGTATGGATTGCAGCAAAAAAGGATATCCCTGCATAGTCATTCGCACGACCGGTCCGGTTTTGCTTCCCTTATACCGCCCTCAAGGTCTATCTTCCTCGAACCCGGAATACTGGATCAAGCCTACGAAGTAGCCTCAATGGACCACGAATGCCCTCCTTTCATATGCTAGAAACGCTCAATAGCTATTCTGCAAATTTTTGACCACTAAGCAGATTTTACGATGGGGATGTAGAGTGCCTAAGCTAATGGACAACCACGGATGGCTTAGTGCTGGGAAAAAGCTGTTGCACAATATCTTAGTCTGTAGCACGCACAGTTGCATTGCTTGTAACACTTGTTAGAGCCCATAATACGTGGGCTCGAAAACCCAGCTGGATCAAACAAGTGTCACCATCAATCCATTTGCTGCTTCTCTACAAAAAACATCTTGCTACTTGAATGTCCCCTGTCCTACTGCAGCAAAGGACATTCAGGCCCTTTGCGATAAAGACGGGCCACTACGCTTATGATCATGCAGCTGAGACTTCGGGCTAAATGAAAAGAACAAAGACGGTTCCACGGCCTCACGCTTCCACGCTTTCCCAACCATGGCAAACTTCGGTACCAGAATCGCAGCTACATCATACCATACTACATCTTGTCAGCCTCCTGTCTGCCCTTTCATTTGTAAATTGGTCTATATAGAGGAGGCACAAGTCTAGTCTCATCGGTAACACAGACCGACAAGATTAGAGCCAGGAGACCACATGGCAAGCTCGCAAGCTGAGACTTAGAAGGAACAGAAAACCGTTTCTACGCTTTCACGTTTCCACACACTTTCCCATCTATGGGCAATTTTCGGTGCCAGAGTTGTCCGACCGCTTTCTGGCATGATGCTGATGGACTACTTTCGTTCTCTTATTGTGCAGCTATCGGTTCACGTTGATTGTATAAAGGCACAAGTCTACCCCCACCCCATCATCACTCAGCTCCACAACAGGCAAGTCAGGATACGGTCCAGCCAAGAGACTTACGAGATCAACCCGCACGCTCAGATTCGAAAGGAAGAGAAAGACGTTTCTACGCTTTGACGTTTCAACACGGACGTCTCACATCAGTCATCAATACCAATAGCCAGACAATAAGTTTTTGTTAGCCAAGGGATTGAAGCGAGGACACCAAGCCTGGGCCTGCCATACCTGTCCGTGGGATACTCGATAATGACCCCGCGGGCAACGCAGAATCTCATCAGATTTGAACACCTTCAATGGCGAGAACGCAGTGTCGTACAGAGACTTAGAGCGAAGGGCAAAATCAAAATTGGAGGAGCAGGGTCGGCGCGTAAGACAGGCAAGGAGGGCTCGAGTCGAGCATCGAGGAGTGATTGGAAAATATCGATTGAGACTCGGACGCAGAATACGAACATGCGTTGGGTGGATTGCTGTTCACTCGGCTTCGAGGAAGTGTGTCAGCAGAAGGCGACGATCTTTGTGAGAGGAGATCTTGGCACCGTGCGTGGTCTACCAGACAGTGCAGATACTTTGAGCTATGATCGGTGCAGAACGTAGTAGGTCCAAGGAACAATGTTATACACTCGGGGTTGCTGAACGACTGCTACGCCCTCAGTGAAGGGACATGGTGACTGCGGATGGTTAGAAAAGTGATTGAAAGTAAGAGACGAGACGCCAGGTCTTTCTGTTACGCACTTCGAGCCTCATTCGATCATTGACCATAAAGTTGACTGTCAGGTTGCTCACGAGCAGTCAGAGCTTGTCAGGCTGGGCGTGGCGGAGGCCTGTCCTTCGAGTATCTCGATACCCAGTCAGACCTCGAGCGACTCTGATGGCGTGGCGAGTGACAGTGTTCACTTGTATATGCCAAGTCAATGGATGCCTCAACATCTGCGGGGCCGCGTTGATTTGTTCAAGTGCCGCACTGCGAAGGATGGCCTGACGTTCTAACGGATCGCTGCATCGGAAAGCCGATCTCTCTGCACAGCAGAACGACAAAGATCTTTTGTATTGAACCATACAAGGATTGCAGCCATCTCGATTGTGCTCCGAAGATGGGCAAAGCTGTGGGAGTACCCTGCGCAGGCGCGTGCAGAGCCAGCCTCTACCCGAACCAAAGATTTCCATCCGCCATGCTATTCCCGCAGCTCTCCCTTTCCGTCAAGGTCACCTGGTGTGCGCGTTGCCGGGCACGACCAATCTCTTTTGTGGTCCTGGTATATCTCACGCAAGAGAAGTAAGGTGTTTGGCTGCAAGAAGGACTCGAAGGAAAAGGTTGAGGACGCCGCAACACGGAAGCTCTGAGACGGGGCGTGCTTTTGCTGGCTATCAAATTCGTTTTTTTGTGCGAGCCTGATCTTGACAAAGTTGCTTCAACGAATTTCGCTCTATTAATACAAGTCTGCAGTGAACAATCACGCTATCGTTATATCATTATTTGTATCACAATCTCTGAATGCACCGAGTCTTGCTAACTCAAGGGTGATGCCATATAGCTTTACTACTCTTATATTCATTTGCTCAGCTATATACCCGCCAGCTCGCGATATCCCCTAAGCCCACGCCAATCGTCTAGCTCCTCCTAGCGCATTAAGCACCACCTGCTCTGTTGCAGGAGCTCTCCTACGCCGATCTGTGAAGAAGTCATGATAGCCGAAGGAAGGCTACAGGGACTTTGGATTCGTTCGCCAAGAACTGGGTCATAGCAGGGCGGAAGATCCTGTTCAAGATGAGTATTGCCGAGAGGCTGCGCAGCATAATCCTCGCCTAGTTCCTAAGGGTCCTCCGATGGTACCAGCGATATGGTGTACTCTCGAACGCTTTATGGGGCTTCACTAGTCGTACTATCCAATGCCATTCCGTCATTGCGTATTTCAAGTCGCGAAGTAATCTTTCCATGTCCAGCAGGACCCACAGTGAACAGCATGTTCCATTAAGCACACATTCGAACAGTTGATGATTGGCTGGAGCTGTGATGAAGTCCGCATTTTGACAAATCGCGCGATTGTTGGATGCTTTTGCCCTCCACGGACTTAACAAGGACCTTGATGACATCGATTGTTGGTAGGAACATGCCAACCCATAAACCAGGAATTTCAGAGCCATTCCTTTCTTTCGCTGTCACATCAGGCGGAGGCACCTTAATCGTACTCGTTACTTTGTTTGGACGAATTCCTGCAAATTTCTTGACGCTTAGGACTGCGTAAGGTGTTCGATGCTTAAGACCATGGTCGCGGGGAATGCACCTGGAGTTGTACGCGAGCTGGTCTGGTACTGAATACTCACCATTCTTTGTTCGGTGTGATTTGGACGAGATGGGTGTTGTGGAAGCTTGGTGTGGGCTCAGAACACGGACGGGGGTGATGGGTCAGGGTGGATAGAACAGGAAGGCCGTGTTGGTGTAGACCCATGCTTATACGCCTTATCTCCAATCATCCCATCGGGCTTTGAAACATGGTAAGTCAAATTGTGGAAATTGTATAAGCCTTGTAATCTGTCCTTTCAGTTTGTGAGTGTGCATGTTGCTCGTTTCTGTCAACAGATCATCACTGGTCGTTCTGCCCAACGCCATTCCGTCATTACGTGTATGAAGTCGCACGTCAACCACTCCGATCGCGGAAAGGGCAAGTATAATCAAGCGATTCTATACATGCTGGCGAATCCTTGGCAACTTTTGGCTATCAGAGGACTGCAATATAGTGCGAGATGGAGGAGTAAGAGGTTGAACTGGGCAGGGAATGATGTTTTTATATATGTACCGATTTTTGGAAAAGTGCCAGTCGTTGTGAAAATGGATCCATATACGTACCGACACATTGTTTGTGGCTTGCTTTTGACGCAGCGATTCTGTACTTCTGGTCTCCCACGATGATGACCAACTTCACCGTCTCACAGTTGTTGATCCAAGGCAGCAGACACTCTGATTCCATTGACTAAGCGCCTTCATCTATAACGACCAACTCGATCTTCTTGGCTTCCATGAGAAACTTGTCGGCACTATTGGACAAGGTAGTAAAGACGCCTCCAGCACGTCGCATCGTATCCAGAACGAGTTCGTGCTCCTTATCCTAGTAGTCCTTGGCTGCTTCGGGATTCGCAAAGTCTTGTGCATGGAGACTCTCGCAGAATTCGACGTGGGGATTCTCAGATTCATGATCGAATGCAGAACTTTGTGATCCAACACGCTTGCGTTTTGTAGCGCATGAATATTCAAACCCATGCTCTTGAGATTTGGGCGCTCTTTTCGAGTTGGGTTCCATAGTTGTGGTTTTGTCGTCAGATCGATCATGAACGCGTTGAACAATTTCCCGTCTTCAGCATCTTCCTCGATTGGGACAATGTAGTTGTCTTCAGAACCCTCTTTATCATTCCTATCGAGATCGAGCTCGACCGCAAATTGCTGTTCGGAGCGTCGCAATGCTCGAGCTTCACTGGCGAGAGAATAAAAACGAATCGCACCCATCTCCGGACATGCTCGCTCCATTTCGGTTACTAAAAGCTCTACTACCGGATTACTTGGCGCACATCCCATCCAAGAGAGCCTAATAATCGTAGCGATTTGCAGGAATGTTGAGATATTCTCTGTCTTGCCCGTACCGAAGGGACCCTGGACAAAGACAAGTGGATACTGCGAATATCTCATCTCGTCGAAAGCTCGTAGTTGAGACGGCGACAATTCGCTCAGCAGAGAATGCACACGTTCTGCATCTTCCTCAGACCATCGCTCAAATTGTTCATCGCTCAAGAGACCATGGCTAGCTTGTGGAGACAAGTCGTTTCCACAGATGAGCTGGCGCAAAGAATGAGCCTCGGATCCTTTGGCTTTGATGTTATTCGCGGGCATTGACCAGACGACGCGGAGCAAGATCCGAAGCATTGGGGAAAGCCCACACTGGCATTTCCTTGATCGCACGCTTCGGCATTCCGTTGTTAAAGATATCGCGAGCATCTTCCTTGGCTCGACGAACAAGAATAGGAGATTGCCGGGACATTCGTACTGAGGAGTGGGTGATTTTATAGTATATCGCCAGCTGGTGGGTTGATAGTGGGACTCTAGCTTTTCGAAAGACATAATTCCTGAGCTGCCGACTCGAAACACTTGTCGACTCAATTCTTTGTCGTCGTATTGAGCGAACGCGAGATACGCAAGAGTTTGGTCGTTCACAATCTTGCTGCCTGGCAAATGTTCAAGAAGAGCATTGCCGAGAGGCTGCAGACTGCTCTGGTCCCTGAGGGTCCTCCGATGATACTATCACGGAGTACTTTCGAACGCTTAATAGGGCATCACTGGTCGTTTTGCCCAACGCTATTCCGTTATTGCGTATATCGAGTCGCAAAATAGTCGTTTTGTCCAGCCAGCGCCCCGGTGAACAGCATGTTCCGTTAATCAGACATTCGAACAATCGAGAAATGGCCGGAGCTATAGCCGCTACCTATCTCCGCTAGACCTTCGGCAAAGCGATACTGTGATGTACTGTTCTGTCAAAAGGAACACTGGTCATTCTGTCCAACGCCAACCCGTTGATACGTATATCGATTCGCCCAGCAATTGTCTCTTGTTCAGAAGGCCCCCAAGTGAACAGCATGTCCCATTAAGCACACATTCGAAAACCTGATTTTTGGCTGGCGCCTTTCGCTACTGTATAGTTCCGCTAGATTCTCTGTCGAAAGAAAAGTCGGAAATCCACGAACATGCATCGGCTCGTAATAGGATCTCATCAATTGCGCGGCGAAAGGATTAGTCGTGCCGTCGAAATTCCTGGACTTGACCGTTGGTGGGAGCTGCTTAGGATCACCGATTATGACGATGAGCAGTGCTTGCTAAGAGTTGCTGATCCATGCTAAAAGTATCTCCAGCTCTGAGACCTGACAGCCCTCATCGAACAGCAATAATTTGAAGGACTTGCTGTCCTTGAGCGTCTTGTCACCAAATTTATGGAGTGTTGTAACCACACAGCCCGACTTTTGGAGGACGTCGATAAGAAGCTTGTCGGCAGACTCCTCGTATGCTTTCTTTTCCTCTGGTGATTCTGAGAAAAAGTGCTTCGCCTTGATCGCTGTGCGGAACTCGGCGTGTATGTCATGGTCGAAATCGTGCGCGAAACATTTGATGTCGTGGCTAACATTGTTTGCATTCTGAAGGCCCCGTCGATGTAGACCCATGCTCTTGAAGTTCGGACGTGCCAACTTGCTTCCTTTCCATGGTTCATCGTTTGTCTCCACTTCAGTAAAAATTTCGAACCAGGCTTGCTCATCCTCGCTATTTGCAAATTGTTCTGCGGTCTTCTCGGTCTCCGCGAGCTTCTGCGTCGCTGCAGTTTGCTTGGTATCGTTGGACGAAGACGGAAGCGTTGAGTCTGCAAGTGGTCGTTCCTTAGTGGACTCGGATTTATATCGACGCAAGGCCCTAGCTTCGCTCTCGATAGAATGACATCTGATTGCACCTATCTGGGGACAGCGTTCTTGCAAGACTTCCGCGATGCGATCAGTGACCGCGTTGCTGGAGGCACATGAGATCACTGGTGTACCCAAATTGACTGCAGCTTCTGCCAAAGTCGATGAGAGAACTGTCTTCCCGATATCCGGTGGGCCTTGGATCAGTGCCAGCCCATGCCGAGTGAGTTGGACATGGACGAAGACCTTCCGCTGAGAGGGCGAGAGATTAGAATCGATGTGTATATAATGGTGGAGGTTGTAAGCTATATAAGGAATGTCGTATTTAAATATATACTAATGTCTGCAACAGAGAGTGACGTTTGATGTGACAGTGGATTCATAATCGTATCGCTGTTTTTCTGGTCTCCAATGACGATGGAACACTTCACTTAGAGTCAGCTTCTGAGCAGAATTGTCAGACAGGTGCAGCCACTTACACATGGCCTTAGAGATCGACCCATTGTACGCAGGCTAAGATAGCTGCCTTCTCGAGGTGGAGGATCTTCTTGTTTGCGTAGGTTCTGGCCGTAGAGTTCCAAGTCTGCGGATTCTTTCGAAGGTCGATCATGAACTTGCTACAGGCCTGTGTATCCTGCATTTCTTCCGTAACTGGTGGATCAGTTTCGGGTCCTGGGCCGACAGCAGGCTTGGGGACTTCGTCGGGCGAGAGTTCGAAAATTTGCTGTTGTTCGTCGCGTCGAAGATCTCGGATCTCTGTGTTGGTTGGGTAGGCGCGGATTGCCCATCTGAGGACATATCTTCGCCTCCGCATTTCGATATAAATTCTCTCACTTGGCGACTCCATCTCGTGTCGCATCTTGCTCTTGAGTTGACTCAGTGTTGCAATGTCCGGTCGAGGAAAGGGCGATGTTACGAAATCGCGCTGATCTCCTTTGTGGCGACAAGTCTTGGAGACAAGGTTCCCTGTGTATTCGTTCTTCGGAATCGGAGGTCTAATCGTGTACTTCCAACCAACTGGTACCTTGTTTTCCATGGGCGGGTAAAAGAGCAATTCTCCAGACTCGCCAACACTTAGTGGGTCGCGGATGACTACTTCGTTGTCACACTGGGCGAGACAGAGATGTCGCATTGGACGTCCTTCGGGAGATGATCTTCCCGGTAGAGCAACAAAAGATGCCTTCATCGGACATCGTAGCGCTTTGATCGTTGCATCTAGAGTCGTGACGGCCTCGCGCATTACTGCATACCCTTGCGTCACTCGAAAATCGTCGATAGTGCGGTATGTAGTCGTGGCTTTGCGTATGCCTGTATCTTTCTCTGGTCCGAAGTGAGTGTTGCCCCACTGTACACTGCAAGAGTGGGGTCAGTATGAGATTCCATTCAAGCGGAGTCGACATTTGCCTGAGACTTACACGTAGTCCTTGTTCTTCGAGAGGTACTCGTGAAAGGGAGGACATTCCTTCTCATATTGCAGCTTTGCCTTTAGCCAATCGAGTGCCTGGAAATATCCATCGTTGTTGGCATGCACACAAACTTGGACGCGCGAGGTCGAAAGGATGCCACGAAAGATTTCGACACACCCTTCTTACCCGGAGAGGAACACTCGAGCTTGTCATACAACCCAATGGCTTCGACTTGATCCTTGACGTATTCTAGGTTCACTACCCAGAGTTGACCGCGCTTGATGTATTTGACGATGTCAGTGTATTTCACCAGCGGCTTTGGCAGCGCCTTGGAGAGTATGACCGTCTTAGACCACAGTATGTCGGGATCTTCAAAGGCATTGTGGTAGAAGCGGACACTCATCTTTTGCTTATCAGGCTGGTCGGAATCGGTGAACGAATCCTTGTCGCGAACAAATTGCGCCATGATCTCGATGTAACTCTTGTCCCTATCGAATACCAGTTCGACGGTGAGTTCGCAGTCTTCGCAGATCTGGTCGATACCAGGCTATTGTGACATGGTCAGCACAGTTATAATCTAAATTATGGCAGCAGAGTTGACTCACAATCCCGTCCAGTTTTACACCGCCACCACGAGGCACTATCAGACTGGAATGACGTCGAAGTTTCCACTGGTACCGTTCATCGAAGAGTACAGCATGCTCGAATGGGTTAACGACCTGATGAGGGTTAGGTTCATTCCCAGTCGTGGTAGTATTGGTCGGCGCTGCATCATCCCCAGTGGCTATATCGGCGGGATAGGAGTGTCATCATATAGTATACTAGCAACCATGGACTAGTTGCGATATGCTTTGGCGATTTGCCTGAAGTCGGAAAGCGGACGTGATGAGTCGGGGGATAGAGGCAGGAAGTACTGAGAGCTCCTTTGTGTGAATTGAAAAGCACGAGAGCTTTGACGAGGAGTAAGAAGAGGAACAAGGGATTGAAGGCTGTCGAGTTGGATGTGTCTCGCTATCTGTGAACGAATGGAGGATAGCCGGGTAAGAGTAACTATGTAGAGTACTGGGAAGATGGTGTAGAGAAGAAGGCACTTTGCTATATAGAAGCAAGAGGCAAGATGTGGAAGGCGGAGGATGTTGTCGATGGAATGTATATGTAGGAGAGATGTAGGAGCTTGGTGGGAAGCGCTCCTTAAGTAGGCTTGTTCGCCATGAGCAGAAGGAGAAGTGGCAGTGAATGCCAGTGAACATTTGAGAGTGAATGTTAGTGAAGAATCTAGGATAAAGTGAGGGGTATAATATGAGGGAATGTTGTGAGTGTTGAAGGGGCGTTTGAAAGTGAATACTGAAAGCAGCGCCTGCTGCTGCTGTTGTTGCTTGGGTGAGTCTTCTCCTTCATCTCCAGTGTTCGCTTACAATCGGGCTGTTGAGGCATGGTCAGCCAAGTTGTGACCATCAAATGAGCCGTGAAATCCCTCTTTCAAGAGGTGAGTGTGTATGTTGCTTTGGGGTGCGTATTTGTCAATGGGTCTTGTGGATTGACAGTCGGGCTCTGGCTCCTTGACTAACATGATCACTGAACTGCCGACTTGTAATACTTGTCGAATCAATTCCTCGTCTTCGCGTTGAACGAACGCGAGATATATAATAGGTCGGTTATTCAAAATCCTGCTGCCTGGCAAAGCACTAAAGGATGTCTTTATCGGCGTGGCGAGTGCGTTTAGAGTAGCAGCCAAAGCAACAGCGGACTCGCGAATGGTGCCGATGCCATGTACAACGCGGTATTGTTCGACATTTCGGAAAATGTTGACAGGAGAACGAGCGAAGAGATCTTTGTCAGACCCAAAGTGCTCGTTATTCCAATGAACTTTAACACCTTAAAATCAGTATTCTATGCAGAGCAAGTAGATAGTCGCAGCAACTTACACATAGTTGTTCTTCTTGGAGATTTACTCATTGTAGGCTGGTCGAGATATTTCATGCCGCATCTTAGACTTTAGATGCCAGAGCGTCTTCTCAAACGAGTCCGTTTGCAGCTGTATGTAGAACGTTATCTCGCCAACTTGTAACACTTGCTTGAGAGCTTCGACACATCGGAGCTTAGCCTGATCGTTAAAGTCCGTGGGGTTGTAGAGCCCAATTGGCAACACCTTGTCAATGAAATACTGTGAGTTTAAGACGCCAAGGGTCCCGCCGTCAACCCAGCGGCAAGCTCGAGGGTGGTTCTTGAGTCCAGGTGGAAGGTCTTCCTTGTCGTCGACTTTGCCGATGAACAGGAAGCGAGGATCTTCTATCGCATCAGCATAGAATCTGAAGGCAATTTCCTTGAAGCACTCTCTCAGGCAGAGCTCGCTTTGAGTTCGATGTAGCTCTGGTCTCGGTTGAAGACGAACGCGACTTTAAGCTGACATGGCTTCGCGCCTTGGAACATCGAGCTCTACATAGATGAGATTAGCTGAGCCATATATGAGACGACCAGGAACAGAGTGACTCACAATCTCATGAAGGGTATCTTCGGTTGTTTCAAAGGCCAAATGGACACTCCGCTCAAATTTGCAATTGCAGAACGACTTGAAAGTATCAAGAAAGGCTATGGGATCATCCTGTATAGACACATTAGTCACGTCTGTGCTTCCGAGCTGGGCCGTGCAAGCTTACCTCAGTGCTGGCGTTGGCGGCAGCAGGAGTTGTGTTACCCTCCCAGCCTTGAGTTGAATCCCCAGCAGCGCCCCAAATGCTATATATGATGAGAGAGGAGAGGAGATATAAGATGATGTAAAATATAGCGTAAGGGTGAAGGATGTCATCTTATAGTATAGGACAAATGTACTAGTGGATCTGCAAATCAGGTGTGAGGTCCGGCTGATGCTCGTTCCATGCGCTGGTAACAAACAAGTGGTGCACCGTTCTATTGGCACTCTTGGAAATGACGCTTTAACGAAACGTTGATGGCCTGATTGACCAGTGATAGCCCAGGGCAGAAGAGCAAAAGCGTCAATCGACCAGCACACCGAACCATCTTGTCCGAGACGACAATGCGTGATTTGGGCTATTTATATAAGCCTCTGGCATATGCATACTGCTAGATGGTAGAAAGGCTTATTGTTCCTAGCCATAAGACAAATCGTTTGAAAACCAGGTTTCGGTATGCGACTGAGGTGGAGACCTATGCTATCGCTATGGAGAAGACAGCGGTTTCAGTCATCGATAAGGATGGCGCCATTATGCGAGTCGTCCACGATAACGAGATCGTCTTTATCAATCTTCCCACGCTTCAAGGTTGGCTCGGCTTCACTTGGGCATCCTTCTCGCTTCCGCTTCAGTAGCTGCTCCTGGTCACAGGTAGAATCGCCAGGAGAGCGCTTCCGCTTCATGCCGGGCCCGTTGGAAGGTGCTGCAGAGTTTTCGGAGTGACCATTTAGTACCCTTTCTGCAGCGACTTTGGGTTTCGGAGGGATAGCCAGCTCTTGGGGAAGAATGACCGGCTTAGAATCTGGGGGTAATGTTCTGGAGAGATATCTTAGCACACAGGAGAGCCGCAGAGGATCGCAAGCTCACTTCTCATGAATCGACAACGAGAGGTTCACGCGCGGATTCTCATCGTCGTCGTCGATCACAGTCAAGAAGCTGTCTGTCTTAAGACCTAGGTCGCTGAACGACTTCGAGAGATTATCGTCGAGCTCCGGATCGTACAGCGTGCCGGCCTCACTGTTGACGCTGAACTCCTCTCCATACGCTAATTGCGCCTTTAGAACACCTTCCACGAGATCTTTGAGCGTAGCCCGTAATGGGTCAACAAGAAGCATCGATGACATCACACCGCACACGCTGCAGTGAGGGTTGGGAGGTCGTAAGGTGTCCGTGTTGATGACGCGGGCCGTGGAGCGTTCGAGAAAGACCTAGTAATGTAAGCTTGTGTATCACACACGGTCAGGAATGCCGACCATCTTAGCTTTGGCGAGATCCTCGCGCATGACCTTGAAAGCCTGCAAGACGCAAAGTCCTGCGGTCATGGCATTGGTCGTAGCGATGGCTGGTATGATATTGCCGGCCATCTCTGTAATGAATCAGCTTCGTTCATTAAAGCAAGACTGTGGGTACCCACGTTTGATATCGAATTTCGATCTAGGCTCAATGCCAAAGATGATAGCGCGCATGTTTGCTGTCGCAGCCACGAAGTCCAGCGTGTCTTCATCGTCCTTATCGAAGGCCAAGACCGCAGGCATGGACATAGCCGCACCTTTGGCTTGGACCTTTTCCAGTCGGGAACTTAGGTGGTGAAGGCTACCTGAGTCAGTGGATCTTCCAATTTCTCGCTTATTGAAGCGGTCAGTGCTTACCTCTCACAGAAGACGCTGAAGTTCTCAGCGAGAGTCCAGGCACCTTGATCTCGCTTTGACACGGATTGGCGAACCTCAGCAGCTGACTTGACCACTTCGTCGTAATTCAAAGCCTGCGGCGCTTTTCTAGACTTCCACATGTCTTCCATGCTTCGCAGTCGGACTATGTCCTCAGTGAAAACCTTATCAAAGGTTTTACGAGCAAAGTCACCAGAGCCCATGGACTGCCGAATTTCCTTCAATGCCTGGGCTTCTTTCCGAAGATTCTCGATTTCTTTCGCTATGAGTCCGTAAGTAATGGGCTCGCGACGTCCGAAGTCGGGCTACCCACCATTCTCCGAATCTTCCGTAAGGTCGAATTCGGGCGCCTCGTCCTCGCCGATGCCAAAGATCTCACTGATGAAAGTCAGAATAATTCTTCGCGCGCTGAGCTTACGTACGTGAACAGATAGCTCTTTGCCCAGACTATGCAGTGGATCGGTTGGCTTGGAGTGCTCCTTATTGTACAGACCGGGAAGCTCTTCGGCACCTCTTTGGTGTTGCAGTCGTAGCATTCCGTTTTACCCTAACACTGTAAGCGTATGTTCGACTTTGATCCTCTCATGCCGCGGTTGCACACCTTCTTGACGACCTGTACCTGCCCATTGAAGCCAGTTGTGCCACTCTCAATCAAGGGCACATCGGCCGCCAAGCACATCTTGTTCACATGCCGGCGTGCATCCAGGTTGTCGAGGGCATTGAAGACAAGATTGAATTGTTGAAACCACTCTATGTTGAACTGGGGATCTTTGATGTTCGCGTGGTGAGCTTGTAGCTTGACATGAGGGTTGAATTTGGCAGCGGATTCTTTTGCGACCTGCAGTAGATGGTAGTCAGTAACGCCTATGTGATTACGATGACGCGATACCGACCAGTGCTTTTGATTTCTTGATGTGTTCGTGCCGAAAGAGGAATTGGCGATTGAGATTGCTGAGGTCGATAGTGTCAAGGTCGACAATGTGAACTTCGCCGAAACCAGTGAGGACAACATTCTTCAGCAGCTCGCAACCGATGCCGCCGGCACCGACCATCAAAATGCGCGACTAGTTGGTGTGGAGTAAGCTCGTGGATCGCGTGTCGATGTTGCCCCTGGCAAACAAACCTGTTTGATGCGTCCATAGAGTGCGCCCAGGGACTGCTTAGGGAAGCGTTCGCGACCCATAGCCGTGAACCAATGTCATGCGATATGTATGGTTAAGAAAGAGTGTAGATAGAAGAGGGAAGGGATGCCAAAGACAGACGATGGAGATCGGTGGTGGTTGTGGATGTGGTGGAAATATGTAGGAGTGATGGAGGTGTAGGGTGGGAAGAGGGCCTTAAGTAGGTTCCTTCGCCGCCAAGACTGCAGTGAATTCAGCTGGGGAGAATTCAATGAGGAAGCTCACAATTCATTGACGGTGGATAAGAAAGAGGAAGGAAGTGGGTTGATGAGGGTGACAAGAGGTCAGGGTGGATGAAGTGAGCTTGAAGGGGTATCCACCTACGCCAAACCATATTCTGCAGCCCTACGATTAGTGTAAGATTAGAGCTTTAATGACGATCATTGGACCCCTTTTTTTGCCAAGCATCGAGAAATCTTACTTTGAACTTTAAAGTACTGTCTACTTACAAGCAACAAATTTCCCACTGCTACCTCACACTCTTTACTTGAAGTATTCGATACTCTCTTTCCTGGCTTATAGAGGCTTTCTGTTTTATCTTCTTTTCCTCTTTAGATTTTCCTACGTACCGTAGCTCGGCCGGATGGCTGCAATGACCCGCTAATCGAACTGCATCTCAGCATCCCTCGGGTAGCATTCTGAAAGATCTTTTTTCACGTTCGCGTTTCTCTCAAGTCATAGATCTTCAGGTAATTATAGTCGTCTGCGTGTAAGCACGTGCTTGCTGGACTGTCCACGCGGACACCGCTTTTCGATATGTCCGTTGATGAGGCAGATCCGGAGTTGTTGGAGCTTCTAAGAAAATCATTGGGTACTCATGATCCTATGTCGGCAGGGCCAGCACAGACGGGAGTACTCGAAAGTGCAGAGTATATCTACAGCAACTCCATAGACGTTGCCTTGGACATGCATGGGACAAAAGCGGCTGCGGCTACGACCTGGGGCCTGATGCAACAAAAGGAGTATAGCTGCAAGACGTGGTCTCTGCACGAGCTTCATCCCAAAGCTGAGCAGGAGAGCACTGTGGACTTTCTGTTCATCATGGACCTTCTTAACTTCTGCTTTTGGTCTGATGATGAGGACCCGGGGGAGGCCTTCGCAGTGGAGTATCACGGGAAGATTTGGACCGGCTATTGGAGCCTTGTTGCTGCCTTGCAACGAGCTCTGGAGGAGAGTGAGCTTCTTTGGTCGCGTTCGGCAAACATGGGCGGCATTAAACTTCCATAGGTATCCCCATCACAAAAGCTTCCTACTGGATAAATGAGGTTGAATGCACAGATGACCGCCTTCGACATGTCTTTAGATCAGCTACTTCGCAACAGATGCCTTTGCTAGATGAACGCATCTCTTGCATCCAAGAAGCTCGGCGAATCCTTACGGACGTATGTACTATCATCTCATGTCACCAGACATTGCTAATACAGTGAAGAGATTCTATGGAAGCTTTGTGACCTGCATTGAGGAAGCCAATGGTTCGGCAGCCGCTCTTGTGAATCTACTGGTAGATAACTTTCCCTGCTTCAGGGACGTTGCAAGATTCGAAGGCAAGACAGTCCGCTTCTACAAGCGGGCCCAGATCCTCGTAGCGGATCTGTGGGCTTGCTTCGAAGGCACAGGCTATGGTCGCTTTCATGATATTGATAGTATCACAATGTTCGCTGGTACTTTTCCCGCCGCATCAGCTCATCAGAGAAGACAGTTAACATAGCCAGATTATCGGATACCGCAGATGCTGCGTACTCTGGGCTGTCTACAGTATAGCCCACCTTTAGAGAGTCACATCCGGCAACGGAAGCAGATCGAGAGCGGTCACCCCTGGGAATTAGAGCTTCGTGGCTGCAGTATCTGGGCGGTTGAGCTGATCCGGCGGGAGATCCTGCGCCAGCAGCCCAAGGCGCGGATCAATGCGATCTTGATCGACTTCTTCTTGTACGACACGATGAAGGAAAGGGAGGCGGCCAAAGGCGCAGACACGATTCCTCATCATCGAACAAGAAGTATTTGGTACTAGAAGACTGGGCCAGGCCCTGCCTTCCATGGTCTCCGCCCAGCGCAAACGCTCGATGCAACCAACAGAAGGGTATCAATGCCGCAAAATCCACAGACACACAGCCGGATATTAATGCCTCACTTCTCACGCCTCGGTACAGAGCTTGCAATCTGAGGGCGTCAAAAGCTTCTTCCTCGTCCTCGCCCTCGCCCTCGCCCTCGTCCTCTGCCAAAGCCACCGCTGCCCCGTCCTCTACCGCCTCTTCCACAACCCCTATTGCTTACAAAACCTCTGTCCTCCACCAATGCCGGTCCCCTCTGTCTTCTCTCCTCTCTCTCTTCCTCCGGCGCATCGAAATAGTTCTCAATTTCCAGCATCTCACAGAATGCCACCGTCTGTGAGTTTGTATATTCCTTGGGCTGTTCCTTGGTTTGTATGTTCACACTATAGTCATACACCTCTGCCGTCTTCTCAAAGTTGCTCAAAATCGCCATCTTGCCCTTTTGAACAAGATTCTCCTCCACCCATTCTTCTTCTGCCGCGATAAGGGGGCCGTAGTATGCTTCGCCTTTATCGGGTGGAAATGCGCCCCCAACAGAGGAACGCTGGGTAGGATTGCCTTCGCGGGCGAAGACGCGTGTTATTGCGAGCCACTCTTTGTCATATGTGAGCTGTGGGGCTGTAGGGGTTTCGTCGTCGGGTGTGCTGATGGGATCGAGTTCTAGGAGTTGGAGGAATTTACGGTTTGGCAAACACTTGTCGAGAGCGAGGAACTGCGTGGTTCTATTGGTGATTTCTGCAGGCGGGGGCAGAGATTGCGGTTCGGGTTGTGTGGGCGGTTTTGAGAACGAGGCTGGTAACTGGGCCCGAATATCCTCTGGCACAGCATCTACATCCGGTCTTGGTGCTCCATTCCCGTTCGTATGTACCGGAACTGGTTTCGCATTCGCAGGTGCTGGAGGAGATTCATCGTCGTCGATGTTAAGGTCTATCTCGTCGTCGTTCCGCACAGGCGCCGACGGCTCTTTGCCTGCTTCATCCATGCCATTGATCGGTATCTCGTTCGGATTCCCTCTTCCATTGACTGGCTTAACCCCTGTGTCAACCGTGCCATCGGGTTGGCCCTCCAAATCCCCCTCCTTGCCCTCCCACTTCACCACCGCCGCAAACTTGACGTGCAGATGCGCACTAAACCACCACTTGGGTCTCAGTCTCGCCATAACCATCCTCGCAGCCTCACTCCCCAACCTCCCCGTCCTTGCATCTTCCTCAAACCCCTCCTTCCTACTAAACAACCACTTCCAATCCCCCTTCCACTCCACCCCCCGCGGCCAATCATGGCTAACACCCACATCGACCTGCCTCCTCACCTGCAGCAACTGCCTCACATCCCACTCCCTCACATGATACACGCTCTTCACATCATCCGCACTGAACGGCACCCTCTCATCATGCACCCTCTTATAATTATACCCCTTCCAAATCCCCGACAGCCCCGCGATCCTCAGTCCCCCCACCCTCACCACGTTCGCATACCCCAAGTAGTAGATATTCGGCGCGACCCAGCCCCCGTACGGCAGCTCCCGCAGGTGCGTGCTGGCTTCGTGGTTGCCGCCGACGAAGAGGGTCAGGTAGGGCGCGGCGCGGGCGCCGGAGTAGTACTCGTGGAAGTCGCCGATGGCGCGGTATTTGGCGGGGACGGACATGGTGGCGAGGTCGTGGCTGTTGCGCACGGCTTGGAAGTCGCCGCCGATGATGAGGAGGTCGATGTTGGGCCATTGGTGGATCAGGCAGGTTTGCGCGATGGAGGCGTAGATGGAGTGGAGGGTGCCGTGGCCCTGAGGAAGACGGGAGAGGTTAGAGGTATGGTGTGAGGTTGAGGCTGGGGGACTTACGCAGCCTTCGATTGCTATGCGCATGTTGGACGGTGGGGTCTGGGAAATTTAGTAGGCTTGCATTCTATGTGAAGTGAGAGGACGATATGTGGGATTTGGCGGATGCCATGTCTGCAGCAGGGGGAACAGTCAATTGTCAGATCTTAGGGACACGGCATGGCGTTCTGAGAAGTTGCGATCAGGTCAGTCTGGTATCTCATGTTGCCGATCACATGTTTTTGGTAAACGCAGATCTTAGCGACAGGACGCCTAAACCACAGATCCCATTCCCCCCAAAGTACCGGCTTTGAGCCATACTTCGTATCATCACGCCATTCAATGCTCTCACGCAACACGCCCTTCTTCCCACGGAGGACTACGAAGCACACTGCGATGGATGAGAGGAGGGCAACGCTAGACAGCGCCCTCCAATCCAGACTTTCCTGGCGGTCCTCGGCATCATCTCCTTTTGGGTGTGGCTTGTTACAAGTAGCCAAACCATCAGAACATCGAACCTTGGCGGCGTCGCGTTTAGTACTCTGTGGGTAAGCTTGATCATACGACTCGTTTTATCTATGTCATGTCGTGCCTCTCTTTCTCCTCATCTTTCTCAAAGTCGTTCTGTAGGCAATCGGTAGGTGTGGGCCGCTCTTGATGAGATATTGGCCTTGATGTCTCTCTTCCCAACAATCGCAGATCAATATCTGCCATACCCTGATGGTGACTCCAAAGAACCCTATGTACCTCAAGTATTACCCTCTCCACCAACTGTGACTCGTTCAGCCTATCGAGCTGCGACGCTGGATTTGTATCCAGCTGCGCCCTCTAGCAACCCTCCTGAACCCCTTTTTGTTCCACTACCCTACCAGCAGCAACCATACTCAGCTCCTGCGCCTCCGCGACAGCACCACTCGGTACCAGTATCTCGGCCTCAACCACACTCTGTTTCGGCGCCAGCGCTTCCCCAGCAGCCTTACACATCTTCACAGGCACCAATCTCGTCCTATTCTACACCACAAGCGTATACTCCATATCTGTTAAACGAAATACCGCAAGATTACCCTTATATAAATCCAACTTCGACGTATACTACACCGCAGGCGTACCCTCTATATCCCCCCCTCTCATCTAGCCAGCAGCCCTTGCCATATCCGCAGTCATATCAGCCACTCTCTGATAACTTGCAAGCTTCAACGCTAGGCGCGGTCCCAGCCCAGACCACCTACTCTTATTATGATCAGCCATATCAGCCTGCGATATCACAACGATCCGATAACCAACATGCGCAAACGACATATCCAGCAGAACCGCCAGCAAATTCAGCCCCGCAGGCGACGCTATTATCAGAGCCAACTTCCGGTGACTTACTTGCCAGAGTATCTGTGCAGGATGGCGAAGACCCTGAAGCTTTTTCCTCAGCCAAAGCTCTGGGCGACTATCTCAAGATATTCCCGGAAGCTGAGAACGACCAAGGTTGTCGAGTCTTCAGATACGGGCCTAAGTGTCCGACGCAGTTACTCATGCCGCTCTTTGAGCATTTCGATTTCCCACGTTATTCCATGTTTCCCTATGGCTTTGCAGGGGAATTCTCAATAGCAGATCATTGGGGAGCTGGCTCATGTAACTGCCAGAAATGCACAGAGGGTCAGCTTTGTGGCCAGTACGTCCTGCATAAGAATCTCCGATTCTATATGTATTTAGAGGTAAAATCCTCGTCTTCGACGTCCCCCAAGATCTCATCGAGTCAAGATGCCATGACAATATCGACTGGAGAGAGGTCAGTCTGCATCACTAGATTAGAACGGTCCACCGCTTACCTAAACACACTAGTCAATACAATTTTCATAGAGCTGATTGGATTCTACAATTCTTTCGGTTTCGATCGCGAAGAAACCAGACCACAGTCTTCGCATACGACGCACTTGTATACCAGAATTATGAAAGTGAGACCAAGTTGAAGTCAACTCCTCTAGATTATGTGTTGGCGCAGCTGGACGATATTTCTACCAACTGCGATTCAGTTCTGAATGCGTCTTCGCAGTTCCTGTCCTCTTTCGTGAGTCACGCATTAACCATATAGAGTCACCCAATTTTGATCTCTAGACAGCGCGTGGAAGTTCTGGAAGAGCGCCTCGAAACCGATCGTAGTATCATTCGAAACTTTCTGATTGCGGCTCAGCACTGGGAAGAATTCCGTAAAACCTTGCAAGCCCAGCTGGAGCGTATAAATTTTTTAGAAAACGTTCACAGTGATCCCCGATGGACCGAGGGCCGCGATAATTACTACCAACTACTAGCCGTCTCTACTGGATATGTGCAAAAGTTCCGCGGGATTGACTATAGAATCAAGACGGAGCTGATGCAGGAAACCGATAGTCTTATTCAGCGAGTAACTAATTTGATTACCATCGACGAAGGATATAGGTCGAGAGACCAGAACGAGAGTATCAGAAGGCTCACATGGATAACAGTAAGTCAGCTTAAAATCATACCCCGTCCTGCGAATCTGATATCTGTGTGACATAGTTCATCTTTTTGCCACTAATCTTTACTGCGGTATGTTCAGGCAGATTTCCTTCGGCGGATTGGTCTAGGCTGAATGATTCTAGGTAATTTTCAGCATGCAAGTGAATCTGTTCGATGTACATCCGGCGTGGCAATACTACATCTATACCTCATTGGTACTAATGTTTGTCGTGTTCTCAGGCTATGCTTTGTTACGCTCTCGGAGACGACTCAAGCGTTTTCTTGGGTCACTGGCGTTCTGGCTACTCACGAAGCCCCAAAGTACTTATCCGACTGGACTCAGAAGAGGAAGAAAGCCAAGCTATCTGGAGCGTCTGTCGTAGGTCTTGAGAAGCAGCTAAGCACGTCCGTAGGCGAGATCCCTGTTGTTCTGAAATGGGCAGCCAGCTCAGGCCGTACAGACGTGGTCCGCAATATTCTCGAGACCTCCAACAAAAGGACTAAGCTTATGCCTGGGACGTCTGGTCATGCGTTACTCTTAGCGATCCAAAATGGTCACACTGAAGCAGCAAACCTACTCATCAACAGGGGTGAAGGTATGACATACGCCGACGAAAACAGCGCGACCCTGCTCCATTGGCCGGCGCGGATTGGCCAATCCTCAATCTGCCAAAAGCTTCTCGGAAAGGGCGTCTCGCTGGGCGCGAAGGACGACGATGGCCAGACTGCCTTAGACTGGGCTATGAAAGGGAATCACGAACTCACAATCAACATGTTACTTAAAGGCGGCAAGAATGTCACACGCCAAAAGACGGCTAATCTACAGAGCTTGCACTTAAGCGCTCGCACAGGGGATATCGCCATGATCAGAGATTTCCACAAGCAGGGAAGTAGCCTGGAGGCGCGGGATGGGAAGGGTCAAACAGTGCTCTTCCACGCTGTGAAGGGGAAGCAGCATCATATCGTCAAGTGGCTCACTGAAGAAGGCCAGGCCAACGTTCAAGCTGTGGACAAGGAGGGTCTGACAGCGCTGCATGTGGCAGCACAAGGGTGCGACTTGAAGAGCGCTGAGATATTGTTGGAACGTAACGCTAGTGTCAACGCTATGTCAAGCAGGAATTTGACACCACTTCACTGTATACCTCACTCGGAAGGCGTTGGCGTTTTGAGACTGTTGCACGAGAAAGGCGCTACACCAATGCCCCACGCAATAGTCAGCTCCGTTAATGATCGGCCATCGGAGTCCACCACATTGTAGCTGACGCCTTTATCGAGGAGCAATCGCACCACTTCGACTTTTCCTGCTTGAGAGGCCATCATTAACGGAGTGTAACCTGCTGAATTACGAGTCTTCTCCAGCTCGACCTTCTTTAGAGAGAGAATTCCGAGAATTGCTCTGCTGCCAGACTCCGCAGCAAGGTGAGCTGGTGTATTGCCCTGTGCACCTGATGCCTCAAGATTCGCCCCTAGATCACTCGCACCTTGAACAAGAGCAGGGCTGAGTCACCCTTTCTGGCAGCTATGTGGGTGATGCGATTGTTGTCTTTATCAACGGCAATCCTGACGTCCTGGCTGTTCTCCAGGAGTATGGCGCCAATTATAATGACGTGACATCTGCCAGCGGCTAAGCACATCCTGTCTGGCAAGCCGTATGCGATGGCCACGGCGCATCCATAGCCAAGATCCTGGATGGCGGTCTCAGTGTCGAATACGAAAATCGGGGGGTGCGACTGCTGCAACTTGCTATCGAATCCAAAAATGTCGAGGTGGTTCGCCTCTTAATTGAACGTGAGGCGGCAGTGAACGTACCAGATATGCGCGGGTGGACAGCCTTGCATTCGGCAGCATATTCAGGAAATCTTGAAGTCATGCTGCTAATTCTCCAGAAGACCGACAACAAGGAGCCTATGGACCAGCAAGGCTGGACACCCTTGGATCTTGCGACGTTCTATAAACACGATGAGTTCACGAAGTTGTTGGATCCAGAACGCAAAGTCAAAGAATACGCGTGGATGAAGACTGGCCGGATCCGGATCAATGCCAGCAGTTACCTCTTACCTCGCGTTGAGAGTTCGGCGATTCCTGGGGTGGCGGAGGCTCCGTAGCATGGGAGTTGATGCTTGGATCTCATGTTTCCGAGCACAGAAACTCAAATTCACCCAAGCAATGCGTCGTATCCAGATTTGTGATATACCAAACACCTACAGTCACCTCGTGGCACCAAACTCCAAGCGGATCCTAGCTTCTGCTCAACGGCCATGAAGTCTCACGTACTCGATTATGGTGTACTCGAAGAGAAGGATTCGTGCTCCGTAATCCACTTCCTTGACCATTGAGCTACACCTGCACAACCTTGGTCGTGGCTCGTCGTTCCGCAGATTGGAGCGTTGAGGAAGCAGTATCACCACTCAAACCTCTTCACACTCTGTGAACATAGTTGCTCGAGCCGGATCTTCTTCACAGCTTCGCGATGGTGTAACATGGACAGATGGTTCATCAACGGATCTTTCTGTTCGCATATATCGCTCTCTCACGCGCTGGCAATAGTGGGTGCTGAAATGGCTCGACACCATTAATGACCCGGGCATTGTGTCATTGTGTCAAACATGATCAAAGACACAACTGGAGAAGGATTAATAGTAATCCCTGGGATTAGATCATGAGATGCATTTGCATGTTTCATGTGCGCCGGGATTGTGGCTTGGTTTTAGTATGTCCTTCAAACGTGTGGAGCGACTGTATGATTAATAGCACCCGGGTCGCATCGCGGTCGGAGCTGTCCAATACTCTGATCTACTGTGTAAGACATGCGTGTCGTGGACGCAAACCGGCAATTTCTTCCATCATCTTTCACATGCCTTAAGTTCGCTCACTAGACTCTGTGTTTCTCGTCTGAATAACTATGTGCGTTCACAATGGTTCTCTATCTTTCAAACCTCAGTCTACTCCTGGTATGTTCCGTCATAATTCGGAAGTCGCTCTCTTCGGTCCTCGTCCACCCAACGCGCGGTAAGCTGCAAAAACGGCTACTACCATTGAGGTTCTCTAATTCGAAATTGAGAAATAGACCGTCGCGGACTAGTCGGCAGCGAACATGTTATCGATAATGCGACGACTAAATGGAACACCGATATCTTCACCATGATCTCGAGCGACCTTTTCCAGTATTACTCTCACGGTGGCGTGGCTCCGGGTCTTCAGAGTATTTGCGTGAACCGGCAGATTACAGGATATTACAGCGCAGAAGCTGCTTACTCTGAAGGTCCAAAGACCGACGCGTTTCTCCTCGATGAAGTCATGCCTGATCCATTGCGCTACTGCGGAACAACTTTCTGGGCAACGCCGAGCATGTCTGCAGCGCGTTCTAGTGGACTACCACGAAATGATAATAGCCAACCACTTTACAGCTTCACACCTGCGCCGCCTTGCTGTGGCCAGTGTGCTGTGTATCCAAGCCGAGCTCAAGTGCTGTATTGGCCAACACCCAATCCAAGCCAGCATATTACTGCATTGACGGGATCCAGTGGGCGCATATTGTAGGTTTTGCCCCTATAGTCGATTAGATTATAATGTAACCTTGACGAAGCGATTCTTCCTCCATCTACATCGTATTCTATGGGATGTACGCACGAAATCTGTGTGGGTTTGTCGGACCATGTGTCGAAAGCATTACCATACCCTACAGACCAGAAGAAGTATCCACCTTTTTCGGTGTGAGATTCAATTCTGATACTGTGGTTAACGTAACAGCCCGACCACTGGATATTGCCAATCTAGGAGGCAACTGCTCGACAGATTATTTGCGGACAGCATCGCTCGCGGTGAAGACCGACATTGGGTTCGACGCCTGCGCTCCTGACATCCTACTGCCTCCAGGCTTGAATCGTGCGCATCCTGCGTGGAGAACATGTGTGGCGCCCACTGGGGTGGATATATGGGATCCTCCAAGAGCCTTGCTATCGGTAGCTGGCCTGACACCGATTGATACGAGAGCATCTCCTACTGACACCCACACTCCGCCAACGCGACCAGTAATGACTATCTCTGCCTCTGCGGGCTCCCAGCCGAAAGTAAATTCCGTTGCTCGAACCTCGAGGACACCTACGCACGACACGGCTACGCCATTCTATAGCTCATCCATCATATGGTCGTCGGCCGACAGCGATGAGATCTTATCCCATAACATGATTGTATCCGCGTCGTCATCGACTGCTGCTCGTTCCTCGGCCACAATAGTTCCCGTGAGCACTCATGTCACAGTGGCTAGCTCGGACGATGCAAATATTTACCGCTCAGTCTCAACCATTACTCTGGACAGCCAAGGTCCAGACATACAATTTTCAGGTCCGCACATACCAGAATGTACCAGTAGTTCGACAGTGAGTCTGCAAGGTGGAGTCGGAGCTTGTCCATTGTCAAGCAGACCCTCGTTTCTAGACAATGATACATTGTTTTCGCCACCAAACTCAAGGTCTACGTACCACCACAGCTCATTTGCCAGCTTGTTCTCTAGCGCCGGTAGTCAGCGTACCACAAGCGTTTTCGAAGGCAGCGCGCTAAAGCAGGCTCTCGGCATTCGCTCCGTGACCCTGCTCTTTGTGGGCGTTGCGGTCTTACCATATACATGAAATTCCTAAATTCCCAGTCCCTGAGTACAGTGCGAAGCAGTTCAGAAGTGGCTTCTGCCAAAAGGAAGCTGTACCTCCTCTATCGAAGGTCAGCGCACATTTCATCGGAGGTCCAATCAACAATGTGAACCCTCCAACATCTCGATGCATGAGCTGCAAGAGCCCAAACCACAATTCTCCGTTTCCCGGAACTTTAACACCGACGGCAGCTTAGTGCAATCGACCTCCCCATGCATGAGGTGGCGAGTCTTTGCAAAGGAGGAGGTCAACATCCTGCAGCCACATTCCACAGCTAAAAGTATCAAGTCGACAGTCCGATAAACGCGTTGAGGGCCTTTAATGTCAATTATCGCCTATGCCATGATGGCCACAGACCGATCAACCTTAGAGCAATCGGCCTGCAGATATCCAAGATCTCATTGGTCAGACGAATGAGCTGAAGTGCTCGCCGCACCGAGCAGTCAAGCCACAAGCGATACTCTCACACCCACAAGAGCAGACCTACAAGGTCCAGTTCTTAAAATTATCCGCGGAGACGTTGACCTTGGAAGTTGGAGACCCCTTGAACGTGTGGTCTCTCGTCCCGATTTGGACCAAATCAGCACCGGTGGCACCGTTGGTGGAGCCACTGACGAACACAAGTATTTGTCTGAAAGTATGTGCCCCGCGTCCCGATGCCAAACCGAGACCATGGTGTGTGTATGGCACGCTAGCCAGCACGCCATGCAGCTCCTTTTTGGTGCTTGTCCTGATCCTGATCTTCGACGCGCAACGGCTCGAGCCGCACCTATCCAACGGCTGCCCAAAGGGCAAGGGTAGCGTTGACTAGTCCCTGACCCACAACCTGTACCCCAACTGCACCCGGCCCATTGGGTGCCAAGATACGGGCGAACGAGTCGGTGATTGCTTTTCCGAAAAGAGTCATGCATGCTGTCGATCAGGACATAGCACGCGTACTCATTCCACGAGGCTGCACTATTGAATACAATTCGCAGGCATGTGCTAACCGAGTCGACTCTAGTCGTTGCTTAGAGTCCAGGGTCCAGACTACATTGTCGCTAGTTCTCACCTGTTCAGTAAGGTAGCCCGAACGTTTTGACACTCCGGGCCGCCACCGCCGCAGAGGCCTCTTCATGGTAAATGTCTACATCGTATTTTACTCTGTGTACTGTCAATGCGAGAGTAGCCTTGTTGTACCACACCGTCTTCCCACCACGATCCGACGCTCCCATGGCAAGGTGCCATAGAAGCATGGAAAACCCACCACTCCACAGAACCCTAGTCGAAGAGGGGAGGGACCCTGTCACTCCTGGGGAACGATCATCCAATGAAAATGAATGAATGCTACCTCGCGTAAGAAATACCCCACAGACGCAAGCCACTGTAGCCCATGCGGACCGCTGAGGATCCAAGGAAGTGGTGGAGCGCAGGGGTCCAGGTCCCGCGCTGACCTCGGGCTGCCTTAGCTCCAGCTACCTCTCTTCTACGGCTTTACGTCGCCTGCATTATCCAATGAGGAGCTGGCAGAAAACAAGACTTCCAGTAGGTCGAGTACCGAAGCTCTTCTACATTGCGGCTTAGATGCATGTTACGTATCTGTGGCTAAAGATTTCCGACAATCTGGGCCCATTCATGAAGCTATGTTTGCTGTCTAAGTTACGCCTTTACGAACTTTATCGGGCGAGATCGTGACCGCTGGTGATGATGGGCAGCTGCACGATACATAAGACCATGCCGACCCTCTTCAGTTATGGATTTTGGACCCCCAACCGGACGGCTACGAGCAATCATGCTGTTCTCATTCCTACTAGTCCTGCTTGCCGCAGCGGATCTCTCACTTGCTAGACGGGGTTCCAGATTGCGCGGACGTGTTCCTCCTGTTGTTAAGCATGGAGTCTTTCCAGCCAGCCTCACCCCACACAGCAGTGAACACGCGCGCAGAGCTCCGATCCATCGACGTCAAGCTTCAAACTCCACCGGCTGCAGCACAGGCAGTCAAATAACTATCAAAGCACCTAAGACGAATATCTTTGCAGGTTTGACTGATGATGAGGCGGCTGCCGTAACATTGTTCCTTCACGGTCAGAAGAGCCTGAATCTGACAGCAGCTGCGGATGCGACAAGGTAATAGCCATCTCAAGATTCCTTGCGAAAGAGAAAAAAGCTGAGATCGAGTCACGTATAGCTGGGACAACAAAATCATAGCGGTTGATCTTCTACAGCCGAATAAATCCGACGCGCTATCCTACCTCAACTTGGGCTCGCCAGCGCCAGTCCGTTACGCCCAGGCCCTAATTCGGTTCGGCGCTACCTTGGAACCCTATCTCCAGGAATTCCAGGTCGGGCCTTTACCCGTCAATAACGGGTCAACCACCTTAGCCCCCCTGGACTACATATATAATAAAGGCAAAGGCTATCAACGCATCTATAATGTGGACACAGATGAATTGGCAGTCTTTACGTACGGAATCGGTTCTAATGTTGCTGACATCACCCAACTACTGGTCAATGGAGTAAGTCAATCGTTACACATACGGCGTGTCTACTAATCCTCGTATCAAGATCGCCGCAGTAACCGCAAACGGTACTCTAGCTATCGCAGGCAGCACTCCTCTGATCTTTGAAGGCGACAGAGTCTTCCAGTGGAATCAATTCTTCGGTCTCCATACCGGTGCATGTTACGACGAAGATTTACTGCCCACCGGCCTCATGTTTAAAGCAGACATTACTGGCCGTGATCCCTCCAAATGGTCTGTCGTGGGTTGGTACTACAATGGAATCTTCTACGAGTCAGAAGCGGTATTCCGTCAGGCAATCAACTCGACAAGCTTCGCAAAGCCAGGTCCAAACGTTGACGGGGCCTGGGCATGTACAGACTACAATAATGTCTCTTTGCCCCACGACGAGCTCAACCCTCCCGTCCCCGTACAGCCCGACGGCACACGTTTTGCCTTGGACGAGCAGGAGAAGTATGTAGAATGGAGTAGGTTTGAATGAATCTCGGAGATGTTTTTACCAGAGCTGACGAGTGTAAAAGTGGATTTCAGCTTCTATTATTCATCCAGCAAATATTACGGTATACAACTACATAACATTGCGTTCAAGGGAGAGAGAATCATATATGAACTGGGAATCCAGGAAGCCGTGGCTCATTATGCCTCTGCGTCCGACCCATTCCAAGCATCGAATGCATATCTTGACAGTGAGTACGGGTTCGGTCAAACCGGTTGGCAGCTCGTTAGCGGCTTCGACTGCCCTGCGTACGCGACCTACCTGAACACCTCTTACTATACAGGAGAGACCACCCATACTCACCCAAGTAGCCTGTGCATGTTCGAGTTCGACACTGGGTACCCCATCCAACGTCATACCTCTGTGGCTTATGTTAGCGTCACAAAAAACATTGCGTTCGTTCTACGCAGTGTCTCGACCGTGGGTAATTACGACTATATATTCGACTATGAGTTCTACCTTGACGGCTCCATTCGTGTCTCCGTTCGTGCATCCGGATATATTGAGTCGTCATTCTGGACTACAAATATGGGTACCGAAGACGGCTTCCACATCCATGATAATTTGGGCGGGTCAATGCATGACCATGTGTTGAACTACAAACTAGACCTGGATGTGGCTGGAACGGCCAACAGCGTCGCGAAGATGGCTTTAGTCCCTACTACCAAAGTGTAAGGGCTTCTCGAACTCTATTGCGGAAGATCTGCTAAACCAGGCCATCAGATACCCTTGGTCGAACGGCAGAGCATTGAATACCATGACGCTTGACAGAAGCTTCATCGCCTCGGAAGACGACGGAAAATTGAACTGGGACGCCAACGATGATGTTATGTATGCTGTCGTGAACAAGGACGCACCCAACAAATACGGAGAATACAAGAGCTACAAGATCATGCCAGGCGAGTCAAGCAACCCTCCTCCCACTAACATCCAGCTAACCAGATCCCAGCCACCGGTAACCGAATCCATCTCACAATGCAAAACTCCACCACCCTCGGCCCCTCCGTCAACTGGGCAACCCACCACCTCTACGCCGTCCAACACCACGACACCGAGCCCCACAGCGCCTACCCCTACAACGGCCGCGACCCGCACGCGCCCGTCGTCGACTTCGCCAAGTTCTTCAACGGCGAGTCCCTCGACCAGGAAGACATCGTCCTCTACTTCAACCTCGGCATGCACCACATCCCCGACGAATCCGACATCCCAAACACCGTCTTCACGCAGGCCCATTCCGCCATGGTCATCGCCCCGCAGAACTACCTCCCTGGCGACCCCAGCCGCAGCACCATCCACCAGACCCGCATCAATTTCGTGAATGGGAGCGTTACGAGCGCGCTGGATTTCGGGGTCAAGCAGCCGAGTTGTTCGATCGATATGAGTGTCACGGCGCCGAATTTGCAGTCGTTTGTTGGGGAGGCTTATATACCCAAGTACCCCTATCATCCGGATGCGCAGTTGGTGGGGAACCCGGGGGATGCGGCGTTGGCGGGCATTCCTTAGGGGTTGAGTGGGTAGGTAATAAGGGGTGAAGTCGCGCATATAGCGGAGAGACAACCAAAGCTTACGTGTTGTGGTGGGTTAGTCATAGTGCACTCCTGGGTGTGGAAACCAAAATTAGATCGTCGCCATTTCTCAAGCTGACTGGAAAGGAGGAACAAGGGCTCCCGATAATCCGAATCCCTTGCATTCATTATGAGTATATAAACACACACATCTCCATAGTAGTCGCTGCAATTCGGCAAACCAAAGAATAAAGAGAAGTCATCTTGATATCTCTCCATTACTCTCTCTCTCCGTCTCTCTCTCGCCCGCCGTGTCACCTCTTCTTGCAATGTGTGTCTCCTTCCTTCCCTTCTCTCAGTATCTTTATCCACCATCTTCTCGTCTTATCACCATCCCATCAGCAGCACCATCCAAACCCCTTCAGCCCCAAAATCGGTTCAAGACGATTTCATTTCGCAATTCGTCCTCTCTCATAGCACGGTTCCGATTCTGTTTTCGTTCTGCATTGGCACTGACCTTCCAATGCTCTGCCTCTCTCCTTCTTTCCGATGGTTCAGCAATCATCCCGGTCTCTCTTTTCGGGAAAGCAGGTCTGGTCATTCTTCCCGGGTCTAGTCTAAATTTCCGGTTTTGACATGGATGGTGATGGGGGGTGGTGGTCGTATGGGTGAGATGTGAAGGTGGGGGATGGGGAGAGGGGAGTGGAGGTGGGAGGCTGTAGATGGTAGATGTGAGGGGAAAGGAGAGAGGGAGCGGAAGGGTTGAGCGAGTAGATGGGGTGGTGGGATGGTGGAGGGTGCTTGTTCGATGCGTGGGGATGACGTGGCAGATGGGCAAAGGAAGGGGATGGGGAGGGAGATGGGGATGTGGATGGATGTTGGGATGTGTAGATGGTGGTGCGGGTGTGTGATTGATATGTGGATGGTAGATGGGGAGGTAGAAGGGGAGGTAGGTGGGGAGAGGACAGGAATGAGATGGGATGGGTGGAGGGAGAAGGGAGAAAGTAGCGAGGAAATCATGGGAGGGTGTGAGGGGGAAGAGGAATGGGAATGTGGAGAGAAGTAGAGGAACTGATAGATGGGAAGATAGATGTGAAGAGGACAGAACTGAAATGGAGATGGATGGAGGGAAAAGAGGGGAAGTAGCGAGAGACACAGAGGGTGGGGGGTTTGGAGAGAGGGAATAGTGAAGGGATAACAACGGGGTGGTAGGGAGGTGGAGAGGGAAGAGGGAACTGGAGGAGTCGGAGCAGCGGAGTATGAGCGAAAGCCGAGAAGAGGGTTTGGGTGAAGGGCAGTGGCTGGATTGACATCCTGTGGAGATCATTGGGGAGTGGGGTTGGGCTGGAGGGAGCATTATGTTTTATTGAAGACCACTGCGTTCCATCAATTCAAAGCTTTGTGAAAAACGCACCAGCAGCCGTGACGCAGTATCCAAGCTATGCGGCTATTTGCGTGGTTTGAGATACGCGGGCAAGGGCTTTCGGGTCTGAAGGAGGCATGATGTAGTCCTTGAAGGGGATTATGGCGGGTGAGCTTGATGAATGGACTTGCGTTCTCGTTGCAGTGATTCAAGAAGACTATCGTGGCTGATTTTCGTGGATGAGTGTTTACCAGTTGAGGAAGGCTAGAGGTGAGGTGCGTGTTACAAGGAGTGTTTGACGATGGCCGTGTCATTGATGATAAAGGTAGGATCTAGCTGATGTCTAGGCGATGATGACAGTCTATAGCTAAGGCAGATGATCAAGAACATGGTAAAGACAGACAAGTAACGCCGAAGTAGGAAAATTGTCCGTCCGTTAACCAGAATACGAATAACGAATGTGTTGGGAGTGAAGCAGAACGACTTGGAAGATAGGGATGAGTGCGACGTCAACCCATTTTCCACCAGACCCATTTAGGCTCCACCAAAACCCTCGCAAGCAGGCTCTGCAACACCATTCACCTTTATTCCCAGGTTCAGAGCGCTCAGCCAGCGACCTGCTCCTTCTATACCATTTCCTTTTCTTCGTCTACTGCGACGATTTGCCGATTCCAAGTCCGGAAACCTCGTCCTTGGCTGGGGCTGGAAGGATATTCCGACGATGTGCGATTGAAGCGACCCCTCTTTGGTGCATGTTCTTGTAGTGACTCGCGAGCTTGTCCTTGCGGTGGAAGCCGTTCTCGCCGCCATACTTGCACCCGAGCACGTCGCATGAGAACTCTGGGGTCTTCGTGCAATGTTTGGCTCGATAGTGTCTCTTCAGATCACGGAATTCGTGGCTGAGATGGCCACAATCCCCCTCGGCGCACTTATATCCTGCGTGGTATTCGTAATAATGAGTTTTCTCATGTGCTACGAGGCGGCGCGAAGTCGAGCGATACTTCCAAGCGAGATATTCATGCACACAACATGCTGGAAATCGACAGGCTACTTTGGGGCCGCTGACAAACACCAGTGGTTTGTCCTGAATGCAAGCAGGGCATGTGCATCCATGGGATTGCAGGGAGTCGGAAGGCTGGTCTGTCAGCTGAGACATCATCGGTAGCTCGGCGTCCGGCATTGGCGTGAGCCCCACCTCAGGGTTGGCATCGGAACGCTTCTCACAGACGGATGAGGTATCAAAATCCACATTGGGTGAGACTTTGACCCTTGAAGGCACGGGAGCTACATCGATGAGGGCGACATAACCCGTAACTACACTGCCGGGCCCACCGATGGGTTGCCAGTGGTCGGTATTCGCTTCGCGTTCGCTGTGGGGTTGACCAAGAAGACCCGAAGTAGGACAAAGCCGGCTTTGTAGGCCCTTTCGTCAGCCAGTAAAAAAAAACCTACGGATCCTCGGCGTCTGCTGCCCCAGTCCCTGCAGGTTCGCAGGCGTCAAGGTTGCAGAACAAGTGCCAATCAGGATGGGAGTCGTCCATGTTGGGTATGAATGCGTTCCGAAAGGTGGGTGCACGCGGCGTGTGGCTTGGTTGTTGCGCTGGCAGGGCCCTTTGCGTGAGCCAATAGGCCGGGGATGTGAATGAGACAGAAGGCTGCAAGCTGGTTTCTCAGTGGTCAAAACGCGGTAGAAGCAGTGGAAAGTGTGAGTGGGCGATGTGGTCTTCTTGTATTCGAGTCCACTGGTATGAAGGGCCCGAGTGACCCTTGTCAAAATCGTCCCATGCATCAAATTGTAAAGTCCGCTAAAGTGGGAGGCTTGGCATTTCGACTCCGCCAAGGCTCTGATTTTCGGCTCGATTCAGTTAATCTGGTTTTGCCTTCTCATGAGGAGATCATAGACGGTCATAGCAGCCCGATGGCAGACGCAAGGCTGGAATTCTTGAACGCTTCGGCCCGTCATTACGCCATCACAGCTCCAGCGACTGCAGCTTATCTGATGTTACAGCATGCCCAAGTGGCAGAGGAAACAGGCTTACCTTATCGCAAAGACCATCCACCTGATACTTGCAGAGCTTGCGGTACCATCGAAATTGTAGACGAAACTGCTGAAAATTCGGCAAGTGAGAGTGAAATTGCTAAACAGCGGCTGAAGGCACCAGTAACCCTGCCTTCAGCGAAGCTTATGGCATCACCCTCAGAGATAAACATATTTGAGATAAAGTGCGCTGCCTGCCATCGCATCACGAGAAAACCTGCAGCAAGACTCGGAGCGGCAGGCCGTAATGGCCCACGAAAACAGCAGGCAACCACTGCAGCCCCCCCTCAGTCAGGTGCTTCAACTTCAGAAGATATATCAAAAAAGGGCACGAGGCAGAGACCGAAGGCCAAAAAGCGAGGTGGACTGCAGGCCATGGTTGAGCGTTCCAGAATTAGTCGCGATACGGGTCTCGCATCCGGACTGGATTTGATGGACTTGATGAAAGCAGGTTGACTCGATCACACGATCACTGGCTATCACCCAGCGGAAAGACCCAGCTCTTGCGCACTCTTCATCTCCTCGATGCGTACGAGGATCTCTTTCTTCCACTCCTGATATTCGTGCTGCCGCCGCTCGCTGAGGTAGTCCACTCTGTCTTGCATCTACAGCCAATTAGCTTGTTTTATGGCACGACGGCTTTACCTACCATAGTGCCTAGGCCCGGCCGGAGGACGTTGTAATCTTCATCGTCATCGACCTCAAGACGCTCAACGATTGAGCTGCTATGCAGCAAATCTTCACGTTCATCACCTGATACTCCGCCTGTCCCTGCGGGCCCAGTATCAAGGCTCAAGCCGCATCCTTCAGGGACGTTTGCGAACCAGTCCAACTCAGTCCATCCTTTGCTGCTGACCTCCCTCATCCAAATGTTGACGCGAGCAGCGACGTCAGACCCATTAGACGCTTCATCAATCGCTTCCTGCATTCCGGAGCCTTGAATAGCCTCGATTCCTGCAGCACGCTGCCGAATAAACTCTTCCGGAGTCATCGAGACGCCACTCAGGCGTGTATACACAAGAACATACACCGCAATGACCAAAGCCGCAACATTGACTTGCTCCACGGGATCTTTCTCCGTTCGGCGATCCTCTTGATTCGGCGCAGGCATGGTCAGTATTGAAGACACACCCGCAAACACATGATGGGGGGCCGCAGGTGCACCGAGTGCTTTGCAGATATGACGGATGAGAGGCATCACCCAGCGAGGCACTTCAGATGCAAACGACTGTGGATGACGTGAAGCTCGAATCCTCGGAGTGCTCGCCTTGAACAGTGTCGGCTTCACCGGTGTCCTCGGCTTCGCCGGCGAGCTCGTCGGAGTTAAGACATCCCCAGCTTGCCTCGGCGGCCTTCCACTCCGTCTGGCACCAGCTGTCAATGCTGAGTCAAGATATTTGTAGAGCTTCTGGTAGATCCTTGGCGGACACGGTGGCCGAGGTTGAATCTTTGGTAGACCGAGACTCAGCTTTAACCTAATATGTATATCAGGTCAAAGATCAATAGACTACCTCACACAATTTTATGGTGATGCAAACGAACCTCTCGCACGCCAAATGCGCACATGCATATGACCTAGCAATCTCCTCTTCGACTTTCAGACTGCTGGCTTTACTACGCGATTGGGCTAGGAGGGATACTGCAAGCTCTACGAGTTCGCGTGGGAGAGGGCTGCTTGAGGTTGGGATCAGGCCGTTTAGGGCTTGGATTATGGATTTGTCCATTTTGAGACAGATTTTGGCGCGTGGAGGAGACTGGGAAATTGTGATACAAGTGTGTGCACATGACTTTGATATATGAGAAGGCGCCAGGCGCGTCGTCGCGCGACGATTTGGCGTGTCAGCGTACTAGTCTTGATAGGACTAGAGTGAAGGGGCTAGTGTACTTTAAGCTTTACCACCTGGCTTCTTTCATCTCTCCAAAGTACTGAGAGTATGTATTCAACGGCCGAGTCAGTTGATCAGACATGAAGTCCTCATGGACTAACTAATCTTTGGCCAAAGCCATAGGGTGAGTGTGATGTTGCCTCAACACAGAAGTGCAATAGTCCCACATACGAATCCAGACATTGTGTCTATGTTCAAGAGAACTTGTGGAATGGACAACGGACGAGCCAAATCCAGGACGGGCACAAAGACTTGAATCCCAATCCGTCGCATGCGTGCATATGACTGCTTTGGAAGAGAAGCAGGGAAAAACAGCACAATCCAGAGCGTGATTTGATCAGAGCGCTAGTTGGGTTTTCAAACGGTACATGCCGAGAAGGCGACAAGAAAGGCAACCGACTAAGACTGGCTGCGCAAACCGAAAAAGATGATGCGTTTCCTGGAACACCGCGACACTTCGGACAGTAGCATCGGACATGCGTGCCAATAAGGTGGGAAGACAAAGCGACTTTTCGGTCATCCAGTTGCCTGGATCCCAGAATGGAGGCTGTAAGCTGCAACCAGAAGCGGCACTCGGAGTGACGCCTGTATGGAATACCTCCGGCAGCGAAGATCGATATGCAATGCCATGAGATGGTGCCAAAGTCTGACTGCACGCAGTAGCGGATGCCTTGTGTCTGTGGTCGGATTCCCAAAATCACAATCTCTCCATAGAGAAAGTTCCAGGGATTCTTTGTGGTAATGTATAATCACGTTTACAGAGGCTGTGATCTACCGCAAATCGTTGCACTCTTCAGATTTCTCGAATGACAGCATACTGCTGCAAGTCCTATGACAACTACCTAATGCATGCCGAGTAGTGCATCACAGTCTTCAGTCATCAACTCAGTGTCCCAGAGTCCGCCTTCCACAGTGAGTGACCTTCTTCCTGCTACAGAACCGTTGCTGATCCAGATGACTCGCAGCATTCCCGAAGTCAACTGCGGTCTAATCTGCGGCTGCATACCCATCCTCCCCGCTCTATTCCAGCACCTTCGTGACAGGCAACTTTCTACGGGCCAAGACACTGCCAGAAAGGGTCGCTTCCACACGTTGACCAATTACACCGGTCGCCGCCCGCCAGGGACAGAAAGGCTGAACACGAGCGATATAGAACTGGATGAAGCTGGCTTGCTAGGGCATGCTGCATTGAATAGCACAAAGACATCGGTGACAAAGGGATCGTCGGACGGACTGAAGATTGGGTCGACCCTGCATCATGATCAAATCCTGAAGAAAATCGATATCCAGCAGACTTCCGTCAAGAAGGCCAGGGAGGACCTCGGATAAACCTCTGGTCACCCTTCTTCGAATGTGCGATCTTACGATCGTCGTAGAGCCTGTCATAGCTCGCGACCAGTACCATCATTTCGATTTCATTGCTTAACGCCCCGGCAAACAAGCTGTGCAGCTTGTAGTTATTCTGCACTACCTTGAGCACTGACTCTTTCGCAAACCAGTATCGAATCAAGAATCGAGCATCTAAACCACTGATTGCCCTCTGATGTTCCTTGTACGCACGCAGGAGTCGCCGGGCAATACAGGGAGTTTACACTCATGGACTACTGTCGAGGCGGTCTCCACCTATGTCGATCTTCTACCTGTTATGCTATCGTAGTGTGTCTTTGCTCCTGTGTCAGCAACGATTGACATGGGGAACTGCCAGCCGACGACACCCAGGCGCCGACACTTGATGATTCAAGGACTGCTTGCGAGTGCAGTTCTCGGTCGACAGCATTTCTTTGGATGCACAGCCACTATACAGCACATTCCATACAATGCAAGACTTCTATGATCAGCCGCTTGATGCGCTACTTTTCTCTGTTAAAAATCCAGTCGTCTGAGATGCGCCGTGCATAGAGCTGAAAATCTAGGATTTCGAGTTTCGGCCCTGCTGCCTTGGGAGAGCGAGATTGTGGGAACAGACGAAGCCCTTAAGAACATCTCGTGAAATGGTCGGCTTCGACACCTGAGAGGTTGGACTGGGATCACGCGAGGGATCTGCCTTCATCGAATCAGTCCGTAAGGAGAGTCTCTCGTAATGACTTCTTACCGTACCTAATTTTCGAAGGAACACTCCCACTCTGCTTTGTCTTCTTTCAATTCCATGCTCTTCCAGGGCAAAGAAGACAACGCTTTTATTAGATAGACTCTTGGAATTCAATCTCTTAGATCGGAGTCATCCTAGCGCTCCATATTCTTGCGCTATCTCTCCTCCGCCGGATAAGGTCTTTCATCGCATACGCCAATTCCCGCATAAACATAAACCCAAGGAGCAAAGATATCACAAGCCCTATAGCACAAATACAAAGCAAAGTAGCGACGCAGAACCAAAAGCTCACCGGTTGTAAGGCGGCCCATGCATCCCGACCAGATCCACCGGCGCCTGTTGCCTGAAGACCAACTTGCATAGCGCTCAGCACGACCGACAGAATGCCGAAGAAAAACAGGATAGGAGCGTAGAAACGGGCAAAGTAGTCGCCGTATTGGCGGTGAACTTGGTAGAATTGGAAGCGATGAAGGAAGACTTTGGCCCAGAAGTTCAGCCGCGAGAGCTGCAACGTTCCGTAAGAGTAGCGTGGAGAAACCTCGTCGTCCTGGACCTCGGCGAAGCCGGTGATGAATCGATGGAAACTTTCCAGGTTGACGTCGTTGCTCTCGAAAGGGAGAAGGTGAGCTTGTCTGGCTATGCAGAGATCGGACTCGTGTCGTATAAGGTAGCAGTATGTCCGCATGTAGCCAAGCGCCGCTCTGGTAAGGGCTTGCTGGGGCTGTTTGTCTGGGGATTTTGATGCGAGACTCAATTCTCTTGGTAGGAGATGCGTCGCCCAGAATGCATGATTAAGCATATATGGCGGGATTGGCTTGATGAAGACGCGATTGTCGGTCCACACGAGATGTAACTCTGGGTTTTCGGTAACAACAATGTCTCGGCCTTTGACTAGTAATTCATGGAATGGACTGATATGCGAGCTGTTCTGAGTCGCTACTAGCCATAGATGTGGTGCTAAGGTGTCGAGATCTGGGGTAACGAATTCCTGCCTCAGCTGTTCATGGAGGCTGCTCGCGGCCAGACTTGTTCGTGGTTGTCCTGGCAGGGTTGCCCATTTCGTGCTGTCGGTCCGGACAAGAGCGCACGTGTCCTTCGCACCTGGTTTTGCTCTTTCGAGTTGATGGTTCAACTGGTCCTTTTCATCGAACGGTGCTAGCATACCCTCTGGTTTCAGCGATAGAAGTGGGGCCGACCTCGAAAAGTGCTATGAGGAAATTCCGAATCTTCAGATACTTGGTACGAAGTAGCCTTCTTATTCTCCGGGCCGATCCTAATTTCCACCCTCTTGTGTCAGGATATGCAAGATGCCGCAATTTGGCGCTTGATGCAGGGGTGCTGTTTGGAAGTCTCCTTCAAAGGTGTGAGACGTCTGAGCGCAGCAATGCCTCCCTAAGCGCCCTCAACGTACTTTGAACCCATACGCAATCAAACATTCGAGAATCGCTGACGACTCTTGCACGGCAAGGTCAAATTTCACCCCTCAAGACCCACTCAGTAATCGATTAAGTCGCCGACTTCAGACTGTATATATTAACAATGCAGCAGCGAGAAGGACAGCCTCAAGCATGGTTCTACGTGTGAAAATAGCATCCTTACTGACATGAGGCTCGGAAGATGGCGAGTTTCACCTATAGAGTAGTACTTCTGGTCCAGCGCTATATGATTGGATAAGTCATTCATTACCTTCATTGGACTACTAGGATAGTAACATCAGTCTCGGATCCAAGGTTGACACATCGGCACTGATCGCTCGGCCATCTAGCATCATTTCGCTCATGACCTTCCCGGTTGCAGGTCCATTTGATATGCCCCAGGAGTCATGCCCTGATGCAAGCCACAGGCATCTAATGCCTGTGGGCCCCACCAAAGGTCCTATCTCTCGCGCTCGGCCAACGACCATAGGACGGTAGCATGCCTGTTTTGTTACAATTTCTCCTTCGCGTATCGCTTGCGATATGCTACTAATGTCTTTGTAGATAGTGTCACAGGTTGCGGGATCGAATTCTACCAGATCCGTCGTTTCCGGCAAAGGAATGTCTGTATCACTGGGCCCGCATGAGTAGATGGTACCATCAGGACGGGAGTAGATTTCAGGAGGTACCCGCTTCTGGGGTATCCGCGGATGCAATTCGGGAAATAGAACATATGCTGAGACTGGTTCTCGAGGACGGACAACGATGCTATGATTCCTCGACTCATGAATAGGAGCTCCAGGTAATAGCTTTACTGTCCATGGACCTGCAGCGATCACGACGTCTGAGGCATGGAGCTCGTTGCTGTCTGAACTGTTCTTCGGCCGATAAGTCACAGACGTGACCTGACTGCCATCCTGGTTATAGTTCACGCTGGTTGCCGAACCTAGAACTATCCTGGCCCCTTGTTCTTCGGCGAGACGAGCAATTTCGTTGGTGAAAAGATGTGGATGCACCTGCGCAGTATTCGCTGGATGACCAAGCTCTGTGTAAGACGTGATCCTGTCAGCCGAGATCCAGTCGAGTTCTGGCGGATACTCTCTATTCGACGGTTTCGAAATAGTATGGGAATGGAAGTGCGATCTGCTTTCCTCGGCCGTAGCGTGGCCTACAGCCTCACCCATGGCATCCACATCGGCGCAATGTACGTTGCGAAACCCCCAATTGTCGGCGCCGTCGTGCGTCTCTGCAAGCTCGCTGTGAAGACGGTAGCTCAGAGGTGCTATACAAGAGGGATCCGCCCAAGTAGCAATGACACCCCCTGCTTTTCCAGAAGCACCACCGCCAATGCTGCTCGCTTCTAGCACCGTTACCGAGTGAGTGCTTCGATCATAGCGAGGGTGGCGAGTGACATAGTAGGCAATGCAACAACCGACAACGCCTCCACCTGCCCCCATTAATTTTCTATGTGCTTAAAGGTCATCCTCGCTCACGACTTACCGATGATTACCGTGTGCTTCTTCTCTGAGAGTGAGCCCATGCTCGTGATGATATGATCCGCTTGCTCTTTGGCTAGAGGTAGGTCGTTGCTCCTACGGCGTCGGAGTCGGCTGCCTCGAATAGTGCTGGGACTCGCTCCGCAGGGGTTGAGGTGCAAAACATGCAAATTCTAGAGATGTAAGAGAGTGTTCATCTCCTTGTCACGCACCCGTTATTTCTCTGCCATAGACAATGAGATTTTGTGGGCTACTAATTTTCGACAGACAGAACCTGTCGAGAAATGAATAGGAACACCGTCGTATTATTTTGTTCCTATGTTGCGCACTTTATACTTCTAGCTCTTAAGAGATTGGGGCCTTCGAGACTAACCGTAAGGACTTTCGATCGGCACTTTAATTCTGCAGCTCGGGAACGCATCCAAGGATACTCATTCGGCCCGGTGCATCCACTCATCACAGCCGTCCCGAGAAGTTTGAGAAGTCGAGAATGATTGGTAGCGACTTCCTAGCGTATATGTTCTGGGTCACACGTGCATCAAAGTCCATCGAGCGAACGAGAGTTGTATCATCGCCACCTTTGTACACGAGATACTAAAGTAAGGTAGTGTTGCCACCATCCATAATTCAGATCACGTCCCGAGCCTTGTTCGGTTATGAACGCTAAAGACCGAATCAGTAAACCTCCCCGAGCTTCTCGCTTCAGTAGATAGGCCCTCGCTCACAGGTCTCTGTTTCAAGTATAACCTTCTTCTGCAAATATACCTCCTTATGGGAGGTTGCATGACACCAGAACGATTGGTGAGGAACATTTTTTCGATAATGTACTTTAGAACGCAGCCGACCGGCCCACAGAGAGGTTGTATATAACAGGCTACTTTTAGTGTTGGTAAGTCTTCGATCAGCTACCTTACCTTATCTGTTTAGTATGAGCCACTCCTCAATCTTCCGCCTATGAAACAACTTATCTCCTCAGATGTTGTTGCTTATCACATTAAGTCATTTCTAAACCGAGGCTCAAACAGTAACCCCTAAGACTTGCCTCGTACGGCGCTTCCAGGATGCGCATTCCTGGGCACCACCCTCAATATGAAGGTCTGACCGCGCCCGTAACGGGAGGGTGGTGGTTGCTTGGGGTGATTGGTCATCTGATTGGTGAGGGTTCTTGCCGATAGGGTGGCCCCATCCAGTACCATTCGCTCCTAAAAGTGGCGTATTGTGAACAATTTGCCCGGGGGGGCTCAGGTCCAGACCCAGACCTCACGCCCCCGGCTTCTGGGTCCATCCAAAAGGTAGGTACTTTAATGTTCTTCGTTTGCAATGCAATGGCAGGCAGCGCTTTCCCTAGCATGCTCGCCTGACATCTGTGCGGAAGTGATAGAAGTACTGAGTCTATGAGGATGGTAGGTTCAAAGTCAAGAAGCAGAGACGGAGAGGAGACTGACCAAGCAAGGCTGTTGAGCCAGCAGTGTGTTTCGGAATCAAAACCCTCTATACCGCACCTTGCGAACAATGCCCACCCGGACCTCTCGTGGAGTATGCGTGCTCTAGTGGCATGCATCACAGAGGGTAGCTGATGGAATTAGTGTCATAGCTGTCGACGGCATTGGTGCTCATCCCGATCGAACATGGACCGCTGGCGACGTGAATTGGTTGAAAGACGAGAACTTGCTCCCTCGAGCCATCCCGAATTCTAGGATTCTCCGCTTTGGGTATGAGTCACAGTGGCTGGGAAAAGATGCAATACAGCAGAGGCTCTCGCTTGTTGCGGACCAATTGCTGCGTGGCTTGATGGAGTCGCGAAAAGTACCAAGCGATCACCTTGAGAACCTGAAGCCGTCAGGCTGAGGATGTGGCAGGAATGTCCATTAAGGCCAATCGTTTTTATTGGCCATTGCTTTGGGGGGATTGTCATTGAAAAGGTCGTACTGTCGCTCCGTCAACAAATGTGCTCGAGATGCTGATGTTCATAAAAGGCGCTGGTGTCAGCCAAACTTCACGAGGAAGATTATCCGTCGATCTTCCGATCAGTAGCAGGTGTGATCTTCTTAGGAACGCCGCATCGAGGGTCGAAATCGCAGTCAAAAGCGTCGGTCATAGCTTCTATCGCGTCAGCTGTCTCTTTAGGGGAGCACAGCAGCCTACTCAAAGTCGTGGACAAGGACTCAGAAATGCTGGCGGACCTCTTACATGATTTCACCCGCACCGTCAATACCATGTCCATCCCCCTTTTCTGCTTCTTTGAACAGCACAAGTCTGATGTCGCTAAAGTGGTGAAGTTCAAGGGCTCGAAGATGCTAATGCCCAGCGTGAAGGTAAGATAGCAAGTGTCTAACGAATCCGATAACTGAGACTATCTAATCAGGATGCTGTCGTTGATGAACAATCCGGCTGCGTTGATGGCCATCCCAAGCTTGGACTGGCAACCGATCACTTTCGGATGAATAGGTTCTCGGATCCTGAGGACAGCAACTACCGCCTCGTGTGTGGACAGATCGTAAGATTTGTTGATAATGCTCCAGGTCGAGTAAATAGTCATAGAATATGTAAGCGTTATCGGGCCAGTCTGTGCTTGGAGCTAATGGATTTTCTCTCCAGCATTACCCTCCCTACAACCCAGTCCTGGCGAACATGATGCATCGAGCTACATGGGAAGCCTTTCCGGGTTTACTTTACAAGAGCCCATTACCTTTGGAGAACGGGATTGTGCCAGTGTCCAGGCACTGTTCGTCACAGACCCTACCGACGACATGCAGATGATCGCGAGCAAGAAGGACAAGTTGCTCGCAACTACCAACGTTTGGATATTGAACAATACTACTTATTTGAAGTGGCTGAACGAGGATCGTTCTCGAATACTCTGGCTTCATGGCAATCCTGGGAAAGGTAAAACAATGCTTGCAATTGCCATGATTGAGGAATTCCAAAGGACAATGCAGCCCGCCGGGAATAGTTCCGACAGCCCAAGGCGGGCTTTGGTGTATTTCTTCTGTGACAATCAAGACGACAGACGAAAAACCGCGTCATTGATCCTGCGGGGCATCATCTATCAGATTCTCTGCCAGTATCCGGATCTTGCTGTATACCTGACTAACGAATACGGAAAGCAACGCGAGCAACTCTTTTGCTCCCGAAATTCTTTGCAGTCGTTATGGAGAGTTCTCCATTCGATCATCAAGAACTCAGAGCTTCAGGAGATCTACATTGTGATTGATGCGCTCGATGAATGTGACGTGGATTCAATGGAGACTTTCCTTGCTCTTCTCGAACCATATGTCGAACCTCAAGACGATGATGTCCGCCAAAGCGATGAAAACAACGTGACCTGCCACACAAAATGGTTTTTGACAAGTCGGAATGAGCTGAGGATTAAGCAGCCACTGACAGGCTCTCCCGCGATTAGCTTGGAAGAAAATGCTTCTCATGTGGATGATGCTGTCCATAAATTTATTGATGTCAAAGTGAAACAGCTGACCAAAATCAAGCACTACGACGAGACTCTGAGGAGTCTGGTTGAAGAAAAGCTCCGTGAGAAAGCCGAAGGAACCTTCCTATGGGTCGCCTTAGCTTGCCGCGAGTTGTCCAAGCCAGCTGTTCTCACGGTAAATACAGAGGAAGTACTTTTACAATTACCCTCAGGCATAACGCCTTTATATACCCGAATTATGGATCAAGTCCTGGTTTCCAGTGATGAAAGACTGACCCTTTACATCAAAAACATTCTACAATCCATGGTTGTGGCCTTACGTCCTTTCACTTTACCCGAATTGGCTGTTGCCGCTGGTCTGCCCAAGCAATACCATCACAACCTCGGAGTACTTGAAGAATATGTGGAGCAATGCGGTTCTATGGTAACAGTCCGCCAACGGCAAGCTCACTTTGTGCATTTATCGGCCAAGACCTATCTGCGGCAGGCCCAATTCATTCACTTATCTGCAAGGACACATCTCCTTGAGAACGGTCGAGGAACTATAGTGTCGAAGGATCTTCGGGCTGAGCATCGAAATGTAGCGATCCACTGTTTCAGCTACATTTGCACTGAACTGCAAGGCACATCAAAAGCTAACGAGGCCTCGCCTTCAAGGATCGATAGATCTTTGCACACGATGAGAACCGAGAACGACAAAATTGCTTGCCTAGAGTACCCAATTCTTTTTTGGATGGATCATGCCAGGAATGCTCCAGATGATGTTGCTGATGACTTCAACTTGGATGCAGAATTCTTCGAATATGATTCCAAACAGCGCCGTGTGTGGTTCAATACATACTGGTCGAAAATCCATGCCGACCACGAGCCACGCCCTGAGGCGTTCACACCAATGCATCTAGCTGCTTACGCTGGCTTGGCGTGGCTTCTGAAGAAGCTTTTAAATTCAGAGCACTCGTCGGATATCCAATCCCGCGATTCACAAGGAAATATACCGCTGCTGTGGGCAGCGAGAAACGGTCACGGTTCAGCGGTTCGACTAATGTTAGAGAGGGGGGCAGATGTTGCTGCGGAAAATCATGAAGGTGTTACAGCGCTATACTGGGCTGCCAATAATGGACACGCTATGGTCGTGGAGCTGCTTTTGAAGAGTGGAGCTAACTGCAGGCCGAAAGACAAGGTTGGATGGACTCCGCTGCACCGTGCAACCTTCAATGAGGACATTGGGGTTACTCGTATACTTCTAGAAAATGGCGCTGATATTGAAGCGAAGGACAGCACGAAATGGACCGCGCTCATGCGAGCTGCCACTATTGGAAGTACGGAAATCACGCGGCTTCTGCTTTCCAAGTCTGCAAGCCTCGCAGTCAGAGACATGGAAGGTTGTACGCCCCTTCACCATGCGGCCGCAAATGGGCACTCCCAGATCGTCAAGCTCCATCTTGAGTACGGGAGCGATCCGGAGGCTAAGGACAATGAGAACTGGAGTGTCCTACACCATGCGGCGTGGAATGGACATGAGAAAGTTGCGAGATTGGTGCTTAAGAAAGGAACAGATTTGAATGCAAGAGCAGATAACGGCTGGACCGCCCTGCATCAAGCGAGTTGGAATGGTCATGGCACGGTAGTTCGACGTCTACTTCAGGCGAGTGCAGATCCGAACGAGACCGATGATGAGGATGAAACGGCCTTGCATCAGGCTGCTTGGCGTGGACATGCCGATGTCCTGAAACTTCTCCTGGACGAAGATGCAGATCCCAATTTGAGAGATAAAACCGGACAAACCCCACTCCATCAAGCGGCGAGTAATGGCTTCAGCGCGGTAGTTGAATTGCTCTTGGACAAGGGGGCTGATCCAAGGGCTGAAGACAACGATGGCCGCAAACCTCATTCGCTAGCCGAGGAGAATTTCCACCACCCCACTGCCAAGATTTTACGAGACAAGGAGACAGAGATCTATGGTCAGGAAGTGCTTCCAGATATAGAAAATATCCCTAAAACGTCTCATCCGGGCTCACACCTTGATGTTGCAGTGATAGCGGTCCTTTCTGCCGATCCGAGCACAGCTTCCATTGCGCCCTACGGGCAAGCAGGCTTCTCAACCCCGTCGAAAATATTGTTGAATGCTGATGGCAAAGTCAGCACATACTTCATGAAAACGGGACCAGATGGAGAAATGTTCAAAGGAGAATTTGAGTCATTATCAGCCATCTATAGAGCAGTTCCCTCGCTTTGCCCCCGCCCTGTTGCGCATGGAAAGCTGGCAGACTCCTCCGACTACTTCCTTATCACCGACTTCATCGACATGGAGGCTACAAGTGGGGGCCAATCCAGTGGCCTCTCCCTCGCGCAAAAGCTGGCACAGCTGCACAGCACACCACCACCGACTCCCAAGGGCTTCTCAAGACCCGTGTTTGGATTCTACGTCATGACCTGCGTCGGACGCACGCCACAAGATAACTCCTGGAATCGCTCCTGGCCAAAGTTCTTTGCTGAGAACCGTCTTCGCGCAGTCTGGAGGACTGTGGAAGAAAACCACGGTACCGATACTGTACTACGTTCTCTACTGAACCGCGTGGTTTTGGAGGTCGTCCCTCGATTATTAGGCAACGGACATCTAGGAGGTAGGAAGGGAATTCAGCCAGCGCTTGTGCATGGAGACTTATGGTCTGGCAATAAAGCTCGCGGAAGAGTGGGAGGCAAAGGTGGGGTTGAGGATGTGACGTTCGATTCGAGCAGCTGTTACGCGCATTCCGAGTATGAGTTGGGGATAATGAGGATGTTTGGTGGGTTCTCCGCCGGATTTTTCAAGGAATACCATCGTATAATACCCAAAACCGAACCGAAATCGGAGTACGATGACCGCTTGTCACTTTACGAACTGTAAGTGGATGTCTCGCCCATTACACTCTGTTGATGAAGTCCCTAATTCTGGTCATAGGTATCAATGGTTGAATCATTACGCGCTGTTCTCTGGTGGGTACCGCGAGGATGCCATGGAATGTATGGAGAAACTGGTCCAGAAGTATGGGAAAGAGGAGGATGAAGAAGATGACGATTCGGATCTCTCTTGAAAAGACACCGCATTGCTGTTCGACGTATGGTTACAATGAAAACAGGCAACCGTGCGCAAACTTACGCCCGGTTCCTTCGACATGAATTCCTATCAGGTTATTCATCGTCCGAGATTGACCAACCGGAGCATTCAGTCAGCAGTCTCAGCGTTCCAGAAGCGTTTGCAAGAGACATAAGTCCAATATCAGAGCTTATCGCCATGACAAGCTGAAAACAGAGCTCGGGCGGGAACCGGCAGTATGCGATGAGAGAGAATCCCAGAACTGGCGACATTGAGAAAGGATGCTGATAAGCTGGTGTAACGAAGAATAACTCGTCACTTTGTTACGGATGAATACGAAGCACCGCGACCGTAACCGTAGGGTTCCCACAGGGGATAAGAAGACGAGGAGAAGGTCAAGAGCATTGAGCGCCGCAATGCCGGGATTGGAGAATTGTGAGGAATCAACGACGATAGGCAACAGTGCTTCGATTCTACGTCATCACGTGCACCATCTTTCAGGTAAACTTGAAGTCCTCAACCAATGGTATCGCGGATTCCAAAGGACGGTCGAGAGGCTCTCAAGTATAACAGACAGCGAAGTCGGTTTAGCTGGTTGAATGAATTGCTTTGGTTATCCAATTCATCGTGGTAGCTACCCCAAGGAGAGCTTGAGAGCCGTGAAAAATTTGTGCGAGAAGTATGCAGCGGACAAAGCTCACAGCGCTTTTAGGAAAAGACGACTTTGGTAATATCACTACCACGAACCTGATTATGGTACGTCTCACAACCTTATGGTGACTTTCCTTTGTCTATATTCTATAAGTGTTGGCTAATTATAGGGCGCTTCTCGTCGCATGAAGCTGTATCGCAAACTTCAGTCTGCAACCCATCATCCGACTTCTCCCTTCCGCTCTTACGCGTTCGTGAGTGCGCCAAAGAAACATCCCGTGCCTTTCTTGGGAGTTGACATGGAGCACTTTCCAACACGTCTTTCATAATGCATCGAACCCTTCGGATCTCAACGCTCTCCTCTATTCGCATGCCGTGAGAATTTCTTGAAGATTTAGTCTCTTCTCACTTCTTCGATCTATTCATTATCTGGACGTCATGCATCCTAATAACTCTCTACTCTCTTTACTCCTCCTACCCATCGTCCTCATCTCCGCTCTCCCCGAACCCTCCTCAACAACAACTCCGCCCGCTCTCCTCCCCCGCGCCTCGCTCACCCCAGCCGAATCCTCTCTCCTAGCCAACAACTACGCCGCCTGGACCACTTCCATCGCCCAAGTCTCCGCATCAGCCGCTCACGTCGCTGCCGTCGCCGCCTACACCCCTCCCGTCCTCCAAAAAAACGACCTCGCGAGCCCCGACAACACAACCTGCCAAGTCGACCGCAGCAAGCCCGACCTCAACCCCGACGCCTGCGCCGAGCTCTACACCGACATCTGCACCAAGCTACTCGCTTCCGCAGCCGGCACGTATACCGCCGATCAATGGGTGTGGCGCTCCGCGAAGAACGGCGGCTGCTCGTTGGGGTATTGGTATCCCAGCGGCGCGAGGGGCGTGGCGCCCGTGCCACCTGATGTGGCCACTTGCGCTAGCAATGTCAATAGTGTTTGGCTGCAGATGAGTCAGCTGTGTATCGCGAAGCCGTCGAAATGGCCGTGGCGGAGCGGCGTGAAGTGGAATGCTGCGAGTGTGAATATCGGGATCCTGCCGAGCGGGGGTCAGACAGGTACGGCGATGGATCCAAGGAAGGTGAGTTATTTGCTGGCGAGTAGCCCGTTGGACTGAGGAGCGGCAGTGGTAGCACTGTTCCGTGAGGAGAGATGGGGCTAGCGGAGCAGTATATGCGTTGGGCTGCCGGATGTTTTGATTGGAGCGTAACCAAAGATTTCTTCTACTTGATGTCTGCGCTCTTTTGAGATTCCGCTTTCTTTGTGCAAACAGGTGAATTACTCTGTTTGCTCTATTCATCGAGCAAGAAGACCAAGGAGTTTATTTTCCTGGCCAAATTCCCTCTTGCTATTCGTTACTCGACGCTTGGGAATATCCTCAATCGACTTTCAAAGAGTATAACCCTCCTTTTGACGTCTCGTTCAACTCTCCGATAACCCCCGAAAGGGAAAGTCCTCGCTATCCTCGTCATCAGCAGAATTTTCACTGCTATGAACCACCGCTCCCCATCCCAGCTATCCCTTCACAATCCTCCCTACAACTACCTCCCCTACTGATATCCCTTCCATATCTCTTCTCATCTCTCCCTATACCTCGATCCCAGCAATTCCCATCCACATATCCCTACATCCCTCCTTCCCAACCAACCAAACCCAAGAAAAAAGGTCATAGCGATAAGACGCTTTGCCAACAGGGGTCCTACCCTAGGTTTTGGGTCAGGAGCTAGCATTGCGTAAGTCGCTTCATACTTTGATGCCGAGAGACGGCGGGATGCTCTGTGCCAGGTTATGGGAGAAGCAGAAGTTTCCACGATGTAAAAGAGAAAATTATTTTCAGCTTGTCACTACGATTGCAATACTCCTAGGAACACTAACACCATATGTAAAGTAGATGTTTTAAGTTCTCTGCTACGTCTCTACAGACACCTCCAAGAGAGTCTTGACTTACGTGGCTGCTATCTCCATTAGCGCGTATCTCTATTTTGTGTTTTAAGAACGTATGCAAGATTGGGGATGGGGGCGCTGGAGACTAGCGCGCAGGAATGGGAGCAACTATCAAAGTATTGTAGTGCAAAAGGGGGGGGGGGGTTTGGTAGTGGAGGCGATCTCTTTACGAGGGTAGGTTGAGGAGGCGGGATACATTAATTATATGAGAGAGTTCTTTCGGTGGGCTGTGACTGATTATGCTATATCGTGGTACTAACTTGAAGTCCGTCCGCTCCAAGATCAGATTCTTCCGTGTGAGCCATAGGGAGATGCTTTACCTATACATTGATTGGGGATTTCTTATAGCTCCGGTTGGTTTGGTAATCTATATTTCAGATGGTGTAGTAATGAGTAGGAGGGACTTGATTTGACTGATTTAGACGTTTCCATCTTACTCTTGCCCCTGAAATCGGAGGCTCTGCTTAGGGGTTTCTTCAGCGACGTACGCGAGGATGGTGGCTTGTTAGAGCGCTTGTGTGGGTGTCTTGGCTGTATCTAGACTTGTGGATAGGAAAACGAAGTTGATATAAATAGACGTATTTTGGAAGATCATGGCCGTTGTATCTTGTCGGGAAGAGCAAAACGGATTACGTTGAGTTACATTGAATCAGGCCATGTGCAGATCGATGCAGAGTATCGGTCTATGAGATGTGAGAAGGAAAGCAACAACCTCGAAAAACATATGCCGCAACGCAAGTTTGTGTAGCTCTTCATCGAAAGGAGCGTTGATTGAATTACTATACCTGCCGTGCGATCATGCTCTTTAACTTCAGCCTTTCGCTAAAAGATGCCACTTGATGAAACAGAAATTCCAAGACAAGTCTCAAAGATTACCAAACATGTCAATAAGCGTTCATCCTTTCCACAAGTCTCTCTATCTCCCTCTCATCCTTCCGGCACTGCTCCATCACCAATACATGACCCGAGCTCTCAACGACTAACAATCTCACACGCTCTCCATCCTCAATCGCTCCTGCATTCATCTGCTGGTCTAGAGATTTCGCGAGTCGAAGCTCGACCAGCCATAACATACCAAGATCCTTCCCCTCCCCACCTTTTCGGCTAAATCTCCAACCTGTTCGGGTGTTTTGCGGTGGCCTCCAGCCGCAAGAGCTTGCAGGATAAATCCGTTCGCGTGAAGGGCTGGCGATGTTGCCACTTTATGAGCTCTTCCACTGCGTACCGATCAGCACTTGTAGCGAACACGCCGCCGATGTCGGGCGCAGTGAGAAATTGTCGGGGGAAAAGATTGATTCGGGCGCTGGCAATAGTTGCGTCGAGGGAGCGTGGGACGAATATCTTCAATTGTTTATGAAGGGTCTCCAGGAGGCTCCGGATAGTAGAGAGGATGCGTTAGTACTGCATGCTCGGATAGGGTGGCTTGAGGAAGCTGGGTTTGGGGGTTGTAGGTTTGCCCCTGTTTGGACAAGCCGCGCAGCTGTGGATAGGAGGGTCAAAGATGCGATTCTTTCGGTATGAGTAAATCGTGTATATTCAGAGACTCAGTAGATAGCGCCAAACTTCATGTTATTACTGTACCGAAACGGAACACCTATGGTGTATTTTATCGAAGGTTTTACCAACTCTTGCGCTATCATCCCACCCATGCTGACATTTTACATGAAATTGGCGATTGGTAGTCCAGCCAATGCTGTCCAAAAGGTCTATAGTATCTCAGGCCATGTCGGATATCGAATAGCGAAAGACTAGTTTGTCGGATTCACCAATGTCTGCAGGATGGAGATAAGATTAGAGACAGGTCCTCCGAGAAATGTGCGAGGAAAAACGAATCGGATGGTCGAAGATTGGTCTGGTAAGTGGAGGGCCTTGGGTACAGACCTCGATTGTCGAAGATTACACAAGACATATTTGGTGCCTTGATCCTGCTCGAAAGCTTTCGTCTGACGCTGTCAGACATTTTCCGGGTTACCAAATCCAGTTATCCACAACAAGGAAAAAGTCCAGTAGGGATCAGCGTTCGCGCATATCGAGAACCTTGACAGAAGGAGTATCGGTAGATTGGCTATAATGTGCGCCTCAACGAGACTGAAATAGGTGTGACCGATCACCAATTCGTTCGCACCATCGCCATGAATCTCGTATGCAATTTTGAAAGGACCAATTTTGCCTTTGGCCACGTCTATCTTGTCTTTGGCGTTGTGTTTCAGGTCTCAGATGGTCTTTTTGTACTCGGGATGCTGTAGTAGCTGGATGACCGTGAGAGGAGGCCAAGATCGTGCAATGATAATCAGCATGGTAATTCAATTGAGAGGGAGATCACCCGTACATTGTGTTTGAGCTTTGAGAAGGCTTTCGAGATTCGATGATAAAGACAAGGGAGTAGGTCCAAGGTTCGATTGTCGCCAACCCCAGAGAAATCATCGGTTCCCGATGATAGAAGCTAATGCTGACAAGTACACACCCTACTGAAACCCCGGTTAGGCGCTCAGACAAAGGTGCGGAATACAAGCAAAGATGGAAACGAGTTCCTGCCAGAACAGAGAGAGAACCAAAAATAAGAATCACACACGGTATGATTATGCAGGGCAGATTACCTAGGAGTAGACACATGTACATATGTCGACACCAGTACTGCAACCTGTGATAACGATCGAAGATAATCCTCGCAATTTTCCAGCCTGCACGGGTCGTGAAAGTTCCAGAGTCTTGGTAGACTCTCTATTACCGCGCACCAAGGCCGAAGCGACTATGCCGCCAGGATGCAGCGCCTAGACTGCGAATTGCATGCACAGTGGAAGCTTTACGCCCATGGATTGAGCGGTAGGTAAATGAATGGTGTTCCCCGGTTCGGCCCTTAGAAACGAGGCAACCGCGCGCTTTGCAGGCCAACAAATGAGAGATAGCAAATAAAGTATCGATACAGGCTGCCTGCTCGGCTTATGGGCGCTTACTGTACTATTTTGGTTGGGACGTGCATATTATGCATACTTGTAGGTTAAGCTACTGTGTGTGATGGATCTCTTACGGATCAATATCCACGGGCTCAGATTACCTTCATCATGCCGTAAGCCTTCTGAATTAATGCTGCACGCTGGATAACAACCTCCTAGCAGACCTCTGAAGGCTGCACAGGCTACGTTGAAGCTTGTACAATGAACTGAATGCCATAGTGAGTGATTGTTGTTCTGATCCAATGGTTATAGTCGAACTTACCTCCTTCCAAGCAGCCGACTCATAGAAAATTCCGGGGCTTCAGAGAAACTTCATCCAGCGCGATGGTGTTGCCAAAGCGTGATCACGTCGGTCTGTGAAGGGCCCAGCCCCTTTCAGTCAAGCTTAGCCATGAAATCGCAAGCCATCAGAAACGCTTCGAGCCACTGTACTTCCCTCTCGTCGTATGGCTGAGACATTCGCTTTGAAGGAAACCTTGGATTTGGCGAGTCTTTGCACAGCTTGTCTGTCTCGTACGCTTCGGCAAGATGTGGATACCAAGGCAACATGAACACAGCAACCTCGTCATAAGATTTGGTTTTGAAAGGCTGTGCGGAGTATGGCGTGTACTTCGTCCTGTATACTTGCGTTGCCGGGGTCAGGCTGAGCTTTCGTGGTTCGATGTACACGTAAGCCATGCCTTTCTTGGCGCATTCGATAGCGGTGACGTTTGAAGGTGGGTAGATTCGCTCGGTGCAACTTCGCTCTATTCGCGTAGATTCGGCTGTCGAGTCTAGCGTCAAATTGTCCAGGGCGTCTTCCAGCTTCGCGGTCCTGTTCCCAGGTCTCCCCTCCATCGCTATCGTCGTGTTGACTGGCGGTCTTTGCACCTTCCAGGTCGCCATCAATGGGTAGCGCTCCAGCGTTCTGACGAACAATCTCAAACATGAGTTAAGAGGCACAACTGGGAAGATCTCGTGTCTGAATTGATGCCATTTGCGCCGAAAGAGCCTTAGGGACTGGTCCTTAATAATCCATCTTGCACTCGCACGGAGGTGGCGCGCGATGTGCTCAAAATTCTTGCGTGGGGTTTGCGTTGGATCGGCCGCCTTCTTGAGCAAAGAGGGATATGATTCGAAGAGTTCAGCCATCTTCTCTAATTGCTGACAGCGCAGATTGTTGAATCTGGCCGCGGCATCGTTGACATCGGACCAAGGCTTCTTGATCAATCCTTGCCGAATCAAGGTAATATACCGGGCTGCGGGGCACGGCAGTTCCTTCTGGGTATAGAGGCCCAATGTTTTCAATTCGTCGCGAAATTTTGTTAGCACTGCGCGTATCGCCTCCAGCAGCTCTTGCAATATCTCATCTCCGGAAGGCTGCCGCTTGGAGAAGAAGTTGGAACTAGCAAGTAGATCAGATACTCCGAGTAAGTATTGATGCCTCCGGCTGGAAAAGTATCTGTGGTACCGGCTGGGAGAGTATCCGTGGAACCGAGCCAATCGCCCCAAACTGTATAGACCGAGGGACCACTGGATGGCACGCCAGAGGGACCAGATGGAGATGATTCTATAATAATCATCCGGACTTGGGAAGGTGACGCGCCAGGCGAGATGCGTCAAGATGCATTGATCGATGTACAACGATTGAGCACGAGCTTGGTGCGTGGGAATTGGATCTCTACCATAACGAGAAGCCGCTAGATCCAGTACTGATCTGCAGGGTAGGTAATCGAATATGCAATGTACTATCTCGCGTGGATATTTGCTGAGATTGGCCAGCCAAGGGTCGAGAACTGGGGTCTTTCTGATGTACTCCGTCATAATAGTGGCCTTTGATATGCGTCAGATTGTGGTATATACTGTTGGGAGCAAGGGCCGAGTGAGTATTATAGATAGCTTTAGATTGTCAGCAAGTGCTAGATCTTCAGCAAGTGTTAGATCGTCGGCAGGTGTTGGATCGTCACCTACCACCGCATGGGCTAATCTCAGAGGGCAGCAACAGATGAAAAAATGATCTACTAGCAAAAAGAGGGCTGTTATAAGTTGAACAAGTACAATAATGTGTTGAAGTGAACGAGTCTTTTTTTAGACCGTGAGTTACTTTCACCATGTATATTGACGCAAGCCACAGCGCGGCAGCTCATCCATATTCAGACCCAGTAGATTGCAATTCCGTCCAATTAGCGCATCAAGGAACGATTCTCGCATAGATCGAGAGTGTATGGCTTTCAGTCTGCCACCCTCGTCGAGTTAGACCTGATATAATGCCGGGTCGTTAGCTACTAGGTATCCCATGCACCGGTAGGGTATACTCTCAATGGCGCCACCCAGTCCTTGGCACTTCAAGAAAACATGTCGACGGTATGACGATGTTGAAAGCACCCAGTGATTGGTTATCGCAGAAGAGGCAAACAGTCGAGACGTATCGCGCCCTTGCGGATAATACTGGTCCAACGGTATTGAAATTGAACGGAATCAAGACGAAAAGTCTCATTAGTGCACCCATTCCATATTGCAGACGACGCATGGGATACTTGATGTGCAGCCTTCCAATCTGGAATCTTAGATAGAGCTTATTCTGCATTGTTGTCCTCTTGAATTCAATAGATCCAAGGCGTGCTTGAGATCGATGATCGAGCAGCAAATGCAAAGCGATCTCGATATACTGTCTCATGTCTTCAAACATCTGTGTCGTTAGCACAATGACCCTGAATCTATAGTCTTTGATAACTAGGATTCAATACAATAGGGCACATAAGGAACCTATGTATCATGGTCGAGTTATAAGCAAAGACACACGGACCTGCCGGATAGTCTGCAGGCTCGCGCTGCGAAGACAGATGAATTACCTCTTGGGCCCAAGTCGAGACGGGAAGTGTTCGGGGGGCTACCTATCCGTTCACTATAATGTGCATACGACTCATTGCTCACCGTACTGTGTCCGATGAAACTCGAAGTCATGACTTCTCCCTCCTGACTTGGCTGACTGTATAAACATGAATAATACTCACTTTTCGGTTCTTTTGCTTGCTAATGGAAGTGGCTTGGCGCGCTATTTCTGATTCGGCTAGCATCGACGACGAGAGTTGTTCTCAAAAAGCTGTCTGACTGGGACTGGGAAATAAGGCAAGGCGTTGAAGGGTGACTTCTATCGAACATACTTGAATGGGGACCCTGAGATCACGAAGCTGATCTGTGGTGACCGTAAGGATCCGGCAGTGGCGAAAAACCCAATCATAGTTATCCTTCAATGCCGTCAATGGCTCATATTAGAAATCCACAACCATTTCCCGTGGTCACCGCACCTTTCCGGCAAGACGTTGAAGCGTGACCTAAGAACTGAGTAAACCTTCTCTCACTTTTGATTTTTCAATGGCATACGATGGTCGTACTCTTGAGCCGATCTTACCAATACACATCGGACTCTCACCACACATCGTGATTGCCCTATGTGTATTTCTCCGTTGAGCTTCTTACTCCAGATATGCTGCCTTCACTTTGGTTGGAAGACCTCAGATCAAGCTCAATTGCTTGACGACAGGGTACTTTTTGAATCCCGCTGGAGTTATGACAACAATGCCGAACATACCTAGGCGAGTATTGGCCCTGATTGTCCCTCAGTCCCTTGTTCAGACTGTGAGAGATGCTCTTGAAGCTCACGACAAGCTTGACAAGCTATCAAAAATTCGTCCTCTAAGTAGTAACTCTAACCAAGCCAGATCTGGGAAGTCGGAAAAACCTAACCGCTATCTCATCCCAACGACTGAAGTCCATGAAGAGAATTTATATCATGTTGCGTACGAGGAGTCATTGCTAAGGCTCCTGACAGAGCTGGACCTCCAGCACCTCCTCTTCGACATCAGCTACAAAACGACGAGGCTCACGCCAAAAACCTCACAGAAACCCACCCAACCAATTAACGGCCTTGCTCGTACTGTCCGCAATCGGCTTCTCTCCCTACCTATCTCGCTCCTCCCAACTTCAGCCGACGATCTGATCTCCTCGACCCGCTGGTCCTACATGATCTACCCCCCACTGCTCCTCCTCCCGGCAACCACCTTCTCCGCCCCGTGTTGGCCTGACCTTCTCTCCAAAATACCCAAGGCACAACTGACGGAGCTCTACGCCTCCATCTGCACAGCCTTCAAAACCACCCACCTCGCACTTGAAGGCCCTATTCCCTCCACCTCTAGCACAGGCACTAACATCCTCCGCTCCCCATCCAATCTCACATCTCTACATGGCGATTTTGGGCCCGCTCTCCCCTCCTCACCAGAGCATAGTCCCACAATAAGCGACTTCGAGAACGCCTTCTGGTGCTCGACGTCCCAGAACGGGATTGCGCAGACTTGGGCGCCGAGGTACACAATGTTCTCGCGCGGGAATCTGTCCGAGAAGAAGCGGGTGCTGGAGTTGAAGTCGTTGACGAAGGAAGAGCTGGGAGGAACAGACCCGCGGGAGACTAGCGCGGTCGATCTGTATGCTGGGATCGGATATTTTGCGTTTTCGTATGTCATGGCTGGGGTGGGGAAGGTGCTTTGTTGGGAGTTGAACCCGTGGAGTGTGGAGGGGATGAGAAGGGGGGCGGAGAAAAATGGGTGTGGTTCCAAAATCATTGACCGTGACGAAGTGATGGAGCCAAGGAATGAGGGAGAGCTGGAAAGAGAAAGGTTGTTGGTGTTCCAGGAGAACAATGAGAAGGCTGGTGAGAGGGTCCAAAGGATGAGAGATCATATACCACCTGTCCGACACGTCAACTGCGGCCTTCTACCGACATCTTCGGGCAGCTGGGCGATTGCTGTGCAAGCGCTTGATCCACTACAGGGAGGCTGGATCCATGCGCATGAGAACGTTCGAGCTCGAGACATTGAACAGAAAAAAGAGGAAATCGTCGAGAGATTCAAAGCACTAGTGCATGTACACTATGGGTCTCAGCGCTTTAGCATCACCTGCTCGCACGTCGAGACCGTCAAAAGCTACGGCCCGGCGATCAACCACATGGTCTTCGACATCGCCGTTCTGCCCTTCGAACCGCACCATACCACTCCTACCCTCCCCTCGCCGCCCACGCAAGTAGCATCAGGCTGACGTACAGCACAAAATACGTCACCGGCCAACGCACTCTGAAGTCCTGCCCAGCAGCATCCCAGAAGCCGACCCAGCAGAAGAGTATCGTGGCCGTGAAGTAGAAGAAGCGCGAGAGATTGTCAAGGGGGTCAGGACGATAGGAAGAGAATTCAGGGGACACGCCGAAACTTCTGAGGGATGTTTTGCTCGACGATGGGCATGCGGTCCAGTTGTTCTTGTCGTTCTGCGGCGTCTTCTAACGCGTCGTGTTTGGCGAAGTGGGCGATGTCTTCGGGGTGTGTGAGGTCTTCTTCGCGGGTATCTGAAGGAGGTGAGTCAGGCAGCTGTGCTCGTGTGCACAATGGATAAGAGGACTCGTATTCAGGGGGGTTTAGGACTATGGCTCGAGGATAGCGAGGGGCGGGGGCGGGGGGCTTACTCTCATCATGGTACTTTTCAAAATGATGGATCTCGTACTCATACTCGTCATCTCCATGATGGCCAGGCCCAAGCTAGAGCAATTTGTCAGCATCTCTTTCCCATCATCCATGACAGAGCCCATTCTTCCTAGAATTCCCAAGGAATGAGCACCACCTACCCCAAAATCCTGCAACCGCTCCCCACCCCTCCACCCCTCCATCCACTCCCCCCGCCCAACAACCCCATCCCCATCCCGATCAAACCTGCGCATCACATCCTCCACCACCTCCCTCCTCTTCTCAGCGCCCACATCCTTCATGCTCTCGTCATCCAGCCCATACGTTCTCGAAACCTCGTCTGCTGTCCATCCGCCTGAGGAATCATAGTCGTGCAGGCTGAAGAAGGCGCCGGCGTCGAAGTTCGAGATGTGGTGCTCTTCGGCGAGGTGGCGCGTTGCCCAGTCGGCGGAGGGGGAGAGGGGGGCTTGGGAGTGCTCGGAGTGGGCGAGGGTGAGGAGGGGGAGGGCGAGGAGGAGAGCTAGGGTGGGGAAGAGGTGGGAGAGCATGATTGATGCGGGTTTGAGGGTTGATGGGGGTGTAAGGAGGGTTTGAGAAGCTTGTGAGTGGGCCGGTATTTGGACGATCACAGTGGGAGTTCAGGGGTAGGGGGGTTGTTGACGGTGCCGCACAGAGTTTCGTAGGGCTGAGCCTTGGCAATAATATCCGGCGATGCTTCACAAAATATCCTATGGAATGCAAGCATGATGTAAGAAGTAAGAACAGACATCCATTACAGTATGATTCGAAATGTCAATTCCCTGGTGAACGCGAAACCTCTCCTTTTGTTTGTCAAACATCACCGATCCCGTAGCAAACTCTGAAGCCTTGGAAGGACTGTTGTTTGCGGGGTTTCGTCATGCCTGCAGATTGCAAGCAAACATGTCGTTTCTTTCTTTCACTAGGCTAGATAGTAGATGGCTTCCCAGTCATCTGAATGTCAAGCTGCGTAATTCTCAGAATCCGTGAGCCCGATTTCTATCTTCTATTGTAGCAGGTATATATATATATATTATATACACCCCGAACTTAGGATTTGGAATTACCGTTTTCGATGAGGAAAGGGACCCGGGCCGCTTTAGAGGGAGCAGCGAGAGAGCAAGGGGGAACAACGAGGGAGCAGGGGGGAGCACTGAGGGAGCAAGAGAGAGCACTGAGGGAGCAAGAGGGAGCACTGTGGGGCAATGCAGGGGCGCAGCAGGTGGGAGCCTGAATTGGCTGCCCTGTACCCGACTATAGCTGCTCGCGTTATTTGTGACGTTCGTCAACACTGCTGTCTAGCTCAACCTCCTGCTGCCTAGAAGTCTCCAAGTTCCAGCCCTTGCAATAGCGTCAGTGACGGGGGCTATCTGCAACAGTGGCGCCCACATCAGGGACCGCTCGACTACTGAGGAATAGAATAAGGAGCAGTACTTATCTATCATCGAAACCCTTTCTGTGATAAGCTCCCTAATTCGACGATTTCGACCTCAATCGATCTGGGCTGTGGTGAGTGCGAAAAGCACCAATAATCAATCAATGGGCGAAGAGGAAGGGAGGAAAATGTGGCCTTTTGATATGAGATAACGAAAACACGCAAGTTGAAGCCAAAAATCTATCTAGCACTAAAACGAAAGCAAAGGATCTTCTTGAATGAACATCAAATGCGAAAGTCGGAAGCCGTATGAGATATTCTTCGCAATGCTGTGAGAAGCGCTACACCATAGAATGTGCTATTTTGGTATTACTGACCATGCGTTGCACTTATCGGGATAGATAGGTTTCAGCTATGTAGAGAGTCTATCGTGAGACTACAACTATCTGGTTTAGGAACTTCGAACTTGCTCCCATTGCGATCATAAGACAAGCCTGAATCTCCAAAGTGCAATCTATATGATGACAGAGTAAGGTGCGAGGAGAGAACGTCGACGCAACGCAGCTAAGGTTTTATCGAGCGTCTAAATTTTGCCGGCAGCATCATTCAAAATTTCGGTGAATTCCTTATAAGACGCATCCTCGAGGATTATCAAAACGGTAGCCTCAGCATGAGAGCCGTGTGTTCTTATTCAGTCTTTGATAGACTTCTGTTCCGCCTCGCTTGCAGCTTGCCATTTGAAAACATTTGTCTTTCTGGTGGCGCCTTTGGCTGCACCTGGTCTGGTGTCGGGTATGATTTTGGTTATGTCGCTGAGATCGAAATGGAATCCAACATTCTTAAGTTTCTTCTGCGAGGTGGGCCACGTGGGTTTGCTAGGTTTAGCTGTCGGATGAGTAAATTTCTGGGCTAGTATATCGTCGAAACCTTGATTCTGTATCACGCCGTGAGTGACAGCCAGAAACCGTCGACAGACCGTCGAACTTAAAATAATAATGCACTCAACAAAGTGTAGTGCAGAAAGTATCCCCGTGCATATAGTTGAAGGGTTGCTGATTACCATAAATTAGGGATATGGCTACGTGGGTTATAGAAAGGAGAGATAGTTTGCCAATTGACCCCATTAAACTCTGATTACATGTGACCGCCCCACTAGAAGCGATTCTCCATGACAGCATGTAAACACAGGGGCATGATAGTGGAAATTATCTTAGACTCATATTGTGATGTATCTCTCGAGACTAAAGGAAGCAACCAGTAGCCAAAGCGGCTATAAATACACATCAATGCCATGTCAGTGTCCGTGCCATAATAAGATATACCAAAACGTCATTTTCGTATGTAGAAGCCCGCATCATTCTCGAGTCTTCATCGCTTCTGAGACTTTGGCCAACTCGGCGGAAACCTTGAGAAACCCGTCCATCATGGAGTCCTATAGTCCTCGTGATTAGGCAAGTGATTGGAGCAAAGAAACATGTTATACCATCGAAAACTTACAAACGCTGATTTTGGTAACAGTTTCCATGCCCAGTGGTTCATACCTGCATCTTTCCCCACCCAAATTTCCCCCACTGTACCTTTATCGACCTCGCTTACGACCTTGAGGCCGTATGTCAGCGGATCCGGCGCTCCATCTTGGAGTCGGCCATCGGCGAGGCGGTAGACATAGTCGCGGATCACATAGTAATACGAAAGTCTCGGGAACCTTGGGCATCTCAACGTTGTCAAAGGCCGGGGTCTTGACACTGGTGGTGATAAGGGTGAGGGTCCGAACTCCGAGAGGCTCGAGCTCGCGTCGCCATATGTCGCTTGCCATGAT
>JAABUQ010000484.1_pt1 | contig 92000 bp, 84 predicted proteins | sample 5560001 | NCBI WGS metagenome assembly JAABUQ01 (sample SAMN10711888, study PRJNA513371) | rock metagenome | isolation source: Antarctica rocks | place: Antarctica: Victoria Land, Finger Mt nord | collected 2015-12-18
CCGACCCCAAAAAAGCCGAAAAAATAAGCCGCATTATCTCCGAAACATGGGCACTGAAAAAGGCGCCCCAAAACTCCGCCGACGACCTCGCCGCCGCCCGCCACGCCAAAAGCATCCGCACCACAGAAGCCGAGCTGCGCGCCAACCGCGAGGGCTCCATCGCCGGTAGCATGAAATTCCCCGGCAAACCCTCCTCCAGCACCACCTCCTCCTTCGACGACCCCTCCCGCGCCGTAATCTCCAACCTCCATGCTATCAACGAGGCCTCCGTCACGCTCGTCCCGCGCGCAACCCGCACGGTCAAATCCCGCCCCAGCATAGGGCGCACGGTGGAAGTGGGACCGCAGGGTGTGGCGAGGGCGCTGCAGATACTAGGGAGAGAGTGTAGGGACAATAATGTGAGGGGAGATCAGATCAGAGACAGGTTTCATGAGAGGAAGGGAATGAAGCGGAAGCGGCTGAGGAGGGAGAGGTGGAGGAGGAGGTTCGGGGAGGGGTTTCGGGCGACGGTGAGGTTGGTGACGGAGATGAGGCGGAAGGGGTGGTAGGATGGGAGGAGACAATACATGGCTGTGGTGCAAGGAAGGATCGAGGCGGGGACGGTAGGACGCGGGAGAGGGCGTGTAAGTGTTGTGTGTTGTGGGCGCGATGTACGTGAGGTATTCAAGCCAAAGGACAAACCAACAAAAAAGACGCTCACATCCAGAATCGAACACTGGACCTGCGAAGATGAGAAAAAAAAAACAATCGACTACTACCGATGAGTCTTGACACACGTCCAAGTTACGATTACAGTTAAGTTGGTTGACTAGCGGTTTTATCCGCACCCTCAGCCCGCCCTCAAAGCCATCGCCGACTGCTTAGTATTGTAGGTGTATGTTTACATATATGTTGTGTGTTAAGATTACAGCAAATGTGGCGAAATCGATTACAAGATTCGGCTTTGACACATCTTAGCGACCTCCTCGGCCTAGAAACAGCTTCATAGACCCGTTCCTGAAGATGCTTTAGCTACGCAAGTCGCTCAATATGCATGCATAATGAAATACCAGCAGATTTCATTATTTCAATCATTTTATTATATACACTCGTGCGGAGAACAAGAAATTCTACCAATAGCTTTGCGAGCTGTACCAGGAATCATTCCCTGCAACTTAGGGGTTGGGCTCTAACATCACAAGGAACATATCTACCTAATGAGGATAGAGGCTGTACATATTCGGCTTACAAGCTACCATATAAGAATCTGTCTCATACCTATTTCTTCCTTTTATCAATCACGCCGAATCCCACACAATTCAGGAAATAGCGGTCAAGCACAGCATACGAATAGCGAAGGATACAAACAATGCCAGCACGAGCATCATATCGTTCACATCAATCTCAACGCCTGACGCACCTCTCCTCCCGCCAATCTCTCAAATCAACTAAGATTTGGCTTTTTGAATGTTGAAGAACTGCTGGATGTGGAAGACGCTAGGCATCGCGAGAAGGTGCGTATGCACAATTCACATCCGATTACCACACAACGGAGGAGGGAGGATCGAGCCAAGGGACGGAGACGCTGAACATTATAGTAGGATAGATGGTATGGTGCGATATGTACCGCTGAAAAGAGGTTTGTTCATGCGTGTACGTTCTGATAATCCGTCATGAACGTGAGTTCCTGGTCTTCCTATGTCGAGCCAGATGTACCTTTACCAAAACTCCTTAAATACAACCAAGAGGACCCTACCCAGATACCGACTGCTGATGCAATTCCAGACTGTCGATAATCACGACTGACAGCTTCAAAACCACATTGCGTCCAGCACACAGCCAGCAGCCACCCACTAAGACTTGAAGGACTCAACGGTACCGGCAGCAGTCTTCTTCCCCGTCGCACTGCCGGAGCCGGGTTGTAGGTTTGGTGATCAATTACGCATGCAAACTGCGAATTCGTATTTTGTTGAACTCTTACCAGTTCCGGAACCCGAACCACCTCCCGTAGCCGGCAATGACGGATTTGTATTTTAGGTTGTCGTGTAGATGAGTAGTGTGATTTGAATGGATCTCACCAAATCTACATCATGTTGTCAAAGGAACACTTGGCTGTGCTCGAGATATGAAGCACAAATGGATTGGGAATACACTAGAAAGTGGCGTAGATCAAGGAACGACAGGAAAGAGATTTCAAAGGGAAGATTATGACTGTGAACTCCAGCGAAGGAGCCAAAAGGAAAGAGAACGAATTGACAACCGAGGGTGACAGGCGGGAATGGAGGAAATCTGAAGCAGCACGGCACCCATCTATCGAGGCCATTCGGCATGGGCCTATGCACACGCGCATCGCGCCGTACACAATTCCCTGGACGACAGAGGCCCAGAGGGCTGCTGAAAGGTTATTAATCTGATAGGCCGTTGGAAAGGGGCTTTGCCTTCAGCCCCTACGAAGTGACAAATCACCGCCTTGAAGAGAGCTCTTGTTCAAGATGGTTTGTGACACCTAGGAATACTGGCCAGTCAGCATTGAAGCTTGACAACGCCCCCAGCATGCCACATATGGCAGCTGAATGGAGAGAGCCGAACCTGCCGATCGAGGAAGACAAGGCCGGCACGGTCTTTCGAGACGAGCATCATCATTTAAGACGATCGAAATTTGTTGTAAGCCCTGAATGCGTATGTGCCGCCTGTGCAGTAATGTTCGTGTTGGCCATGAACGAAGTTCTTGGGGGACATTACGAATAAAGCTGAAGAGTCAAAGCAGAGCGCTTCACATTAGTCTGGAGTTTCGGTAGGCCATGGAGTCCTTCCCAATATACCCCCCTTTTCTCAGTGCTGGCCACTCCAGACCATGTAACACATGCGCGTTTGCACAGTTTGAAGGGGGTAGATTATGTTATTGTACCTGTCTAGCTGGGTACCTAACATAGACAAAATATAGACACGCTAGCCGTCAGGTCATTCAAAATAATTCGGAGTTGCCCTGATCCAGCCCATCTCGACTCGCGGGACCGAGCCATGACTGCTCAATACCTTGGCTGTGAGGGAAGCTGGCTCGTTGAGGTATTCATGAGGTTGGCTTCGTCTGCTTGGAAGACTGCGGGCGCAACAAAGGTCTAATTGCTGTTGAGTCCTTGAACCCGAAGAGTGTACTTCAGACTATTCGAGTCGTTACCGATGTGCCACGTGAAGAAACATAGTGTATGTGCAGTAGTTTATCTAGGTTATAGCAGGACCGAGCCTGCCACCACCGCATTCTCGATGACATTGACACATAATGTATCCGAAAACGCCTCATAATGACTCCAATGATCGAGACAACCGCCGTTTCCCAGACGCATGTAGGTGATATAGGAAAGCGAATTCAATTTGCGAGGATCGTCCGTACGAGTTCTCATGGACAATTAGCAGCTTATCACTAGTCATGGGGAAAAGCGTCTACCTGTGTAATTGACCTCCCCGCTGCTCGTATCTGCAATCTTAAGCAGCTCGTCGACCTCCTCGTCGCTCATCTTCTCGCCGAGATTCGTGAGAACTGCTCCCAGACAGTCATTAGCCAATTAAAAATATAATTCCTCCATCCCTTATGCCCAGGGATTGTTGGTGTTTCAGAGATTGTAGGCCTGCTGCTTGCTGGTAGGGTTGGTCGACGTACTGTATCTTAACTGTCCGACACCGATGAAACCCGTCATGTCCTTGTCGAATACTTGGAATCCGCGACAATATTCTTCTGGTTCACCAGGGTCACGGAACCCGCCGGGGCGATTCAGGATCTTGGAGAAGGATTCGAAATCGACTGTTCATTACGAGGTCAGCCACTGTATCTTAGAGATAGCGCAGACTCTGCGACTGTTCCAATCATGCACGGAGTCCGGATTTCCTCAAAACCTTGATGAAAAATCCGCAACCACAATACCGAGGAGCGAAAACAAGAAAGGGCACATACAGTCCCCACCAACACTCCCCTCTAGCTCGTGGATCTCAGCCAGTGTAGGATTCTGTCCACATGCGCGCAGTAGATCGCCTAGGGATTGAAGAGCGACGCGCCCGTTTCCACGCTTGTCGAACAGTGAGAACGCTTCCTTGTAATTCGTTGACGCCTGTGGTAGCAGCGGGATTAGCATAGTCCATTACGAGGGCACATGAATGGAGAAACAGAATAAAGATCAGAACTTACCATAATATAATGTTGTTACGTTTTGATGTTGTTGGGAAGTATCTTTGATGGGGACAGCTCAGTGGTTGAAGAGAGCGTGGATTTTTTCGCTTGTCCGTGAGGGTTGCCGGGGGCAACACTAGCTCTGTTCAACACGTGAAGCTCAATACCGCAAGAATGTTTTGTATTGGAATCTCCGTGAGGCTTTAGACTCAGGATTTACGACTGTCGTTTGTATGGCAGAGTCCAGCTTATCATAGCATCCGTCCAATATTGTACTGTCAATCGCTTCATCCACTGTTATGAGAGAGCATCCGTTAGATTGTGAAGTCATGATGGAGTACGAGTAATGGAAAACGCGAATCAAACTCGGATGCTACGATTAACTACGCTGCTTCTTAGAAGTTGCGTACCCCTCAGCTCTAGGACCTGGGACTGTCATCCGCTCGTCATCCGAGCAGCGTTGCTACGGCTCAAGGTCACAGTCGACGTTTTCTCACAGGGAGCACACTGCTGCACACCAGAATGATGGACGGCGCTGAGCGTGTTGAGTCTCACCCTACCAATGCGCAAATGGTGCTCAATAATTTCATTCCAGGTCACTGCTGAGAGGCATCATGCTCATATCCCCACTGCTTCCGCCATCAAAATCCCTTCCGTATGGTCAAGCTCTTCATGGCCCTACGCCGTGAAGCCGTAGGTACCCTTCAATTTCTCGACGAGCGCGACATACTTGGTTTGAGCATCCTCTGGGGTCGTCTTCGCGTCCACGAGCTTCTTCCAAGCGTTGTACTTGTATTTCCCCTGTGAGGCACGACACACTCAGTCGATATCCTCTCCAATAGACCGCAGGTTTTTAGTGTAAAGAGACTACTGACCTTGAAGTCAAAAGCTCCTGGCTTAGGAGCATCCTCGAACTTGGTCTCCTGGGTACCCACTTTATACAAGGCGTACAGCTGCAGATGGTGTCAGCCAGCTTATCGCTAGAGCTAGGAAGCGACATGATGCCAAAGGCGAACAATGGTCTTCAGCCATTAGAGGAGAACAAGCAGCGTACCTCAAGTAGTTCGTCATCGGTAGGCTTTGCCTTGAGCTTCTTGCTATCTGTGGCAGCCTGCTTGAACTTGGCGGACTGAGCTACCATGACTGCGGTACTTCTGAGGCGACTGTGGATGTAGGGTGTTCTCGGAATCGTATGGTATTTCAATCACGGTAAGTCCGTACAAGATTCGATTTCGAGTTGTTCTTGCAAAGGAGATGGTTTGGAAGTGGGAATGTTGAGCAAGCGGGATGACGAGTCAAGGTGGGGCAGCTTGGAGGAGTGGGGGAATCCGAACTTCACTCCAGGCTTCAATTCCTTGCACGGTCAACGAACCCATCTAAAGCTGACATTCAATAGTCGGTGTTGAAGTCTGTTCTTTGTATGCATAAGCACCCTCTCACAAATAATCGGATTCAGAAGCAGTAATCATGGCCATCGAAGCAGGCAAACCACTTCCTGCGCGCCTTGTGGGCGTCAGTCTCAAGATGTATTTTGACTACCCTAGAACAGCAGAATATATCCGCGACCTATGTCAGGCTTGCAAGAATGTCAAGCCTGTTTGCGGCATCTTTGTCATCCCCTCCTTCCCGGCCCTCGTTCCAGCCAATGCCGCCATGCAACAAACGCCCAACCTCTCCCTTGGTGCCCAGGACTGCCATTGGGAAGACAGTGGAGCCTTCACAGGCGAAGTAGCACCACTACTGTTGAAGCAAGTTGGGTGCACAATGGTAGAATTAGGCCATGCGGAGAGGAGGAGGGCGCCACTCAACGAAGATGATACGCTGATTGGAAAGAAGGCCCAGGCTGCTGCAAGGAACGGGCTCGTGCCATTGGTGTGCATTGGGGAGAAGAGCCAAAGCAAGATCGCATCGGAGGCAGTGGGGCTAGCGATGAGGGAGTGTCTACCTCAAATGACGGCAGTGCTGAATGCTATACCACCAGAAGCGAGTCTGATCTTCGCGTACGAGCCTGTTTGGGCGATTGGCGCACAGGAGCCGGCTAGTTCTGACCACGTTTGTACAGTGGTCAAGCAACTCAGAAGCGCCATACAGCAGAGAGCACGGACTGGCGAGGTCAAGATACTGTATGGTGGAAGCGCTGGGCCAGGCACCTGGGCGACGCTGAAGGAAGATCTTGACGGCTTGTTCTTGGGACGCTTCGCACACAATATTGACGCTTTGAAGAAGGTGGTTGATGAAGTTGAAAGATAGCGACGGGGCTAGCTGGTATCATCGCCTTCAATCATCCGTTGCGGTATGAAACAACTCAGTGGAAGGATTCCGAAGTCTATACCAGATACGAGGCACTATTGAATATTGTCGCTCAGTTACGAATGGGGTCAAGCAGTGCGAAGCGCTGTACTGCCGATAAACACTCGCCATGAAGATGACGGCGGCCACCGACAGACGTCAAGCAGCCTAGATCATCGTGGTCTCGGAAGAATCTCATCGTACTCGGGTAAGATAGGTGCACCAGCACCCATGTAGCTCGTTCTCTGTCGCTCGTCGTCCGATTACTCCACCCTTCCTGTCGGTTGTTAGCCGCTGTCGAGCCATTGACGACAATCAATGGCAATCCTTGACTCACCACTTTTGTGCTTCGCCTCATAATCATCGATCACCTTCACCTTCGCCGCGCTGCCCGACTCAGGGTCGAATGTATACCCAGTCCACTCCTTGGCCAACCTCCGCGCCAACTCAATGCCTACGACCCTTTGGCCCATACACAGCACCTGCGCATTATTGCTTAAAACTGCTCTCTCCACTGAGAAGCTATCATGTGCGGTGACCGCACGGATGCCAGGTACTTTGTTCGCGCTGATTGCAACGCCCATTCCGGTTCCACAAATCAGCAGAGCGCGGTCTGCTTCGCCCTTGAGAACGAGCTTCGAGGCATCGACTGCGATGTGGGGATAAGCGGTCGTATCTTCGTCGTGACCCACGCCGACGTCGATAACGGAGGCCACCCGCGAATCGGACTCGAGATCCGCTTTGATAATGGATTTATAGGAGTAGCCGGCATTGTCGCCGCCAACGGCGATCCGCAGACCTGGTTTAGACATTGATTACCGATTGCACTCCGAGACGCAATAGGCAGAGCTGTTTTGAGGAGGCAGATGTCGAGTTTTGAAAGCCATGAAGGGAACTTGGCGCAAACGAAGAGAAGATTGTTGAGAGTGCCCTATGAAGTGGGGTTCTGCTACGTCGATTCTCCGAACGCTCGGCCCTAGAGATGGAAAGTTTGCCGAGTTAAGCTTAAGGTGGCTTTCCAGCTGCCTTCTCCCTTGTCTTCCATGCCAGCACTCGAGCTTGCAAAGGAGCCTCGAATAGTGTCGATGACCTGTTTCTGAATGTCTAAAAACCGTGTTGAACCGCTCCTGTGTGGCCAGTGTATTGACTACTATATCCCCGAAGTTGGGCGTTCAAATCAACATCGACTCCGCTCACAGTAAGCGTTCAATCACACCAGGAAAATAATATTTCCCCTTTCTCATTTCAGAGTAGACAGTCAGGATGATATTTCTTCGCTGCTAAGAATGCCTCAACAGCAATCTGTATAGTGCCAGATCATGGAAAGCCTTTTTCCCTATCATTCCTTCACACTGATATCCTCATGATACCTGGATGGGAACTTCTTGACTTGCGAGCTCATCGAAGCTTATGATGGGGAATAAATGGCCAGCCAATGGTGCCCACAACGTAGGCTTCTGCACAGTCGCGGGACGGGATTGCCACTGTCCCAGTATCCCTTGAGTGCAACAGCTTGCGAGATAAATCCTGACATGGGTTGTGTATCTGAAGGGTGAATTGGGAGACAATGTCTGTAAGTCTGCTCTCTAGAGCTAGTCTAGCATTTTGATCAGCATGATTTGTTGCGCTATGCTTTTCCCGGCCAGCAAGCAGACGTCACGGAACGAGTCGAGGCAGAGCTGCAATTGTGAGAGGGGATACGCGCTCTCTGGGCGAGAGCATTGGACCGTGAGGGAGAGGATATCGAGGTTCTGTGGGCACGGGTGGTGATGGGGGAGACGTGTGAGGATTATGGCACTTTGGAATGGCAGGCTCTGGCTAGGGGGCAGTGATGTGTGTCGGGCTCTTGAGAGAGCATAGGACCCATGGGATGGTATGCAGAATTCAGCTTGAGTCAAGTGGGAACATGTTGCACTTGCTCATCTCTATGGTGACGTATCCGTCAAGAATCATCCGGAGAATCTAGGCGCCTGCGAACGTTTGTGATCCCACAATCTCCCTCTCCTCCAAACCAATCTAGAAACTCACTCAAGCTCTTCAATGTTTGCGCGCTTTGACGATGGGCCAGCACTGGTGATCCAGTCCACAGCTATTGCGTCAGTACGTTCTTCTGGAGTGGGAAGTAATTGGGTCGCGGGCACCGGCCCTGGACGCGTCCCAATGAACAGATGTCACCGGCCAGTGCTATAAGAAGTCGAATCTGATCTCGCAATATCTGCACAAGCAAAATGGCGGAGAACCGTCAGACAGAGGTCCTATCGATGAAATCATTTTCTCATCAATGAAGTCTGAGCTCCACTCGTACCATCCCTGTCTATCACTACTCTAGAGAACACGTACAGAAGGTGTGGTTGATTGAAGGAGGAGCCGATGAAATTGAGAACCAGTGAGGATTGAGATGGCCGATCTGGTGATTCTACTTGTACTCTACAGGGATGATCTCCCCCTGCAGGAAGCTTGATGCACAGGCTATTAAATGCGCAATGCACGTGCTAGTCCACGCGGCCAAGCGTGGGTCCCTTTCTAGAAGTAGGTGAGGGGAGGATGCGGCGTCGCCGACTCGCCACACCTTTGTTGGTGCAAGTGACCTGCCTGACGAAACAAGGTGTTCCTGTTGGATATCCTCGCTTTCCGGCTCCAAACGATAAAAATCCCCTAAGGTAGGGTTCCTCCTCTACCAAACTCTTCGAGGCTCCGATACACACTCCGCTCCATAGGATGGTTCCTCTGTGTAACCCGATCGTTCACTTATGTAACCCGATCTTGCATGTTCCTGCTCGGATCTGGAGCTGCCAAAATGTTCAACAGTCGTCATCACAGATGAAGAAAGCATTACGATGATCATACATTCGAGGGGTCATCTCGCTACAATTCTCCCACACAGAAACCCCCCAATCCAATGGGGATCCCCACCGAATGTCTGAGACGGTGTTGCGAGCGACAAGCTTCCTCCTCGATGCTCTTGACTCCTTTTGGTCGTCCACGCCACACCTCACTACTCCGCGCCGCCTGCTAAGACCGACTAAACCTTCGCTTGGCTGATGATGATGCACCTGGATGGCCTCAGGTGCATATCAATGGCCTGCACCGGCAAAAGCTTCAACATTGCATCGCAGAAACAGGTCCTGAACTCCCAGCTAACGAGGGCCTCCATGTTCATCATGTCCCTGACCCTCGGGCCGGGTCCGCTTTGATATCTTCAGCACGAACCCTCCGCAATTCCCCGCTTCTTCAACCTGACTTCTTTCTTTCGACTTATGGGTTCCAATCTGCCTGTCGGCCACGAAAGCCTTCAAACCCTTTCGTCGGCGTCCTGAGACCATATTATCTGATGCTGCCACTTCAGCGCCATGTCCACCATACCTCCAACTCCGCCTGGGACCGACCTGACAGCGGATCAAGGACCTAGGATCATCGCAGCCAATATAGCCTTGATAGTGCTGCCTACCATTTTCGTCATCTTGCGCTTCATACCAAGAAAGATTGCCCGCGCTGGGCTCTGGGTACGTGGTACATGTCCAACCGAACATCGAGAACGGGAAGGTTAACAGGTGGCAGTGGGATGATGCACTGGTCACTGCGGCTTTGGTATGCAGCTCCCGGCATGCAACATCTTCAGAGCGTTTCCTGACGTCGTACCACTAGATTTGCTCCTGGGGACCTTGTATAAGCGTGATTGTTTGTGAGTCGACACCAATTGACGCTTGTGACCTTGCGTTTCGCTGACGAGTGGTAGCACAACGTACCAATAGCTTTGGAAGACATCTATGGGCCTTGCCGGATCCAGCGCATAACACGAGTCAATTCCTGAAAATCCTCTATGTCTATAACATCTTCTTCTACCTTGACCTTGTGCTTATCAAGTTTGCCATGTAAATGTCCTACCATGTTGCCCATTCACATGCTAACAGGAGGTGCAGCCTTGCGTTCTATCAACGCATCTTCCCCGTCTCACAGCTCAAGCTCCCGCTCTTGGTCGCATATGGCCTGGTCATAGCGTTCGGCATTGGAACCCTCCTTGTCTGTATATTCCCATGGTAAAAACCCCGAATCTGCCTTCAACCTGCGAGGTTTGACTGACTTCGTGTTACAGCCAGCCGATTCATTTGTTCTGGGACCCAGAAACTCCCGGCAAATGCGTGAACACCGATACTCTACTCCTCGTTACGGGCTCTATCAATTGCGTCCTCGATTTCTTGACCGTCGGCCTGCCCATCCCTCTCCTCTGGAAATTACGCACTACGACCTCGCAAAAGGGCGTCCTCACCGGTATCTTCGTGTGCGCAGGCTTGTGTGTTGTCTCTCCCCAACTTGCAATGCCCAGCTGACCAAAGTCTCCCCTCAGCGCCTGCATCATCAGCATAATCCGCCTCTTTGTGCTCTCCCGCCTCACCACCTTCGACGTGACATGGAACTACGTCAACGCCGCCATCTGGTCCGCCGCCGAGCCCTGCATGGGCGTTATCGCAGCATGCTTGCCCTCCTTACGACCCCTCATCGCCGTCCTCGTCCGCGGCACGCATCGCGGCCCGACGATGCACGGAAAATCCACGCAGAACATCTCCTCCACCAACTCCAGCCGCATGGTGTGGTCGCGTCGCGATCGACAGGGCGATGAGCTGGATACGATGGACAGTGTGGGCGGATTCACGCGGTTGGAGGACCAGCCGCAGTCGAACTCGAGATGGGGCCATGATGTGCATGTCAAGGGCGGACGGGAGAAGCGGTCGAGGCCGGACAGGAAGAAGTCCTTACCGGGTGATGAGGATGACCAGATTAGTCTCGAGGAGATGGTGCCGCAAAGGGGCATCAAAGTGAAGAGCGAGATTGTGATCACGACTAGTGAATGGGAGTACAAGGATCGGCTTTTTCGAGCACGTATCATGGGGTTTGGTTGGGGTCATTTTTGTGGGTCATTCCGATACAAGGTATATCCTCGGCGCCCGAGGGATGATGGACCTGGCGCACAGAACGGTGCAGAGACGCATTCACGAATTCGGATGCAGATATGTCTATATATATATATACTTTAGTAGGCTCCAAACTGAATAACAAGTGACCCCTCTGTTGACTGAATTTATTGCCGGTTTGCTCGCGCGCTAGGGCCACTTTCGTTCATCTGCTCCCACTGTACTTGCACTCTCTCGTAATCGCTCGAAGCTCCCTCTTGCTCCCTCGTGCTCTCCTACTGATGCTCCCCCATTGCTCCCTCGTTGCTCTGCCTGTGCTCCAACTAAAGCCGCTGAAGCGGCATTGCTCCCTTTCCCGAACCGAAACGGCATTCCCCAGTCCTAAATTCGGGGTGTATATAGTATATGTATATACACCCTGCTTGAGACTTACTCTGTCTTTGCTCGGAATGGTGGGATAGCGGCTTCGAAGATAGCATCAAGCAAAAAAGCAAAAAGAGAGCAAGAGAGGCATAGAGTGGCACCGAAGGAGCAGAGAGAGCTACAAAGGGAACACTAGGAACTATGCAGAGCAATAACTTTTCTGGCATCCCGTACTATAGAATAGAGAGACTCCAAACAAGAGAGCCAAAAAAGACTGTGTTGTGTTCGGCTGCGGCAGCTTTCGATACTGTTGCCTGGCTCAGCCTCCTGATGCCTAAATTCAGCTCCTCACCATTCTCTGTTCTGGGTATTGACAATATCGAGACGGACAACGCCGTCACAAGCATTTTCAGTCGTTGACGTCAGAGACGTGAGACAAATAGGACTCCCTCAATTTTCGCTCTACGTTTTTCCACGAGGGCGCTGTTGTAAGGATTTGTTTTGCTAAATTCCGACGCTTACCCGTGACTCAACTGCAATGATACCTGTGGAGCCGATCAGTCTGTCGATTAGTGCAGTGGCCCTCGCGACTCTCTTCAGCTCTTGCTTGGAATGTTTCGACTACTTCCAGAGCGCCAAGTCATTCGCGAATGATCTTGACCTTTTGCTCGCGAAACTCGACTGCCAAAAAGAGCGACTTCTTACTTGGGGTGATCTGGTTGGTATCTCTAAGTCTACAGAGGAAGGCCGTCACCCGGATCTGGACTCTTCAAAAGGCGAAGTGGTACACAGGTGTCTCCAATCCATTGAATCGCTGTTCTCGGACGCGGACAAGCTTCGAAAAGAGTATGGAGTGCAAAGCACAACCACCTCTCTTTCGGCCGGAAACTCTCCGCAATACCTTAGCTCCAATAGAATGGATCGGTTTCGCAAGTCTCTCCTGCGTATCAGCTCATCCCCCGCGAAACGGAGTAAAGTCACTATCTTGTCGAAGACAAAGTGGGCTATCTGCCATAAAGCCAAATTTGAGAGCCTAATATATCATATCAAAGATCTTACCCTGGATATACATAACATTATACCAATATCAGAGCGATCTCAAGATAAATTGGTCCATAGGGATATCGCGTCCCTCGGTCTTTCAAGATTACGCTTGGTCCAGAATGCGTGTGAAGGCACGTACCAGAACTGGTCAGATATTGCTGGTGCCATCTTGATGGCCTCAGAGGCTGGGACCATCGACCATCGAAGCGTTGGGGAGTGGCTTCAAGATACCAAGAGCATGGAACACGATATCGCCGAGACTGCGGTAAGCACAGATATTTCCATCGGATCTACTTTAGTCCACAAAGGTAAATTATTAATTCGCAGATTGATGCAATTGCCTTACTCACACTCTTAAAGGTTTTGACCTCAGTGTTTCATCGAAAACTACGTTCTACTTTGTATTTACCTCCCGCTGCTTTTCCAACGACTTGGAGACGTATTGTCAACGGAAAGATTTCGGGTTGATGAGCTTAAGACAAAAGGGAGAAAGCTTCCTTCCAGGATTCAGTACGTCACTTGTCAGAGATGGAACTCTTGGATATCGAATCACGAAGTCTATGAACGTGAAGTTTAACTCGGATGATCTTGAAATGCTTCGCCAAACAAATTACGATCTTAATCTTAGTGACTTCCAAAACGCCGCCATAGAGGCGAACTTGCCTTTAGGAAATGTATACGTATACTGTGCTCTGTGTACATGTGCTGTGCGAACCGCTCTCACAGTATGTGCTCAAGGTAGTTCAAATTATCTTCCTTATTTGACAAGGGTTGATGACCGAATTTGCGCCAGTTGTTGTCCAGAGACGACCAAGATGGACCGTCTCATCTCTCTAGTTACCACTATCAAAGAGATTGAAGCGGCGCTTAAATCCGAAACGAGTGAAATCCACAGGGCCTGGGTTGGACACATTGATCGTATATGGATTGAACAAAGGGTATATCGACTAGAAGAGGAGATTTACGCCCAGAGTGATCCAAGATCTCGACTGGAGAGTGGAGCAGAGCTTCTGACGGAGTTTGAAAGCGAAGAAAAACCGACTGGCATTGTCTTCCTCGGAGAACTCGACTACTGCCAATGGATGTTACAGACGCAGCCTTTTCCGTGGAAAGCGAGGATTCCGAAGGAGACGGAGATCTATCAACTCAAAAAGACGACCAAACGACAGGAGTGGGATCGGAAATATCTGGGGACATACACTCCGAGGAACTTCACTGCAGCTGCAGGCTACCTGACAAATGCAACATCGACGAACAAGCTTACACTGGGATACAGCGAGGTCTTCGTCTGCATTGCGTTCCACATTAAGCCCAGCCCACTCACACATCGAGCGCCAAGATTCCAAAGAACAGGAAGGGAAAGATCCCAAGGAAAACCAAAGGGCGCAAGCTTCTACCAACACATCTATAGCTCAAAAAGGCGCAGGAAGCAACGCCGAGTCCAAGCTCCCAAACCCCACGGAACCCTTCCTAGTTGAGGCGTCACTCGAGCAAACAGAGTAAGCCGTGTGGTCACCTCCTTTTCAGGGAACACGTTGGAATACAGTCTTGGGCTGTGTGCGCGCTCCTGTGCTTTGCATTACACGAACAGCCGGCTTATGGCAGCTAGGGCGATACCCCCATATCTGAGAGCGACCTTCTGCTCTAGGCGATGAACGCTGTGTGCTGAACTTCTTCTTATATAAACTTATCGTGTTGCACTGACTACCTTAGCCCGCCTTGACTAACAAGAGTTCTCGTTTCCGGCGACAGAGAACCTTGCTAATATCAAGAATAATATGCGTTGCTGCATGTCTAGAAATAGCGATACGGTTTTTGCTTCGAGAGATAAGTCAATCAAGTACCTGTGGAATCATTCCAGGCTCCAGCTGCTACGCCACGGCACTGCCCCATGGCGGCTCCTTCGAGTTTTCTCAATCCTCCATCGATGCTCTGTCTTGCTCCCTCACTGCGCTCCCCTGCTTCCTCACTGCTCTCCCTAAAGCGGCTACGCTCCCATTTCTGAACGGAAACGGCAATTCTCAATTCCAAGTTCGGCGTGCATATAATGGGTGTATGTATCTATATGACGAGCATCAAAGGAGAATGCATGCTACACAAAGAGCAGGGCGAAATCTAGCGTGAACTCTTACGCCACTGTCCTGGGAAACCCTTTGGCTTGAAATCTTACATACATCACGAGAGGTATTTCGCTTAAGCTGAGAAAGTCTGACTCGCATGCCCAGTCATGAGCTCAAGGAGACAAGCTGGTAGCGGTACTCCGGATGATAGAACATGGTCGGTCTCAAGGGTCGTAAGGCGGGTTGGTGTTGTGTTCTTGAGACAGTCAACACCTAAGTGTGAATACGTACGAGACACGCACACAAAAGTGCATTTATCGTCCTGCCTGCCCAAGTGAATCTAAGCCACAGCTTCCACCTCCTTCACAGGCACCCCCTTTTCATCAGCACCCTCCCCCCCTTCCTCCACATCAACCAGGCTCCCAGTCCCGCCCTCCGCCTCCAGCCTCAAATACTCCTTCCACTCAGGGAACAACTCCGCATCGCCCTCCCCCTCCTCATCAGGCGGCACCCCCAACATCCGCGCCACCTTCCCCTTCCCCCCACCTTCCAGACTCCGCTTCCATTCCCTGCTCAACCCGGGCGCGCGACTCGGCTTGTACGTCTGCGCGAAGAGGACCGCTTCCGGGAGGCGGTGCGTGCGGACCAGCAGATCGATGCAGGCGTCCAGGTCCGCGAGCTGCCAGAGGCAGGTGAACGCAATGTTGTGCGCGCCCGCAGCGTCGGCCTGCTGCGTGAGGTGTCGCAGGCCGTCGGCGTTGCAGGTGGAGGTGTAAACGAGGAGGAGGGAGCCCAGGTCCTTGGCGTTGGTGAAGCACTCCTCCGCGAGCGGCAGATCCCACGCAGCGAGCGCGGCGTCGCCAACGGTTTTCCAGCGGTGCTCGACGTCTGCGGCGCGAGCGATGGCGAGGGCGATGGGGAGGTTGTGGAGGGCGAGGGCGAGGTCGAAGCGGTGTTCTGGGTCGGTGGCGACGTCGAGGGCCATTTCCTTGTAGCCTTGGCCTTCGAGGAAGCGTGCGATTTTGTTTTTCTGGTCGTCGGGGATGCCGGCTAGGACTTCGGCGGCAGTGTCCATGTCGCCGCGGAGGACGAGGGTTTGGTATTCGACGACGGAGAGGGAGAGGGCGTAGGAGACAACGTTGACGTCCTTGTCCGCGATGTAGGCTTTTCCGTCGCGGGGGAGGTAGCCGAGGAGGTACATGGGTTGGTCGAAATGCGAGACGGTGTAGGTTTGGTCGCCGACGAGGTAGTTGAGGCGGTTGGTCGAGTTGGTGTAGATGAAGCAGTCTCCGACCCATTGCCCTGTTCGCACACTTTCGTTGATGTCGGTCACGACTTCGAAGGCCGATTCGACCCCGTCGTCTTCGACCCGGCCAGCATTGACTGCCGCGACATAATTTTCGCGCGAAAAGCGCAGGACATAGAACGTCTCCTCGCATGCTAGAGTAACAAGCTCGCCGCTTTCAGACCAGTAGACCTGTTGGAAATGATCAGCATCTTACGTCTTTCACCATGGCTAATTTACGCACGTTCCTTGGATCCACCTCTATCCTCCGCACCAACGCCCCGGTCTCCCAATCGAACAGTCCAATTCCCCCTTGGCCTCTGACCCCAAGTAGCACACCACCACTGAGCCCCTCGGCTTGGAAGCCCACATCCACCCCGCCAGTCTTCTCTTTGAAGTTGCGGAATATCTTGACACTCATTGCCGATTCGCGGATTGCATAGTCATTGCTGTTATCCTTGGAGCCCCAGGCGAAATCTTGTGCCGAGCCGAAAGCTTTGTTTCGCCATGCCAAAGCGGTATAGATGATATACTCTCCATCTCCACATACGGAGACGAAGCGACCATTGGGAGAATGTGTCAATGTTTGGGGATAGATTTCGCAGCTTCCGAGGTCTTTCGAAGGTATGCTGATTGGGGTGCCATCCTTTACGGTTGCGTCACCGCCTTTGATCATAGCCGACAAGATCTCGCTATGTTTTGCCCAGATGAGTTTCCCAGAATTGTCCATCGAGACGGCAGGCTCTTCTCGACCCATCTTCACAACAACAGCCCCGTCATCAAAGCCCACCGCGACCCCCTGTCGGCCACGCTGGTAGCTGACACACCAAGCTCGTTCTAGACCGTACGTCAGGGACTGCTCGAGACGATATGTATTGGCGTGCCATATTTTGACAGTACCATCCTCGGACCCTGAGATGATGACCGGTAATTCAGGATGGTAGCATGCGAAGGAGACGTTGCTGGTATGACCTTCCAAGGTCGCAATCAAGGATTTGGTGGTATAGTCCCAGATCTTGACAGTTTGATCGTCAGAGGTGGTCAACAAATAAGGCTTGTCGGCTTGTGGGTAGTAATCAACGTGGTTGACGCCCTTGGTCTCATGGGCCTCCAGGGTATAGTTCGGGTGCCCTGACCCAAAGCTCCATATCTTCACCGTTCGATCCAGACATGCCGAAGCGAACGTGTTTGTGTCTTTTGGATTGATGGCTAAGCCCATGACATAATGGCTATGTCCTTCGTAAACCTGTACACATTTCCATCCTTTATCCCAATCCCACAACTTTATGCTCATGTCATCAGAGGCCGTAAGAACGAAGGGCTGAGAAGGGTGGACGACGATGGCGCGAATGTAGTCCGGATGTGCTTCAAAGGACGTGATCTTTTCGGACGTATTATAGTTGTACACCCGGACCTGAAAATCGTCGGAGCCGCAAACTATCCAATTCTTACGGGCAATGAAGCGCCCGGCCCGGACAGGGACATCGGTGAGCTCGAAAGTTTTGACAATGGCCTATCGTTGCTTTCAGTGTTTTGCTCACTCATAACTCATTGAAGTAACTGTAGTACCTGCGTCTCGTACGACCAAATGTAGACGTGGCCTGTAACAGTCTTTGAGTCAGCATTTTTGCGCTTGATTGTGCGCTCACGCCACCATCTTCAACCCATACCGCTATACAAGGTTGTAAGGATCTATAGGTCAGTCAGCGAGTCCAGCTTCGAGGCGGCGGAGGTGCGTACCCATGGTTCGGTAGGGTGGAAATCGATCCCCTTCACCCGCTCGGAGCGAGCAAAGAGCTGCCTCTGTTTTTCGATATGGAGATTAGGCATTATACAAGACGGTCAATTGCAATTCTGAGGAAGCGGCTGTACCTTGACGTCTAATCGCATCTTGGCTCGGTGCTGTACATGTAAGGGACCGTTTTGAATATTCGGAAGGAGCGTCTCAAGGTTGAGAAAGTGTAGAAGTTCGACTTCCGCATCGATGACACTCGTTGATTGGTACTGGAAAGTTGTATGCGGCCGATTTATCGGAAGATGTCATCCTAGCAGCCTACTTAAATCATGTAAACAGCTGTCTTCAAGTTGCTTCCTGTTGTTCGACATTCAGTGGTCGCGATGCTTGGCATTAAAAGCGGGAAGCCGGGCCGTTGGTGCAGCCTGCAGGGGCTTTCCCCCGCTTACTTATGCTTGTTCAGGGGCTTCCGTTTGGATGCGTGGATTCCGATCGTTTACACCACAGTACAAGCACAGAAGTAGACAGTTAATCAGTCCACCAATCCGATTCCGATGAGCGGAAAGCTCAGGTGAAGTGTCCACCTGAGTTTGCTACATATCGCTGTAGACTAGCACTCAACCGAGTTTGCAGCTTGAAGCTGCTTTGGTAAGAGCCTCTGAACAGCCAATGATCTGTGGCCAAAGCCTACAAGCAATGACCTGAAGGCTGAGGGCTACATGCTCTTTTCCACAGCTCTTCTACGTCCCCATTAAAATCCTGGCCAACTCCTTCCCATCCAGTCCGGCTCGGCGCATGGCTCGGTAGCACACCATGGCTGCTGATTCTCACTATACGGAAGCAGTGGAAGATCGTAAGGCATCCTCCAGCCCACTCTGATTCCGACTGCTTCATCTCCAATCCCTATCAGGTCATCAGGGGTATTCTTCTTAAAAACAGGGACCATCTCTGCTTTGGTTCCCGTCTCGTTATCATCCCACAGTCCAGGCCACACCACTATGCCTATCTCGTAGCTACACACGCGGACCTGCCCATCCTTCATGGTAGACCCCCACGCCTGATTCGAGAGGTTGGCTGATGTCATCAGTGCCCAGTCAATCTTCGTCATCGAGGCATCGCTGAAGCGAATATACGTCTTGATGTGGGGCGCTGCTCGGCGCCTGCCGGCTTCACGTAGAGAGATATCTGGATTAGCCGGCCGCTCGTCCCCTGCCCAATGACAGAGCATGGGACGAATGAAGTCCAGCTGCTTCTGTTGAGCTGGAGACTGCGTACGCATGTGTATTGAACCGCCAGAACCGTAGCCCTCAATTGAGCGCCGGATCTCATCAGCTGTAGGGAAGACGATGGAGAACTGAGGAGAAGTGACAGTGGCGGAGTTAGAAATTTTAGAAGTCCAGGAAGCTAACTGGGGAAAGAAATATTTGCGAAGCCACTTCTCGCCGATACTCGCGACGGATGAAATCTGGATAACGATTTGAGGTTTGCTACTCTGTGCAAACGAAACCCTTTGGACAAAAGACGGAGTATGGACTTCGCTGGATGCTACTTCCCCCTCCAGTGTTGAAGATTGAGCATCGGGAATGCTTGGAAGTACTCTTGCAAGGCCCGGTAAGCCCCATAGATTTCCTGCGGTTTCAGATTGGGCAACGGTTTGTTTGTGTGGTAGACTGGCGACTAGTGCACCACGCACTGCCCGAAAATCGTAGAAGCTGAGTTTGTCGACTAGGTTCCTAAGCCGATTGTAGCCACGCAGATATGCGAGCAAGTCCGACTTGAACCTTGCTCCGCTACCCAGGGGCGCTGCAGAGAGAGAGTTTGTAAGCAACGAAGGCTGCTTCGTCGCCGTTGGTGCAAGTAATGGTAACCATGGCGAACGCCACATGGCTTGGCTCATCCTCCAATCTCCGGCCACCATGTTCCCTGTGAGCAGATTCACCCTGTCATCGTCAGTAAGCAGGCAGTTCAGGAAGAACGCAAAGCCCACTGCGCCAGATCATCATGCCGGAAATTAATGATCATCTTCGAATGATGCGTGCCGTACGCTTCCGGCATATATGCCGTGATAGACTGAACGTTCCTATAACGCTGTGTAGCAGCATCGATACGTGCCTTATTCGAGTCCTCCTTTTTCCATGAGCCGTGGATTACCTTGACTTGCACGGTGTCCCGGACGTCCTCGTCCAACTGGCTCCTGCAAGCGTCTTTGTCAGAAACATATAGAGAGAGAAAACAATGTGGAACAAGTGTTCTCACATGACAAAATCTACATCAAAGAGATAATTGAAGATCCAACATTCTGAGATAAGTGGGTCTCCGAGTATGTCTCGAAGACTGACGGTATCAACATTGCTTGATGCAGGAAGATCGGAGATCCTGTTGAGCCGAATAGGGGAGGGGATGAACCTCTCAGCTCTAGAGCTCATGGGAATTGACTGTCCTGAAGCTTTGGGAATGAGAGGTGCAACAACATTGGGAGAATGACAACGTCGTTTCTTCCTTGCCGGAGGACTGATGGACCGCCTTGACCTGTCCATTGCTGCGGAAGGATCATCGTCCCCTGTCTCACTCGTCAATCGTTCATGTGACATTTCTACCTTCATATTGGACCTCGTAGTGCAGTTTTCATATGGTCTCTGGAATAAGATATATTCCTTGGGTGAGGACGAGGGACGCCGCAAAGGCGTGTTTTAGTTCGGACCAACATTGATCCGCCTTGCCCTCTTGGCATTATCATCACCTTGCTGACAGTATTGCATACTTTATTTCTCCGTAACTTTGTGTAGTTCTACCTTGATCTTAAAGCTTTTGATTCGAGGCTAGCGATACTGATAGAAAGCAAAGCGCACCTCTGTCCTCGTTACCTCGTCCACTTCCTGCTCGCTGCCCCTCGAGCTCCAGTCATCACGCTCACCAATACTACACTTGCCATCTAATCTTCTCACTCCGCAGCATATCAACAAGCCCAATTGGCAACAACCGTTCATCGCCCATTGCCAACCCACCATATCTACGGATGATTTCCGGTCCATAGAGCTGCATAAGCCAGGCATCGTAGGACTCTTCCTTCAGTCCTCCTATCGATTGGCGTGCGTTGGCCACATCGGGCGTAGACTCAACCCAAGTTTGCGATGGCACGTCCATCAATTCCTTGTAGGCTCGACATAGCGGTGCGCTCGTCTCCTCAACGTATCTCGTGTACTCTTCGAGTCTCATGAAGTCTTCCTGATGTAAGGAGGATCTACGAGCCGTTGTTCCACTCTCCCAATCTCTCTGGGCCCGCTCATAATTCGCTTGTTCTGTTTCGAGTGCCTTTGCTATAGGGGTCGTTGGATCCTGCAAGCTTCGTTTGTATACATGGAAGAGTGAGATGAGCGGATTGATAAGGCCTAGGCCTCCTAGCTCGATAGGGAAGAGGAAAAAGCCGCCAGGGATGTCTGAGACTGCAAAGCGTGTACTGAGTTTGGCTCGCAGATGTTCGATGACGTTCCCGCCCGTCAAAGCATCTGCGGCGGAGAGCGTGCTTTGGATCCTTTCAAAAGCCTGGATCACCATGTCTAAGTGCGGACGGCCCAGACACTGTGCTGGATCTCCGAAATTATTGGAGAGGAAGCGTGCAACATAGATATTCCATGCTTGGACCCAGGCGAAGATACTCTTGCATGCTTCTAATTGAGTCTGTAGCTCTCTGGTATGGAGAGTAATCTGAGCGTCGTCGATAGTCCATGTTCCAGCGGGGCCGATCTTTAAGAAGCCCCAAGCGATTGGTCCAGATGGGAGTATATCTGAGGAATCAAATTCCCGTGCTGAAACAGGGTCGCCAGAGATCTCCACCGCACCTGTCTTACTATCATTCAGATGTAAACCCATAACATCGGCAAACTGCTGGATCGTCTGCCAAGCCTTGATCGTGGCATCTTTGTCACCCCAGAACCAGATGTCATCATGCAGCCGATACAGATTGGATTCAGTTGACTTGTTGACTGCGAAGTCCAGACAAAGCAGCACAGCCTCGCTCAGAGCATCGCTCAATCGATGCTGCAAGGGTACTCCACTTCGTCTGATCTGGGTCTGAGCATCGGGTCCATCCATGGCAAATCTTATTGGCGCTTCGAGGAACTTTTCGAAGAACCCCAGCCATCGATCTGAAACGCCAAAGAACCGCAGCACAGCCATGATGGTAGCGTGAGGTAATGAGGGTCCAAACCATCTGAAGTCAGATTGCAAGATGGTGAAGGATCTATAGAGCCGAGTGTTGAGCAAGGCCTCGGTACTAATCAGGTGCAAAAGCGACTGTTTCATTGCCATTGGCGATTTGAAGTCGCTATGCCCGGCGTCCGACATCTCGTCATAGTTGTTGGTAAGAGTAACGAACGATGAGGGTAGCTGCAGTAGGAAGTAATCGCGTTTATACCTGTCCCGCCGTTCGTTTCTTACATCCTGTACATCCTGTGGAGTGCTCCATTCAGGGCTCAAGAAGTCACGCCGTCGTTGTCTAGCCTGCCTGTTCATTGATTGGCGAGTAGACTGTTTCCAGGCACCCGATTCAAAGAAAGCGAGGAATGCAGTCTTCAAGTGAACAGCCCATTTCATGCCAACAAAATATAGAAGCAAGGCTTGAAGGATCTCTTCGTCCATGTACACGCGGTATTTACCGTTCAGAGCCCTTCTCACATCGACTGATATGCCTTCGTTGCCCCAGGACCATGACTCAAGGGCCTCGATCTGCATGTTCAGGACGTCGACCATCTCTCGTAGGATCATTGGGCTGCCGAGAAACTCAGAGACTGTTTTCCTCTTTGCGTCTGAAAGTAGGTCGATCTTGAGCACACCTGATATGCATGTTTTGAAGCTTTCGACGTCCAGCGTCCCCAGATCAAACGAGCCAAGCGTTTCCCGTAGGTTTTCCAGTGGAGACTTGGTCACTTTCTTAGCCTGTGAGGTCGAGCCAAAGATGCTAGAGAGATAAGCCTCGACGGCAGTAGAATCAGTCCTGGGATCGTTTGCAAACACGATGGACTCCCATTCCTTGCGTTGGTTTACATCTCTTTCCGACCGATATGCGTGAATTCGTCAATGTCCTCGCTCTCAGTGGAAATTGATGTCGACTTCTTTGCCTTCGTGAGCCACTCCATCACCAAGCGACCGTATAAGGAGGCATGTTCGTATTTGCGTGACGGAGCGTCCAGAGCCTGTTCCAGCGAAGTCTGCCACCCATGAAGTAGGCTTGACGAGACGGAAGGGTCATGACAAGATTGTTCCAGAAAGCTTCGAATATTTCCGACTGAAAGGCCACTAGGTACCGGGATTTTGTAGCGCTCGTAGCCGTCCAGAAGAGCCTTGACCTTGTCCCTGGTATGACTTCCGCTGGCTGCTTCCTTGAGAATCAAGGATTTGTTAGTCTCCCAGCGTTGCTGTTGTTCTGTGAGAGCGGCAAGCTTGGTCGCAGTTATTTGGTTCATGGACTGTGTAAGGGCTGTGGAGGCTTCCATCGTGTGAAAATGCTGTATTAGTGTAGAGAATTCTTGTGACGGAGGAGGTTTTTCTTTGTATTAGTACCCGACCTTGGATGGGTGGTCCACCTCACAGTCAAGAGAGGTCTACCTGATGTCGAGGAGGTTGTTATGAAAGCTAAAGCACAGCTTGACTTCGTGAGACGGGCCTTTGTACTGGTCAAATTAGGCCCACAATGACTCATAGGAGATTGACAGGGAAGAGGCTGAGTTTCCATGGAAACTTCAAGACGCAACTGGAAGGAAGGACTAGCCTGTTAACATGATGAGAGTTAACACGGGCAAGGAATTGCACTGCACGAATGCAAGTACGTATCCTAGAGAAAGCAAAAGAACAGGGGAGAAATTCGTGTAAGACAAATCTCAAGGTACGAGGAAACAGCCTTGCGGGTAGCCACCAAGTCTCACAGCGCCCGGTACTTGCAAGATCCTAGCTGCTCAACAACTTACAGGAATAATGAGCATTGATGTGTGGATGGAAGTTGGAACAGCTTGGGTCAGACCAACAAGGAAATCACATGATTTTGTCAATAACCTTGCGTGATCCACGTCGTGCGCGCGCTCCTGAAGTCATTTGGTCGCTTCTCCTCATCCACCACCACCCATTTGAAAGTGGATTTCGGGGAAGAGAGATTGGTATTACATTCAGAGTAGAGAGGGCTTATCTACTCCGCATCCAAATGTATGTCATATATCTCATAGTGCCATATGCCCCTCGGGGACGGATCCGACTGGACGGATACCCGGTGTGGCCATGGCTGTGGCGGGCTACTATATCCCCCACCGCTCCGTAGCAATGCTGAAATGCTGCCAGTGGCGGAGGGAGGCAAGGAAGCCAGCAACAGCCCTCACCATCTTCCCCTTCACCCACCACACACCACCCCGCACTACCCCTTCTTCTCCCCGCTTCCTTTCCCCCCTTCCCCCCTATCCCCCCCTCCCTCACATCCCCTCTCACCTCCCCGTCTTCCCCTCCCAAATGCGCGCCCTCTCCCTCTGGCCCCTAATCTGCCCCGTCACATGCCCCCACATGATGCCCTTCTCCCGGAGCGCCGCCTCCTCCCGCAGCTCGCGCATGTACATCTTGCGCGCCTTGGCCTCGTTCACGAAGCCGGCGCTGTCCGGGAAGGTGTAGCGCTGGGGCGGGGCGGGGCGTAGCAGGCGGGCGGCGAGGCTGTGGATGTCGGCCGTGAGGGTTTGGTGGTGGGTTGGGTGGTGGCGGGAGGTGGGCGTGGGGGTGCGTGCGCCTGTGGGGGTGCGGGAGGTGTGTAAGGAGTGGTGGGAAGGGGGTTGGGCGGGGTGGTGAGCAGCGTGGTGGGTATGGTGGTGTGAGAGGGTGGTGTTGGCGGTGGTGGTGGATGAAGGGTTCGGGCTCGAAGGATCGGAGGTCGATGAGTTTGTGGGCCGCTGGGCTTCGGGATGGGTGGAGTGGTAGGAGGGCGCCTGTGTGGTAGGAGTCAGTTGCTGAAGTTCACGTGCTTCTGATTTGAGCCCTCAGCCTTGGGGGCGAGATGTACCTCGGAAACGTAGGACGGCGCAGTGGAGTGGATGGATGAGGTTTCGGGGTCGCGCGTGTACCGCGGGAGAGGCTCGAGATCGTGGGGGATGCTAGACAGAGTGCTTGTCGCCATGACGGGTACGCGGTTGTTGAAGAGTGGTGCTTGTGTGCCGAGCTTGGGACGATGCGATGGACTGGGATGACGGCCGATAAGAATGTGCGGGCTGTATGTGGGCTGAAGTGAAGATGATAGTGACTTGACGTCCCGCAGGAGGAGGAGGAAGGACGGAGGAAGAGCAGGTGTAAGGTATCTGAGTTGACAGGTACAAGGGTGGAAAGAGAGAGCCGAGCCTTGTTTTGGGCTGGGGCGGGTTAGTCCGGTCAGCAGTGGCTGTGGTGGAGCAGCTTGGGCCTTGGCTGCCTGCTCGAAGGAGGAGTGGAAAGCGGGATGTGGGGCGATGAGTGGGTGATGGGCTCAGATGGACGGGGAGGGGATGCGGGGTAGATGACTGTGTCTAGTCATGAACCCATTCAGCTTGCTGTTCACTCTCCACTTCTAGATCCTGAAAGTACACATGGAAATCGCTTTCACTAGCTCGTTTTCTCGCATTCCAAGATGTCGTCGAGCTCGAAATGTCCTTAGAGGCGATTCTGCGCCTTACTGAGAGACTGGGCCATCACATGCGGCGCCGAGGAAGCCGGTCGATTTACGTAATGGACAACCCATCCAATTGGGTCGATGACCGTTGAAGGAGTCGAAGCCGTTGAGAGAGGACCTGCATCCACCTAGCAGCTGTCAGAAATCGACCTATATAAACAATCGAAGGAGATGTTTACAGTTGCCTCAGAGCCGAGCCTTCTGTTCCTTGTGCTGACAAGGACCTGGCCGAACGTCAGACCACCCTCAAAGAACCGATCCACGAGGCGACGGTGGACTAAACGACCATGGCTGGCCCATTGCCAAAGCGACAAGACGTTCAAGAGTTCCGAGAAAGAGATCCTGAGCAAGTGTTAAAATGAGAGTCGCCATGAGGGCTCCAAAAGATGTCAGACCCAGCGGTGCCGGAGCATGGGGCAGACTCGATGTCGTGATGCTCGTCTGGCGCCGATGACCCATGTACCGAACGATTGGAGTGGAAAAGCAGCAATTGCAAGCAACTGTAGCCATTTCCAGAGCCTTGGATGTCTTTGTGTGGACGAGAAGACAAAGTTTGAGCGCCGCTTCGAGAGCTCCGCTGTCGTGGCACGAGGCGCTTGACTGCCATCATCACAGCCTTCAAGAACTCTCATGGACAGCTGCAATCGTCTTGAGGTTGAAGATTTGCTATGCGTGATGGTCTGGCCCGCATATTGTTGGCGCCGGGTTGCCATTACGGCTTAAGGAATCCTCAGAAGGATCCAAAATTTACGAAGCTCACGGCGCGTCTGCTACGTGGCCTGGCTCCACGGCAAGCAGCTTTGGCGGAACAGAAAATGGTGGTGGAAGAATCATCGCAGATAGTCCATATCATCCTCGTCATCTTCATTACCCGCGCCGCCGATGCCATTTTCTTTTTCCTCCGCTTCCCTCTCCTTTCGCGACAGCTCTTTCGAAGCTCCAACCTTCCTGAAAGCGTTTCTGTCAGCTCCTGTTTACATGTTGATCTCATCTGCTAGCCTCCTTGTGACGTACCTTAATTCATCAACAACTCCGCCAATGAAAGCTCTGCCCTCCGAGACTTCCATTCCCCCAACCCCATTCATCTTGACTTCTCGGCCACCCTCCAGAACTGTAACCCCGGCTCTCAACTTAGCCATTCTGACTTCTCTCAAGTCTCGCATCAGTCGTCGGATACTGTCAGCCTCTGGTATATCATCCGTCGCCGCGTCCAGCAGCATCTCCCCCAGCTCAAGCCAATGATATGGGAGAGCGTCTGGGGGAGCATCGGCCGTGGCGCTGGGAAGAAAAGGTGGACTCGTGGTATTGGGCGGCATAGGAGGTGGAGCTGAGAAGGAGGAGATCCTGGTCTCGAGCCTGAGGATCGCGTCTAACGAAGCAGGGGACAGCCAAGGAGGAGGAATGATATTGGCCCTCCGTTGCCGCTTGAGGAGCAGGGCTAGCCACAGAGGCAGAGTGGTGCGTTGTGGTGGATGTAGGGGTGCAATGGGTCCCTGGAGGACGTCAATACCAAGGCGATTGTGTAGATAGGTGTTGAGCAGTAGAGGATCGCAAGCAATCTACATACGCGTAGCTGGGCATGCTCAGGGCGCATCGAGACAACTCACCCCGAGCAATTCGAGTCCCTCGAGCCGCTGTCGAGGTACAATGGTGACTGTCTCCATCTCACAGAGGAAGGCCACCTCTGGAGGAGTCAAGCCTGTTGGCAAGGGAAGCGCCATAGTAGCTGTTCAAAGGCTTTCCCTGTAACGTTAAAAGCTCAAAGACAGCATTCAGGTAGACCTGCGTTCGTAAAGGCTTATTACAAAGACCAATATCGCATGGAACAGACGACGCAAAGCGCGATCGCCAATGCTCTAACCTTAAGGGCAGGACACTTTTGCAGCCCGTCCGAAAGATCGCGTGCTCGAGCGATCTTCGTCTCTTGTACTTCACTATCGTCAACATGTAATCCGATTAGCGAACTCGAGAGCCTTGATCGTGCTGTCGATATCAAGGGGGTTTGCTTCGATGGCTAATTCGTCCGGATTCCTTACGTGGACTACGTATATCTTGTTCGTGTTCACCTGGCTCTTCTTCGTCAACAAGAATGTGCCTGATCCATATCTGGTACGCTGCGCAGATATGGCACTTCTCATGAGCTACTAACGAGAGCATCAGGATGAATTTTTCCATGTCCAGCAAGCTCAGCTATACCTGCAAGGTCGATGGGATGCATGGCATCCCAAAATCACAACCCCTGCTGGCCTGTATGTTTCCCTTCTTGAGAAGCTTCTTTCAGCTATCTAGCTCCGCTATCCTCCTCAAGTCTCAAGGCGTCTCTTTCTGTATTTTACTGGCTACTTGATGTCTAATGTTCCGCTAGGTACCTTCTCTCATATGTACATGTCACCTTGGGAACCTTTTTGCTGTGGTCCGGTACCGTGACCGTGACCTGGCTCCGCTATTTGAATTTCCAATTAGGCGCTTTCTTGCTGCTCGCACTCACCGTGAGGTTCCCGAGCATTGTAGCCGACTGCTACGATGGACAAAGGACATTTACCTCCTGGGCTGATAAGGCTAAGCGCGGATGGTCAAGAGATACACTACGGCTCACGGCCTACAACATCAGTCTCTTCCCTCCACTCTTCTTCTACTACGGACTTTACTACACTGATGTCGCTTCTGCATGTTCTGTCATGATTACCTACCTTTGCTACCTTTTGAGGTACAAGAGGTGCTTCGTTATTGCAGGTCTTATATCCTTATTCTTCAGACAGACGAACATCTTCTGGGTGGCTGTGTTTATGGGATGTCTCGAAGTAATGAGTGCTTTACCAGGCGGACGCATACCAGTTGAGTACCCACAGAAACCGAGTTTCTGGGACATCGTCTCTGGGAGTTGGCAGCATGGTTGCTTGTATGCGCCTATGGTCGCTAACTCCGACTTCAAAGGTTGGCACTCCTCTCTCTGGATTTCTATTCTGCTGACCCTGAGTCGGCAGAATATACTATGTCTGGCGTATCTCTCGTAATCGCTGTTCTTCTCAACTTTCGCCTTGTTCTCCGCGTTTTACCACCCTATCTTCTACTACTAGCGGCATTCGCCTCTTTCGTGATGTGGAATGGCGGTGTCGTCATGGGTACGTCTGCAAGGTCTAGCTCGATTGACGCGCTATCGACCCTATGGCTCACCGTTCCAATTAGGAGACAAAGAGAACCATGTCGCCTCCCTGCACCTTGCACAGATGCTGTACATCTGGCCGTACTTCATGTTCTTCTCCTTGCCCATGCTCTATCCGTGGCTATTGAGTATAAGCATTCCTCGGAGGTTCCTACCCAAACGCTATCATCAGCACAACGCACGGTATCGACTACCCAGTCTAATGGTTTCTATACCAATCATGACGGTAATGCTGCTGGTGGTGCATTACAACACTATCGTACACCCGTTCACGCTTGCCGATAATCGTCATTACATGTTCTACGTCTTCCGCATCCTCCTGCGCCACTGGTCCATCAAGTACCTCGCGGTACCGATCTACTACATCTGCGCATGGGCAGTAATCACCGCATTCGGCGGACCGACAGCTCGAAAGCCTACTGCCAATCGTTCACGAACCGAAGTACGAAACGGTCTCCAGATGAAACTACCTCCATCCAAAGCCCCAGAAGAACGAGGTAATATTGTACCCTTCGTTCTCATCTGGCTGCTTGCAACCTCGCTGTCACTTATCACGGCTCCGTTGGTTGAACCCAGGTATTTCATCGTGCCGTGGCTGATATGGCGGTTGCACACCATTAGCCCGCAACCGGACATGGAGAAAGAAGCCAGAAGATTGGTGTATAGCGCGCGCGTTGTGGATCATCTGGATCATCGAGTTGTACTTGAGACACTGTGGTTCATGTTTATCAATGTGGGCACGGGGTATATGTTCTTGTACAAGGGATTCGAGTGGCCGCAGGAGCCGGGGAAGGTTCAGAGGTTTATGTGGTAGGTGCGCAGGCTAGGCTTGGTCACCTTTTGGTGGAGTATCGTGGTATGGTCCCCCCGAATGTTCTGGCAGTCAGGCTGATGCACTTCTATCTTTCTGCACAACCTGAGCAGACGGTGTCCTGATATGTATGACAGCTCTAGATTGCAGTCCTAGATTTTGCAGCACTATAGCCTTCATCAAAGATCCATAATCTCCCGTCTTTCGAATGAATTCTCCACGTTCGGCTCACGCTGCTCTTCCAAATGGATAGATGGCTCCGACATAAAGCACCACGTTCAAACCGGAATAATCGCCTCCCAAGCACCCATGGTTCTGCGGGATTTTGCGGAAATTCTTGAGAGGCTTGGAAGGAAATGCTGACGGGCTTTTGCCATTACTTCTGGGAGGGGAGAAAGACATTTGGGGATTGGCGAATGGAAGTTGGGGGTTGTGATATGATGGGATGGTGGATAGGGGGAAGGTGAGGAGGTGGGGAGGTGGAGCTAGATGGCAGATTGTCAGGAACACTGTAAATCAGTCGCTTGAAAGAATTTGGGTAAGAGGATTGCAAGAAGGTGTTGAATTTTTCGGTAGGGCTGGGAGGACGAGCGCTGTTCGGTGAATGGGGGAGTGATGGAGGCAGGGAGGATGAGCAGCTTAGCTTGAGTCTATGAGGAGTTAGCGGCTGCGGGTAGGTCGTGGTAGTGGTGGTGAGGCTAGGGAAAGGAGAGGTGGAGGAGAGGGGCTACTGCATGCCGCAGAGACGGAGGCGATGGAAATGGTGAATGATAGCTGAGTCCACCAAATAGACAGGTGCTCTGCGCTGGGAACAGACGATGCGCTAGTAAGAGATGGTGCACCCTCTCTTGTGCCTGCTTGAATACGGAGTAGTGGCAGTTGTATCGACACATGGCTCTCTTCATAGCAGCCGAGGGAGATTGTTGGTTGGTCTGCGGGTTGGGATCTAGTGAAGACGATGAAGGCGATGAAGACGCTGGAGGAGGAGTTGTAGGCGTGGTATCTGGGAAGTGTGCTTGTCAGTGCAGGGGATAGGGGAAGGATCTAGCGTTGTGACGGAGAAGTCGATTGTGGTGGTAATAGTCGTGGCGGTAGATTCAGAGAACAGAACGAAGAGATAAAGAAAAGAGACTACCGAATAGCGCAAAGATCAAGAGAAAGGAGCTGATAATTGAGTAAGATAGTTGTAATCGAGGTCTGTTAAATAAGAAAGATGCTCTGCGTTAATACCAAAAAATGCGTTGGCAAAAGATAAAGCATCTTCTTTCTAAACATTTTTTGGAAGAAAACGTTATGCATTGTCTTGTTCTCTTAACTGTATGTTATAGCAGAGGAGAGATTTTGTAGGTTGGACTACGAATTGGGTCTAGTAGCATTGGAGAAGACGGTAGAGGAGGAGTGGCATCTGGGAAATGTGCTCTGCCAACGAGCGCATGGGATGAGAGAAGAACCTAGATTTGCAATATGAGGTTGAATATTTTCTGTGTGTAAGCTGAATTGCTATCATGATCTTCCGTGGCGGGCGCGAGCGAAGATGAGTGGTCGTGGGAAGCTTTCTGAGCGGAAGAAGATGATCGTGTAGGAGTGGGTATGGAGGTACATTGTCAGTGATGGTTCGATATTCAGGGCTGTTGGCTGATTAGATAAGTGGGCTGAGTTCGCATGTTGGACCTTTGTTCGATGAGAGGTATCTGGGTCTTGTGAAGGGCTTCGAGAAGGGGATTGATTCGTAAATGGTGGTGTTGATGGGTGGTATGGGATTGCTGTAGAGAGAGGCGAGCGGAAAGACGATGAGCTGAACAAATGGTGCCAGTGATGCTCGACCTAGTCTTCGAAGGGTCGAAACTCAGGTCCCTCAAAGATAAGGCTTAACTGACCATGAGAAAGAAATCGAGACAAGCACAAGCAGAACCGACAAGAAACCACATGGACAAACTCACAGGAGAGAAAGAAGCCCAACTTGTCGCTGCAAGCCTTGCAGTAAGCCGGTGGTCTATGATCTGAGTAATACGATGCTAAGAACGTCTGAATCGACAGCTATCAAAACTCGATTGTTCCTATAGGCGTATCTTTGTCTTCCTAGGTTTCGCCAATGCCCCGATCTCTAGCAACCGGTGGGTCTTCGTCTTTCCACAGCTCGTCAGTGAAGTAGTGCTCCACCTGGCGCTCTTGCGCTGCAAAGTAGTATACGTCATTCGTCGTAGTCCTTCGACGTACTATGGAGGCAAAATCTTCTTACAGGATAGAGTCAGCGTGAGTTGAAGCGTTCTAAGTAATTGGAAACGTAGCTCGGTCCTGCGGATCACAAAAATCGAAGGCCTCGTCGCCGCCAGCATCGATTACTGCCATTGTGTGCTTACCCAAGCAGACGCTCAACACTCCAATTTAAACCTCGAGATGAATCTTCTTGACCACTTTTGCCAGGTGTGCTGCCAATCGACATAGCGTACTGTGTGAGTTCGAGAGGGACCTGCTTGGTATTGAGAATGTCGTACTCGAGGAAGCTGTTGAGCCTTGTATGAAGATGTTATGAAAGAGCTCAAGATAAGGAGAAGCATGAATTGGGTACAGATATTGTCAGAGGACGCGGTTGCGCATACTTGCTTTGAGGGTGGGTGATGGTGTATTCCATTTCGTGTCTTGATCAAGCAGATCTTCAACGGCAGCCGGTAAAGCGAGCTTATCACTTGATCCTAGCACCTACTGAATTCGTCCTCAATCGTAGCACGCTGTAGGGTTATCCATTCAATCTTATTCTTGGCGCAGGAGCTGTCATTTCTCGCAGTGGAAAATTTCCGTTTCAATCGTAGGAAACGTTCTGTGAGCATACGACTGGGGTAGAGATAGTATATTCAATTATTAGCAGATTGACTAGGAGCAGCCAACAATTGTGGGTTCCGAAAATACCATTTGCTCGCGGAACCGCCTACGTATCTCGAGCTTTTCCTTTATGGTTCTGCGCCCGAGCCAGACAGCTCGACATGTCTTACCTCCCATAGCCAGGGTTCTGCCAGACGTTTATGGCACCTGATATCAGCTTCCAATGTCGGCCAGATAGCGCGTGAAGCAAGAGTTCATCGCGTCTGGAGTCTGTTGCCGCTTTGGAGCCAGGGTTGATGCGGTCGCTCTATGCATGGGGGAAGACTGAGTATAGCCATCGGACAGATGTTGTAGTTGTCCGGCTGGCTGTATGCAGAAAAGCTTGTGTCAGTGGGTCAATTTTTGAAGCAAAAGGCGCAGGTGAATATGAATGAGGAGCGAGATAGACGGTCAGCTGTTCGCCATCAAGGCTGGTTAGAGCATGTAAATAGATGTCAGAGAATGAATGGGGTTAACGCTGAGACGAGTACCGCTGCAGATTGTCCTAGGTAAGTAAAGTGGTATTATGATACCTCAGCTCACGGTACCACCCGAGGCTCATTGTGGCAGTTGGAGTAGCTAGGCAGCATGACTGATTAACGTGGTTCGGCATCTGGGGCACGTTCAGAAGACTGTTGATGAGAAAGCAAGAACTCGATGAGAAAGCAAGAACATTGAATGTGACAGTTTAGTCATCACATTGAGGGGTGACTATCGGATACTAGTAGCGACATGGAGAATGCTGTTTACTTGTGATCTGAGACTTCACCAGTACGTGTCCTGAGGGCTGTGATAGGGTTGTCGGACAAGACAGACTGACAAAGTAAATGACGATGATCTCGAGCTGGGGAGTCAATCGCTACATAACACGGCGGCTCGAGATGCTGTGGAGATAGTGTTCGAGCAGACTAGAAGAAACATATGAGTTTCGACGAGGATGGTATGAAATTATGTAAACAAATTGTAGAACCAAAGACACGAATCATTGCTTGCAAAAACACGTTCAGATACAATGCGCGGCGAGAAGTAGATCAAGGGTTCTACTTTTGATCGTTGTTGAATAGCTGCAACTTACTCTAAGGTCTCTTGAGCCAACAGATATGTAAAGCCAAGGTACAGAGAATCGCCGATGTTTGATCGGATTTTCAGGAGGATTACTTAAACAGTACAGAGCTTCTTGGCTTGTTATGAGAGAGTACTATGCTACCCTGCCTGGTAGCTCGACATCTATTGGTACTGTTGTCTTGCAATCTCGCCGACCGGAATTTTTGGTCCACCATCCGTCCATTAACCTCTGGATGTTCCGGGATGACTGCCAATCAGGAGCCTACCTCCCGGTTGAGCTTGGCATGATTGACAGTAATGGACGCCGATACTGCACGGTTGGTAATCAGAGCGTTACTGCCCGCAAGGCCAGCTCAGGTTTTGGGAGCGTCAAGGAAAGTGTCGCCAAGGGATTCAACATTTCTTATCGTCGCAGGCCGATAAGTTTTCGGTCAGACGATGTCTGATCCTAAGGTCTCCATCAAGTAGTTCGGCATCGGTCGTCCAAAAAAACGGCAACGGCGGCAGCAAGGATTGATCTGTGGTACCAAGTACTTGACGTGCATTGCATGCACAAAGCCCAAACGCTGGGCATGCAGATAACCACGTGGCAAGCCTGACAATTCCGGAAGCAAGCGCAAGCCACCTTTTGGTCGGTGCCGTGGACCATGGTCGATTTGTGAAGACCTCGTGGCGACCCTTTGAACCGGCTTCCGGCACGGAAACCAGAGACGACTTTGTAGAAGTGCGACAATTGTACTCCGTACAAAGTGCCTGAGCCCCGATGGAACAAGCGTCTCTCCCTTCGTAGGTAGTGAATATTAAGCACCCAATAACATGACTGATGATTCTTCGATAGTGGGAGGTTGATAGAAGGCTATCGTTGACGGAGGTTGATCGGAGTTTGGTTGAAAGATTTGGAGTCGTCGCATAGGCGGGTCGGTGATCTGAAAGCGAGTTGCTCCTGTAGTACCGGCTGTAAGGTAAGCTTGATGAAAGGGCTGTCATATTTCCGAAGGCAGATGATTGGATCGAGTCATGACGGGAGTGAGGACAACGACCGCTTGCAGCTTCTGCACTATGCGAGCTTAATTTGACACCAATGCACAAGACACGAGGCACCCCTGCCCACCTTCTCAGCTTTGTTTAAAGAAGCGCTAGTTGGCCTTCAATCGTGCTCAGACTCAGAGCCACCAGTGACAGCAGAAAAGTCTTCAAGATCCTAATAGGTCCAAAGCGAGACTCTACTCAATCTTTGGCAACAGCCGAGAATAGTGATTGAGATTGTCTTCCCATCATTGTCGTTTAGTAAGAGATGGAGAAGGTGGACCTTGGAACCTGGTGTGAGAAGTCTACATTTCAAGTCAAGATGATTAGGACCTTTGGGGTCGGTTGGGGTGGCTGTCTAGAGTATTTCCGTCATATGGAAGGGAAGTGTAGATTGTCGGTATTGCGTATCGTCTATCGGAATATCTAGTCTAACCTCCTCGGTTCGCTGTCGATTCGAGTCTGGGGGTCGCAAGCTGAAAGAAAATTGGCCCCGCCTAACGGTCGGCACTCATGTTGAATTTCATTTGCGTACAAGTAACAAGTTGCAGTGCTGAATGTGTGAAGTGCTAGATGCCGTTGATCGACAGAGTACTGTACTTGTGATGCGTCGAAACAGCCGCGGCATTCCTGTCAATTTCCATAGAACCTACAAGCTATCGATTCTGCGATTGTTGCTTTAATATCTTGTTCGCTGGATGCGTCAATATCGGTCGCAGCTTCAATACCTGCGCCAGATCAGGGACCAGGATATCTGGAAGCAGACCCAAGACATGCTGACAAGCTGCTGATTGTTCCACAAGCAGTCTTGGCACAACGGATCAACCTTCACCTGCGAACTTTATGCGCGCTGTTGCATCGGCTGTAAGCGGTGAGACAAACGTCGCGGACCCACTGCTCCGTGCCCAATACACGAAGGATCTCAATCTATACAAGCGCAGTTGCAGGACTCCATACCCACTGCAGGCGACCGTTAGTACACCTGAGAGGCGGACAGCGTACTAAAGGCCATGTGGCAGCGGTCCACTGCAGGTATGTGCTCTGCTGTACTCCGTAACCGAGTCGACAAAGTTCTGGAACGCTGGCGTTTGATGAAACGGTGGTTGAGCAAGACCAAAGTGGCAGCACAGTCGCCTGGTAATACTGACTGCATTGGAATTAGTGCGAAAACCAGAGTGCGTGCTAGTCAATTAGCTTCCTTTGAACCCTAAAGCAAAGGCCAATGACATCTTCTTCAGGAGCCCGCCGTCCAAGAACTAGAAGGCATTTAGAACTCATGGTATGGTCGCACAATCTGGTTGACACGCGGCGCGACCGTTGTCCACCCCACGTTCAAGCTGAAAGAATAATAACATACAGTCATTCACTCGACTCGAGTCCTGGGATCTGCCTGGTTGTTGTCAAAGGGCTGTGTTTCAGCTTGTCGGGCGTTTGCCACCTGGAATGTCACTGCTGGCAGCGGGTGAGCTGACATCATCTGCCGCGGGCCAGCGAAGAAGGACTGGCTTGTTCTCTGTTGCCCGCTAAGCCGCTTTGGCTGACCCCGCGAGCAGGGATGGGGTGGGTTTCTTCTCATGTGCCAAGTGCATGCATTCCACTCCCTCTTCCTTGTCCCCTCGTGTCTGGCCTATCGAATCTGCAGACTGCGTGGTCTGACACACTAGAGTCCTCACTCTCTCGCCTCCGTCTTCCCTGCGCGTTGTGGCCTCTCAAACATCGAGCTGACGGACAACGAACTCTTTCTGCTCTATACGGTCTGACCTGACTCATCTGCCTGCTCCTGGAAGACCTCTTCTCTGCTTCCCCTACTCATCGTCCGCCATCATCGACTTCCTCTCCTGCACCGCTTCGCATCCGATCCTAGCGCCATCCACCGACTCCCCCACATCGGCCGGTTGTGAACTGACTTTCTCGCTCCCGACTCCGTCGTCCCTAATCGATTCCGTACTATTCCCCCCCAAGAACCCAATTCCACTACAGCACCCAAGGCTCAAGGCTGTCACAGATTGGCTCTAAGTGTCTGCCTAATAAGCACTTGGATTTCGACCACCGGTCGATCTCACCTCCCGGTCCTCGCCCAATCACTACCATCATCGTTGCCGTGCCCTTGACTCAAGCAGCAAGCTCTGCACACCGATTGCCTTACATGACGGGACTGTCTTCCATTCTTCAACCTCTCTCTTCCGACCTCGCTCGACGCAAACCTCCCCCTGACGAGGCCAATCAGCGCTGCCCCACACCGCACCGCACCGCATCGTCAGACTCGACCTCTCACCTCATCACACAGCCCTACACTACCACAGCCCAACGATTACCGCCGAGCACACAACACCCTCCACCCGACAACCGTGACAGCGAGAACGTCACCCTCCCGCAAGCAAGGAACAACCGACTGTCCATAGCTGCACTGGCTCGCGACAAGACCAACAACGCTTTGGCAAACCTCAGCCTGCGCCCGAAGACCTCTTTCAGCTCCTTACACTCTTCGTCATCATCCAACAGTAGCCTTTCGAAGCAGGCTTCACGTTCCACCCTCGACAAGGCTACCGCAGACCCTACCACAGCCTCGTCAAGTCAATCATACACCATTGTTGAAAAACGGCCTGCACAGCTGCCCCACGCCAACAACTCCCGCCAATTCGGCGAACAACCTCCCAGACCGACAAACCCGAGTGCAAGTCTCAACTCAGTGAGTCAAGACCGGCAGCGCATCTTGGACCGGAGCTTTGCTCAGGCTCGGAACTCGCCGCCGCCGGGCACTGGAAACGGCAACATCAATAAGATGCATCAGACGTCGTCTAGGCTACTCCGGATGACGGATGAAGAAAGACCCTTTACAAGAGACTTCGAGGACCTGTTCTCGACACTGATGGTCAGTCTGCCCCTCTCGCCCCACCGAGTTCGTTTCCAAAAGGTGGAGCATACTTTCACATCAGAGGAGGCAATCAACAATCTCGGATCCCTCAAGTTCTCGCAGTCGAATCGCATGCCGGACCCCAAAGACCCTTCGCGCATAGTTACGACAACCACCACAACGACCTTCTCGATGGCGAAAGAGATGGCACGGTCCGTGTGTCAGCGGTTTATGGATGCTCGGTTTGTCGAGCCTGCAGACAGCAAACCCCTTCCTAGCTTCCCGCTCAAGAACGCAGTGTGGCAACTTACACCAAAGGGTATGCACGTCCTGACCCGCTTCTGCCAACGCAATGGTATAAATCAACGGCACGTACTGGACGTGCTAGATAGTCCAAGGAATACCATGCAATTGGTCATCCTAGAAAGAGACCCCTTAACAGACAAGCTGTCCCACGACAAGGCGACCATTGAAGTCATCTTTCGCCGCTTCGCAGGTCAGGATGGGCCGAACATCAAGAACAGTGTCTCTACCTCGGACTCGGATTCCCTGAGCGATTATTATAATGGTTTGATAGGGGTAAAGGTGGCGAAAGAGCGGAAGATACTCAATGAAGTCGTGCCTAATACCTTCACGGGAAAGGCCGCTGTTGATTGGTTAATGGACTGCTGCACAACGGTCGATCGCCGGGAGGTCTATGAGGTTGCAGATCTCTTCGTGCAACACGAATTGATTTGGGCAGTCGTACAGGACAAAGTCTACCTGCACCACAACGCTGGCGCCGCTCGTTTTCAGCCTACCAAGAATGCCATATATGGTCTCACGCACAAAGGACAACGAGTTGCTGGTTGGATAGCACCTGAGGAAATCAACAGCAGTGATGAGGGGAGGGAAAAGTCAACAAAGAACGGCGTTGGTGGACGACCGATAGACAAATCGAAAGGCGCGCCAAGAGACAGCAACAACCATCGATTGACGATCATTGTGACCGACCCTGCGTTGAGACTGCTGTTCAGAGAATTTCTCAGGGACACGCATTGTGAGGAGAATCTAGCCTTCTATCTTGAGGTTCGGGAGTTCACGAGGAGTTTCGACAATGCTGAGAGGGCGAAGGCCTTTTCGCGGTTGGATGCCATCCGGGAGACGTTGGCTGCCGCTTACGGTAAGCTTGCCCATCTTCCTCTGACGACCGTCTCCATGGCCTTTGAGGCTAATAGGAGGATAGGTCTCTACAACGCGTTCCTTGCACCCGGCTCTCCGTGCGAGCTAAACATCGACCACAACCTGCGTAACAGCCTCGCAGCACGCATGACACGCGCAGTAGGCGACGACGAACAGATGATGAAATCGCTGCAGGAGGTCGTTTCCTTGTTCAAGGAAGCACAGAACTCGGTCTTCAAGCTCATGTCTAGCGTACGTGCACTTGAAACAGCGCTGTCCACTGTTCGCCGCTGACCACCATATTAGGACTCAGTGCCCAAGTTCCTGAAGGAGCAGAAATACTCGGCCATGCTCTCCCAGCACAACTTCGATCATGCGCCCGCTCATCATGGGGGCCCTTCACAGAGTCTGCCCGAAAGATCGAAGAGCAAAGTCGTTCGGGATGCTAGGGCGTAGGCGGATCTCGGAGATTTACAGCTCAACGCTCGGTTTGACGTCGGCACTCTCGACTTCGTCAACAGGTCGATGGTCATGTGGACCTCGCCTCACTTCATTCCTTCTTACTCGCATTTGGACCCCGATGCGTTCCTTGCCATCAACACGGCGGGTCAATATTTGAGACCACACTCTGACCACCATAACCGGTAGCACCCCACGCGCTCCGCTTTAGATCCAATGGCCATTTCGAGGGTCATCTTTATCATCCCCGTTTTCGTCTACCTTCGATATCAACCACCATCTTCAGGGCCCATCGACCCAGCGGTCTACCAGCACGGCGTTCTTATGCATCTTCTTCCTTTCTTAGGCGGGTAGACTCATTCTCGGTTCTTGGTTATGGCATTTTGTATTCTGCTTTTGGACATGTCATGCCACATTTGCTTTCGAATATCTCATGTTGCATTTTGCTCTTGGACACGGCAGACCAATACTTGCATTCTGAGGGAAGGGGGCGCTTTCAATGAGTGGGAATGGCTATGATCAGAGAGAGAGCGAGAGGACGGGATTGCAGCGATTGTAGCGGAGGATAGGCTTGTGGCATGAGGGAATTGAACCTTGTATATAGGTATATCTCAAAATCTCTCAGACAATGCCCGTTCTATCTTCCCAAACCTTCGTATCGCATTTTGCATTTGTTTTTGATCATGGAACTTTACCGACAGACGACCAGATATTGGCACCAAAGGGGCACGTCAAAGCTTGGGGATTCGCTACCATACGCGAGAGAGAGAGAGAGAGAGAGAGATGCAGCGATTGTAGAAGAGAGGTGAAGAGCATTGCGGCATGAGGTGCGGGAATTGAACCTTGTATATAGGTACATCTCAAATTCTATCAGACAAGAATACCCATTTTCATCTTCGTGCGAGTGAAAAGAGAAGGGGGTTTGGCTCGAGGTACGTCGTTATTTGTAGGCTTTTCTCTCGAACTCTGGACATGATATATCGCATTTGCTCTTGGAGATTCGACGCATCGACAGACACCCCAAAATTGCATTCAGGGGGGGGGGTATTTGTTAGGGATTGGCTATGCTCAGAGAGAGAGGGCGATTGTAGAAGAGAGAAGAAGAGCAGCGTGGCATAACATAACTTGTAGATAGCCGTCCCTCAAACCCCATCCTACAACGCCCCTTCTATCATGCACGAACAGAAGCCCTATCCCACATCCTCGTGGCTGCAGCCACACCTGATTCTGCTATTCTCACACCCCACACAATCCTCGACCCTGCTACCAGAACTCCGGGCGCTGCTCGAACGCATCTTACTGAAGCTACAGGGAGAAGCTATACATAGGCCAGAAATTCGGTCTCGACGACCGTTTTGCTGCTCTCACTGATATTGGCTAGTAAGCAGGGAATCGGGGTTGAGGTTAGGGGTTTTGGAGAGGGTGTATATGATAAGGAGTTGAGTGAAATGTTTGGGTGGAGGTTGTGATGGGAGTTGGCGATCGAGGGATGTTGGTCGTTTTCCAAGGCAGAGGGAGTGCTTGTGCAGGAATATATACGGGGAGGGAGGGGGGAGGATGGAAGGAAGGGCTGTGTATATGGTGATGAGCTTTTGTATCTGGGTGCGCCGTTGTTCGTATGTGGTGGCTTTTCTTTTGGGTTCTGTGATTGTGGAGGGGCTCGGGGGGTTTGTATGGCTGGCTGGGTATCGTGCTGTTGGGATATTGTTAGGGCGTCGTGTATCCCCCGTCCCATTCAACGAGCCATCCTGTTGGGTGCGTACGACTCGTGTTCCAACATTTTGTCGCTTAGCAACAGGCTATGACTAGCCATGGTATCCCGTCGTTATGCCATCAGCCCCTCATTTCGTTGCAGAAAGTGGGTCAATACTCCCCTCATATCTCCCTACACCACCTCCCCATCACCGCCCCCATCCCCGGCACGCTCCCCGCAATCTCCTCGAGGCCCACATCGACTCTCCACATCCGCCCCCTCTCTCCCTTCCTCCCTGCCACCGCTTCCCCTCCGCTGGCAGGCAGCAGCAGTTCCACTGCGAATCCTGGAGTCAGCGTTGCGTCCAGCGCATTGAGCCAAGCACCACGCATCTTTAGAGCCGGGGATAACTCAGGACTTACATCTGACCAACCGCTCCCACTCCCCCCTCGCGAGCCCCCGTCCCCATACACGTCCGCCCTGGCCGCCGATCACCACCCCCCCGCTGGCGCTCGTTTGCTGCTTTAGGCGTGAGGCGAGAGTTACGTATCTATGAGGTTTGGAGGGTTAGGAGTTGAGATTTAGGGGCAGATGGGGCAGGGGATTTAGAGGCGGTTGGGGGAGGGGACGCACTCGTCGTACACCATTTCGAAATTGCAGAGGTCGGTGTCGAGCACGATGTCGAGGCGCGCGGCGGCGATGAGGAGGGAGAGCGCGAGATCGGAGAGGGAGGGGAGGAGGTGTACTGACGGGAGACAGCGTTAGCATTAGGGCTTAAGGGGGGGAGTTGGGTGAGGGCGAGAGGCATGGTCTTTGGAGCGGATGCGGTTGGGATGAGTCGTAGGAGTAGGTTGAGGGTGCGGTGACTCACATTTCGAGTCTGATGGTGCGAGGGAGTGGGTTGTGAAGGCCTCGGGGGTGGGGATGCAGGTGGGGGAGAGGAGAGACAGAGGAACGAGAGCAGAATTCAGGAACGCGAGGAGAGAGGCGGTTGTGCTGTGGAATGTGCGGAGGTACGTGAGAAGCATGGGGATGGTGAAGAGATGGTCGAGATAGCGGCGCCAGGCGACGCTGATGGCGTTCAGCTCAGCGTGCACCGACGCCGAGAGCTGCAGCGAGGCCGAGATGGCCGTTTTCGGTGGCTGGAGAGCGATTTTGCACATCGATGTGAAGGTGGAGAAGCTGCGCCCTGGGAGGGAGAGGTGAACGAAGCGCTGCCCGAAGCGTGATTTCACGCGTTTTTCGAGGCTTTCGACGACGGCGACTTTGGTGGTGAGGCCGAGGACGGCGATGGGGGCGTTGCGCGATTGGGCGATGTCGAAGAGGTTGTAGAGCAGTGTTTGGCGCGGGTGGGAGGCGAAGAGGTCGAATTCGGAGAGGATGAAGATTACGGCTTTGGCGGTCACTTCGGGCTGTGGTTCAACAGTGTCCGGGTCAGTGTTTTCGGGGGTGTGCGAGAGTAAAGCGAGGAGTGAGGTTAGTGTGTCTGCGTAGTTGCTGCGTCCGGAAGTCTCGTCTTCAACTTCCATTTCTCGGCCGAGCTGCCGCCATATCTCCCGCAGAGCGAGCTTGTCGTCGGTGTGGATGAAGCCATTCAACCGTACAACGTGGAAGTCGTCTCTATGGCCAGTACTGAGATCCGAAATCACGCTTTCAACAAGGCTTGATTTGCCGCTGCCTCGAGAGCCGATCACGAGCATGGAGTTGCCTTCGCCGGCAAGGACAGTTTGAGAGAGGAGGGAGTGCACCTTCTGGTATTCGTCGTTCGTGAAAGCATGGTCGAGTGTAAGATGCTGGCGGGAGATTGGTCCGAGGAGCGAGGTTTTGAAAGTGTCAAGAGTGGTGGAAGCGACGGTAGAGAGAGTTCGGCTGAGGGCTTCCAGAGAGTCTCCTAATGGTACTTCATCATCTGGGGTCGGAGAGGCGGTTTTGCGTCTTTTCGCAGGGCGCGGCGAATCTTCGAAGGTGGTCATATAGGGCGATTGTCAGAAAGCACTACATAAGGACCACAATCGCTATATGACTTTATGCATGAAGCCATTGGATTGATATCGATCGCGCTTTATAATGACGCGTCTCGGTGCTGTAGGGCGTCGGGCTGAGATAGAAGGCTTTTCTGCGCCACTAGTCGATCACCTCATGAGTTTCCTTCGCCGTCTCGTCAGTGCGATTCAGGAGCGCAAAGCTGTGGCATCCTGTTGGTGCATAGAACAGCTCATCATGGATTCCGTCCTGCGAAGCTCATGCACTGCCTGCATCGTGCTACACTTCGACATATCTATCACGTACTCACATCTTCTTTTTTCTCAAGAATAGCCCAGTAAGAATTCCCTAGTAACCTGTCTCAACCCACACCTCGACATTCCCTTGTCCGCTCATCAATTTTGCATCATCACGTTATCGCACACATGTCTCATTGTGGTGCGGAAGTGGGTGTTTAGACGGCGGCAGGTGAGGAGGGAGGGGACGTCGAGGTGAAGGAGGGTTTCTTGGAGGAGCTCGGGGGGCAGGGGGAGGGAGAGGGTAGATTGATGGGAGACGTGCGACATCAGCGACGACGGGGAGGTCATGCTGCTATTTTCAGGTGTCGATCCGTGCTGCTCGTTCCAGTCGGGGATGGCCAGTATTATTCGACTTTTTGTAGGTTTGTTTGCGCTGTCGATCAGGGAAAGACGGGACTTTGCGCTCTATGCCGACTATATTCCTATCGATGTTCTGATGGATGAAGGAAACTTCCGGAGAGAAGTGCGATCTTGAGCTTGATGTCTCATAGCATCTCAGCTGATTTCCTGACTGTCCCGGAATGAGGCAATATGCATCTAGTACGATGCGCAGATATTCCATGTAGTGGACTCACCATAGGCGAAGCATCAAATCCACACCAGTACTCAGCCTTGTCCTACATGTAACAAGCGTTAGGATTCTGGACGGACTTTCAACGTTGTCATTGAATACTCCTTGAGTCCAGTCTTTGCATCTCAAAAGCGTCGCCACAAGTAAAAGGTAGAAAACAGGCGTGGTTATTCGGAGTGCGGAAAATAGATACACGATCCATGAACAAGGAATCCATACTCAAGCGGCTCCGCCAAGTGTCTGTCAATGTGTGTCCTGAGGATTCTGTGTACAACAGAGCAGTATCGGGAATCAGTCACCGTTAGGAAAGACTTGGGCATGCGTAGGATATAGTGAGTGGCCAGGGCCCCCTACGTGTTAGAAGCTGCTTGGTTTTCCTGCATTGAGCTCCAAACAACCAATTTTCCCGGATTATCCAAGTTACGAAAGTATGGATTGCCAGCATTCACCTTCCGCGTTCGTTTTTTCAGCGTCGTTTGCCTGGCAAACAATCCGCGATCCCTGCGCGAGAATAAGAAAAGCCCGAAGAACCAAACCGCTGCGAGGTTGGAAATGTTCGAAAGACCAATTTCTTAGCATCTTCAATCGCCATGGTGTTCCCAGATCTAATCGACACAATCACAATACTCAAGCCGATAATAGGTCAGAGCAAATCTGTAAGCCTTCCATCGTTCATGTTCACTCATCTCGCTGATTGCAGGTATCTGTAGCTCGTCAAACACCTTGAGAATCTCATCGTCCACACCTACCAGCGCGGAGACCAAGGGGTTCTGCGCTACGAGCTCTTCCAGCTCCTGCACGAAAATGAACAACTCCATATCCGAATCACCTATCAAGACCAATTTGCCATGGATAACCACCATAGAGATAAGACGTACCGAAACACCATGGAGCTCATCGAAGATAAGCAGCTCGCCATTGTCAAGCTGAAGGAGACGCGATACTGGCCTTGCCAGAACTTCACAAGATGTGCAAGAGTGGGCAGTGAGCTGCTTGACTGTATCAAGTGTGGGAAGAAGAGAGAATTGTGGGGTCCCAGCTGCGTTGGTGATAGAAGGATGAATGAGTCTGGAAAGGGGAACAGCTCCCTCTTCCCCAATGATCTTTGATTGTTCAGATCGATATATTAGCGTTCGTTACTTTCCCTGTTTGACTGCAGGCACAAGCTGGTGGTTCAGTAGCTCAGAAGATCACGATTCTGTGCCCTCCGCCATTTTTGCTTATTGTCGCAAAGTGTCTCATTGGAATGACGAGGGCTTGATCGACCAGTCAAGACCTACGATCAAGAGATAGAACGTCTTGCACTTCACTAGAGGAATTGCAACAGTCAATGTTTATAGGTCCCGCATCTATAAGGGCAAATAGTTTACGTCCTGTGGTATTTATGTACGATAAGATGCCGTGAACAGTGCAGGAAAGGCTAGAGGATAGAGATATATATTGCGTTAATTACGACATTACCAGAGTGTGTTCTTGATATTTGAACGATCAGTGGTCGCCGGTTCAAGAGTGGCGAGACATCGAGGAAGACCAGTGGCGACGGTGGATCATCTAGAAGGAATATAATTCGAGGGAAAAGGAGGGAAGGGGTTGCGGAAACAATCTAGCACCAATTCTCTGCATTGATAATGAGGATAATGAAAGAGATGTATGGACCTAGTGGAACAGTCGATCGCAGGGATCGCATTTACTTGGTATGCCACGAATCTCTGAAGACACCATCACATCAGCGCGTGGGTCAACCGCTGTATTGCAGAGCGGCAACCTTGAAGCATTCCGGGCTCTTACATAACACCCGGTCCGTTTGAAGAGTATATCAAGAGTGAAGACCTACCGTTGTTGCGCCGCCACGCGCCCTTTTGGTCCCATAATGCTATACAACCGAACAGAAGCATGTACCGACCTATTTTATAATCAAAGCTTCGTCACTCCCTGATAACGGTCAGTCTGCATCCTCCAGATTTATGCCAACAGCCACTCACCAGTCATGCTCCACCCTCCACTGATCCCCCGCCTTCAAACCCACGTTCCCAATGTCACAACCTCTATGACCCCATTTCTCCTCATTGATCTCCGTGCCGACATGGATCTGCATCTGCAGCGCCTTCTCGAACCCGTCGGGGTCGTAGTAGAAAGGCTCCCCCTTCCCGCCTCTCTGCCGTAGCTGCCACGAGTTCCGATACGGGTCGGCGACTTTGTCGTCCGTCATCTTCTGTAGCGTTTCTTGGAGCTTCTTCCATCCTTCCCCACCGCGCTCGTCCTCGATAGTGTCTTGCCAGGTGTCGTTGCTTGATGTCTGAGTCTTGGGGGAAGTCCCTTTCGGCGTTCGTCGGTACAGAACCTCAAGGTTTTCCAACGAGTTCGTGACATCAAAGACGCGCCCCGCGTCCGCAACAGGTGTCGTGAGCCCCTGCATTCCTATCCTCGAGTGCATATCGCAGTCGGTGCCGTAGTAAGAGACGAAGCTGTCCCAGCCGCCGACCTCCACGAAGCTCTTGGTGTTGACCGCCGCCAGCCAATCGTAGGAGAAGAATTGGATTGCCCATCGTTTGTCTTTATAGTCGGGCTTGCTGGCCTCCCTCACTGTTTCGACCGCTCTCATGTACAGCGACTTGAACGGCTCCCGGTCCTCCCACGATTGCGCCACCACGTCCATGTGGCCCCAGAAGTAGTAGTCCAGATCGTTGTTGATGGCTTCAAAGAGGTAGAAATTCTGCAGCTGGGCGAACGATTGCAACGAAGGCATGGTGATGACATTGACGCCGAGCACTTTCGTCAACCGGTGATAGTCCATGTAGAAAGGATTTTGTGATGTGAGCCGCCCATGCTTGTTCGCATCAAAGGTGCCCGTATTCTCCACGACGTATATATCCTCTGGCGGCCACCCTCCCGTGATATAGCTAACGACAACCTGCTGCAACAGCGGCCAGTATCTTGTAAACCCAATGTACAGCCTAGTCTTCTCGGGGACATGCTCCGCCGGCGGTCGGTTCCAAGACGGAACTGGGGGAAGGTCGGCTGACGACTTTGCTTTGGCGGCCGCGGGAAAGTATTCTGGCAGAGGCGGAGGGATGTCTTGATGTATCTGTTCTTTGTATATGGGATGGGTGCGCAATCCAGGCTTCTCGGGCTCGCGCCCAGATTGATCGTTACCGATCTGAAACGATAGCCGTAGGAAGAGGAGAGTGAGGCCAGCAAGGGCGATAGCAAGAGGAAAGAAGACATAGCGAGAGCGAAGGGATGGGAGGATCATTGTGAGGGGAGAGGTGCGCGGAGGTGAGGAGGAGTATTGTGCATTGAACTGGTATCAAGAAGCTACTCTCGCTGCAGTAGCTCTTCATATGTGGACTACAATCGAAGCTATGCGTTGTCAGTCTGCAGGTCGAACGCGGAAGCCCTTGAAGAAAGCAATGCTAAGATCATAAGCTCTGCGATGTACTTCTCTTCGCGGTTCCAAGATATTGCTGCCAAGCCTTTTATTCTCGCCGAGACTTGCTCCCGAGGTTCCACCGGCCACGATCCCTCCGCCTTCATCCACGTGTTTCGAGCATTTGAAAAGTCTTGTCATGGTTCCAAGCTAAGATAGAACTATCTGTGGGATAACAACTACAGTGTACTAAAATCACAAGAGCCAGCGTGCGACGCTGTCTTCAACGAGACTTCCACAGTCAACCAGCCGAGGCTACATCTCCTCCGAGTCCTGAACTTAATGTTCCGTGGAAGCAAATCTTCCGCATCCGACGTTGTCTACCTCCAGCGTGACTTGAATACAGTCCCAAGATGCGAGAAGGCGAAGTTTCGCCGCATGAAAGCCCAGGCCCCTGATTTCTCTCCTTTTCAAACCGTGTGAGATACTTTGTAGACACGCTGTGGATACCGCCCGCGCCCGTAACAAACCGCAGGCGTTTTGCATGACTTGGAGGAATGGGTCTGGATGCGACGAAAGAGCTATACATCTCCGTACTCGTAGAAGCATCTCATGCTAAGATGGAAGCACAATCCCCTCGCACCTTTAAGTCAGAGTGGGGGAGTATGTTGTCAAAAGCTATCCTATTCAAGGTGCTCCTTGTCTGTTCGTCGCTAGCTCCCTACAGTTCCTCTTTAGGGCAGAGCTCCGCTACCTGGCCCGCGCATGCAGTGCTACAGAGCAGGGGGGTACTGGCGTTGGAACGGCAGCCTATAATGACATGTGCTTCGAAGGGAGAAGAAGGATAGAAGGAAACGGCATTGAGAGAAGATGATGGAGGGCCGACTGCAAGGTCAATAGTGGAGTAAACCAGACTCGTACAAGGCATAGCAAGTTGATTGATTCTCATCGGACCAGGAGTTCTAATCTTGAATGGGCTCAAGTTGTCTAATAATATCTGTGTCTTCTCTAACGGGGCTTTGTTGGGCTTCGGACGGCGATGCGAAGCCGGCATGTAGGCCCATATAAGGGCGCTACAAAGGTGTTGTGATCTGTGGCTGATGGCCGTCGATCGGATGGTATCATCACCATTGCGGTGGAACGAGACCGGAATGCTCTCAAAAGAGGCGGATATGCTCATGTGACCAAGACCAGTAAATCATCCTCAATCAATGATAGGCGTTGGCTGGACAAGCGAATATTCCGTGGCATTGTATGCTTAAGCGCTCCCAAAATGTCGGCCCACTGTATAAGGTACCGGCAGCCTAACGGTCGATGGATCTTGCGAAATGATGATGATGTCCTAAGAACGTTGAATAGAGAAAACGTTCTCCACGCCCAGAAGACTGCTAGATAAATTCCGAGCCTCTAGCCAAGAGCGAAAGTCTACGAAATCTTTTCATGTCGCGGCTGAGCTATGACAGCCAGGGAAAGACTCTTATGATCGTAATCGTGGTAGGAGTAGGGAGAGCAACAGCGGATCCCTGAGCACAACAAGTTTCAAGGCGACGTTATACTCGGGACACTCCCCTCCCTGACGCCATCGTTCGAGTCCCCCGACGAATGTTCAACGATTTCGAGCCAGACTTTCACAGCAATCTTTTGCGAGCTGTCCATGTAAATAACCTCGAATAGGTCCGTTAATTGGCGACAGGCACACTCCCAAAGACGATCCGCCAACTGCTGGACAAAAGTCCACGGTATCGTGTCGCCAACACACTGAAAGTTCAATCGAAAATGGCCTAGCTGGAAGTTCATTGCTTGCCGCTGTGGCAGGGTAGCCCATATGGTGGAGGCTTTGACCGCAACCTCGACGTAGAATTCTTCCAAGGCTCTGGCAGCGGTGGCGAGGGGAGTGATGAGGCCGAAACTGGTGAACTTGACCCTGTGCACCTGGCCCGTGTTTCCGGAAAAGTTTGGCATCATCCTTTTGTGGATAGATCCTGCCGAAGCCTTGTAGGGTGCGAGCCCTTGCTCGGGTAGAGTGTCGATGGAATGTAGTCCACTCCTGGATGAAGACATCGGAGAGATTGACGGTGTCTGCGTCCCGTCCTGACGTGTAGGCCATGCCGTTGAGCCTATCACATGCAGAAAGAGCAGGGCGAGCGACAACGTGACCAAGAACACACAGCGTCCAAAGATCTTCATGGTTTCACTGAAGCCAGATCAAGTCGACAGTCTCTAGTCTTGAACGAGAGAAAAGGTTTGTTGAGCGGGCGTACCTGTGCAACATTGCTTAGCCAGCTTGAAAGGTATGTACCCTTTATATCAATTTCCCACGGAATATGGGAAGCGGACTAAATGTACGGCTTCCAGGAGAGCCAACGACATTATTGCCTTTTCGTGCTCTGGCATCCTTGTGTGCGACAGACAGTCAGGCTAGACCCTTGGGCCGTAGCGGTATAAACTAAGCACTTATCCCGGTGCCGTCCAGCGTGGGCGCATGAGTATTGTTTCCCTATTTTGGTCTCAGAGGTCATGCCAGCCAGCCAGAGATGAAGCCGCAGCATGTGCAACAGTAGCACGGCAGCCACGGGCACGAGTATGCTTTCCTGTTCTCGTCCCATGATCGCAGAGGAGATGCCAGCCAGCCACAAAGGGGCCAGCGGCTTTTACAGATGTCGTACAACAGCCACGATGGCCACGCAATAGCCGATCCGTGGGGAGGACATGGAAGGTTGACGAAAGGCTAAAGGCTGGCGATGATAAGGGTCGCTATGTCTGAGCACCAAGTAAGAAGACGCGCCGGAAAAAGAGTCTGACCGTTGAAGACGCTAGGAGACTGGGCGGTGGTTCCACCTCCCTGGGACCCCAGAACCTGCAGGCAGAGAATCAAATCCAGGAACAGGCATGGTCTCGTCTCGATCGGGAAACCTGCGATCAGACTCAGCTATAAGCGAGTGCATGGACTCAGAAGAATTGCCGCAAGCGACTATTCTTAGTGCGATCCCGCTCGGTAAAACCGTAAAGTGGGCCCCAGATGCAGAACTTTCAGGTGATGGATCTTGGGTAGCGCTTATATCGGAAGTTTAGCGATTAAGGCTGCGTTGCAGAAGGCGGAACGCTTACAGAAGTCCAACCTGTCCCATGCTACTAAAGTCATATGATTGAGAACATCAGAATCGGCATCCTGCTAAGTTACGAAGCGCTCCACTTCAAGTCTATCATGTTGAGATATCGTGGAACTAGTGGAGATGTTCCTAGGAGAAGTGGAAATACTCTGTCGTCGTAATATCAACACCCGGGTGTCGCTCTGTATGAATCGCTAATCATCCCTGAGATGCTGGGACCCTTGCGAAAATCCATGCTCGGAAGAGAAAAGCGGTGTTTGAGCGTTATCGTTGCAGGACGGACAAGTGCATCGTAGGCTTGTGTAATGTGCTGGCCTTCGATCACACCGGGTTCTGGCTCTGTTCGAGTACAACCACCTTTGTCAGTAACTATACCTATAGTCGCGACATTGCTGTATCATCATGCTCATGTCCTAAACTGCAATTGGATATGAGCCAGCGACCTTCGATGCCATCTCGGTCAAATGGCCTGTTATTTCACTCAAAGTCCGTCCAGGTGCTTGCAATTAGTGACGGGTACAACTCATATCCAATTGAGTAACGGAGCCGACGGTATCACCACAGGCATTAAGATGGTGCCTTGGTAAGCGGAGCCGAAACATAGTTGGGTGGCGGTATGCTCCCGAGACTCCTACTTGTTGGAGTATGAAACTATGATGCATGAGAGACGAGATGCTGGGGTCAGATAACAGATGCAACGATGAAAAGTAACACTAGAGAGGAAAGAAGAGAAATCGGAAGCGAAAAAGTTGAAAAGAAAGCTGTTTCCGCAATTGACGTTACCTTAGTAAGTGTACTCCAGATGCATTGTAGCTATGACTGGGTCGTAGCTTTTGGGCACTCTAACGTTGATGAGATAAAGTGAGATCCGCTGTACGAGAAGATGGCTTCTATGTCCGCATGTGTTGAGACACCATTGCCCACTCGTCTGTAAAGTGGTGATTCATTCTGAGCTTGCCCATACGGTCAAACAATGACAAGCAATAACCTTGGACTTGTCTAGAGGTCTGACTGTGCGGTCTCAATGATCTGGACCCAATGATGTTCTAGAGAAGACTTTGCCAGCTGGCGTATGTTCCTTGATGTTGACGTGAGCCCTTCGAGCTTTGCAACATAAAAGGCTCGATGTGTAATCGTAGAGTCTTACCATGAAGTTCGCTAAACGTTGTCGTAGGGCGAACACGACTGGATTATCGCACGTGAACCATGAGCAGGTATCTTCAGGGTTGGATGTCCAATAATCCTCTTAGATTACAGCATTCGAAGCAGGTTGAGAACCTTACGTCTGGACGCCCACCACGCACCTGTCCTGGCTTCGGAGCTGTTATCGTCTGAAAAGAGCGAAATGCTTTCCATCACCGTCAACACAAAGCTTCGATGATGAAAGGTACCCCTATGCTTGAGCAACAAGCGGTCTAAGAGGGTATTGTGTTAGGACGGTATCGTTTTAGTGCGTTCCAAGCCTTGCCGAGTTTATTTTCAGATCTATACGGAGTACGTACTCTGGGATTTGTACGTGTTGAAAGCGCAAAGCTCGTTCCGCTAGTCCGATAGATTAGATATTGGACGTCAAGGCAATGCAAAATTTGACTGCAGTGATACTCGCACATGCAGAAGTTGAGAAATCAACTTTCCAAACCAAGCCAGCCCAGCTAGTCCAACATACCTCTAGCCGAGTACGACCTAACATCTCCGCCACCACCACTGCTGACGCTTATGTCAGACTCAAAGTTTCAAACACCTCTACGACCCTGGAAGATCATAGATTGGGGGGCCGGAATGATGATGCCCGCAAAAACAAAGGCCGCCCTGTGCGGTCTTTGCTCCTCCTTCCTCCATCCATACACGCCAATTGGAGACTGTATACCTGTCAAACGTGATCGACTTCGCTTTCAGCACCACCGACGGTTGCTAAGACCCGAGCCATGGCGGAGAACTACTCGCAGCTTGAAGTAGCGAACAGCGAACACGTCCATTCATCTCCAGAGGTCGTCAATCACTACACCTTTGCGCCAGAGCTAGCCTCTACATTATACGATGCTCCAGAAGCCGTTAAGAGTGGAAGTCATATGCCGCAACGTGCTGCATTCCATGAGTCTCCTGAGCTGGATATGATGAAAAGACGACCAGACGTAGGAGACAATGCCGCAATCCGATGCGTTCAGACTGACCATTAGCAATAGTCGTCAGCTCCAACAGATCCTTCCACATTCATCAAGCCAGATTTGAAGCCCGCTGGTGGTAATTTCGCACCACAGACCAATGGAGCGCAGCCTGAAAAGGAAGCAGCCCCAGATGAGGACCCGGCCAAGAAGGGCGTCCTTCATAATCATGGAATACTGTTCTGGGTTGGCGTGGGGCTTGTTGCGCTCGTCGCAATAGTAATCGGGGTTGGCGTTGGAGTCGGGATAGGACTTAAGAACCGAAAAGCCACATTGCATGAGTAGGGAGACTGCTTGTGCGTTGATTTTTCTTGCTGACCGCGTAATCAGCTCTTCAGTCGGCGCAAATACTTCCCCCGCGGGTACCACACCGCCTGATGGTCTATTGAACGATACATCGGTTGCTGTCGTGGCATTTGACAAAGGCGATAAACGTTTGTTCTTCCAGGAGGGTTCAGGTAGCATCCGTGAAGCCCTCTACACCTCGTCTACCGGACTGTGGGTAGCCGACGCCAATAATGTAGTAGCTTCGGACGCCAAAAAACTCGACCCCACTCGCAGCCTTTGGCGTCAATAACACTGGAACTTCGGGCACGTTGGGCTCAAAGGTGGGGGACCGCGTCCTGTTACTGCAATGCTCGGCTAACGGTCGTCGCATAGATATATCTTTTCTATATCGCCAGCGACAACCGACTAGCAAGTCGGCAATTCCTTTCCGGTACCTGGGCCACCAGAGATAATTTCTCGCCCTCGGCATCAGGAAACACATCTTTTTCTGTGCAAACGGACTCCAGGGCGTTCGCAGTAAGCAACAAGGGGAATAGATCTGCGCACGATGGACTATATGTGTTCTATGTGGCTAGCAATGGAAGTGCTGTTTGCTTAAGTATCGACATGGGCAGCGATAGTATTAGTGCAAGTCCTGGGCCAGTCTTGCCATCTTCTCTCAACGGTGGTCATATCCTAGCTCTGGCTGCCGGAGAAGCATTCGTCGGCCGCCCACAAGTTGGCGTACTGATGTCCAATGGGACCGTCTACTATGATCTGCTTTTCTCCTTTCTGGAGCAAGGGTCCTGGACCCAGCCTCAACGTAAGATCTAGATCCTCATTTTGAGATAGGCCTCCAACTGACATCATCATCCAGTCCAGACTGTTCTGCTACCACCTTTACCGGCTGGTCAGCGCGTCAATGCGCCCTCGACCCTGACACTCAGCGATGCTTATCCTGCTGCAACCACGGCGCCGCAACATATCCCTTCCGCGACCGCGGATCCGTCTCTGCAAACAGCGGCCTACAACCATTCATTGATTGGGGACGTTGACATCGCACAAGTCTTCGTCAATACCGGTTCGTCCAATACATATACGTTATTTGGATTTTGGGTCAACGGCACTTCATTAGCAGCGTACACGACGGACAACATTGGATTGTCGACCAAGCCGAAATCGGATTTCCCATTTACGAGACTGGGTGGTACGAGCAACAGCTCGAATATCTACCTATATCATCAGATCAACGACACCGCGATTGCTGAAGATGTCTACAACACTGACGGCGGGTTCTTCACAGCCGATTACGTGGACATTTTGCCGAGGGTCTCATCCCGGAATAAGATAAAGTAGAGTCTGCGCTTAGCGCTACCCTGCTCCGCTTGAGCCGGCACAACGGACCGATCGGCCCGCGAATAAGGTGAATTGGTCCGGAGAGCGCGGAAACCAGTTAACGGGCAATGCACCATGACGTTAGACCGACAAATACGGCCCGCACTCCTCCTTGTTCTTCCGTCCAACACTGCAGCTTTGTGAGGTACGCAAGGGCGCAGAGAGGATCATCATGCCAGACATTCCCAAAGACCATCAACCAGACATTCCCAAGGAGCATCATGTGCACAGGTAAGGGCCATCCTCGAATCTGCCACTGAGGAAACCGACTGACCGGTCTATAGAATCGGCGGTTGGCTGCCCGCAGACCATCGTATCCAGAAAGCATGGCTGGCCCATGTCGCCAACCACGTCGATGACAATCCCAAGGAATTCGCGCCCGTGATCAAGGAGTTCCAAGCCATGATCCAGAATGACACCAGATTCTACATGCTCTTCACTTCGATGCTCGAGCAGGTTCCGACGAAGAAACCCTACAGCAAAGACCCCACCGGCCACCCCGAGATTCGTGACCTGGATCATCTGCTGGCCATGTTGAACCACATTATCACGACGGCACCATGCTGGAGTGATCGTTCCCACGGTGTAGGCATGGTTGGCTTGCCGTTCAACGCGCTCTTCGATTGGCCAATGGCAACCCCCAGTGGTTTCGCAGCTTTCCTGGATCCTGAAGTCAACAAGATGATCAAGAAGATTCTCAATACTTGGGGCTCATTCCTTACTAGTCCCGAGTCGGCCAGTGTTCTCTCGGATCACTCTGACGGCTGGTTTGGACCTACAGCTGCAAAGGATCTTACCAATGTCGCCAACAACGCCGCAGGGTCCACTTCGTCGTTTGAGCAACTCTTCGAGTGTGATTCTTCACAGAAATACCACGGCTACACCTCTTGGGACAACTTCTTCACCCGCAAGTTCCGGTTTTCGGAAGGCGTTCGCCCTGTTGCAGCACCAGACCATGATGAGATCATCGCCAATGCTTGCGAATCGACGCCATACAACCTCGCTCACAAGGTCAAGTACCGTGACAGGTTCTGGATCAAAGGTCAGCCGTATTCGGTCTCGGACATGCTCGCGCACGATGAGCTTAGCAAAGACTTCGCCGGCGGCACCATCTACCAGGCATTCCTGAGTGCTCTGAGCTACCATCGTTGGCACACCCCAGTCAGTGGTAAGATCGTCAAAGCCTACGTCAAAGATGGCACCTACTTCTCGGAGCCGCTATTCGAGAGCTTTGCCGATCCCCACGGACCAGATCCTGGAGGACAGAGTACCGGTCAGGCGTATATCACCGAGACCGCCACACGTGCAATAATCTTCATCGAGGCGGACAACAAGGACATTGGGTTGATGGCTGCGATTTTCGTTGGTATGGTGGAAGTCTCGACGTGCGACATCACAGTGAAAGAGGGCCAGCATGTCAAGAAAGGGGATGAGTTAGGCATGGTCCGTATTGTCTCTCGTCCATTGACATCAAGGGTATTAACCGCTGTCTGTAGTTCCACTTCGGTGGCTCCACCCACTGTCTGCTGTTCAGGAAGGGTGTTGACGTCAAGGGCTTCCCCGAGCCTGGAAGATCGACCAATGTGCCAGTTAAATCAGAATTAGCCGTCGTGAAGTCAAGCAAAAGCTCTTAGGAACCAACGGCAAATAACGACAATAGCTTGCAAGTGCCATTTGCGCTTTCAAAAGAAAAGTTTGAGACAATTCCACATTTTCCAGCTACAACAAGTGCTGCTACTTATAATTTTGAAGGCTGATAATTCAATACTAATTCGTACCTTGTCGTGGTCTCAGCTCTATCTTTGACGTTGTTCTTCCTTCTGTCTCACCCCCACTTGCCGCAGTCTCAGTACCATCTTGTTCGTCAATCGTTTCTGTATCACCTCGACCTCAGGTTCTACCATTTCATACTGCTTGTCGTGTTTTATATAATTAAGGAGGAGAGAGTAGGCATTTGTGTCGAGTCGTAAGTTTCTAAGACCTTACAAGACGTTCTGTATTGTGCACTAGTGATTAAAGCCTCGGCGGGATGAATTAGATATCATACGTCCGGGTTACCGAACAAGGGTATTCTTGTTGTTGCTTCTTTCATGATGCCAATCAGAGCACCGCCATAGCTACGTTGATAATCTCAATGGCTCTATCTTGCTAGAGATGCTGCCTAGACAAGGATTCGAGGAGACCTTCGAAAGACGCCGCGCGTCTGGCCCGGTGAGTTTTACCAACACCTTCCAGAGTCCGGCCCCTCGAACGGCTCTCAACAACTGCGCTTCCCCTCGTTGTTCCTGATGAGCACCTCTTGTAGTCGGCGCGGGAGACGGTGGTATTGGCGATAACCGTCGAGGCGCTATGATGAAGCGCAGCCCACTTCCCGGCTGACGTACCGAACCCAACACACTGGAACATATAAAGCTTTTCGGCTCAGACTTGATTGTAGTACGTCGTGAAAGTGGCACGGCAAGAAGCGTCACCGGGATGATATCGTCGATGATTCGTGCAGTGGCAGTACCTCTTTTTCTTAGCTTCTGTTACCTCGCTTCAGCAGCTTCGATCCCGACTCTTACACCGCCCAGTGACGCCATATGGCAACCACTCAGCAACCTTACTGGCGCCCAGAACATCACCTTCAGGTAAGCTATGGCGCCGACCTCTTGCAATGCGCTCCCGGAGCTAAATTCAAATCAGCCACAACCCCAACCCTCCGTCCACAATCACAGCCCCCGATCCCCACGAACCCCCCGACGAAGGCTTCACCATCCACGCCTACCGCACCCCCATATCCGTCGTCTTCTCCATGTACCGTCCCCCCATCCCCGGCCCCGCCCTCTTCAGCACCTACTACTGGGTCGGAGTCGAGGCCCTCTCCAAAGGCACACTCCAGATAACAGAATACCATAGTTGGAAGCGGCCGGCGAGGCTGTATCTCTGGCCACGGTCGGGAATGACCTGGGATATGTTTGCGACGGCGATTTTGGTTTTCGATGAGTTTGCGAGGACGAAGGGGCTGTGGGGGTTTAGGTTTGATGTCTATTATCAGGGGAGGGGGGCGGTGGGGCACGGGATTGTGTTTGGGGAGGTGGGTAGGGGTGGGGGTGGGGGTGGGGGGGCTGTGAGCTCTTGAAAGGGGTATGGAAAGACTGGGACGCTTGGTATCTAGTGGAGCAGGGCTAGACTAATCGCATCGACGCTGCAATATCGAATGAATCGAGCTTGTCTCTCCGTTGTTGCTGTCTCATACTAAAGCAGTACGACATAGTCCATAGACTTGTTGTATACTTCATCCAGCTCTTCCGCCATATTTGAGCTCGAGGCGATGCACGCACGCAGGTCTGCATTTTTCACTCATGCCGTTCTACCACGATCCGACCCTCTGCTTCTCAACCACAACAGGCAGAAAAAATTCACTAACGCAACATTATGCCATGCAAGCCAGATAAGAGACTGTCTTCCGCCATGCCCTATCACACTTGCGTTCCTTCAAGCTTCGTACATGAAAAAGCAACAGAATCATCAGGTGGCCGAGGACGACAGGAAGCCGAAACAGCGAAGGTGTCTGTATACGACTATTGCCAGAGAGCAAGTCTTTCGCGTTGGGCAGTTGGTGAGCGATACGATTGAACATCGTGGGTGATAGTTGTTCTTTTGATTTTCAGATGTGCCTCCATGGTGGATCAGACCCGAAACCAGACCTTTAGTTGGAGGAGGTGTGTTTATGGTGGGTCTGCTTTCAATGCTTGTAGATTGCGCTTGTGAGTATTTGGAGTTGCTGCTTTCTCTGTGTATCTTCGGCGTTCTAGCCTTTTGTGGGAGGTTGAGTTTTGTTTTTCGATAGCTTCAGCCACATACGCGATCACAATGTCAATGTCAATCATGAATGGAATGTTGATAGTCTTTGACTATTAGCGATATGTGTGTCTCTTTGATATCTACAGAGCTTGATATTTTGTCAATTCAGTCTCAGTCAATTCAAACTAGCCTTCATCACATATTGTCCCTAAATCTTCATCATAGTCTTCACTCCTTGCCCCATTGCTGCAGCAGCATGTCTCGACCAGTGGTATACGATATTTTCGATCTTGATAATCTTACCCCTGTTTTTGTGTCCCCTGCCCCTTCTCACACACCGGGGAGAAACACGGCCCAGCCTATTCTGTACTCCAATTGCACAAAGTCTCTCAGGTGCGCTGCATTCCTCTGTTGTATTAGGTCATTCAGTGGTATATAATGTCCTGCGATCAAAACTTGGGCCGCCTAGTCCCTACCATGGGGCTCGCCACCATAGCCACCCTTGTTGCAGGACCTTATCACCCCTCCTGGGTATGGCTATGACAGAGGCTGATCTTACTCCGGCATCACCACCGACTCCCGCATCGATGACCGGCTGAGGCTTCGTCCTGAAGATGATACCTACACAAATCTCAGCGAAGATAATACCTCTCAGCAAGACTGTAATCGTAGACCTGGAGAACGAGTCGCCAGCCTATATTCAGCGTGGTTATATGACGACTATAGCATCTCACACAGCTACGTCTTCATATCATGCAGTACCCAGTGATTGCAGTGGCGATAGACGCAAGTAAGCTCAAAGGGTACAGGATAATTACTTATATACCATGGCCATCCTTAGCTTCAGCGATTGTACGAGCTTGCCGAGTTTTAGATGTTCGATTGACAATGAGATGCAATGATATGAGTCAGATATCCATATTCTTCGTAATTGTCTCCTTCATCTTCATCCTCTAAGACATTGGGGATAGTTGTTATACTGGCTTGGGAACTGAGCGGTCCAACTTTTGATTCGTATAAGCACCTCTGTTCCGTGGCGTTTGGATATCGAAGTTAGGATTATGTTTCGAGCGGGAGACATGGTCATGGCGCTGCGCTTTTAAGTTGCAATGGATCAAGTGCGACGATCTTGGGTATGGATGGGGCTTTGGATGCGGTTTTGAAAGTAGGTGTTGCGCAGGCTTGGAGAGCGTCTTGCTTTGCTAGCACAACTGGAGGTGCCGGTGTTGAAGTAATGTAATGCCAATATTTGGTCTTTAGCCTTGACGAATAGAGTATCCATCTAACAAGGCAGTGGAATGACTGCGAGGTCTGCCTGCGGTTGGTGATTGACTGTTATCAATTTCAAGGGCCTAGGCATCCATAATAATGCTCCAAGCGAGCTAGGGCAAAGGTAAGGCAATCCTGATTGCATGAGTCTGATGACTTACGAAAGTGAGAATGGGTGAGGCTGAGAGGCAGTGCACCGGGTGCCTCAGAAGATGAAACAGTGGTAGCCGGTCAAGTTTTGCCTTCTTTACTCGTTGATCGTCGCTTTTCCGATTCGGTGACGCACTTTGTCAGTTTGCCAGTTTGGGAGGGACAGTACAGATAGCATTCCGGGTGTTGGCCGCCTAACGGAATTGGCGGTGTCGTTGTTTAGCATCCCCAGATTATGACTCTTTCTCTTCTGATCCGTGTGGTCTGATGGAGCAAAGGCAAACTATTCATTGATATATGTTGAGCGGATGGAGTGTTGTACGGCGGGACTAAGCCGAAATGAGAGTCCAATATATATGAATCCTTTGATGACTCGGTAGGCTGTTGCCATCTCTACTGCCGCCAAAGTGGTCATTTTTTCTCTCGCTATGTTTGTAGCAATGCTTTCGATTGCGTTCACACAATCTTCAACACCGCAGTGTAGGTTCCGAGGCGCATGGACCGTCAAAAAGGAGGGCAGACTAGGGTCGCAGGATATAAAGATCAATTGATCGTCTCCGGGAGGAAAATTTGGGCTTCGCTCGAGAAAGAACTGTTTGCGACTACTTCTTCACCAAGCTATCGGTCCTTGGCGGCTCCGAAAAGACCTGAAATTGTGCCATAACGCCGGCGGCCTCAGGATCAGTACGAGAAATGGGGTTCGCGACATTGAGGTGATTTCCAGTGGAACTCAATCCCGCTTTATTTCACTAGCTTCAGATCCATCATCTTCATCGAGTTGACGAAGCCAACGAGATGAGTACCACGCTTTCAAGCTTCCCGAAAAAGCAGGCCAAAATGGACGATGGACTGCCGTAGTAAGTGGTAGCAGAATCAAAGAGACAACTGATTGGGCACCACCATCAGAAGGATATCACGATTCGTAACGGAGTCCAACGCACAGACCATAACGCGTCTCATGCCTGCAATCGCTCGTCCAATGAGGAAGAACCTGTGCGAGGATGGGTCTGTGATCAGAATGCGACACTTCGATCGGCAGCATTGATAAACACCAACTCGCGGTCAGAGACTGAAGACCGAGCCGACCTCGAGTCGCTTGAAGGCAAGTGCAGGTGTTGGTGAGGATGTCGCTTTCTCATGTTTTGCTTTCGGCTTTGCACACCCGTTTTGAAGGATGATGCAGGTTTTATGGAGCAATTCAACAGCTATATGATACGCTGCCTTAATATGCCCCACTCGACTTCAGGAAAACATTGGCAATCCACAGAAACGCATGCAAACATGGAAGAAATCGAGACCCCAGACAAGTGATGGAAACGATATCTCTGAGAACAGAGGGAGTCTTGGGCAAAGCTGAGGAGACCGGACTAACGAATGCCAGCTGGCATTGAGTCTTTCCCCGACCTACCAAAATTGATCTCACCAGAACGTTTCCGGTCTCATTTCAAGGTCCATCGCAGCACGCCAACAAGACCCCAAGCTATGGCTAGCGGAACCAACAACTGCCTTATCTCTGTGCTTTTCTCGATCCCTTCATTGAAGCCTTCGACAAACGGCACCTTCGCCTTAGCTCTCCAGAACGATCGATTGTGTGCGAAAGCGGCAGCGACCGCGACTACATTGAGAACCGGCAAAGCATATTCCCACGCCAGCGGGGATGAAGGGCCGCGGAGTGTGCGAACGAACAGCACAACGGAGCTCAGGAGGCTCAGGGTGATCTACATGCAACAAGTGTCCGATGTCAGCTTGATGTAATATACCAAAGAATGAGTGTAAGCGAAAGGAAGGACGTACAGCGGCTGCAGAGCTTGCCTGGGTGACCCTGGTCTTGTACAGCTGATGAGCAGCTGTTTCGGAGTACTTGGCAGCGCGCTCACTGCGCTCTTCGTATTTGCGAAGATTGATGATAGCTATGTAGGAGCTGCGGGCAGCGTAAAAGGATGTTGCAGAAATGGCGAGGAGAAGGAGGGTGCTCCAGAGGGAGGACATGACGGTGTCGACAGCGCCTTTCGTAGAGCTTTGATACTACTTCGTAAAGTAATATTTGGGCCTGCGCTGCCAGACGGGAAACTCTTGCTCAGCTTAATCCATATTTGGTTCCATATCCAAGCGCCAAGGTGATGACGTAATTGCTAAGCACGGCTGCTTGGCAGCTTCGTGTCTGTACACGCCGGCATTTCATCATAGTCTACGCTTTGAAGTCTCCAACAAGTGCCTTCGGCAGGTCACATGGACGACAAACTGAGTAATAAGCCAAATCACTTCATCAGCTGTAGGATTCGGTACCCGCTGACCCATATCAATACTAGTAGTGGTACGATGAGACACTCAGCCGCAACTCGAGACAGCGATCTTTCAGCTCTTTCCCCATGTCGTTGGAGCACGGACTCTGCCATTACCGGGTATGATGCAAACGAAGTGGTTGCAGTACTGCGGTCCCGCACAGAAAGGCTATGAGAGCGTCGACCGTCCTTGTTCCCTACGCCTAGCAGCAAGTCACGGGCCACATAATCGATACTGTAGGTAGTTCGTACTCTTCCTGTGCAGATGAAGCCCGTAAGAAGGCGCGGGATCACTTCTAGGCGGAAGTTGCTTGAAGTCGCGGTTCGAGAGTTAAGCCCTCTAATTTCTCCAAATTTACAATGCCATCAGATGTGCAGTCCATGCTCAAATTTGGTACGCGAGCTTCCACGCAAAGGATTTCAAAGCGCAAGTCTAAGGTGAGCAGTGTCTCATACAACGCTTTCATCACAATCTCGGGTCCAGCTGCGGCATGGCCAGAAGCGTATAGATAGCATCGTGGTCTCTTTCAGAAAGGTAAAGTCTCCCCCATCTTTCTGGTCGAATGCTTTAGGAAATTCGTCGGCGGTTTCCATCCCGCAGGACGGAAACAGCGGCTATCTCCGGCCCGTCGTCGTAAGGCTTGATTCTGACCGCGTCGAATTGGTGACGTAGCTATACAGAGATGCAGAAACTCGATGTTGTATAAATCCGGACTTTGGACACGCCGTTCGAGCCTAGGCCGCTGCTTGGTTCGATGCAGCTATAGACAGCCGACTTCTTGATTATCAGTAGTCGTCCACAAGCACAGTTCTCAAAGCTTTACCGCGACTGCTCCAAAAATAAAGAATTGGCGATACCTACTAGGAAGTCCGGAGCAACCGATGCTCTTTCCGTCGTATTCTGCCTTCGGGAAAGGTGGAATCTGTTGCAGCACGCGGCCTATTGACAAGAAAGAAGTACAGCGACAATGGCAAGTTCGCGAAGTAAGATTTATCATCAAGCTTGTATTTCTCTTTCGGTGCAAAGCTGCTTCTTTTACTCCTTGATAATGCATGGATTATATTTGCGTGCCACCCATCATGGATAGCTCGCGCCGTTTGCAACGATCACGACGATTGCTGCGCCTTTCTTTTCAGGACCTTTTCTCTTCGACCAACAAATGGTGAGCAAGTCTTCGCATTTATCTTATGTGCTTCGGCTCCTACCTTGTTATCTACGAAAATCAGACTTTGAAACCTGCCTAGTACGGCTCGTGATGCGCCTGACTCGCAAATGAGCAGAAGGCATTAGGTCTCTTAGCCTGCCATGGCTCGGGCTGTGAGATGTAATGATCTAAACAATGTGCAACTAGGCTGGGAGAAAGAATGTAGCTACATAAGAGCTTGGCGAAGCGAAGACTGCTTCGAGCTTTCTGGGGCCATATTTTCTGTCTAGAGATGTGTCTAAGAGGATGTACTGATTGAACATCTTAAAGAACTAGACTTCTTGGATATTGATACAGTACGAGTGAACACAATAATTGCCGGCTGAGTTGTCAAGCGGACGCCACTTGAGGCCTTGTGTTAATCTGGATCACGCGCCCGTTTATCGGAGTGGACGCAAGACCAGAAAAGAGAGCAGAGGCGAAGTCAGGGCGCACAATGATTTGCGTTTGACACTACATACGGCTCCTGCTTTTACTTAAGGCCCACTATTCTCGAACCGGGTTATCACGATCGCATTAAGTCAAGCGAGCTTGACGGCGGAATAATTAGGTTGGAACGCACGAGCATCTAGGAAGCGTGTAAGCCCCATTCTATCAGCCCTGCTAAACTGATGTTCTAGATCTCTCGCGATCGCCGATGGCCTACATTCCCCGCGCCTTGAGCTCCTGCGCCTCATGAATCTTTGTTTAACAAAAAACTTCGTATCCCTTTTAGTGTTAATAATTTCTCTGTCTGCCAAGCTGTGGGACTCGGAATGCTAATAATAGATCCAAAACCTCATGCGAGTATCAGGCCATCCTCGGCTGGACTTGTTTTGATTGCGTAACGTCACTGGATGTTGAAAAGAGCCAAGATGGGCTTAGATGAGCCAAGATGAAGCCCATCTTGGTTCTTTAACCCATCTGCAGTCGCGATTCGTGAGGAGCATTGTGGACAATATGCTTGGCATGAGGACACATGGATGTTTTCACCTACAAACATACTAGGGAGCTCATACCATAGCGACAATCAGCCATAAGTACGAGCATCCATGGCACCTAGATAGCAGCCAAAATCTGCCCCATTGTTGGATGAGCCATCAAATTCCCTGACCTTCATGGCGGTAGTGTTCAATGAGTGGCCTTGAGAAAACCATAATAAAGCGGTAGGCCCACCCCCAAGACTTTCAATATCCTGTGCAGCCCTCCTTCTCTCATTATCACTTCGTACTCTACGATTCCTACTGAAATCCTTGCCATACAAGACTCGTGAGTCGACTGCAGAGAAGTAACTTGGGGCGCCTCTGATTCGCATCTTACCTCCTCGGAAAACGCCTTTTACGACCGTACCCCAAAAGTCTCACCTTGAGCTCTGCCTACTTTAATCTCTAATAGCTTTCATCGGGCCTTGTACATTACACGCAATGCAGCTTTTAATTCTCGTGGCCGCTCTAAGCAGCCCCGCGCTTGCAGACGGAGTTCTTGCAGTTGCCCCTCATTATCTTTACCCTCGCCAAAACCAAGCTTTTACTCCCCCAACGACTGTAGAATCAGGCTGTCAGTCGAATGAAATCCAGTGCCCGGGCACCTTCAATGGCTTGCCAACCTGTGTCACACCTACTCGTGGGGATGTATGCTGTGCTGAGGGCTGTAAGTACTTCATCTCAAGTTGTTCCTAGATTAGCGTAACGCGACCAGGAGGCGAAATCTTGGTCCTCAGCGCCATTACTGACAGTTCTTCAGATGGCTGCCCCGGAGGGAGCTTCTGCTTGATCAAGGGCCTTTGCTGTCCAGACGTAAGTCCCTCCAGCTCTTCGCCATAGGCTTGCTTGATCTTCCAAGCAGGGAGATCATGGCTCACTTCTCAGAGCCTCACACTGGCCCCTAACGTTGGATACTACGCTCATGGTTGGATGTTGCTGTCTCAATGCTAACAATACTTATAGGGGGTGGATCCCAAGACCTGCGCTACTCAGCAGAGTGTTACACTTCCAGATGGCTTCACGGCGGGCAGCACTGTTGCATATAGCGCTTCCACCCCCGCCGCATTGTCTTCCAAGACGCCACCCTCCACATCGGTGAAGGACGCACCAAAAATCTCATTGGATGCAACGTCAGTAACGTCTTCGTCCTCTTCCACGGTCGCTGTGCGCACCACTACGTCAATGCCTCCCAACACCACCCCTACCAACGCCTCTATCTCTGCTTCAACTACCATTGGTACTAACGCAGGCTCGACAAGCATCATCCCCTTCACTGGCGATGCAAGTGCGGTATCTTTGGGACACAGAGGGATCGTGGCAGCTATCATTGGAGTCGTTGGACTTTTGTGGTGACGGACCGCCACATAGCACAGTTAAATTTGCAGATCGTCGTTTCAGGCTATAGGACGTGGAGAGTTGCTGAAGAGTTGAAGGATCGTTTGAGAATTAGTTTAATATATCATAGTATCCATAATACCGCCAGTCTGTAACATACCTTCTGAACAGACTACTCTGATAGTCTTGAAAGGGCCAAGCCGACCGTGGACAGATAGAGTAATGAGCGGGAGTATCTCCACGTCAAAATAAGCTCTGCGTGACTCCAAGTGATCATGTGGTATTTAAGCCGGGTCGGAGGCTCATACCTCTATTGACGACAAAAGTAGTGTTATTGGCCACAGAGTTTCTCCACGATAGCCATCACCAGAAGGTCTATCAGGTTATCATGTCATGTATAGTAATGCTAAACTATATGTTACATCATGAGGATATGGGGTGGCGGCGAAGCCTATAACACTTGTCCCTAAAAGGTTAGATTCTTGGCGTCCCTTGGCGATAAGCCGGTGTTAATACGCTCATACCTTAAGTAATTCCTCGCCACAGATTAGATTCGCATTCACTCTACTGCTCCATCAAAAGAACGTCGAACACACCTTTCTGCCTACGCGGCGAATGCGCAGAAAGAGAGCTAGTAACAATGATGGGGGGGAAACGGGCGGCCGCCATGCTCACAAGCATACTTTATAAGGCGGGCAGCACCGCTTTCCTCTTCTTCTGATCCTCCACGATTGTTCGTCTGCAGTGCAGGCTTCTGGAAGCTTACGAATATGATTTTCAAAGTGACTCCTTCTGGACAGACGCTTTGCAAATTCGGCGGCTCAGATAGCGCATCAGCGTGATTTTTGTATTGGACAGTATATGCGAGATCCTTCAAAAGAGAATTCTCGGAAGTAGTCATGCTTCCGCAATTTTTGAAGACGAACGTCGTTCAAGGTCAATATGCTCTTTCTCGGTCTTCTAGTCTCTCTTGTAGCCGTTGCCGCAGCACGACTAGCTTCAGATTCGACTGTCCATGACGCCAATCCTGCCCTTGCAACAAAACAGAGATGCTTACGGTCTTCCCCCTTCATTATGTTGCCGCTGGCAAATCACACTGAAGTCGATCCCATGTACGTTCTACTCCAACAATGCATACTTGTTTCGAGCTGACATTGCATTAGTTTCCCTCCAGGCTACGTTCCTGATCACTCCGCATACTTCTATCATGTGCGACACTCTCATATTACGCTGGCATGCAGTACATTCATATACGAACCGTTCCAGAACAGCACCCAAATCGACTGGCTGTTAAGGAGACTCATGGCTCAATTGCAGCAGGACGACGAAGTCTACAACGGTCGCGATGAACAATACACATGGTTTGAAGGATATCCTGGAGTTGGAACAACAGCCGTAGATGTCAATCTCGCCTATGCAACGGGACATATTTTGGGGGCCCTTACGTATGGACAGCTAGTGAACGCTCTCATCGGTGTGAATCAAATCAGACTTGAATATCCCAAGCTCGACATGTGCTGCAATATATTGAACGAAGACAAAAGAAAACAGCCAGCGCTGTGGGACAATGGTATGATCGTGCTTACATGGGAACCGAACCATTGAAAAGCTAGCAATACTGGTACGGATGATCCCATATGCCGCATGGGGAAGCTGAAACCACGTCAGATCAGGCTGTCCAGGGTAACATTCTGGGGTGGACGCCCTCTTTATGATCTCCGCCGAGATTCTTCTTCTGCATTCAATAATCGCCTTTGATGCACAAAGTAGATGGCTCTACAGCGCATCTCAGTCATTGACTAGAGCGAGCCAGAGAGTTGGTAATCCCATCAAACAAAAATGACATTGCCTCGTAACGTTCGAGGCGGTAGATGGCCTGCAATATCTCAGAGCGGACACGGGAGCTACGAATATATCAGCGCCCCCAATCATCCCTTGAACTTCAATCAACGCATACTCCTCTATAATACGCGAACTCTCTCACGACTTCTCATGTCGAAATCCAGACATAAGTACCATAGGACCAGCACGCTAAAATCTTTCCGACTTGAACACCGACAGGACTCAGCATGCATCCTTTCAGCACCACCTAAGTCGTCGGCCTAATCTCCTTTTCTCGTCAAACATGCCTTCTTGAGTCACTTGGAAGGACGCAAATTCGGAGCTTCATAACCAGAAAATTTGTTCTCCAGGGACATGACGGATCAAAGCTCCAGCGGGATCTTGGGTGTGAGAGCGTAAGTTCCGGTGTCAAGCGTGTATTTCTACACTGTATGAATATCGCAAGAGCCTAAGCGCCAAATCTTGTCTCAATAGAATCCGATCGTGGAGCTCAATAACGATAGGCTAATGATCTAGTAAAAACCTACAGCTAAAGAAACATCTCTCAAAATCTTCGGCTTACCCAGTCAATATAGTGATTCAGCAGATGGGCTCGGAGAAGGCAAATAGAGATAGTATCTCAGCGAGATCTTTAAGAAGTGAAACCTGCCGACCAAGGGACGAGCCAACAGAGGAAGTCGTCAAATAGCTGGGCTTCCAACACGTTCACCATCCGAACCCACAAAGTTAACGGGTAAAACATATTCTGTCTAGGCAATAGACCTTCGAGATAGCGCCAGAAGATATCACAATATAGTTCTATCGCGATTGCAAAGAGTTCTCCCCAGTGACGGTCCTTGCTGGTTCTCTACTGCAAGCATTGACAAGATAATATATTTTGTTATTAAGCTGACCACCTCTGCTCTAGTAGAGCTCTCCTCAAGTAGCTCTAGCTTCTTGTAAACATTATTGGGTTCGCGCTGCCCATCATCTTGTATAATCTGGTTGCGTCCGTTGGTGGAGAAACAATTGTGACCAAAGATTTCCCGGTCCAGTCGCCAACTCCTTCGCCGATGAACGATCGTTTTAGATTTCCCGACCCCAACTTCTGGCAAGATGCTTTTGATCAACTTTCGCATTTCTTGATTTTTCACTATCAAAATCTCACCTTTGATAGAGTGGCCTTTGCGCTTTTATCAGCACATCTTTGGTAGAGTTTAAGTCAACATTGAGGAAGTTATTTGATTGCAAAGTTTTTTGTGTTTTGAAGCGTGTCTCAAAAACAAAGATCGACTTGAACTTCTTACATGTCAACAAACTTTGCAATTTCTATAGCTCTAGCAATTTGTAATCAAAACTTATAAGCAAAGCACTTTTAGAAAGCGCATAGTGTCTAGAGTAATAATTAGTTAATTTTATATATTTTAATAGCGAAATGCGAAAGTCGACCAAAATTATCTTGTTAGAAGTTGGGGTCGGGAATCTAAAAATAAGGCCAAGGGGCGACAACAGTTGTGAAAGCGCTAAAAGTATGGCTAACTATTTTCAGAAGCGCCCCCCAAGTGAACTGTGCACTTCGTGCCATTTCAGATTGAGGCCTCCCGTCGATAGTCTGCTTAGCTTCTCGTGATTTTTTGAGAGCTGCAGCATAACACCCCACCAGCTCTAGTGGCGCCCAATGGCGAGCTGATTCACTGTACAGCGAAGGGAAGAGTCTCGTTTCTGCTTCTCAGGAATAACAATGTGGCGCTTATCGGTGGTGTCTTCGAGGTGGAACGTGGACGGTACAGTCGAGGCTACAGTCCACCATGCGCGGTGTGCTGGCTGGCGTGACCATCGTTCCGAACGATGCCAAGTGATACGGGGTGATTTGTGGTGGTGGCGGGGCAAATGGCCCCCGGGTAAATTCGAGGTTTCTTTATGTCCAGAGTCATAGATGTGGGTAAGAAAACCGTATATACTAACCTTGACATCCTGGCGTTGCTGCACCTTCATACCAAACACCTCGAGTCATCTCTTGAATAATTTTCTCCAGGTACCTTCTGACCAAGCAAGTCAAGTGCTTTCTCAAAATACTACCCCAGTGTCAGCAGTCACTGTGCAGTCTCTTCAATCTTCTACTCCACTAACCTTCCGACATGCTTCTCCCACTCGTCTCCCTCCTGCCTCTCCTCTCCGCTCTCATCCCCGCCACAACCTCCTTCCCTATCGAGGCTCGTACTTGCCCTTCCGTCATAATCAACGACGGCGGCTTCGAATCCGGCGTCGCACCGCCCACTTCTGGCGGTAACGCCTGGACCGTCGTCGGCTTCCTCGGCGCCACGTCGTACTATCTCAGCTCCCCCGGCGCCAACATCCACAACGGCGGCAAGTATGCCTTCACCGCCACCGTATCTCCCGGCCCCTATAGCGGGCAAAGCGGCGAGACCCTGCAGCAAACTTTACACACCTGCGCAGGGAAGAATTATTCGATCACTGCGGACTTCAAGTTCGACGCCGCGGTGAACAACGCCTGCAGCATCAAGATCGAGTACCCATACAAAACCACCGTGGGCAGCGTCACGACGGGCAGTGCGACCCCGGGGCTTACGCCGGGTGTCTGGGCCACGACTGGAAGCACCTCCCAGGCCGTCAGTACGAACAGTCTGTTGAGCATCGTGTTTCTGTGCCAGAATGCCGCGGGCGATCACATTAGTGTGGACAATGTGAAGGTGCAGCAGTATAGTGGGAATGCCTACTAAGCAGCCCAAGACAGAGAAATATCAGGTGAGGGATCACCGAGTGATGTGGTGGGGATGGCTTTCGTGTTCAAGCAATTCAGAAATACAACTAAGAGCCTGTTCCACTGCTGGAAAAGAACTGACAAGATAGGTGTCCAGAGTACATCAAGAGATTATATATCTAGTGTCGCTTTGTTGATCTGTGCCGCCCTTTCTCCACTCTACAGATCTCGCATCTTGGATGCACATCATTGCGTGTGCCTTTCCTCTTAAACAATGGGGGGTCGCAACACAATGTAAACAATGCTGATGACAGATCTGATGAAGGATAGAGGTGCTCTCGCTCACTTACTCTGTGCCATCTTTTATGCCCATGTCGAGTTCCTGACAAAACCAACAGTTGGAAGATTCTCGTTAGCTTCTTGACCCAACGGAATTGCAGGACAATCTCGCCACCGATGCATCGCAGCTGATGCGTCTAAGACATTTTACCAACACCTATAAGTCTCGATTATCAGCAAAACGATGTCTTGTTCTCAGAAATCTCCAGGAGATACGATGGCTCTGAGCTATTGACGCGTGGGGGTCCCATTCGAATTTTGTCGACGAGAGAAGCAGCCAGCTATATTATGCTCGTGCGCTAAGGCAAGGGCCCGCAGTCGTTGTGCAAAGGGCTAGTCTTGCACAAACCGAAGATTTCCCGAGGTTTCACCGAGCTCTGATTTGGATTAGTACCGGGGAGGTTATCTCATTCGGAAACTCGAACAAAAAATCTTGTTCTACAATCTGAACGCCATTCTTGTCTCGTCTGTGCACTCACCTGTCTCTACATGTAGCCACCCGCCGCGATTACGCCTCGCTTCTTCGCTCACAAGGTCTCTAGGGTTCTTGGTCGCTCTTCTTTTCGACCCTCCTCCTCCGCCAACGGGTTTCCGGACTCTCGTGCGACATTGTTCAAGCAACAACAACGATACCTATGGTTCTTCCCACGAGGGGCAATCTAATGACAACTGCCTCGGAGCAGTCGAGCATAATGGAGCAATGAGTAATAAGCCGCTGCTTCGATAAGGGGATTAGGAGGCGCTTCCCTGGGAAGTCGTGAAAAGAGAAGAAAGTGGAGGTCCAATACGCTTGAACTGGCTCGATGAATGTGATCGGAAATAAAACTGCAAAGTGTATGCTGGGCTACGAGCATGGCTCCTGTCGCATAGAGAATGGGGGGTAGAGCGCGCCAGAGGGCTTTGACGATGGCTGCAACAAGACGATATTACAGTTTCGGATGCTTCATCAACGCACATCAGGGGACGCAAGTCATCATTCGAGCAAATGAATGAGACGGAAAGCGAGTCTCGTTCTTCATCCTCCGCAAATGCGACAGTGGCACCCCCGACCACCACTCGACTTAGAACGCCGACGACTTAGAGCCTATATTCGTGTCAGAGTTATGCATGTAGAGCATGTTTTGGTAGGATGGTTGAACTAGGTAAGACGCCAGGCGCAGGATTATTATGTCCTTGAGGTTTGATGACATGATGTTCAAGAATGAACCTCAGATGCCAGCTTTTCAACCATTGCGACCTGCTTCTCTAGCTCCAGCTTGTCTCGCGCTCCGATTATTACGTTGCCAGAGCTGACTCTGGACTTCACATCTTCGTACCTGGAGACAGTAATTATCTTACCCTCTCGAAAGTATTTCTCATTTTGTGATAAAGGGATCCTTTGCTGAGTTCACGTCAAGAGCAAATGCGCTTGCTTCGCGCATGTCTCTTTGTTCTGAGATATGCTCTCTCATCAGCCCGAGAACTGGGGAACCAGAAGTCCAAACGTTCAGATCTACAACATCCAACTTTGATGATTCGTGGCATCCGTCACTTGTTGGACTCAGTCACCGTTCTCTACGGCCTCGTAGTAATTCTGGTTATGTATGGTGCTGTGGCACTTTTTCCCGCCGAATCAGCTGCCCGTTACACTACTGCTGGGGGTCATTATCACTGAACGGCACTTCTTGCACCCGAGGGCGTGAAGGGTGGACTCGTAAGATTATAAGCAGCTCCTGGTAACGCCTATTGAGCTCCCTCTCAGTTATACTCTTGTGGTTTCATCAAGACAATCTGACGCATTGCAATGACGGCTATCGCAGATATAGTTGTCGCTCAGCTACTTCTAGCGATGGCCTCTTTCAACGTTCCTTCCTACACACCATCGAGCGTTGGCACACCTTTTTGTCCCACCAGACATTCAACTCGATCACCCTGATATACAAACTGCTTGCTACCAGAAGAGCGCTCTGAACCCATAACATCGGATGTAAGTCGTGGTGCGCAACTCCTTCATCGCGGCTTGGGTATGCCAGGCTGTGGGCTGTTGACTCAGATTCTAGTTCTTATCTCTCTTACTTTATTTTCTGTAATTATTATCACCTGCTTAGCGCTTATTCAGCCCAAACAAAGTAGCTACCACGTGTGGCACAGTTTCATGAACATCATAGACTGGAATTCAGACGCCTTTGTATTTGTGCACAGTCTTGTAAATTTTACTTACGAGTTGGAGGGACTAGATGGTGCGATACATCTAACAAAAGATTGCTTTGAACCCGCAGGAACAGTGCTGCGGGCACGATGTTCCAGCCTCGTAATTGGCTTTGCCACAGCCTTCATCTTTGCCATCTCGATGTTGTATGGTGTAAAGAACACGTGTGCGGCAATCAACAATCGATCAGGGTAAAGTCCCCAAACCTCTAGAATCTAGGACCAAATACTACGTTTTCCGCAGTGTGCCTATCTACGAGATCTGGTATCAAGCCACCGGATCTGAGGTGACAGCTACTACTTATCTCGTCTCGATGACAGTGGCAGATTTTATTGCATCGATAGGGACTGTACAACCAGTCTTCGCTTGAGTTGGTCTTTTGCAAGAGAAGATGCTATGTACTGTCAAAATATCCTAAGATAATAAACGATAACCTCGGAGTACCGGTATGAGCGCTACTTTTCAACGCGCTGTGGCTATTCGTGATTGGATGTGTCCAATTCGTATCAACGGCTGGTAAGCCTCTACCCAAGTGTCTCTGGTAAATTCCTTTCATCCTTGATGGGCTCATTTTCTATAATTTTCAATGTATAAATCGGAACAGCAATGCTTATCGAGCTGATTACCTTCAGCTTCCCAACGGCTCTTCTGATGTAGCAACTTCGAGATCCCAAATATTCACCTGGACATAGTGCTGTTAATCTAGGAAGGTTTGGATGAGTCGCTAACGCGCTCGTGGTCAGTTGGACAGCTTTGGCCTTGATAATCTGGAGCTTCCCGGTTGCTCGGCCAGTAATTGCGGGCCCTTCCAGTAAGCTGGTAGAGACATTTTCGACTACGGGTGAAGCTGAATTGTATCTCTACAGATTACACGCCTGCGGTACTCGGTCTGACGGTACCTCTCTCGGTTCTAAACTAGTCCCTGTGTGGAATGGGAAGGTTCGAGGGCTCGAAAGTAATACTGTTTGTGGGAGAGTGAGGAGAGTACAGAGTAGACGTGGAAATTCCGAGATCTGCAACAATTCATAGTATTCGATTCTATGTTGAACAAGTGGCTTGATAATCAACTGTTCAACAAAATCCAGCTATAGTGTTTGAAAATCGTAATTAGTCTCTCTACTTGTTTATTATGTATCAGGCTTGAAAGCGACCAACAATATAATAAATTGCAGAAGCAGACACAAAAGAACGCACAACTTTTTACAGACGATAGACAAATCGTATACTCTAAGAATGTCTAGAATTACAGCAAAATTGACATAATAATAGTATTCTAGAGGTATGGAGTAATAAAGTAAATGCCCCTGAGACAGACAATCTGCGGAGCTACTGCTTTTGGGACTCAAAGCACTCAAAAACAGATATATCTAAATATACATGAGGTGTTTGGGCCACGGGCCACCTCATGGCATCCTCGCCGCCGCCAAAAGGCGTATGGCGGATGCCGCCGGTGGCATAAGACCACCAATAGGGTCACCGGACTGCTCCATAGCCGGCTAACTTCCTCCTATCCAGGCGAAAAAGGTAAAAGGGGTGGGAGAGCGAGTCCAAAGGAGAGACGAATGCAATGAGGAGGCAAGTGCAGTGGGCGGTCACTATCCTAAAGAGTATGGCAGACGGCCAAGCACAGCCCCCCTAATCTCCCTCGTCCCCGGCACTAGTCCCCCCTACCATGCAGGGCTCTCTACGAGCAGAGCTGTAGTTGCCAACAACCGACAAAATAGTCTTGTTACCTCCACAGCTTTGATTTTCCTGAAATCAAACAGGATGTGATTGTAGCTGTTCTCATCAAAATTGACCCACATCCTTGCCAACCAATTTGAGCCCATTGGTGCTAATTTTACAGCAAAGACGTTTCTTTGAAGAAGAGATCAACTCATGACAGTTGTACTGAGACACGAATCCATGGCTACGAATGTCAGGCTTACCGAACTTGCTGCGGTTGTACAGCATCATGTTTCCATGATGACTTCACCTGGATCACTCCAGCAGTCGGATAGTGTGGTCTCGACACATGCCGTGCTCGAAGCAGTGGACGAGCTTCAGCTGCTGTTGCGAGGACCAGTTCCTTATCTTATGGACATGGTGATTCAACAGGTCAAGATCTATGTAATCCCAACTATGTTCTCGATTGACAGGAAGTATAGCACAACGCCTTAACCAGCCTTCAAGCCATATATAGATTTAGTCTCGCAAGCTATATTCCCATCGACGAAGAGACCTCCTTTGCCACAATCTCTCAAAGTTGCGGGCTATGTGAAAGCGATATAGCGAGGATTTTGCGCCACGCCATGACTTATCATATCTTCCGGGAGCCCGCTGAAGGATTTGTCGCCCATACTCCGGTGTCTCGAGCTTTGCTTGAAAGCCCATTACTTCTCCAATGGATTGGTCAGTCATGTGAAGATATGTGGCCTGCGGCGACACGAACAGTCGATGCCATGGCAAAATGGCCTGGCTCACAGGAGCCGAACCAGACTGGGTTCAGCATCGCCAACGACACCACCGACTCGATCTTCGTGGAGATTTCGAAGGACCCAAAGCGAGCGCAACGTTTGAGCGATGGGATGAATTTTTTCCAATCACTACCAGGCCTAAGCATTTCACATGCTGTTGATGGCTACGAATGGGGTTCTCTACGGCGTAATGATGACGGAACAAGTACCATAGTAGACATCGGTGGCTCTCACGGTCAAATCAGCATTGGGATAGCAAAAAAGTACTCATTCATTCACTGCATTGTACAAGATCTACCGGAAGTACTGGAACACTCAAGTATACCAGCCGAGCTTCAGACCAGGGTAAAATTGATGGAGCACGACTTCTTCCAAGAACAACCTGTTACGGGCGCAGCTGCCTACTTCCTTCGATGGATTCTCCATGACTGGCCAGACACTTTTGCAGTCAAGATACTGAAGGCTTTGATTCCTGCCCTCAGGCCGGGTTCGAAGGTCATTCTGAACGAGCTTTGCATGCCCGCGGTAGGAACCATATCGGTCTGCCAAGAGAGATATCTTAGGTAAGTGATGATCCTTGTATATTCTCTAGGCGTCTATTCATGTGGCCGATAGATCTTATGACTTGGCAATGAAGGAGGTTCAAAATGCGCGAGAGCGTTCTGCGAATGAATGGGTTCAACTGTTTCGAGACGCTCATCCACAGCTTCGGCTATGTAGCATTCAACAGCCGCCTCAATCTGACCTATCTATCATAGTGGCCGAATGGATGGGCGAGGCACGTTCGTAAGGAAGATTGCGAGCTCCGCAGGACTTGAGCCTGGATAGAATTAAGACGGTAGACCAACATGATCCATATCTATCTGTCCTTTTCGAATGTCTTCCGGTACCATTGTGCACCTTTTCTGTGCTCCACATAAAGTTTTGGCCAGGTCATTGAAAAGTATTTATTGGCACATTACGTACCTAAATTTAATTAAAAATAAAAATTGAAAAGAGACTTTCTACTAAAGCATCACTAGTTGACGCGCTCAGGGAACAAATGACATGGCTCGTGCGTCAATTTTTATCGATCAATAATCTGCTTTCCAGGGGATTTGCGGGGCGGAGCTTCAGCTTGTAGGGCGGAGCTTCAGCTTATTGTACAACACCCAGATGTTCGGCCGGAGTTTCCCAAACAGTCTTACCGAGACAAGTCCCATTTGCTGTGCTATGCATGGTCGGTCAAGCTGAAGGGTAACGCTTAGCTTGATCGCGTTGGCCGGGAGGGAAATTCTGCTGTGGTCCCACCATTGCAGGATTGTTATTCCGTGACCTGACGTGCTGCCAGCAAATAGCGAGTTGATAGACGACGCTTGTCCCACCCAATCCCATATCATACGAAGCCAGGCGTGCTGTGAGGGATCAAAGGATGCAAGTAGTCCACAGTGTGTGTGGAGCATTCGGCTGGCCCAGGCTGCTTCCACGCATGAAGAGGTCCGAGAGTGTCCGTGATCATCTTTGTGCTACGCTAAAAGCTGACATGCAGGCGCGCCGCGTTGAGACTACAATTTTCTCTTTACTAGTATCCCCGCCTAGATCTTCATCACCAACTCACCACTGGTCGGCCTTAACGACTTCACTTGATCATTCACTGCATTTATTAGGCTGACAGGCACGATAAGAATGGACCACGGTGGTATTGAATACCCTCACAACATGGAACTCTACATACTCCTGCTTACTACCTCGATCATTTCATAGACACTTTGTATGATGCGATAAAGTACGCTTTACACTCATCCACGGACTCCAAAAACAACGTTCGACAATTTTGTTACAAGCTGTACGAAGCCGCTTTGTAGCAAGACTGTCTCTAATACAACGCGTTTGATGCTTTCAAACCATATTAGTATTACCGCTCTGTACCTCTACGTCTGACGCTACTAGAATCTTGGACTTGCCGTGATCCCCGGCTGCTGAGACCAGTCCGCTGGTTTGACTTGAGACTGAGGGCGGATGGGCTGCATATTGTCGCTTCATATTGTAGTCTCTACTGTCGCTTCCTGGCTGATATCCAGAGTGAGAGCGCTTCGAGGTCAAAGTACGCTGACTCATGATATGATGATCCCAAAACGGCTTTAGAGGTGGTATGCTGCCGCAAATAATGATAACGAAATCTTCGGCTCCGCTCCATACGACAAGATTGTAAGTTTCCCCTGACTCAATATTAATAGTGTTCTCTACGTCGGCTTTTTCAACCTACAAGTCAGATCCGAACGAGCGGTCAACTCGTTAAGATAGCTGGTCTTGACGATCCCTGCGATCGCTGCACTGTATCCACTCAGTAAAGGATTGATCACTCTTTAATGCTAAGCACTTACAACATTCCGAGGCCTAGTAGAACACATAGATTTATTCTCTTCTTAAGTCCCATGTTGAGATTCCAGAAGATTGTAGCAGGGAGCAGGGCCAGCACGACATCTGCTGCTATATTTTCGGCTGAGGAAGGCGTCAGTGAAAGGGCTAGGACTTGAAGATGCTAGCCTTACCCCCAACGAACAGGGCAAAGTCTTTCTGAATCCGAGGGTTCCAGCATTTGCCCGTAACGCTATGATCCCATAAAGCCCTTGGCGGGTCGCATTGAACCACGGTCAAGATGCAATTGATGGAGTTGGCAATGAGTGTCAAGATCATGACACCCCATATGATCCATCGTCGCCAGAAGGTCTTCGGGCCAAGGAATCTAAGAATCAAGCAACCTACTGACGCTTTGCCAGTCACATATGAGAAGATGCCAATATCTTGCATAACGTAGTTCAGAAGTGCAACCTTCGTGATTCGATCCACTGGTACATCAGGCAAGTGGCGGAATCCACCGAGGGTTGACTGCCAAGTTACAAGCGACGCGATGACTCCAAATAAGACCTGATACCACTAGTGTGAGCCAGCTTTTGCCAAAGCATCGATAAAGAACTGACCAAAGTAACGAGCATCAGCCAGTCGTCCACTCCAGTCATTCTCATCCGTTTTCTTGTGTAAAATCTGGCCGCTACAATGACAGTGGCAACGCCAACCTGTGTCCAGTAAACTGCTACTGCAGTGGGACCTCGATCCTCGATAGTATGTGGTGCACTAGCCGAGAGCGACATGTTTTTAGGCGACAACCTCAGCTAGTATCGTAAGACTATTTCCCACGGTTTGAGCACCAGTCAACAAGAGAGGTTGATGAAGTTGAAAGAATATAGTCGCCAGTTATGCAAACAGGAGCTCGTTGGATTAATAGACACGATGTCCAATACTAATAATGGTATAACAGTATGACCGCTCACACCCTCATGGAAACCAATTTCCTTGTTCTTAACTGCGTCTCAGATTTCATAGCTTCATCTTAGCCGCGCCGCCTGCCTGCGTCGTGAGAGACTTCGAGAGCCAACATTAGATCCTTTGGATAGTGGGCTGAAACGCAACACCCCTGCTTTGGAGTCTCATTGCAGCTTCTAGCGCACCACAGCCTCCGAGCGGGACAAGCTGTAGCGGTCGGTCCACAATACCTCTTTTGGGCGCACATTGTCCGAACGCAGTAACCATGCTCCGCGATGCCTTGCATATGCAAAGCACGTGCGAGGGGATTCTTCGCAGTTGGGTCAAAGCGGAAGATTCGATTACTCAATTGCTGTGCAACCACATCAAGGCGGAATCCTTCCGTCTAATTGCGCTGCCGCTGTCCACGTATTGTCAGGTATCGCTCGATCGTAACATCCCGAATCAGAAAGCGACAATCGGCATCCCACAACCCGATGATCTGCAGGAGCAGGTACAGAAGAACACACAAGTTGCAGGCAGCATTGAGCTCGCTTGCCCTGAACTTACCCCCATCACAACAAAGTCCTCATAGTGAAAGTACCAATATCAGGATGCATGGAACATGCCCCCAAGGACCTGCGGAGCTACTAACTATTTGGGCTTAGCGTTTATGCACCCCTTATTAGGCACTTTCGCGGATTTCACACACCTTCAAATATGCTTACACAAGCATCTACTTGAAAAGGGGCTTGCATGCTCGACTTGCTTTTCTCCATAGTTGTCAAGGAGGATTTCTGGCATTCTAAGAGGTTCCAAGCCCCCACCCAAGCATCTATGCGGCAAGGTGCAGCGTAATCATCATGACGCGTTACAGTAGATGTGAATTATAGTCACAAGGCTATGGGCATAAGGGCTTTGTGGATCATCCTCTTCCACATACGTTTGAGCTTCGAATTCAGAGCGGTTGAAGTGATTCCCATACACGAGTAATTCTTCTGCATTCCATCAACGATAGCTTTGGCCATGGACGCATTGCTTGATCAGATCAACGCCAAGGCTGCGACGGTCGACGAGACTGGGCGCAGGGCCATTCTCCACAAGCTCAGGGACGTTGCATATTCGATTGAGGCCCCAGAAGACACAATGCAGAGGATCTTATACCAGGTAAGTGAAGACTGGAAATAATCGCCGGCAAGTAATCTCTTACAGTCTCCATTGTGAAGTCTATTGGAAACTTTTTCTTCCAGAGATGACTTACAATTTGATAATCACTGCGCTAGAACCTTCAAATTGCAGTCATCAAAGTCGGAGTGGATCTGAAGATCTTCAACTCTTTAGCGGAGAGCCCCAACGCTCTGGATGTTGAGCAGCTCGCTGGAACGCATCACGCCGATCCTTTGCTCCTGAGTAAGCTTTAGGCGTAGTAGATAATATGAATCAAGGATTATAGAGTCACTGACATCCTTCTAGGCCGCGTGCTACGATACCTAGCATCTACTGGGATTATCAAGGAAGATGCAAAGGACACCTACACCGCCAACAACATAACTAAAACATTGGCGATTGAAGGAAATCAGTCAGGGATCTACCACTAGTAAGCCACCTACGCCTAAAGTGGAGCTGTTCAAGTTCATAGACCATGCTCTCTTGGTGCGAATCTTGGGTGTAAGATCCCAAGAGCAAGACCAGACAGCTAACAATTAGCGTTATAGTTTCGAGACCGTAGGGCCTCAATACCAAGATCTCCCATCTGTCTTGGCAGAGAGAAAGTATGAGAACCTCTCCGACAATACTCAAACGGTCTTCAACAAAACCTTCAAAACCAGTCTACCGGTGTTTCTATGGTTCTCACAGCAACCTGAGAAATTCAATCATTTCAACAAATACATGGGAGCCCAGAGAGTGGGCATGCCAACATGGCTCGATGTATATCCAGTGAAGGATGAGACATCGACTTGGGACCCTCAGAAGCCGGTCTTGGTGGATGTGGGCGGCGGTTTCGGCCATCAGTGCGCCGCGCTACAAGCCCAGTACCCAGACCTTAAAGGCCAGATTGTTCTGCAAGATCTTCCACAAACCTTGGCTCACGCGATGTCTTTGCCGAATGTCAAAGTGATGGAGCATGACTTCTTCCAGCCTCAACCTGTCAAAGGTTTGCGCTGAGTAGTACAATCCATATTACACTTGCTAACGATATGTAGGCGCGAAGTATTACTACCTTCGTAACATCCTGCACGACTGGACTGATGACAATTGTGTGGCAATACTCAGCAACCTCAAAGCTGCAATGGGCGAAACCTCTATCATCCTGGTTGATGAAATGGTTTTGCCGAACTTCAAGGCTTCGTGGCAGGCAACGCAACTTGACCTCACCATGATGGCAGCTCTCGGATCTTTGGAGCGCACACACGAACAATGGCAGACCCTGGTCCAATCGGCTGGGCTGAAAATTGTGAAGATTTATCCTTACAACGTGTCGGTGCACGACAGTGTCATTGCCATTGCACCCATGGAAGTCTAAGGTCAAGTCGCAAGGTGTATGTGGGACGGGAACAAGTCTTCATCGATTGTCGGCGTGCTGATTTAATACTACTTCACATGGACTCTATTGGAGGACACTCATCAAGGGATACTTCTGTCCCTTCCTCAATCGGTGTTTAAGCCATTTCGAGAGTTGACCCATCTGACCAACTGATCCCAGCTTTTGCACGAATGCGCAATACCAAACCCGACTACACCGTGAAAGTCGGGATCTTTCGCTTCGATCGTGCTGTCCGCGTGACACATTATGCTTTGCCGCAGGAACTCTATACAGTGCAGGACGTGATGAAGTGTAATGCTCTCCTCTCCATAAGAGGGATTATCCCCCCGAAGAATAGCTTCCCTCGAGTCGTAGACCTCGTAGAAGCCCCTTCGAAGTGTGTCCTGGCACCCTCAATGAGCCTGTGAAATCACTGGATAATCTTTGTATACATACGACGCAGTGCAACTGGTGGAAGCCAGCAAAGGTGGACCGCCGTGGGCTTTCGTCAGGGTAGTCAAAAAACCCATGGTTCGCTGGGTACAGAGAGCTCCATATCAGGTCCGACTGTTCGGAGGGACGCTGGAGGAAAGTCCTGTTGGACGCGAAGACGATCGAAATGGGATCCACTGCCGAAGTGTGAGTTTCGCATAGACTCCCAGTCCCTTTGGTGATAAATGCTGAGCTTCTGGCTTACAGTCGATCTCTGGTTTGTTCAGCGTTGTCTGAACTCTACCAATAACGAACCCAGCTAAGAGAAGTAGGCAGATGGATGGGAGATAGACAAAGCAAACTCGTCTCCATGGGAGACTGTCCCTCCCTTTGGGGACAGAACCATCTCCCTTCTCGTCCGTATGTGTAAGGTTGTATCCTTGCCTTGATGTCCCGCAAAGCAACATCTTCGGTCGTCTTGGATGTGGAACTGTATCGAGTGACACCAATGTGGCACGGATTGAAACACAGACCCTGTACGAGTAAGTGACGCAGTGTCACGTTGATTGTTAGCGGTAACGACAATCCGATCTACACATCTCCTCGCTTTCAATAACCATGCTCAGCCAAAGTGGGGCTGCGTGGTCTGGTCAGGGTTCGCGCTGATCCCGGTCACCACATGCAAGATGCTCCAACACGTTGATCGATGGCCTCTCGTCGCTAGCAGGAGTTCCAGTAGACTACTTCGAAGTAGGCGGACACCGATTAGGCGTCCTCGCAGAGGCCCCTGGTTTGAAAAGATGACAGCTGTTCGTGCATGAAGCTCGAGCCATACACGGGCCGAGCGTCCATGAAAGGGGTGTGCCACCCTGGGTTTTGATTTGGCAGAAACTCAGCCGCAAACGCAGGCGCAAGACTCTACGGGCCAATGGGCGGTTGGCTCGCCAATGAGAATGTCCAGCGTGACCCGTGACAGGAACTTCATAAATTGGGCAGCCTGCGAACTTCAGATCAACATGGACCAGCACAGTGTTCAGCCTATGATTGCACATTGATGAACAAAACAGCCCTAAGCACCACCAGTCTCATACTATCTAGCAGATGATGCATATGAGGATGCAAACGAAAATGCACCTGAACGACAACTGATAGCTGCAACATCGGCTACAAATCCGACCGGCCTCAATATTCCTCGGCATAGAACTTTTCATCAGGATAGACCACATCCTCATCGGCATCGTGCGCAGCTTGCGTGGCGTCAGCTCAGCTTTGCAGATGCTGTGCGACATTGGGAAGTGTGATAGACCTACATCTTTTGTATTCTTCCGCGTAGAACTTCTCGTCGGGATACACGATCTCGTCATCGGCATCTCGAGGCATTACAGCTTGAGAAGTGTAAGCGCCAAGATAAAGAAGACATTCCTCTGGGACGTTACCTCTTGGGGAAGCCAGCGGCATTGCAGCAGCACAGGCATTTAAAGCAAGAAGAAGCACTTGAACCAACTTCATGTTTGACGGTGGGCGTAGAATCTCGGTAATCTGAGATTCGGGGAAATTCGTGCGGGATAGATTGGTCTGGCTGTGATTCCTTGCGATGGAATGTACTTTAATAAGTTCTTCACAAAAGTAGGATCTCTAGTTCAATCAAGTGTCATGGGATGCATGCATCCGTTTTCGCCTGGATTTTCCGGTCTTCTCGCAGGGTTGGGCGTTGCGATGTCTCTCGTTGTTACGATTGGTGCCGGCAGATGCAAGCACATAAGCGTCTGATTCGGGCCAATGGAACTCCTGTCCAAAGACTGGCGTTGAATCCAACATGTGGAAGGATTCCGAACGTAGCGGTCGTGCATGCCGTGGTAGCCGTATTAGACAGGATCGAATGGCCAAGCCAGACTGCATCCGCGGAAAAGAGCGGTCAGTGGGAGTGCTACCAGCTGCGTTATCTTGCTCTGACCCCTTTATGCACATAGAATCCTGGACCCGGGATACTAGCATACACAAGCTGCGACTCATAGATCTTGTATCGATCTAGATTCGTCCTTGGGCCGATCAAAACCCCACTATTGAAACTCAGATGGAGGAGGCAGGACTGAGCCCACCATCCGTGCCGGCAGCGCCTGCATCCTCTCAGATGAGAAGTTCGCGTTTGCAAGTTTTTTAGATGCTGAGTTGCGAAGAGGTCATTGTAGAGAAAGAGCAGCTTCTTGTTGAAGAAGAATGTGGAAAGAAAAACAACTCCTCAAGCCGAATATTATCGAAACGGCTCAAGATAGCACTCTCGTCGCACGCTTTCTTGCTTCATGTCCTTTTGGTTTTATTATACACCACATGTAGTGTATTCTCGATCTTTGTTGGGCGGTCTCGATGCGAGCATCCCAGACATGGTAGGCCACCACAAACTCCATAGGGCCCAAGTCGGCTGACAGGACTTTAGCCATTGAAAATTTGGCCGTCAATTTCAAGAACCAGCAATTCATGACCATGCATGAGAGCCCCTATGTTGGAGTCCCAGCTGTGGATATCGATCTAGCATGGCAAGCGTTGCTGGCGGATATCAACATTCGAGTCACAAAGGAGGAGCTGGATCGACATGACCAGATGTCAGTCCAGCTTCCAGGAGGTGGACACCTTGCTTGGTTGGGAGTCTTTCATCAACTCCACTGCACGGTCAGTGCATATCCCATGCTTTGATATATCGCTAAAATCGCGGATAGAAAATGCTCCGCCGACTCAATTACAGAGAGGTCTACTATCCCAACATGACAGCCTCTCAAGCTCGAGACTGGCAGGTGCACGCGGACCATTGCATCGAATTCCTACGAGCTTCTGTGATGTGCCATCCGGACACGACATCGTTGACAACCTTTAGCTGGGACCAAATGACCTCCAAACCTATATTGAGTAACGAGAGGCCTATTCATAGGTGTATGGACTGGCAGAGCCTTCGACAGTCTCTTCGAGATCGGGTGGTGGACGAGAAAGAGCTGAGAGGTATGGCATAGTCGGTGGAAAGGGTCGTGGACATTGCTCCTAGGGCAAAGGGCAAGCATACTCAATCATGGCGCAGGTTTTCAGCGCTGCATACCGTTACTTCCCTGTGTCATACCGTCGATCTTGATTGTAGTCTCGATCAGAGATCGTTCGCCTGCCAGCCATTTACCAGTCTGATCAGATGATTCCAATCTTTGCAACGGTGCTGGACTCCAAAGCCATGAACACCACCTGCAATTTCATCCTTGATTTCGAAAGTTGTATCTGCGTTACACATCAAGCTCTGCCTGAGCAGATCGATACAATGGCGAATGTGAGCAGGTGATGACATTGGACCCATGTCTTTTTCTCCTAATTTTCTACCATGGAGCGCCGCTCCGTAAGCCTGCCAAAAGCCAAGGCGTATGCCGTTCTAAGTGCAATTGTCAGCTAAGATGGTGCTTTTCAGTAGAGGCTATCGTACCAAGCAATGTAGTTGGTGGTAGACCGATAATGTAGAGCGCTGGGATGGTTCCGCGCTGGGATGTCTAAAGAAAGTTCCGTGCTCCGGGAAGATGTCCACCCAAGCTTGATTACTGCGGTTTGACGAAGCTTGGGCAAATGTTCGATTGTAAATAAAGGATCGATTAGTATCATTCACTACTAGAACATGCTATTAGGATTATTATTGTTGATTGTGGATAAATCGCCTACAGGCATGCCCCTCGCGATTCGATGCACTAAATCGTCCTGCGATGAACGAGCCGCCAACGATAAGTCCAAGAATAAATGTAGCAGAAAGAAACCTTAGTGTTCTAGCAAGTGTGATAAGCTGTGATGCAGACCCCGAGCCTCGCCCGCTAATCTCATGAGCTGGGAGCAGGCTATATCTCCAGGAAGACATCTGTGATTATTATTGACGAAAGAAGGTTGACTGGAGGGAAAGGAATTTGACCCATTCAAAGCCTAGACCCGTAAGCCTGTCCCATGCGGGGCTACCCGTACCCGAGGTTCCACCGGTCGCATTCTTCATATCTCTGGTCACTTCTTAGGTGGCCTCAATGGTCTTTGACTCACACTTGGTTGGAGTCGCATTTATGTCTGTGCTTTGTATAATGACGCACACTACAATTGTCAACCACACCGTTCATTGCATCTCGTACTACTTCGGTGTTGTCTATGCAGACTATGTACTCTCCCCGCGGAAGACTCCACATGCTATCAGCCTTCTTTAGAAATGGATCTCCGATGTAAGCTCTTTCATTCTCTTGATCTCGCGCTCCAGACTTTGCTTATTTGGCGCTTCAATCACTACAACGTCAAAGCTGAGCCTGAAATTTGGATCTTCGTATCTCGAGACAATCATTATTCGAATCTCGTGGCGTTGGCTTTCGAATCTCTTGCCTAATAATTCCTTTGACAAATTCACTTCGAGATGGAATGAGCTCGCTTCGCGTCGTGTAAGCCTCTTTATTCAAAGAAATAGTCGCCTATAAGATTCAAGCGAAGAGAGCTAGAGAGAGGGGAAACCCTCTAGGTCCGTCGATTTCCGTCTTCGCCACCGAGCGATCAACCCCGTTTTGTCTCTTTACACTCTGCTTGAGACTGGAGAAAATTTGCAACCGCGGCCTTTCCAGAGGTATCAGAATGCTAACTGTCTGCAAGGCTTTTTCTTCGCTTCTAGCCGTACTTGCTTCAGGACTATGAAGGTTGGACTGGATGGCGAGCATGTAGCTTGCAGCAACAAAGGCATCATGCTGTAACACCAGTGACAGATGTTTGACCGCTATAGTACGCTGTAGTTCCTGGTCTTGTTTGGGACGAGCTCTTATCGATGTCGAGCTGAAAGTATTCTCTTGGTACAGGAACTTAGAATTACGAGCAAGCTTGGCAGTCGGAGTAACCTTTGAATTGCTGACACAAAGAACAAGGGCGCTTTGTTCCTGCTCACACTTGGTGCTGTCCTTCGTATAAAGCTTTGCCAAAGTCGTGTCTCGTATAATTTGAGGTAAGTTGTGCATCTTAAATGCGGAGTAAGGCAACGAGTTGTAATGATTGCTGAATGCTGGACTTTTGAAGGCTCTCACTACTGCTCGTCCCAGCTATATGATTGTTTTTGAATCTCGATGGCGAATTTGTAACGGTAAGTATTGAGAAGACATCCAGGGTGAGTTCGAGGAAGCGAAGAGGCTATTTCACCATCTCCGTGATCGCGTTGTCTCCATCCTTCTAAGAATTCCTGGCGAGTTTATTGGTAAGATTTTGTCTGATGCGTATGGGCTTCGCTTCCTCTCCCTCACTCCTTGTTCTGTGCGGTCAATCATACCCTTCAGTTGCTGAGCAAGATCTCCCGTGACAATCGAGGATCAAAAGGGGCCGGAATTGGGCTAATATGCTTGACTGCTTTCGTTGTGCCAGAAAAAGCAACGCTTTTGCAGATCATGGGTGGGAAACATGCCCCATATCTGGTACCAGATCAGGTACGTTCATCTTGTGGAGTCTGCATTTTTCAGGCTAGAAACAAATTGAAAGCCTACCCAGCTCTTGGAAGGACTCTCAGAGCTCCAAGGCGCTAAAGGTACATTCTATAATGATCTCGATGACAAGCAAGCTACAGAATCGATAAAGTAATTACCTCCACACTCGATGCGTGTCTTCGACTCAAGTGCTCCTCTGCCTGTCTGGGCATTCGAAGGTTATGCAGGCAAGATTGCATTTATACGATGCACAGCGGATCAGGCATTGCCACTGTTCCTCCAGAACATAATAATTGAAAATAGCGGCGTCAAATAGAACGTGAAGGAGATCGAGTTATCACACAGTCCATTCATCAATCAACTACAAAAAGTGATGGAGGTGCTGAATGGGCCAGTTACTCAATTTATGCATCAAAAATGGGTACGCTTGACTGAAGAGTCACATCAAATCAAGACATGTAGAGCAAAGAAAGGACTTGTATTTGGTAAGTTTCTACATCTCGTCCATTTATACTCGAACTTTCGGTGCCCTATAGAGGGGTTCGATTTTGTGACCGAGCCAGGTCACTTCTATGGTTGCTGGTCTGTAACTCAAACATTTCCTTACAACATGAAGGCGAATAAACAGTGAGCCGTAGAAGCACCTTTCCCTAGTCGTCGAGATCACGCTCCTTTGCGATGTGGAATTTACACATAGCAAAATCAAAAGCACTGGAATTCAATAAGTTAGAATTGCTCCTCCGCAGCCCGCGAACGCAAGACTCACCGCGACTTGCAAGCTTCATAGGTCGAAATACTATTCGACTCTAGCATACCATGCTCGCAAATGATTACCCTCGAAGCCTGGATCAATGCTAGAATCAAGGCTCTCAAAATTCGGATCGCGTAGGCGTCGAACCAGTCGCGAAGAATCTAGCGTAGTGGAAATATTTAAGCTGCTTTGATAGGCTGCTGTCTGAAGAAGTTATGGTCCGTGAATGTTGCACGGCCCTGGATGTTCGAAAATAATTGTGGCTGTCCGACGCTTATAACATCTGGCTAATCCTGCACTATACAATGCATCCAAGGCACTTCTCGAGCAATCGCGATACTTGTACAGTCAAAGAAGCCAGTTTACCTACGATATTGTCGATCTTGAGCAAATGTCAGTCAAACTTATTTTGGGACCGGGGCCAATACTGAGACAGAATATCGCTACTGCGTATCGCCTTCATCTATCTGGATACTCAACATATTCCTCGACGACGGTCATGTCCTTATTGTGAGCAACACTGTAACCCCTCAATGGATACCTCAGTGCACTCTGACTGTCAACGAAGATTAGGGAACTTGACAGAGTGGTATCCTCATTCCGGTTCAACCCATCTTGTCAAAGCTATGACTGTCTGCGCGTAATAGATCGGCAACAGCAGCTAGGTGAGGATCCGCCATTTACCTGTGAGATCGAGGCTTCTCTGCGTGAACGCTTTCCGATTGCCAGCCAAGAGCTTCTGAACGACGAAAGCAAAATCGAATTCCATTTGCACACTCGCTTGATCCGCCAAGCGAACCTGATATTTTAACGCAGAAGGCAGTACCAGCAGCACGAGATCTTGCAGCAGCACTTCAGTGAAGACCTAATTGCAGACCACTGATGTGGTGGAAGTCTTGGAGACACAAAAGCCTTTGAGACTCATTGGAAGGAGTAGAAGAAGGAAGAGGATCTGGAGGGGAAAGCTTGAGTGGCGAGGATTCGAGGAAAGGGTACTTATTATATGCTTTGGAAATCCTCGGAGCTCACTATACAGTATTTGTCCCCTCTGTTCCGGGATATGTGCCAGTGGCGGGCATTGTCATGACGTTCAATGTCTGCATCTGTGCTTGGATTCGACCATACTTTGACCGCTCTCTAAGTGCGGAAAGGGTGATGGAGAATTCTTTCAACCAGGCCTCACAGCGGGGCAGCGCAGCATCCTGTACCTCGAGACCCATCTTAGAATGCCGAAGGACGTCATTGCCAGCAGAGAAGCAAAATCGGTGTTTCCAAGAAGCTAGAATCTCACCCTCTTAGTCTGCAAATACGTTGCAGATCAGCCTGCCCGAATTCGGTCGGGGCCAGCATTGATTCGTTGCTTTATCACATGAGGCTAGAGAAGACCAATCTACCATGCTTTGCGTAGGAGCTGTTTCTTACCTCATTTCTCCTCCAACATTCCACTCCCTCTATTCCCAAAGACGTTGCATAAACAGGTCCAAGATTCACCTCCGGACCTTGAATCAGTGGGCTCGCTGTATGTTGCGGGCTTCGGAAAGCTGTATCTACAAAAGACAGACTAACGGTGGCCAGAGGTAGCACGCGAGTAAGATAGCATCCCTGATCTCCACATAGAGTTGGCCACCCTCAACCTATCCAGCATGCCCAAATAATTGTGTATTCACATAATGTCATGATAAGCCACGGGACTCCCATCCCTCCCCGCTTGCAACCTCTTCCCACACGCCACTCCTTCCGTGGCCTTATCAAACCATCCGCCCCTTCTATGACCAGTTCGGCCCATTCCGGCACATCCGGCGGTGAAAGCATATATCTCACCGGCGTACTGACAGCCCAGACCAGCGTGAAACACTTCAATAGGAGCCCTGGAAAGGAGAACTGTAACGGTGAGGGATGTCCCGAAAGCCACAATGGAGAGACAAGGCGCTGGAAGAGTGGCACAGAGGCGTAGAACACGTAGACCGAGCAGAAGAGGATGTTGGGTGCCAGAAGACGTGAGAGCAAGGAAGCGCGCTTGCTTCGAGAGCGTTCGTTGAGCGGAGAGGCTACGGTGCCGCTGACAATAAAGGACGGGGTTTCGGTCAGGGATGGTAGGAGGGAGCGGATAGAGCGGTAGGCGCCGTCTTTCGAGAGAGATTAGTGTGTTTTTGCTCACTGACTCTTAAAGCTAGGTTGTTGGATGGAAAACGGTGCTCGAGCTTCGAGAGAATACAAAATTACGAGAGAGGGTGCTTGCAGGTATGTGACGAGAAATGGTATGCTATAGGGCACTTACACGGTGCAGCCCAAAATTCTTGAGCCGAAAAATTAGACAACTGTGAGAGCCCAGACTGACGATAGGCGAGATATGTGTTGATAGTCCTAGTAACATAGAAAGCTAGGAGGAGTCGTTGGCTCCAGATAATGTACGATCGATACTTGGTGGAGCCATGATTGGACACGTCGTTAAGACTTGTGGAGGTAATCAAAGCTGAGGGCAATATGGCCATAGCCAAGATAGTTGTTATGGGAGAGTAGTCGCGCAGCATGTATATTCGGTTGACGACTTTGATAAGGGGCTTCATTTTCGAAGTCAAGCGCGAGCTGGACAGATACGGTGCGAGCCGCTGGTGTACTTCATGACCTCCTTTGAGCTATGCCGATATTCAGTCAGGTCTGCGTCCCGTTGATAGAGAGCGAAATGAAACGTAATCGATGTAAGAACGACATTGAATGCCAGACAACTAGCGACAGCAGCAAAAGCAGCAACAGTAGGCATGAGGGATGCAGCGAAATATTTGGCACCTACCCATCGCATACGCTGCGCCGTCAAAGCCTTTATTGATTCCGGTGCAAGTCCCACCTGCAAGGGCTCGCGCGCAAAGACAACCTCCCAGCCGGCGCCAGTCAATAATGCCGAGCACATATAATCTTCGCCAGTGTAAGCCAGGGGCCAGCCGCCAATCTGGTTTAGGGCATTGCGCCTCGTAACATAGCCGGTACCAGTACACATAGGAGCACCGAGGCAGTCATTGAGAACCCCTTGAACAGTATATCCCACATCGAATTCCGCTTGCTGGCCCAGCGGGTCTGATATGGGGAGACTGTAGTAATTCTGGAAAGCGAAAGCGTCAGCTTTGTCTCCTTGCCAACTCTTCGTATTTTGATATCCAAGAGCAGGGTTGCTGGTCGCAGAGTATCTTACCTGTGGACCGCAAACACACGCCACGCGGTCGTTCAGGATGAGGTGCGGGACCATCTTCCTCAGCCAGTCCGGATCCACAATCATATCAGCGTCGAGACCAGCAAGATACTCAGACCCTCCCCCCATTTGCTGGCTAGCATCGATGCCGAATCGAAGATTTCCTGACTTGAAGTATGACTTAGTAGTCCGATCTTTGGCATGCGATAGGTATCTGAGGGTTGGACTAGAAGTTCTTCGTAGTTCTAGCACCAAAATCTCTATGGCTGTTTGAAGCGCTGCATCTTGGCCATCATCTAACACAAAAACTCGAAGACTTTGCCTTGGGTAATTCTGTGCTAGCGCTGCCTTGACGGTATTGACAACAATTGGTATCGGCTCGCCGCAGCAGGTGATCATGACGTCTACTGAAGGCGCGACTTCGCCGTACAATTCGTACCTAGGACGGGGCTGGTCGGCTCTTCCACTGAAGAGGCCCAATGTGATATTCAAAGCCACAAGAGCCTCGGGGCAGGTGAGGAAGAACTCGGCAAGCATGGCAGTCCTGAGGCTCCAAATACTGCACGACCTGTCTCGCTGGATAAGAATAGTGAGAATTAGGTCGTAGGCCACGCGGATTAGCCATATTGACCAACTTAGAGAATGAAAGATTCCAAATATGCTGAGACGAATCTCGAATGGATATAGATCGAATGGTAGCTTGCGGATTGTGTACAATCCACGTCTCATCTCAGTGCTCTTGAGAACCGACATTGTACTGCGTGGTCTACTGTTACCGCAAAGCTATGGTTTTATACATGCTCGAGCCGACCACTCGCTTCTGGCCATGAAGGTGTCTCGAATATTGTGAGGATTCTGATCCTCGAGAACAGTGGACCGATGTCATTGTTCGAAGCTGCGGGTCTCGAGCGAGCATCTCCGACCATCGGCCGCATATATGCGCCAATGCTGTGAGGGACTTTATCTACTGGCTTGCTACCTCAGACATGCCCGGACTGCGGGGCCGCAGAAGAAGGCGAAACGATCAGGCTCTCGGTACCAGCTTTTATCCACCTAGCACGGAGTCTGTGATATAAATGCTATCCAGGGGTCGACGATGTCCGGGACAGCCATCAACCATGTAGCATTCCTAGCACATTTGATAGTTGATAGTCCCCGACCATCGACCGTAACACTATCTCACAGCTGGAGGCCACTGTGACCTAGAATAAATATCTGCAGCCCGGTGGCCCCGATCAAAGCAGGTTTGTCCTCGTTTCAGAACTGGTCCCATATCTATATTCGCGATGACTGGGCAAGATTGATCGCTCGTCTGCGTGACGTCATGTTGGGCCTCAAGAAACTTGGTGCGCTGCTGCTTCTATAGTTGGCTGTAATGGAAAGTACACGTTGTGCTTGGGTCGAGGCGCGCACAACGACAGTCTGCTTTGTGAAGACTATCCCCACGAGAACGACTATTGCGACGACCATTATGCCACCAAGATCTGCACCTGCCTACGCGGCGGGGATTAGATTGAGCCTGTAGATAGGTCAGAGCGACGTTGGAGAAGAAGATTGAAAAACCGGGCAATCGCTATACTTAATTGTACTTATGCAGGCGATCCAATAAGCGCGGAACAAGTTAGGCTCTTAGCGCTTTTACAACGCTTGCGAATTCTTGATTTTATTTTTAGATTTTATCTTCTACTATCTAAATTTGTTAGTAGATTTTTAAGATCTCTAAAATAGTTAATTAATCTTATAAGACTATATACGAATATATAACAGAGTATTGCTATATTAGTATATTGTTACGAGCCTAAGCTCGGAACAACGTGGTATATTAACTACAGCGCAACATGTAGCACGGAGCACGACCGCCTGCATGTTCGACGACTTGACGAGCGAGCAATGTTCGACATGCTCGACAGCGAGCTAAGCGAGCAATGTTCGACATGCTTGACAACGAATAGAGCGAGCAATGCTCGACATGCTCGACAACGAGTTGAGCGAACAAGGAGAATCTCCTTTAGTATATAGATCTTCTAACACGACTCTCTTATGAATCGTGTTCAACTTATCTTAAGTCTTGACTTATTATTACGATTGACTCAAGTTGCAAATCCCTTGTTATCAAGTGATTGC
>JAABUQ010000485.1_pt1 | contig 91967 bp, 85 predicted proteins | sample 5560001 | NCBI WGS metagenome assembly JAABUQ01 (sample SAMN10711888, study PRJNA513371) | rock metagenome | isolation source: Antarctica rocks | place: Antarctica: Victoria Land, Finger Mt nord | collected 2015-12-18
ACCATTGCGGTCTTAGAACAAGCGGCGGCGGCGCTGCAAGCTCACCTCCTGTAGCTGTTTACTTGCTTTGAGCCTCCGAGGATGGCTTCGCCTGCCATTCTCAAAAAGAAGTGCCACTGTAGTGAGTATGGAGGTTTCAGCAATGAATAGCCGATGTGAGCATCGACTATTCATTGCTATGCGGAACCTGCGACATCAGACTGGCAGAGTATTACTGCCGCACCTCTTCCAGGCTGTGCGAGTGGTTGTGGGCCTCCTCCATCTGGCAATACAAACCGTCCATTTCGCTGCAGCGGCCCTTATGGTCGTTGCACTCGAACTGTAGGGTGCTATGTCCGATGCGGTATCGATCGTGGAGCATGCCTTCGAGTTGTTGCATGACGGGCGCGCACTCGTTGAGGGGCAGGTTCGCCGTCTGGACGTGGGCGGAGAGGGCGTACATGCCGCTGGTAATGCTCCATACGTGCAAGTCGTGGACACTTTTGACCTGGGGTACGCGCTTCATATCATCGACGAGCGCTCCCAGGTTGATCCCTTTCGGCGTTGACTCCAGCAGGATGTCGGCGGTCTCGCGGAGGATGTTTAACGCTCCAAAGGCGATCAGGAGGGCGATGCCTATTGACAACAAGGGGTCGATGGGCGTCCAGCCGGTGAGCAGGACAACGAGGCCGGCGACGATGACGCCGACGGAGGCTCCGACATCACCGAAGACGTGGAGGGCGGCGGCGCGTACGTTCAGATTCTCCTCTTCTCTTTGCAGGCCGAAGCCGATGTAGAGGTTCACGGCGATACCAATGGCGGCCGACGCGAACATGACGAGAGGCTGAATCGGCTCTGGATGCTGGAAGCGCTGCACGGCCTCGAAGGTGATCCAGACGGCGATACCGATGAGGGTAAAGGCGTTGATGAGGGCGGCGAGAATTCCTACACGGTGATAGCCGAAGGTCCGCTGGGCGTTCGCGGGCCGCTCAGCCTGCGCGGTGGCGAACCAGGCGAGCCCCAGGGCGAAGATGTCGGTGAAGACATGGCCGGCATCGGAGAGCAGGGCGAGGGAGTGCGAGATGAGTCCACCAGCGAGCTCGGCGGCGAGTATGATCAGGGTGAGGAAGAAGGCGAGACGCAACGTCTGCTTTGCCATTCCGTGCGTATGGTTGTGACCAGCGTGACTTGCACTCATGCTAATGCCTCCGTTTCAGATTGCACTCCAGTAAGCGCCGGCTCCTGCGCGTGCGAGAGGCCGACGTTCAGTAACTGGCGTATGTGCTTGTCCACCAGCCGATAATAGACGACGCGTCCTTCTTTGCGCATCGCGACAATGCGCTGGTTGCGCAAAACGCGTAATTGGTGCGAGATGGTCGTGTCGTCACGTCCCATACCCGCTGCCAGATCGTGCACACATAGCTCCCCTGTCGAAGCCTGCAACAGCGCATACAGCACCTGTAGACGCGTCGGATCTGCGAGTACGGCAAACAGATCAGCCGTGCTACGAGCAGAATCCGCGCTTAACAAATGCCGCCGTACCGCCAAAGCATGCTCAGGGTGGATACACCCCTGCTGGCGGACCTCCGCGATCCCTACGACATCCGCCATCTCAGTTAGCGGACCGTTTGTCGCTTCCTTTGGAGAAAGGCTCATTCCTCCACGCTCCCTATTTCTAATAAATGAATCTATGTCTCAATATATTGTATATCTGCACATGTATACAGCTATTATATCACAAAGCGAGACTTCCAATCAAGAGCCCGCTGCTTCAGCACGCTGATCCTGTTCGCGCCAGAGAATCTCTCCCTTCTTTTAGAGATAGTTTTCCATGTTTTCATTTTGCATACTTTTTTGTGCAGAGCACAAAAAAGTATGCAAAATGAAAACATGGAAAACTATTAGTTGCCTTTTCATCCGAATAGAGCTATAATCCTTTTACCAGAAGATGAAACAAGCGGGAAAAGGTAAATACAGAATGATAGATCAGAAGGAAGAGAAGGAAAAGACAACATTTCTCACACCTATAAAACCATTTGAGAATAGTCCACATCTTGCGGGGCGAATCCCTAAATGGGAGGCAACCATTGGCGTTCTCTTAACCGGCATCATCTATTTCTTCCTGCCCGATGAACTCACGTTTGGTCCTCCCTGGGTACTGCTGGCGATCGAGGTGGTGCTGCTCCTGCCTCTATGGATATTTTGGCTCACAGGCCACGCCCTGCCCTTTCGTGTCACACGGCGCTCCAGCCTGGTGCTGTTGGGCGTTGTAACCCTGGCTCTGGCTGTTGGCGTCCTCTTCCTTATTCAGCATCTCGCAGCTTTTAAAAGCGGTCTACGCTTGTTACAAACGGCCGCGCTACTGTGGACCTTTAATGTTCTGGTCTTCGCGCTCTGGTACTGGGATACGGACGGCGGCGGGCCACGCAACCGGCACCAGCCCGATTTTCAGCCAAAGGACCTGCTATTTCCGCAGCAGGCGAATCATGATAAATGGACACCCGAATTTTTCGACTACCTCTTTGTCGCCTTCACAGGAGCTACAGCGTTTAGCCCCACTGACACCTACCCCCTCACCAGGCAGGCAAAGCTTTTAATGATGGCCGAGGGCATCATCTCGCTCATGCTTGTAGCAATCGTAGTCAGCCGCGTCGCCAACATCTTCTAGATTTCATGCAGCCTCTAGTAATAGCATAGCCTCAAGACATATAATAAGGTGAGCATACATCCTCACACAATGAGATGATATGTCGATACACTCTCTATCCCCTACAAAGGGAAACAGTTATATTGGAAGGAAATAGTAGACTATATGAGTGAGCAAATTCCAGAGAAGGCCCTCGACCTCTTTCAAAAGCCCGTCCTCGCACACCTGGCAACCATCATGCCCGATGGCACACCGCAGGTCACGCCCGTCTGGGTCGATTTTGACGGCACACACGTCCTGATTAACACGTCGAAGGGACGCCGCAAGACCCTCAATATGGAGAAGCAGCCCAAGGTCGGCCTCGACATCGTCGATAACGAGAATCCATTCCACTGGCTCTCCGTCCGTGGCCACATCGCCGAGATCACCGAGCAGGGCGCCGATGCTCACATCGACAAAATGGCCAAGAAATACATTGGCGTGGACACGTATCCTAATCGCCAGCCCGATGACATACGCGTCATCTGCAAAATAGTCCCCGACCGCGTCATCGCACAATAAGATTTTTCTCACGCTTTATGGACCCAAATAAGTGTAGTTGAGTGGATGTCAGGGCGAGCATGGGAGGCAGGCAAGGTCTACGGACGCGATAGAGCAAGGCGGGAGCGTGTCAGCGAGAGCTTTCCAATCTGGTCCGTATACTCTCTTGCACTAAAGGGCAGGGATCACAAAGGTACTACTTCAGTCCCTTCTATCCGGTTACGGGTCATAATGGTTTATTATGGCGCGTTAAGCATGCAGATAGGATGTTTCCATTTGTATGTCTATGGGCAACTGCTACGAAGTGAAATCGTCTTTATACGTTTTCTTGGCAGATGGGTACAAAGATGATTCTGTAGTGGTTGCCACCAACCCACATTAGATCTACAGCATATACATTATCAGTCGCTGGTATCAGCACTACTGGGGACCCGATCACAGCCCCCAGTGGTTTACAGGACAATCGATCCCGTGACCAACAGGTAGAAAAGGCATTTCCTACCTGAAACTTTCCTGGCTGCATTAGTCTTTCGATTATCACACACTGATTAGAACCTTTATTCCTTTTTGTGCGAGGTTAGCATGGGTAGCAAACAGGTGATTGCAACACTTCAGGCTTCGGCTAGCGCGAGATCAGGAGCGGTACTTGTCTAAGTGGTGGGATGGATCAAACGCGCGTTTTAAGGCAGCTAACTGATCTCGCTGGGCAGCCTGTGTCACCTGGGCGTCGGCGACCATACGGAAGCCGTGGTAGGCACCGGGATAGACGTGCAATTCCGTTGGCACACCTGCTCGCATCAGGCGGCGAGCATACTCCAGATCTTCCTCCAAAAACAGATCGAGAGCACCCACGTTGATAAAGGTGGCGGGTAAGTCCTCCAGATGCTCTGCACGTGCCGCGGCGGCATAGGGCGAAACATCGGGTCCGCCGGGTTCCTCGCCCAATAAAGAGGTCCAGCCAAAGCAGTTGGCCTGTGGCGTCCAGATGAATTCCCCTGTGTACGGATGCGGTTCCGCCAGCGTACAGGTGCGATCATCGAGCATGGGAGCGAGCAGGAATTGGAACATCAGGGAAAATTCCTCACGGTCGCGCGTCAAGAGCGCTAATGCAGCGGCCAACCCCCCTCCTGCGCTACTGCCGCCAACCGCGATCCGCTTCGGATCGATACCCAGCTCGTCGGCATGAGTAGAAAGCCACTTCAAGGCCGCGTAACAATCCTCGACCGGGCCAGGATGGGGCGTCTCAGGGGCCAGGCGATAGTCCACCGAAACGGCAGCGCACCCGATAGCTGACACGATGCTTCTGACCGCGAGATCTTCCGCGCCAGCCGAACCCATAACATACCCGCCCCCATGCAGCCAGAGCAGGGCCGGAAGCGGTTGCTGCACCGAGTTCGGCAGGTAGACCAACACCCATACAGCGGGCGCTCCTTCTGGGCCAGAGATGAAACGCTCACTCACGGAAAGAGCAGAAGACTGGGGCAAGTTCGCCGATGCCTGGGAAATCATAGCGCGCGCCCGCCCCAGAGTTTCAGCGGTAAGTACTGAGACAGGAATCTGATCAAGGAGAGCAACAAGCTCAGGATCAACAAGATGCCGGGTCGTCATCATACCTTCCTTCATTCGTAGCGTTGTTTGTCATGTTCTTTTCGACCGCAAAAAAAAGAGATGAGGAAAAACTTCCCCATCTCCTTTTAATCTAACAGCCTACCAGTGCTGCTTCTGTGGGAGAACGGTAACTGCGTTCCACACACCCTGGACACCTTGTCCTTTGACTTCGTGAGCATTGTCATTAATATATGTGTAGAGAGGATGTCCGTTGTACTCGACCTGATTGCCATTTGCTGTAGCATGGACGGTAAGTTGACCCTGGAAATTTTCAGTTGGGATGAGAGTGCCCTGAGCGATGAATGGGGGCCAGGCCTTCGCGCATTCACCTGTGCAGGTTGAGCCCGGAGCTGGATCAGTCGTGCGATAGTAGAGCACCATGCCATTACCTGTTGTCAGAATCACCTGCGTCTGTCCATTTACATTTATCGGTGCACTTGCGACAACCGTATTTGTGTTACCACCATTACCACCATTATTTTGTGGAGCCGGATTCTGCTGCATATTCTGATCGCCCGCTTGAGCATTGCTCTGAGCCGCCTGCTGATTACCATTGTTTGCAGCTGGAGCCGGAGCTGGATTCTGAGTACCTTGCTGACTCTGATTAGCCTGCTGATTCTTATTCTGGTTAGCCGGTTGCTGATTCTGCGATTGTACTTTTACAGCCTCGGCCGTCTTCTGCGGCTGCGCGGTCGGCACCACGGTCACAGTGGCCGCATTATTATTTGCATCGCCTTGTGCGGCAACACCATTGGTGGGCGTGGCCGCGTTACCACAGGCGGCAAAGCAGATGGCGCACAACAGGCCCACAATGAGTAGTAGTGAACGCTTAAAGTTTAACATTGTTCCTCCTCTAATATCGATACAGTTCTTCCAAAAACATCTGTATATTTCCATCCATCGATGAGTGATATATCGTAAAAGCGCACGCCCGAACGATAGCGAAAACCTTTGCGCCGGACAGCAACTCTTTTCTTCAGCGCGTATTATCTCTCCTTGCTATTACACACGCTTTCATTTACACATTTCTACATAGAAGTACTTTTATCTTAAAGAACATACCTCTTCGGGTCATCTGAAAATGTGCCAGATCCACGCAACGATCACTCTTCACAGTCAATTGCTCCAGAGGCACCAATTCATTGCGCGCAGACCGGCTTGAGCCGGAGGGAAACAACCAATATGCCCCGAAGCGCTTCCCGGCCCTCCTTTCTCTTTTCAGAAACAGACTTCTTTAGGTTAATGTGTATTGGTGCCTATTCATCGCTATGAAATGAAATAAGCCAGAGCATTCTTATCTAACCAGCATTGATTCCTCATGCTTTTTGCCAATTGCTCGCTTCTCTAACTGTCCATAGCAACAAAGATGTGCTGCCTTTGCTATGCCAGAACGACCTTGCCATATAGATGAATACAGATGGAACACTGTGGATTATAGAGCAAAATGATGATGACTGTCAGAATACAAAAGATATATAGTACTGGTGGGCAGGAGTGCTACTCAATCCACCGCTTCATATGCTCCGATATCACAGAACTCTTTACCTGCCCTACTTTTATGCGGTCGCTGCATACCTCGTTGATCAGTCGTAACAGGCTGACCCTTAGCATCAGTACATGCTTGCTGAGGAATTGCATTAAGAGCTGGATTATCTGGAGCGGAACGCAATATATATGTTGCAATGGTATCATTGTACATTTGAATCTGAGGAGTAAGACCAAATACCTTCTCACCATCACTTATTGATGAGTCAGTTTGATGAGCTGCGCTTGGTACAAAGTTTTCATTAGATACATTTTGCACAATATTATATCCATCCGAAGCAACCTCTCCCCCTGCAATAGTTGAACCTCCATCCCTTCCAATAATAATATTTGCTTTCATATATAAGAGATTAGACTTAGCATGATCAAAGAAAATGCTATCTCCACTATCTATGGCTGCACTGTTATTATAAATAGTACAGAAGATTATATTTGTAGCTAGGCTAGTATGATAAAATTCTATACCACCACCAAAGCCAGCAGCCGTATTATCTGCGATTGTGCTATTAACTATATAAGAATTACCACTTTCAGTGTTAAATATACCTCCGCCACCTCCATTCATATTTCCAGCCATATTACCAGCAATAGTACTATTATACATGTTGATTCTACCACTATTAAAAATTCCTCCACCAGAGTCAGAAGCGTTATTACTCGAAATCTTGCTATTAATTATAGTAAGTATGCCATTATTACGAACGCCTCCACCATTGTATTGGTTAGTTTTATTACCTGAAATAATACTATTGATTATCGTCGTACTTCCGGTATCGTTATTAATACCACCGCCATCATTATCCACTATATTATCTGTAATAGTACTATCAGTCACATTAAGCATACTATAGTTATGAATACTGCCGCCAACGGTCTTATTATGAGAAATAACACAATGATTTAAGCTAAGCTGACCATAATTGATAAGAAGACCTGCACCATTTCTCATATTACTTCTTTGGAACATCAGATTATTCATTAAGACGGATGCAGATGCATCTACATTTATAGTCCAGTTATTATTTCCATCATTAATGATTGGAGAGGTACTCCCTAAACCTTGAATTCTCAGGCTACGCTGCGTTATATGTATATCTCCACTTGTCAATGTAATGGTCTTGCCAGCAAGGGCAGGGTCAAAGGTGATTATGCTGCCTGATTTTGCGCTGCCGATGGCCCAACGAAGTGATCCTACGCTGCCGTCGTCCTTATCGTTGGTCACGTAATCAGCTCTAGGTGATTGATTTAGGGCAAACCAGCCGGCGATACCGGATGAGGCGAGTATGAAGAGGGCTACGGCGATGGTTGTGATGATGGAGCGCAGGCGGTTGGTGGTGCTGGCGTGCAGAAATGTTTGCTCTTGTTTGCTGACGCTGAGGGGGCCGCGCGTGGCCCATCGTTGGGCTTCTTTGAGCTGGCCGCCGCGATAGAGGCGGTCGCGAGACTTTTTGTTTTGTTCCCAGCCGGTGGCGTCCTGGCTAATCTTGTGTTGTAGGGGGATGTCTTTGCGGGCCTCGCGGAGCCACTCGGCTAATAGGGGCCATTCGCGGATCAGCGCTTCGTGGCTGACTTCGATTGTTGGAGTCTGATCGTTGGCGCTGGTCGTGAGGAGGCGGGCGCGAATAAAGGCGTCGATGGTGGCTTGCATGAGGCGGGTCTGGGCTGGATCGGAGAAGGTGAATTCGTTGAGGGTGGCGCGGCGGCGGGTGGTGTCCTGCTCGCTTGCTCCCGGTTCGAGGAGTCGCAGGAAGAGGATGCGCGCAAGAGGATGCTGCTCCTGGGGCAGATTCTCGTAGGTGGTCTGGGCGTGTTTTGCCAGCGCGCCGCGAACTCTGCCGATCTCTTTGTAGGCCGCTTGCGTTAATTGCTGTCCGCTGCGGCGTTCGAAGAGTTGTTGCAGCGTGAATTGGAGCAGCGGGAGCGCGCCCGCCTGCCCCTGCACTTCGTAGAGGAGGTCGTTGACGAGGTTGCCTTCGAAGGTGAGCTGTACGTCGGGCTGGGCGGCGGGACGTTCGATGGCGGCGCGCAGCTCTTCGGTCTCTAAGGGTAAGAGGGGATGCAGGGTGGGCGCGATGAACGTGTAGAAGCGTTTGTGCTCTAGCAGGTGGGAGTAGAAGTCGGCACGCAGGGCCAGCAGGACGATCAATGGTCCAGCGGGCTCGGTGACGGCGACTTGCAGCAGGTCGAGGAAACGCTGGCGATCCTCCTCGTCAGAGGTGAGCGTGAAGAGCTCCTCGAACTGATCGATGAAGAGGACGACACGGATATTTCGCTGTCCTACGATCTCTTTTATCAGATAGTGCAGGCCATAAAGAGTATCGCCTGTCAGATTCTCGCGCTGCGTCTTGTAGCTGGTGTCGGGGAAGTGGGGCTTGAGGGCGGCGACGAGGGCGGCTATCGGATCTTTGCCCGGCACGATGGGCGGTAAATAGATCCAGTCCTGCATCTCGGCCTGCAAGCGTGGCAAGAGGCCGGCCCGCACCACGCTGGACTTCCCCGATCCGCTCGCGCCGATGAGAGTGAGTAGCCGCGTCTGCTCGCCCGGTGAGGAGGGTTGGGATAGGGCCTGGATCTCGTGCTGTAGATCCTCCACAAAGGTCTCGCGGCCAAAGAAGTCTTTTGTCTCGTTCGCGGTAAAGGGGCGCAGTCCAATATATGGATTGCGTGGATCTACGTCAGCCTGCAAGCGATCCGAGGACGGGTCAGCAGGAGTCGTCGCGAGCTCCTGGTGGGCAGGCTGGATAAGCGGCCATGCCGACAGAAGCACATCCTGTGGAATGACAAACGCTACCCGCGTCCCCGGCGGAATTCCCATCGGCCTCCGCGACTGCGCTGCGGGCGGCACAACCGTAGCAACCACCATCCCCACAACCCCCTCCAATTGCTCATCCCAGACCGCGCTCCCACTAAAGCCGGGCAGCACAGGGATGCTTCCCATCTTCGTATCCTCAATCTGAATCAGATTGCCCCCCTGCCGTCCCAGCAAGCGCCCTGTAGACCAGATCCCATCATCCTGCCCATCAGGAAAACCGAAGGCGCGGAAGTCATGTCCCCATACATTCCTCGTCGATGCGAATGCCACCGCCTCAGCCCCCATCGGCGCATCCTCCAGCAACTCCAGGCCCGCAACATCGCCCTCACCCCAATTCTCAAGCGTCCTCTGCCACAAAACCACTCTGGCCATACACATCCTGCCGCGTGCCAGCAGAGGAAAATCAAGCTGAACAAACTCCGATGGCGGCTCAGCCGAGAACTCAGGATAATCAAGCGCGCGGGCAACGACATGTGCACATGTAAGAATATGACGCCCATCCACCACAAAGCCCGCCCCCACCACACCTCCGTCCTTATGCCAGATGCGCACTACTGAAGCAGAATCAGTCGTAGTAATCAAAAATCTTTTCTCTCCAACAAGAACAGAAGAACACTGTCAACTTCGCCACAAGCGAGGGCAGAGGCGCCAATTGATTGCGCGCAGACCGGCTTGAGCCGGAGAAGTGCTGACCAACATGCCCTGAAGCGCTCCTGCTTCCGTATTTCAAAAAGCTTGTCAAAAGAGTAAACTCTATTCTGCACATTTTTTGCTCGAAACGTTCTTCCATCTTCTCCATCGACAGAGAAAGAATCTTTTGCATTCATACTGTTTTGTCAATATTCAATTCATGCCTGGAACAGGGACGGGAAGCGCTTCGGGGCAACCTGGTCAGCACTTCTCCGGCTCAAGCCGGTCTGCGCACAATCAATTGGTGCCTCTGCTAGCCGCGTGGCGATGAAATGGCTTCGCGGAACATCGTGCTGAAGTTTATCAGATACGTACTTTTCGGTGTTTAGATGCGCCATACTCTGGCGTTTTGGGCGGTCGCATCCAGATCGCCATTTCCGAAGGTGCAGACGCCTGGCTGTCCCTGCATAAATGAGCTATCTTGCACGCCGTCGATGAACTGCCCATTTATAAAGAGGCTGATTGTGTTTCCGTTTGCGGCAATGGCAAGGAGATTGCTCTGATTCAGGCCCTGCTTTATAGCTCCATTTGTGCCTGTACGCAGAGAAACAAATTGCTTATTGGCATCTGTATTATTTAGATCTGCTTTACCTATCGCATATTGACCGTTTGTGAAGACTTTAAATATATAGCCTGTACCCTTCGTCTGGTCGAGGCGCACGGCAAGTCCCACGCCCGTTCCTTTAGATACCATCACGTTTGCCTCGAAGGTCTCATTTGACAGATTCAACTGCGGAGCCTCTGGATTGCAGATGACGGTCGCTTGCGAGCCGGCCTGAACAGCACTCTCTGCAATATGATAGCTGCCCTGCTTGTACCCGCAGAAGCCGTTCCCGCCCTTGCCGTTCATCGTCGCCTCATCCCACTTATAGCCCTTACTATTATCGTGCATAGGATCACTCATGATCAGGGTCCCCGTCTGAGGCGGGTATGGATTCAGGTCCGCCGCCGGACTCGGCTGGATGGTCGGGCTTGCCTGACTGGTCGGCGTTGCATCCGCCTGACGGCTACTAGTATTGGCAAGTGCCGATGTGAAGTAAACCAGGGCACCGCAGAGTACAAGGCACGCGACCAGGATGCCGCCGATAATGAGAAAGAGTTTACCTCCCCGTTTGCGCAGTGGTGCTGGAGGTTGGGGCGATGGATAGGAGAGAGGGGGCATATGAGGCGACGGTGTGGGTGTAGGTGTGGGTGCGTACGAAGCCCGAACCGTAGCATCATAGGGACTCATATTATAAGGAGGAGGTGGCGGCGGCGGTGCCTCATAGGGATTCTGTCCCGCACCATAATTCGTCGCAGGCGCATACTGAGCCCGGTGTCCATTCAAATGATCGGCAGAACTCCCCGCCTGCGAACCAAAGGATTTAGAAGCAACATTCGCACTACCACACTGCGGGCATACGGCCGCACCATCAGGCAGTAACGAGCCACAAGTACCACAAAACATATGCACATACCATTTCTAAGATGAGCAGCAACAACCCTTTTCTAAAAGTATATGCCAAGTTTTACCATTAAACAAGCAGATAGGAAGAATGTATGCTCACAAAGGGAAATGGTTAGGCAAATGGAGCTAGGAGACGCGGGGGAAACCGGGCGCGATAAATCAGGCCCCTAATGTAATTCGAGAGTTGTGTCGATTCAGCATTTTTATTAACAAATAAATTTAAAAGTAGTGTAGGTGCGTACAGATTGAAAACCATTTGGAGGGTTAATTCAGCAAGATTTTCCAGGTGACGACGCGTTGTATTGTAATAATTCTTGCTCTACTATATACTATAGTAGTCACCACTGAAGTGGTGACTATAAGTCTGAGAAGTTCGTGGAAGGACATTCCTTTGTAGCGTTGACTTCAACCAAATTTATGAAGACCATCAACAAGCAGAGGTGCCGTATTCATCGCGCACAGGCCCCGTTCACGGGGAGGATATTTATCAGGTCCTTTTAGCATGCTCAGGTCCACTCGTGGAGGTTCCTCCGTGATCGGCTCCGTTTGAAAGGCAAAGGAATCGGTTTGGAGGAGCCTGAGTGGCGATTCTCCGGCTGAAGCCGGTCTGCGCGCGATGAATACGGTGCCTCTGCTAGCCGAAGTTTGACACAAAAGGGATGTTTAGAGCAACAGTTTCGAGACATCTTTATATACATAGGAGAGATTCGATCTATGGACGTTAAGAGTTATCTACTCAGTGCGCCCAAGGCGGAGCTGCATGTGCATCTTGAGGGGGCGATACAGCCGGCGACGCTTTTGACGCTGGCGCAGCGCAACAAGGTGGATCTGCCGGCGCACAATCTGGCTGAGTTCCAAAACTGGTTTAAGTATCGCGACTTCAATCACTTTATCGAGATCTATGTGGCGATTACGCGTTGTTTGCGCACGGCCGAGGATTATGAGCTGATCGCATACGAGTTTGGGGCAAATATGGCGCGTCAGCATGTGCGCTATGCCGAGATTACGTTTTCGCCGAGCACGCACTATGGGCTGAAGGTGCCACAGGACGCGTTTTTGAGCGGGCTGAAGCGTGGACGCGAGCGGGCGCGGGCGGAGTTTGGAGTGGAGATGCGCTGGATATTTGATGTTGTGCGCGGCATTGCAGATCCTGAACGCGCCCGTGCGTCGGCTGACTATACGACATCCCTGGCGCTGGAGTATAGGGATGAGGGTGTGGTGGCACTGGGGCTGGGTGGCCAGGAGTTGGGTTATCCACCCGAACACTTCGAGCCGTGGTTTGATCGGGCGCGGGCGGCGGGCCTGCACAGCGCGCCACATGGGGGCGAGCTCGATGGACCCAAAAGCGTCTGGGGCGCTATCCGTGCGCTGGGAGCTGAACGCATCGGGCACGGTGTGCGCTCCATCGAAGATCCTGAACTCGTCGCCTACCTGGCCGAGCAGCATATACCCATCGAGCTCTGCCCGACCAGCAACATCTGCCTGGGCATCTATCCCAACCTCGCCGCGCACCCCCTGCCCCAACTCTACGCTGCCGGCGTCCCCCTCACCATCAACTCAGACGACCCCCCACTCTTCAATACCAGCATCAATCAAGAAGTTGCCCTGCTCGCCGACCCGTTCCACCTGGAGATCAAGGACATCAACAACATCCTGCTCAACGGCGTGCGCCACAGCTTTATGTCTGAGCAGGAGAAACAGGTGATGGAGCAGGAATTCTTGCGGGAGATGAGGGAGGACATTGAACGCTAGGCGCGGGGGATGCCGGATGCGCGGGAGGCCGGGCGTGATAATGATTTTTGACATTTAAATCCAGCCACGGCCTAGAGCTTGCTGATTGGATCAGCCAAATCCACGCTTCAGCACTGCATGCTTCTGGCCAGATGCAGTTGTCAAAGAGCATGAGCGCGCGACCGGCACTTTAGCGCAGCGTGAGCTCTGGCCGGACTAAAAAGTCAACCATCATTATCGCGCCCGGCATCTCCCGCACCCATTGTCGTCACACGTTTGGTGCTATTTGAATATAGATTACCGCACGCCCCCGTGTGGCCTCGTCCAGGTATTCCTGAGTGAGTTCGCGCTTGGGATCGATTTGCAGGCCGATCATGCGGGCGTTGCGCACGCCTTTTTTGGCAAGGTAGGCACGTGTCTCAGCAATGATGGTCTGTCGGTCATCGGTGGGCTCGGCGGTGCCCTGGACTGGCTTGCCCTTGATGCGCAGAGAGACGGGTGCGCCGCCACGCAGATTTTTCCACCAGGAGCTACTTGTGAAGACGAGCAGCCGGTCAGGGCTGAGGTATGAATAGGTGACGGGCGTGGTAAACTGCTTGCCGCTCTTCCGGCCAGTGAAGGTGAGCAACATCAGATTCTCGCTCATAAGCCCGTGCAGGGGCGAGCGCAAAAGACCCGCCATTACTTGATTCAGGAAAGCGGGCGGGCGCGGCGGCTTTGAGCCGGTCATAGGCTGTTTCGGTTGAGTCGATGCCATTGTATCTGTATCTCCTTCTCTGCGTAACGATAAAAGTTACAGGAAACGCTAAAGTATCTGTAATCATTATAGTTACAGAAAGGTCGGTCGTCAAGCCTGTTTCTTTGTCAGAGAAAACGCGCCTTCTCTACATTAAAACACCTCTTTAATTTTTTATGCTGTACTTCTATCTTACTTTACAGATTGTTATATTGAAATACTGACATGGAAAGATGGATTTGTCTAATGAGGATTTGAGTTTTTTATGTGTCATGAGATCAGTTTTGCTTCAGGTCGCGGAACAGGCGATCGAAGGCGACCTGATAGGCGGAGGGATCAGTCCAGGCGGTGAAATCTCCGATGTGGCGAGTGCGGCGCAAGGCGGCGGCCCACGCTTCGGGGGTCTGCATGACGGCGTTGTCCAGGCGGATAGGGAAGAGCACCTCGCGCTGCTGCCGCTTCTCTTTTTCCAGAGCCGCCTCCACTTCGTCGGCGACCCAGCCGCTTGCCAGAACATGCTTGGAGAGCAGTAGCAAGAGCTTGTCCTGCATATGAATAGCCTCATCGATACGCTGCCGAATCTTGTCACCAATCTTCATATCTTCGGGGGCGAACCAGCAGCGAACGCCGGCAGTCTGAAGATCCGCATGCAAGCGAGCGGCCAGCATCTCATCCTTGCTAGAGTAGCTGATGAAGAGCGAATGATACTGAATAAGGTCCGTCATGCGAACGCGATAATCATCAATCCACTTATCAGGGACGCCAGCCCCACGAAGAAAATGGAGCGCACTCCCATCTTGAGGAAGTTGGACGGTATGGAGTTCAACGCGAGATGGACCCCAATGCTTGATTTCAGCCAGTCCCTTTGTGAAGCTTAGATCAATGTTGGCAAAAATGGTCTGATCTACGTGAGTAGCGCTCAGGTCAGCATCATCCAGTCCAGCACCATCGAGGTTGGCGTTGCTTAAATCAGCACTACTACAGTCGGCATCGAACAGGGCGGCACCACGTAGGTCAGCACCACTCAGATTAGCACTACGTAGATCAGCCTCGAACAAGTCAGCACTACGCAGGTTGGCAAAGCTCAGGTTGGCACCATTCAGGTTAGTATTGTTCAGATCAGCCTCGAACAGGTCAGCATTGTGCAAGTTGGCACCACTCAGGTTGGCGTTACTCAGGTTAGCATTGTTCAAGTCGACATTGCGCAAGTCGGCATTACGCAGATTGGCACCACTCAGATCGGCACCATTCAGGTCGGCGCTACGTAGATCAGCACCGCTCAGGTCGGCATTATTGAGGCTTGGTTGTACAATAGAGAACTCTCGTCTCCAGGTATTCCAGCCTGTCACACCTTGCTTGAGTAGCTTAATTTGCTCCAGGTCTGCCATCGCTGCACCCCCTTGTTGTCTGTGCTTGACTGCTACTACTCTACATGAAAAACGTGCTGAGAGCAAGAGTTTTGAAGATATTTTCTTTCTGCTCTCTTGCCTGAAAGTACTGCTTTGTCAAGCTTGATGGTGTGTTGAATGCACGGGATGTTGGGTGGATTTCGGAGCGAGCTTGAGAGGCAGGCAAGGTGTACTGCTCTGTCAACCTTCATGGTGACCAAGCCGAAAGCCGGGAAGAGAAGCGCTTCGAAGCAAGTTGGTTGGTACTTCTCCGGCTGAAGCCGGTCTGCGCGCAATGAATTGGCGCCTCTGCTTCGCAGAGGATCTTCATGAAGTTTGACAAAGTAGTACGGACTAGATTAGAAGGCTCTTTATCACACCTGTCGTTTGACACATAAATTCGGCAGAACGGGGAGATATCCGTTAGAAGGATAAATTGGCGAGGATATGCGCCAGATTCTGACCCTCATCTGTCTTGATGTACTACAGGTGCTCCTTCTCTGGATCAGGAGTATCAGGTCGAGCGCGATTGGAGGAGTCCCGCGATGAGTAGCTCGACCATGCGGCGGGCATTGTAGTGCGGATCGTTGTCGGCACCAACGCAGAGGTTGCCGATGCCACGCATCAGTTCGTAAGCATCAATATCGGCGCTGATCTCGCCGGCTTCAGCGGCGGCGGCGAGCAACTGAGCGCAAACGGGCACAAGGCGGTCAAGGAAGTAGGCATGCAGCGCGTCGAAGCCGACGCTATCGGGTTGCAGGGCCGCAGCGAGTCCATGCTTCGTGACCAGGAAATCAACGAAGAGGTTGACCCACCGACCGAGTGCAGCATGCGGCGAGCTCCCATTCGCCAGCAGGACCGGACCAGCCTCAGCGCATGCCTCGACCTGATGGCGGTACACGGCAACAATGAGATCCGCTCGCGTCGGGAAGTGGCGGTAAATCGTCCCCATCCCGACGCCAGCCGCCGCCGCGATGTCGCGCACTGGCGCCTCAACACCGGACGTGACGAAAACGGCGGCGGCGGCGGCGAGCAACGCCTGCTCGTTGCGCTGCGCGTCGGCCCGCTTCTGCCGGGCTGGTTGCCCCGCTCCCTCATCGATGGTGGTCATCGCTTCATTCCCTCCCTCAAACAAGATCTTGACAAACGGAACACTGTTCCGTATAATAGTATCGGAGCAATGCTCCACTTTATCAGTATACTATGGAGGAATACAATCATGCAATACCGCACCCTGGGCCGCACCGGCATCACGGTCAGCCAGCTGTGCCTCGGCGCGATGATGTTCGGCGCCTTCGGCAACCCCGATCACGACGAGTCGATCCGGATCATCCACAAGGCGCTAGACGCTGGGATCAACTTCATCGACACCGCCGATGGCTACTCCGCCAGCGAGTCATAAGAGATCGTGGGCAAGGCGCTGGCGGGCGGACGGCGCGCAAACGTGGTGCTCGCCGTCAAGTTCGGCCCTCCTTTCGGTAAGGACCCCAACCATCGCGGAGCGTCGCGGCGGTGGATCACGGAGGGGATCGAGGGCTCGCTGCGCCGGTTGCAGACCGACTGGATCGACCTCTACCAGGTGGGCGTTCCCGATCCCAACACCGATATCGACGAGACCCTCGGTACCCTGTCTGACCTCGTCCATGCCGGCAAGATCCGCTCCTTCGGCGCGTCGAAGGTTCCCGCCTCACAGATCGTCGAGGCCCAGTGGACCGCCGAGCGCCGCGGACACGGGCGGTTTCGTACCGAGCAACCCCCCTACTCTCTCCTGACCCGCGCCATCGAGTACGACGTGCTGCCGACCTGCCTGCGCCACGGAATGGGCGTAATGACCTACAGCCCACTGGCCAGGGGTTGGCTGTCGGGCAAATACCGCAAGGGCCAGGAGGTCAGCGGCCCAGGCTCCGCCGCTCGCGCCCAGCGCTCCTCCGGGGACTTTGACGCCACCAACCCAGCCAATGCCGCCAAGCTCGCCGCCGCCGACGCCCTCGGCGCTCTCGCCGACGAGGCCGGGATGACCCTCATCCAGATGGCAGTTGCATTCGTCACCCGCCATCCCGCGGTCACCTCCGCGATCATCGGCCCGCGCACTATGGAACACCTGGACACCTACCTCGCTGCCGACGGGATCGACCTGTCGAGCGAGGTGCTGGACCGCATCGACCAGATAGTTCCCCCCGGAGTCACGATCAACGTCGCCGACAACATGTGGAACTTCGGCACGACGGCGCTCAGTGCGGCATTCCGCCGCCGGTAGACCAGCCCCAGCCAGTACCACATCATGAGCGAATCGACTCAGAGCTTGCGCCAGGTGGGTCAGCGACTGAGTCGGTTTGACTCAGATGGGGAAACGACGACACCCGCAAGCCATTCAATAATTTTACTTATTTTCAAACCAGGCTACAAGCGTCGTCAGCTCCTTTAACCCCTCTTATGCGTCCTGATATTGGCCTAGAGCAATAGCGGACAGGCCACCTAGAACGTATCCGACGCTGTAAGAAAGATAGGAAACAAGCCCTTTTCCATTCTCATCGAAAAGATTATCCCAGACAAAATCAACTACCTGAGAGCAACTGTAAAGAGTTTTGCCCCTATGCTTCTGTATCGCCTCATAATAAGACTCAAAGCCAAACTGGCAGGCGTAAGAGAAATGAGGATGATCCGTGATAAACGCGCTCAAGTGAGCATCTAAAAGCAGTGCAGGAGAATACGACAAGCCCTTAAAATCATCCGAGCTTGCAGAAGAGGTCGTTTGCTGAACCTGTTGTCTTTTCATAATACATTCCTTATGAGATTGACAGGTCAGGCCCGGTAATGAGATAATGCTACCGGACAGCTGAACCTGTCGAACATTGCACGACCGTAAACAGCCCTTACTAAGCTAGGCCGTTGCAATATAAACTGTCTATAACTGATGCAGGTTTGCAAGTAAGTATCAGTTATAGAAAACCTTTGAAACGCTCAGGTTTGCCGACCTGAGCGTTTCATTTTGCTACCAAAAAAGTTTAGCTAATGATATGCACACCTTTCAAATCATCAACGGTAACATTCTCTCCTAGAGCTGCCGCTAATGCATTAGCAATGGCTGCAACGGTATGAAAGTGTGTCAACTCCCCTTTTTCTATGCGCGAAACAGTTTGATATGTCAAGCCCGCGCGTCTCGCTAACTCAGACATAGACCAGGCTAATCTGGCCCGATACTCTCTAAGTGTCATACTCACCACCTCCATAAGACCTACCCATAATATGCCACAATAGTTAACAAGCGTCAATCGATATCTGTTAACTCTTACAACTCCACAGAAACTATAATGTACCACTATAACGTACTGCCTGCAAACAGTATAGCATAAAACAAAAGTAAAACCATTAAAACCATCCAGATTTATAGAAAGTTTCATTTGCTCATACTATATTTCTTATGGGATTGACAGATAATTACCTATGTTGAGCGATGCTGCTCTGTCAAATTTTATTGCATCACGCTTTTGCATCTGCCCTTTAGTGCAAGAAAACGTACGGACCAGATTGAAAGCTCATCATTACTGAACTTGCTCCCGGCTGTATCGCGTCCGTAAACTTCACTTACCACCTAGCTCGCCCCGAAATCTACTCAACATAACCTACTCTAATCCGTTTGAGGCTTGACCCTGACTGCGTAGCGACAATCCCTTGCGGTTGTCGTCGTCCACCCACCTCTCAAGCCGATCCACCACGACAACCGCAAGGGATTGTCGCTACGCAGTCAGGGTGACATGAAGTGGGTCGGACCAGTCGTCTTCGTCTGAAGATGGTTTGTATACAATGAGTTAGTGTCTTTGCTTTGTGGAGATACTAATTTCATTCTTAAAAAGAGCATCATAAGCAATTCAAGTAAAAAAAGGCGAAGTTTTCAGTGATGAGGCGTGCTGGTCGTTGCCCTCCGGATGAATCCGGTCTGCGCGCAATAAATTGGCACCTCTGCAAATCAAAGTGCCAATTCGATTGTGCAGAGGTGCCAAAACTAAAAGCTGCTTGTTAGCGTAAGGAAGTTAGGAGCTTTTTTTGATGAGTAAGTAAAAGAATGGACCTACGTGGAGGGCAGGGTGGAGCGGCCTGCGATGGGCATTTAGGATGAATGATGTTTCGAGATCTGGTATCGTTTTATCTATTATCGAATTGAGGGATCTAGTATGATTGAGCAATCCGCCTTTACGGTCGAGGATTGGAGTATTCGCGAGACGGAGCTGCACCTGGATAAGCTGGCGCAGACGGAATCCGTTTTCGCTCTTTCTAATGGACATATCGGGATGCGAGGGAATCTGGACGAGGGAGAGCCGTTTGGCCTGCCGGGGACTTACCTGAACTCGTTCTATGAGCTGCGCCCGCTGCCCTATGCGGAGGCGGCGTATGGCGACCCGGAATCGGCGCAGACGGTGGTGAATGTGACCAATGGCAAGCTACTGCGCCTGCTCGTGGATGATGAGCCTTTTGATGTTCGTTATGGCGAGCTGCATCATCACGAGCGCGAGTTGGATATGCGCAACGGCGTGCTGCGCCGCAGTGTGCGCTGGTCCTCGCCAGCGGGGCGGACAATCAGTATTTCGTCGGTGCGCATGGTCTCGTTCGCGCAGCGATCGATCGCTGCGATCAGCTATGAAATAGAGCCGGTGAACGATACGGTGCGCGTGGTTGTGCAGTCGGAGCTGGTGGCGAACGAGGATATTCCAACGTCCAGCAAGGACCCGCGGACGGCGGCCATCCTCAAATCTCCGTTAGAGTGCGAGGAGTCTACGTCGAACGGGAGCACGCTTGGGATCATGGTTCATCACACGCGGACGAGCAACTTGCGTATGGCCTCCGCGATGGATCATCAGATCGAGGGGCCGGACGAGATGGTCATCAGTAGCGATAGTTATCCAGACGTTGTGCGTACGACGATTAGCGCACGACTACAGCCGGGTCAGCGCCTGCGCATTGTCAAGCTCATCTCGTACGGTTGGTCGAGCACGCGCTCACGGCCCGCCCTGCACGATCAGGTCGTCGCCGCGCTCTCCGCCGCCGCTTTGACGGGCTGGGATCGTCTGCTGGAAGAGCAGCGGGCCTACCTGGACACCTTCTGGTCAAACGCGGATGTTGAGCTTGAGGGCGATCCGGCAATTCAACAGGCCGTACGCTTCGCCCTCTTCCACGTTCTACAGGCGGGAGCACGCGGAGAGCGACGGCCGATTCCGGCGAAGGGGCTGACGGGTTCGGGCTACGATGGTCACGTCTTCTGGGATAGCGAGATTTTCGTCCTGCCAGTGCTCACGCTGACGATGCCGAACGCCGCCGCCGACGCCCTACGCTGGCGTCACTCAACGCTTCAACAGGCCAAAGATCGCGCACAACAGCTCGGACTCAAGGGCGCGGCCTTCCCCTGGCGTACGATTCATGGCGAAGAGTGTTCCGGCTACTGGCCCGCCGGCACCGCCGCGTTCCACATCAACGGAGACATCGCCTACGCCGTCGTTCAATATATTGGCGCGACCAACGATTCAGACTTCACAGCAAACGTGGGCTTAGAACTGCTGGTCGAGACGGCGCGTCTCTGGCGCTCGCTCGGCTATCATGATGCTCTCGGCAATTTCCGTATCGACGGCATTACTGGACCAGACGAGTACAGCGCCATCTCCGACAACAACGTCTACACCAATCTTATGGCGCAGTACAACCTGCGCTCAGCGGCCGAGGTGGCAAAGCAGCATATGGATACGGCGGATGTGCTCGACGTGGATCAGGACGAGATTGCAAGCTGGCTCGACGCGGCCGAGCATATGCTCATTCCATACGATGAGCGCCTGCAAGTCACTCCACAGGATGAGAACTTTACCAAGCATCAAGTCTGGGACTTCGAGAGCACGTCGGCTGATCAGTATCCCTTGCTCCTACACTTCCCCTACTTCCAGCTCTATCGCAAGCAGGTCATCAAGCAGGCCGATCTGGTACTTGCCATGATGTTGCACAGCGAGGCATTCACACCAGAGCTTAAAGCGCGCAACTTCGCCTACTACGAGCCGCTCACCGTGCGTGATTCGTCGCTATCGGCGAGCACGCAGGCGGTGCTGGCCGCCGAGGTGGGGCAGCTCGATCTGGCCTACGACTATCTCAGCGAGGCGGCGCTTATGGATCTCGACGATCTGGAGCATAATACGCGGGATGGCGTGCACATCGCCTCACTGGCGGGGGCGTGGAGCGCGCTGGTCGCTGGCTTCGGTGGGCTACGCCTATATAAGGATTCGCTCTCCTTCTCGCCACGCTTGCCCAATGGTCTTACCCGACTGACCTTCCGCATTATGTTTCACGGCGGGCGTCTGCACGTCGAGGTGACGGGGAAAGAGGCGCGCTACAGTCTGGTAGATGGTTCATCACTCAAGCTGTGGCATCACGGAGAAGAGATAACCGTGCCTGCGAATGGAGCGGTCACACGACCCATTCCACCTATACAGGCCGGGCCACGTCCAGAGCAGCCACAGGGGCGCGTGCCGGGCGCACACTATAGACGAGGCGCAAAGGAGAAGACGGCAAGCCCTGCAAGAAAGAAGCGTTAAGATTCCGTAATCTAATCTCTAATTTTGCTTTTTATACATTTCGGGCTTCGCCCGAAATGTATAAAAAGCAAAATTAGAGATTAGTTATTTAAATGTTTTATTCGTATTATTCATTATTTCTTTTTTGCATAAATATGGGCAGAGCCCATATTTATGCAAAAAAGAAATAATGAATAATACGAATAAAACATTTAAATAGTTACAAAGATGTATACTTAAGACGACTTAAGTGGTAGCCAGGCATAGAATGTGGAGCCGGAACCTTTGACGCTCTCGACCCAAATCCGGCCGCCGTGGCGCGTAAGAACTTCTTTGACCACGTAGAGACCGATGCCGAAGCCGCTGAGGTAGCCTTCAAGCGAGCTGGCGCGGTAGAAGCGTTTGAAGATATGGGGGAGATCATCTGGTGCGATGCCTATGCCGGAATCTTTGACGGAGATCAGTGCCTCACAGTACTCACCGGGCCGCATATCCTTAACCACGCTCAGCCTGACCTCGATCTCGCCACCCCCTGGACTATATTTCACCGCGTTGTTGATCAGATTACTGATTACCTGAGTCATACGCGGCTTGTCAAATATGCCGATCACCTGATCGCGCGCTCCCAGCCCGTCGAGCAGTAGACGAAAGGAATGGTGCCTGACCGCAATCTCCTGACTCTTAATAATCGAGATGAGTAGCGCGAGGAGATCGTGAGGGGCAAGGTCAAGCTTAAACTTCTCTTGCTCGATCTTCGAAATGTCCAGCATGGAATCGATGAGTAGCGCGAGATGTTCGCTCTGGTCAATGATGTGAGTCAGCGCATTGTGGGCAAGCTCGTCGAGAGGATGCTCTTCCGTCTCCGCCATCTTCAGCAGCTCGGCGAAGCCTTGAATGATCGTAATGGGTGTGCGCAGCTCGTGATTCGCGATCCAGACGAACTCGTTTTTCTGCTCTTCAATACTCTTCTTTATCGCATCCTCGTCATCTTTCGCCTGCTTGCTGTCTAAGAAGAGCCCAACCGCCTGCTGGCGCGCCTGTTCCTGATCCGTTCCATCAGTAATCGTTTGTAAGAGATGATAGACGCCTGCTTGCACCTCGATCAGATCCAGCGTCCAGTTCCAGTAGGTAAGCGAGCCATGCAGCGTCGGAAGCGGTAGCGCCTCCCCTCGACATGCCTTTTTCTGCTCAACCATCGATTGAAACGCATCAATGCTACACAGAGGATGCAGCCGCGCCCCAAACTCGGCGAGAGAATGGCCGATAGTGCGCCCATTCAGCCAGCAAGAATCAAGAAAGGGCTCCACATTAGCCAGAAAGAGAGCATTCGCCTCCAGCAGACGAAACTCCCGCGTATCGTACACCGCTACTCCAACCGGCAAGTGTTCCAGCACAACGTCGGCAGAACGATACTTTTTTACTCTGGTACGGCTAACCACGAAGAACTCTCCCTGCTTCCCTGCAATTTCTTAACGGAGATGCTTTTTTATTATTTGGAGGACAACAATTTCACTAGAATTCCACTATACTTGATCTAAAGAAGAGATGTCAAGCGTAAGCTTTCCACTACATGGCAACATTCCCTCTGACAGACCTCAACTGGCAGAGGCGCCAATTGATTGCGCGCAGACCGGATTCATCCAGAGGCCTACGACCAATATGCCTCTTACTGAACACATCGCCTGCTCTTCTCGACATACCTGTAACACTTCATTGGAGAGTGTTTGATTCCCTGTACGACGAGCCTCTCTCCTCGCTCACGCATCCGCACGCCTTCGGCGTGCCCGTTTCTTTTTATATTATTTGCTTTTCTACATAATTCGGGCATTGCCCGAATTATGTAGAAAAGCAAATAATATAAAAAGAAACGGAAAGAGCAGCGAAGCTGCGAAAACGTCAAGCACCAGAAGGCGGAGATTATGCAGATCAAGCACTCTCTGAGAGAGACACAGAAGTAGATCGAGAAAAGCAGGCGACCTTTTCTATGATTGGGCAAGGTGATCAAGAGCCTCCGGATGAATCCGGTCTGCGCGCAATCAATTGGCGCCTCTGCTTCGCGGCTTCGTGGGTATGTTCTGGTGGAGAGAGGGTTGCTGGAGTTGTCGCTATCCAGGCTTGCGCAAAAGGGATGATGGCCATATAATAAGAAGGGCGAGGAATCAGCGACAAGGCGGATCTGGCGGAGGTTTAGAATATGTTTCCCTACTTTCCCTTTTCCGGCGACGAATACAAGATGACGATGGGCGTGCAGGCTCTGGGAGATCGTTCCCTGATTGAGATCGATCTCGATCATTATGCTGCTGAGCTGGCTTTGAAGGAAGAGCTGCTCTCAAGCCATTATACAGACTATTTTCGGGCTGCGCCGGGCAGCGAGCGGATGCAAGAGGAAGTTCTTGAGATGTTCCTGCCGATCCTCGCCCGTGATTATCCTCAACACTTCTCGCTTGTCCGTGAAGGAGACTGCTGGCGCTGGCGAAATGCTCTCCTCAATTCGGAGGATATTTTTCGTGTCGGCAGCGACTCTGGTCTGCCGCTGCCGCCGCTGGATTGGCTTGGCCGCCAGGTGCAGGAGGACCTGCTGATCCTGGATGGCACGGAGGATATGCCTCTGCTCGCCGGGCAGCTCTGCTTTCCCAATAGCTGGAGCCTGGAGGATAAGATGGGCAAGCCGTTTCTGGCCATCCATTCCGAGGTTCCACTTTTCGCCGAGCGCATCGGCCGCTCATCCAACCTCTTGCTGGAACGGCTTAAGCCCGACCGTACAGTCTGGCGCGTCAACTGGAGCATCAAAGCATCCCCACAGCTCAACCATCTAGTGCACTCCTCCCAACAAGCGCAACACACCGATCCCGTCGCCACCAGCTCGCTTGATCTCACGCTAGAGAACATCGGAGAGCGCTGCTACCTGCGCATCGAACGGCAGACACTCTCCCGCTTGCCGCGCACTAACGGCATCCTCTTCACCATCCACACCTACCAGAGCCCCCTCGCCGCCGTAACCGCCAATCCCGAATCCGCCCGCCGCATGGCTGCCGTACTACAAACCACTCCAGCCACACTGCTGGACTACAAAGGCATGACGCCATTCATGGATGCTCTTCTAGCCTATCTCTATTCTTATTAATTTTCTGCACGTTGTACATTTTGCAAACTTTTGTGTAGTGCACAAAAGTTTGCAAAATGTACAACGTGCAGAAAATTAATAAGAAGCTACGTGTAGTCCTTCAGGCTTCGGTCTCGATGTCTTGCTTGCTGGGCTCGGCGTGATCTTCTTGCGGTTGATTGTTCTTCATGTGTTGAAGAAGCTGGTTAGTTGCGTTTCTTAGTCTCTGGTTCGCCTCCTCTAGATCGACGGCGGCCTGCACGAAGCGGTTATATTCCAGTAGGAAGAGACGCAACATGATGGCGAGGAGCGTGATCCACCAGACAGCTTCGATGAGGACGGTGACTAGAAAGGGCAGGTGCTGGCCTGCCGCTGATAAAGAAAAGAACGATTGGACGATTATCCAGCCCACTAGAGCGATAAACTGGGTGATGAGAAAACGGGTGACCCGGTGCGACTTTTGGCGCATGCTTAACTCTTTCATGGCGACAAATCCCTTCTACTTTTTTACGCATTCACGCGGCCCTATTTACTCCCTACACTCTACACGAATGTAGTACGATAAACGGTTCACAAGAAAGAAATGATGCCCTGTATATAAGACGCATATGTACGGCTTTTGCCTAACGCGTAGCGACGACCCTCGCGGTTGTCGTAGGTGGGTTATACTCTCAAGCCGCCACCCACGACAACCGCGAGGGTCGTCGCTACGCGGGAGGTTACCAGGAAGCATTCAGATTGTGAATTATACAATAGTTATCTTCAATACAGCATGTTACTATAAGCGCATAGATATGATTATAGTAAATAACAAAAGAGAGCTATGAGAGGAGGACAGTGAATGCACCAGCAGCCAACCCACCACTGTTCCAGATGTGGAACGGAGGCAAGCGCCGACCAACGCTTCTGCTCCAATTGTGGAGCAAGCATGGATAACGATCCTACTTATCCTACGACGCCAGCCAGCGAACAAGATCTCACGCAAATCTCAGTGCCGCCGCCACCGCCGCCCGATGTGGATCAGTACGCGACCTATAGGCAGCAGCCCAACTATATCTCGACCTCGCCGCCCGATGCACAGCCCTTTTATCAACAGTCAGCCGGCAGCTCCTTTCCGCCATCATATTCCAGTTCTACACCTGATCAAGCATCAGTGGCACCGTACGCAAGAGTACCACAGAAAGACAATACCGGCAAGATCCTGGGACGGATCGGCTGCGGCGCAGTTCTCCTAATAGTGCTCGCCCTTGTCTTATGTGGCGGCCTCAGCTATGGCCTGTACACAATGGTCAGCAAATCGGTCAGCAACACGGCGGACTCAAGCACCTCGACCTCTTATGATGCAAACAAAGCAAGCGCTACAAGTAATAATAGCACCGCCAGTAATAATAGTGGAATACCTGCGGCCGCGCCAGCAAAAACGGTTCCGCTCAACCTGAACATAAAATATTCTGCCATCACCTACACTATTGTTGATATGAAGCAGGCGGCAAGCTTCGACGACGATCATGATAATAGCAAACCTGGCATTGTACGTGTGGATCTTAAAGAAGTAAATTCTACTTCCCGACGTGTCATCTTCGGATATATCGATACAGTACACCTGATACTACCTGATGGGAGCAGCATCCCGGTTCAAAGCTATAAAAATCTATCGCCGCCTGCTAATGGTGCGAGCCAGGATAACTGGCTGGATTTTCCGGTCCCCCTCAGTACTTCGATCGATAGGCTGGTACTGCGCTTCGGCACTGCTCAGGAAGCACAGATGGACGTGCTGTTAGCAGCGGGCGCGAATCTCGCGAAGTATCAGGATGTGGCGGTCAAGCCGAACGCGGTCACAAATTATAGTGGTCTGAAATGGACGATTACTTCTGCCACGCTGGGCTGGAGCGGCTATGACAAGCAGGCCGAGAACGGCAAGCGCTACGTGCTCATCAATATGAGCATCGACAATCCCAGCACATCATCTAAGAGCGCATACTGGGGAGAATATCTGCGCCTGAAAGCAGGAAATGTTATCAGTGCACCCGATACAAACTCAACCATCCCTACAGCATTTGCTGCGAGTTCGACCGGCGCTACGGGGAGCGCTCTCTTCCTGGTGCCACAGGGGAGCACGACCTTCACAATGATCCTGCTGGCTGACAAGATCGAGACCGGCGCTCCACAAGCTACCATAGATTTCCATATTCCCTGATCATTCTGACCCGCGTAGCGACAATCCCTTGCGGTTGTCGTGCTAGCTTGATGCACTGAGGGCACTTGAGAGACGGGCTAACAGCAACAACCGCAAGGGATTGTCGCTACGCGGGTTTGTGGGAAAGTTGGTCAGGGCTTGACGAGTGCCTGCGTATTGTCGTATACATGAGTACCTCGTAGAAGAGGTTGGTTGGATGTGGGGAAAAGGACAATATTGTTGTGCGTTACGTTTACTGATGTCTCTTATGACGAGAGGTGGGAGGTTTCATGGCTGCAATCTCATCAAACGAGAACGTTACACTGCGCAAAATGCTTCCCATCCTGGGCGCGAGTACTATTGGCACAGCCATCGAGTGGTACGACTTCTTTCTGTATGGATTCTTCTCGGCAACCATCTTCAACAAGCTCTTCTTTCCAAATCTCGATCCCGTTGTCGGCGTCCTGGCATCCTTCACCACCTACTATATCGGCTTCATTGCCCGCCCCATTGGAGGTGCCTTCTTCGGCCGCTACGGAGACCGCATCGGGCGCAAATCGACCCTGGTTGTGACGCTCCTACTCATGGGGATCGCGACCTGCCTGATGGGACTCGTGCCGACCTACGCTCGGATCGGCGTCTTCGCCCCCCTGCTCATCACCATTCTGCGCTTCTTACAGGGTGCGGGCGTCGGTGGCGAATGGGGCGGTTCTGTCCTTCTATCGTTAGAATATGGTGACAATCGTCGGCGCGGCTTCTGGGCGAGCTGGCCGCAGACGGGCGTCCCCATAGGGCTCGCGCTCGCCGCCATCGTTGTCATCATCATCCAATCCCTCTTCCCCAATGCTGCCGACTTCAGGGAGATCGGCTGGCGTATCCCCTTCTTCTTTAGCGCCGTCCTGATCATCGTCGGACTCATCATCCGGCTGCGCATCCTGGACACACCAGCCTTCACCAAACTCAAAGAAGAGAATCGAACCGCCAAATCACCCCTGCTCGACGCATTTCGCTATCACTGGAAGGACATCATTCTCACCGCCCTGCTGCGCTCAGGAGAGCAGGCACCCTTCTACCTCTTCACCACCTTCATCCTGAGCTACGGCGTCACCGCCCTCAAGATACCGTTGAATCTCTTGTACACCGGCATCATCGTCGCCGCCGTCATCTCCTTCGTCTTCATGCCCACCGCCAGCTACATCTCCGATATCATCGGGCGCAAACGCTGGTTCATCATCGGCTCGGTTGTGATGGCCCTTTTCGCCTTCCCATTCTTCCTCTTATTGCAAACAAGGAATCCAGTGATTGTCGTGTGTACGATGGCCTTTGCCATCGGCATCTGCCACGCCGCCCTCTATGGCCCTGAAGCCGCATTCATCTCCGAGCACTTCGGGACCAAGCTGCGCTACAGTGGAGCATCGCTCGGCTATCAGCTCGCCTCGCTCACTGCTGGCGGGCCTGCACCCATCATCGCCACCCTGCTCGTCGCGCGCTATCACTCGTACGTTCCCATTGCCATCTACATCATCATCATGGCCCTCATCTCGATCGCAGCTACCGTGGCACTCAAAGAGTACGCCAACCAGGACGCCCAAAGCGACCGCGAAGATGTAGAAGTGAACGATAATAGGTTGGTACCGGAAGCCTGATACGCATCCTTTATTCGAAATACTCAAACGTCGAGGGCAGTATGCCCTCGACAAGTGAAAGGAAAAATGAATGGATTTCGGGATAAATGAGTGTAAGAAGAATTAAAAACCAAAAAGACAATATATGTTACCAGGCTTGATACCATATTTTGTAGTAATTAGCACCATTGTAGGGTATGTTATAACATCCAGAACCCATACTTGGGTAACTGTCAATCTTAACACAGACATGTCCTTGCCACCACCATCCATTTGTTTGAAAGTGCAACGTTGTCCATTGATTAGATGGAGCAAAATACTTAGTAGTGTAATACTGGCCGTACTGGTTAGCTCCGGAAACCCAAATAGCAATAATAGGTGCATTACTATCGACTTCAATCTGTGAGCTATATCCTGCTGCGTGAGCTGATTGTGTATGACTATTATCTACACCTATCCCAAATGCAAATACTATAGTAAGAATGACGATAATCGCGCTGGTTGATGCATGCCAACGACGAAATTTCATAGTTTTCTCCTTCATCAATTTCAATGCAACGTTATAACTATAAGTTTAAATATAAAAAGTAAGAAAGAGCATACCTAACAGGTTGAGATATAGTTATTTATTCTTTAAAACGGTTCATAAACATATTTCGTACACAAGATATGCATCGATTTTTTGATTAGTAAAGAGGTATTATTCTCAAAGGCACTATAGACGTTTCCATTTCTTCAAATTTAGTTGCTAAAAATTACTAATATTGGAATAAGAGATGGAGATAATAATACGTTTTGAAGAAAATGGAGGATATCTGGCTATGTTGCAGAATATAAAAGTACTGGCATTTGATGTTTTTGGGACGGTGGTGGATTATCGTTCGACGATTGTGCGCGAGGGGGAGGAGTTGAGTCGGGCGAAGGGGCTCAACGTGGATTGGGCGAGCTTTGCGAGTGGGTGGCGGGCGCGCTATCAGCCAGCGTTAAGTCGGATTGTTCGCGGAGAGGAGCCGTGGGTGAAGCTGGATGTTGTACACCGCCGGGCGCTGGATGAGGTGCTTGCACTCTTCGGAATCGATACGCTCTCGGAGGACGAAAAGGTGCAGCTCAATCGAGTCTGGCACCGACTGCAACCCTGGCCCGACGCCCTCGCTGGCATGACCCGGCTGCGCGCCCATTTCACCCTCGCCACCCTCTCCAACGGCAATGTCTCCCTGCTGGTCGAGATGGCAAAGCACAGCAATCTACCCTGGGACGTAATCCTCTCGGCCGAGCTGGCGCGGGCCTACAAACCCGATCCCCGAGTCTACCAGATGGCCACCGACCTCCTCGACCTCGCGCCACAAGAGATCATGCTCGTCGCCGCCCATCCCTACGACTTGCAGGCCGCCTACGCCCTCGGCTGGCACACAGCCTTCGTATCCCGCCCCGGCGAGACCGACGCCAACCAGCCGCCAGACTCAACCCTGCTCGCCTCCTTCGACATCAACGCAACCGATTTCGAAGATCTGGCACGGCAACTGGGGGCGTGACAACACTTATAGCTATGCTAATTCATTTTGCTACATTCAGGACAGCTTCCGTGAATCACATGCCGCAGAGCTTCTAGCAAGCGAATAATACGTTGGGCCGGTTTCGGAAACCAGGCAGTAACGAAGAGAAGCAAAGCAAACAGAATCATACCGGTAATCAAGACCGGTGTTAATAACGATGTCGGTATCAAAGTGATTGACAAGTCAATTCTCCTTTATGTTCAACAAAACAAAAAAATGCCAGCTTCGATTGAAGTTGGCCGTGAAACATTTGAAAATTTAGGGGCAGTCTAGGTCTGACAGATGCAACGTAGCTTTCTCCGCCTCTTGCGGTGGTCTTTCTCAATACGGGGGATGAGAGAAAAACCAGTAGAATAGCCTGCACTTCTTTCCTGTCGATCCAGACAGCCAACTATACCTATGCAAAGTCAGCCAACATTCTGAGATCTGAGACTGTAGTGAAGCAGCCTGACATCTCCTATAGATGCTTTAGATGCTCTCTGTCTCATTTCGCTCTTTCTTGGCTCTTCTTGCACAGTTAATTCTCCTACATCTCTTCGAGAACGCTGTAGGTCTTGTTGACAGCAGTACATAGGAAAAGGAACAAGATTTAAAAGAGAGGCAAAAGAATGGTGGCAGAGAAGAGGTGAATAGTCATAGAAGTAATCTACAAATACAATAAAGATATGATTGGGAAACTCCTCGAAGGCGTCAAGAAGCTCCATTCCTCTTATGAAATGGGTAGAGTTATCTTGTAGCATTATTCGCTTAGTAAATGAGGGTATGAGATTCATAGAGATATACCGATGATCTGCTAGACAAGGTTCCCAAATAACATCCATACTAATTAGCGCCTCTCCTCCACCTCTCTGGGCAACGACTATGTCACCTAAAGTCATGTCTTTCAAAGGTGCACATGCCTGCTCTACTAAAATCAGCAAAGAAAAAAGTTCTTTAGGACCGTCGACGAACTGTTTCGTTTCATTATAGCTGAAGAACTCATTCATTTCCATTCTGCATGTCCTACCATTTTTAGTGTTCATCATTGTGTTGTTACTTGCATTTACACGTGATATATGCTAGCTTACCCGTAAGCTTTGTGATACCACATAAATCAACGTTCGTAGTATTCCTATGTGATAGTCCTGGTCACTATCGTCTCATCTAATAATACTTACACCCCTTTTGATTAAAAAGTTGCAGGTATATAATTTGATAAATATTCATAGTAAACTGATACGTGTGAAAAGTTTCGAAAAGGTTACTGCGCAATTGTGCTAGTTTCGGCAAGCTAGCGGCTCGCTTATATACTTTGTGCCAAGCGATGCACTAAAGAGGAATATGCCCTTTAGTGCAAGAGAATGTACTGCTCTGGCGCAGCTCGTCTTACGGGTCCCGCGTAGCGACAATCCCTTGCGTGTCAAATGAAGTGATTCGGACCAGTTCTGCTCTGTCAAATTTCATTACATCCTGCTTTTGGGATCTGCCCTTTAGCGCAAGAAGATGTACGGACCTGATTGGACGGCTCTTGCTGACCCACTCGCTCTTGCTCCATCGCGTCCGTCTACCTCGCCTGCCTCCCAGATTCGCCCTGAAATCCACCCAACCTCCCGCACCTTTCCAGATATAATGAAATAAAGCAGTATACCTCCGTCCGCCTCCCAGATTCGCCCCGAAATCCACCCAACCTCCCGCACTTTTCAGACACAATAAAGTTTGACAAAGCACTACAGTTCTGACTCACTTCATTGTACGCGAACGCTTCGGAGGACACTGATCATTACCCTCCGGCTGAAGCCGGCCCGCGCGCAATAAATTGGCGCCTCTGCTTACTGAGCGGCTTCGGGGCTTGTTTTGCAGGAGTGGTTTTGTGGGGCTTGTTATGCGAGGGGCACTACTGTTGTTCATCCGTACAGTAGTGCCCTGTTGTTGTTTCTTCACTATAAGAAATTTAGAGACTGCGCAGCCGGGGCAGGACGTCGGGGCGTAGCCTTGTAGGAAGGCTTGCTGGTCGGGACCAGCGGTGTGGAAGATGAGGGTGTCGAAGCCGAGGTCGATGTATTGTTTGGCGAATTTGACGTGGTCGTCGGGATTGGGGGAGAAGCAGCCCATCTTCTTGAGGGTTTCGCCTCCGACGACTTCGCCGTTCTCGGCGGACATGGTCGGTGTGTAGATTTTCTGGTCGTAGAGGGCGGGGACGAGGCTGCCAGCCCAGTATTTGAGCCGTTCCTGAATCGTAGCGTCGATGTCGTTGCTATAGCCGACGGTGAGCTCTACGATCTTTGGCATACGCTTGGGATTTTTGCCGGCCTGCTGAGCCGCTTGATCAAAGTTCTTGATGATCTGTTGATAGAGCTCTGGCTGCTTGCCTCCGACGCTCCAGAGGCCGTCACCGTACTTGCCGGCAAATTCGGCGCTGTGAGGGACGATGGAGGAGATGATGATGGGAATGGGGCCGGTCGGAGGCGTGTAAAGTTTTGCCTTCTTGGTCTCGTAATACTTGCCTTCGAAGGTTACTTCCTCTCCACTCCACAGGGCACGAATTAGTTCGATGGACTCTATGAGGCGGTCGCGGCGCTCGGCATATTCGGGCCATTGGCCTGTGGCGGCGAATTCGTTGAGAGCCTCGCCGGTGCCGACTCCGAGCATGAAGCGCTGAGGAGCGAAGTGGGTGACGGTCGCAGCAGCCTGGGCGATGATGGACGGGTGGTAGCGCAGAATGGGGCAGGTGACGCCGGAGGTGAGGACGATGCGTTTCGTCTGCACGGCGACGGCTCCGAACCAGGTCCAGGTAAATGCTGCCTGACCCTCCGGGCTCCAGGGGTGGAAGTGATCGCTGGCGTCGAGCAGGTCAAAGCCCGCCTCGTCCGCAGTTACGGCGTATTTCGCAAGTTCGACCGGAGGATACTGCTCTGGTCCTGCTTTCCAACCTAGTTGTACCATGATTGCTCTCCTTTATATAGCTACGTAGCTGGTTGTGATGGATACCTTGTACCTGGCGCAGTGCTCTATCAAACACCATCACGACCCTCTGCTAAGCAAAGGCGCCAATTCATTGTGCGCAGACCGGCTTCAGCCGGAGGGTAATGATCGGTGTCCTCCGAAGCGCTCTCGTACAATCAAATGCGCCAGAGTAGTGATCTATTCGATACTGTAGATATTTCTTGAGTCGATGTATATAGAGCAAAGTATTGATGTACCTGCTCGTCAGGATGCTAGCCCGCAGGCCGCTCGCCGATAGCTATTGGGTACACGTCATAAGGAAGAGAAAGGTTACAGTAGGCAGAGCTCAAAAACTCTTAATGGGCTTCATTAAACAGACAGGTATAGCAAAAGAGATACAAGCAGCAACCCATCTACCTGGGTCGCTGCTTGAAGAGAGTTTCTTACCTTTTTTTCTTTTTTGAGCGTGATTTAGATGATTTCTTTACTTCTCTGGTCAACTGTGGATTGACCTGATCTGGATGAAAGCGGTCGCTTGGCGTTCCGTGAATAGGAGCGTTTCCTTCTTGCTCGATACTCAACTCCTCGCGTCTGACAGTATCCGAGACCCGCTGCGTACTCTCAACGGCGCGTTTCCCGATCGATACCTCGCCAGTCACAAACGTCTCTTTCCGGACATTGACCCTTTCCTCGGTAAGAGGAACGAGAATTGTTTCGCCCTCACCAATCGGCCGAGTATTATCAATGACTCCATCTGTCACAGCATGGCGCTCAATATATACCTCTTCATGCGTGACGGGAACATTGATCGTTTGCTGCTCGCTGACCACTTCCTTGCGAAGGTCAACTTCACCAGCTTGCACACGTTGCTTGTTCACGTTCAGTTGCTCTTCACGCAGCTCCATGTGACGCGATGCAGCAGCTTCAGGACCGTGCGTATGTTGATCTACGCGAGCGCTTGTCCCCACATTGCCCTGACCGGCCCTGTAAGTAGAAGCTCTGTTCGCGCGTAGAATGTCCATCGCTTCCTGCTCACGCCCGCCAGCACGTACGGCGACAAGAGCATGTCCGACCTGGTATTCATTCTCATAGTAGCGGGCCTCATCATTCGAGATACCCATTCCAGTGAGATCACCGGCAACACTTTCAGTTGATGCATCTTCGCCAGTAAACAGGCTCTTAAGACCGGCTAGAAAGCCGCCCGCAGCATGATGCCCCGGAGTTTGAATCTGATCGTCGCGAAATCCAGCCTGCTGAAGCGCTGCGATCGCATTGTTTGCCAGTGCAGGCTCATCGAAAACGCCAATTATTGTTCGTCCTGTCGTTGCCATAAGGTTTCTCCTGTTTTAATTTGAAAGAATCCGTAAGGAGAGAAGTTTCGTTCTCTCCAGAAACATGAAGTGCCCCTCTGAAAAAGGAGCACTTCAGACTATTATTCTCGCCTACGGTCGATGATTTACCGCTCCGCAATTGGTCGGTTGTAAGCTGTTTGTGGCTTGAGACCCGATCCAGGCGCTGTCTGTGGAAGACCTCGCATCTGGCCCGTGCTTTGCTGGATCTGTTCCTGTGAAGCGGCCGAGCTCACTGAGCTCTCGGCGCGATTCAAGTACCGACGCGCAGCATCCTGTCCGCCGAGACCGAAGGCAAGGCCAAAGGCAAGGGCAGTACTACCAACGATAGCTGTGAACAGAATATTGAGAAGGGCAGAAGCGATCTGCAACTGCTCCAGGGCGATCAGGGCGACAAAGCCGAGAATAGCGAAGCGAGCGATATTGGCAAAGATGTTTGGATTGCCAATCCTGGAACTGGACGCAGCTCCACGAACGAGGTCGGCAACAAAGGTCGCAGCCAGCGTTCCGAGGAAGAGCACAAGAATAGCGACAAACACATTAGGCAAGTAGCCAACCACCTGACCAAGCAAGGTGCTGACAGTTGTGAGCCCAAGCGAGTCTACGGCAGGCACCAGGAAGATTAGAAAGACAAACCAGTAGACAAGTTTGCCAAGAATTCCTGCGGCGTCCGTCTTCACGCCCATCTGCTGCTCTAACCTTGACAGACCAATACGATCGCCAATCCGGTCAAAACCTATCTTCCTGAGTAAGAAGGTGACCGCACGCGAAAGCGCGGAGGCGACGAGCCAGCCAATGAGCAAAATCACGAGGAAGCCAATGAGCTTCGGCACAAAGGCAAAGAGAAGGCTAAGGGTGGTAGCAAGCGAATTGAAAATCGCCGTACCCCAATCGGTAACAACTGCCATGAAAAACTCCATTTCATAATGATAAACTGCTATACCGTTGAATAGACATGCATGACAACAGGCACAAAGAATGTCTTCTTAACGACATGACGAGAAAGACTGATACGTTTCTGCCTCTATTATAAGAAGTCTTGCTCCCTATCTTCTTCATCGTCCGCTTGCTGTCAAAGCGTTACAATCCGTTGGACGATATCCTATCAAAAAAGTCACAAGGAAACAGTGATATTTCTTCAATACATTCTAAGATTTTTTGTTGAGCTAACTTGTATCCTAAACAGAAATGGTATACGTAGTATTCATAGTTGCAAATATATCTATCTTTCTCTATGTAGAGACAAGATAGCAGTCTCGCTAGTTGCTTTATAACTAGCCTATCTATTCAAGGGAGAACAACATGGCCGCGAATCATCCATCTGTAGAACACCACACTAAAGCTGCAGAGCATCTCACTAAAGCTGCAGACCACCATAAGAAGGCAGCAGAGCATCATAGCAAGGGCGAACATGAGACGGCTTCACATCACGCTCACCTGGCTCATGGTCATCAAGCACAAGCAACCGAGCATGCAAACGAAGCCGCAAAGAAACACTCTTCGCATTCCTCAGCCGCAAAGGCATAAATCTTTTCTACTATTCCTATATAGAAGACATTCCCAATTTTCTTTCTTTGAAGAATTGAGAATGTCTTCTATATTGATATATGACAATTCTTTCTGGTTAGCAGTACTCCATTCTTGCAGGTCACGGATGTCGCGCAACGGGAGTGCTTTGGGGCGAGTTGGTCGGCGATTCTCCAGCTGAAGCTGGTCTGTGCGTGATTCATTGAACATAATAGACATCAAGGTAGGAAAGGATGAGCTATGAGAGAACGAAAGGAGACTTCTTTCGGTTGATGTCTATAGTGCGCGATCAATCGGCACCTCTGAGAGTTCCATTTTACGGGTCCCGCGTAGCGACAACCGCAAGGGATTGTCGCTACGCGGGACCCGTAAAATGGAGTGGGTTGGTCCGCTATTGCAGGTCGCGGATGTCGCGCAGCAGCAGGGGAGCACTATTTATCAGGATGACGAGCAGGCCCGCACCCAGGAAGACTGCCGGTGGGCCGAAGCGATCGCTGGCCCAGCCTGCAAGCACGTAGCCAAAGGGCGACAGGCTCAGCGTCCCCAGCAGATCCACGCTTGATACGCGGCCGAGCATCTCGCTGGGCACCAGTTCGTACAGCAGCGTGGCCCAGATGGTCTCCATGACATTCATGCCGAAGCCGACGAGGAAGGCGGCCAGCGTTACGATGAGGGGAACGAGCGCATGTGGCAGGGGGAGGCTGAAGACCAGGAGCGCGAGGCCCGCCAGTATGTAAGAGAGAAAGGCGATGACCGCGCGCCGCCGCAGCCGAAACTGTCCCACTAGCAGCACGCCCAGCACCGATCCCACCGCCGTCGCTGTCGTAATCGTCGCGAGCAGCCAGGGTCCCGCCGCATAGACAGCGAAGACCAGCTTCGGCAATGCAACCGACATACATCCAATATAGGACACGAGTGTGAAAGTGGCGGTGAACAGTGACAGAGAGAGCCAGTGCGAGGCCAGGATGGTCCGGAAGCCTGAGCCGACCTCATCTAGCATAGAACGCGGACTGAATAAGCTGACTTGCTGCTTCGTAGCCACCGGTTCCTGAACAATGGCTGGCAGAGGGCGGATGAGAAGTAGCGAGCAGACGGAGATAAGAAAGGTGAGGGCATCGAAGGCAAAGGCGAGGTAGGCGGAACCGTTGCCCAGGGCGATAAAGCTGGCTCCCAGCACAGGTCCGAGCAGGTAGCCAGATTGTAGGCTGAGGCCAACGAGTGCATTGGCAGAGGAGAAGTGCTCTTTGACGACAAGCTGCGGCGTAACCGCGCGATAGGCCGGATCGAAGAAGGCGCGACAGAGTCCAAAGAGGACGGCGAGCAAAAAGAGATGCCAGAGCTGCAAAAGGTGCAGCCAGGCCAGCAGAGCGATGAGCAGGACGGTGAGCGCGCGACCAACGTCGGCCACAAGCAGTACGAGGCGGCGCGGCAGACGGTCCACCAGCACGCCGGCGAAGAGGGTCAGCAGAATCTGCGGCGTAATCTGCGCCATCAGGAACAGACCCATAACCAGACTTGAGCGTGTAAGCTGATAGACTGCCACAGCCAGCGCCGTCAAAAAAGCCCCATCCCCTAAAGCCGAGACCGTCTGACCTAGCCAGAAGCTAGCGAATGCCCGCGACTGCAAAGCGTGCGCAAAACGAAGATTGCCCCCGAAAGTACTCATAATCTCTCCTTATACGCTCTCTCTTTTCTTCACTCTCTGCCTTCTAGTGTACCAGCCAATGCGGACATTCGGGGACCTAATAGAGGGGGGGCTGTTATAATTTCTTGCACTTTTTCTCCACTTCCCTTTTTGCATCGCAAAAAGGGAAGTGGAGAAAAAGTGCAAGAAATTATAATGAATCTATTGAATATTCGCGCTCAAGAGGTGCCAGACTCCATTTTCCATACCGATAATGTAATACCCTTGATAGATATGTGTGCCGTCTGTATTCACGGACGTGATCGTTAGCGGAACCCGAACTGAGCCGTCGTTCAAGATTACAGCACCTTCGTAATTGATATTGATTGAGACACTCCTTGTCTTCGAGAAGCCCTTCGCGAATTGATAAGAGGACGTAGTTTTCTGATAGGCGCTGCCCCAGATGCTGTACGCGTCGGAATAATCCTGGGCGTTGATGTCGGCATAGTACTGCTCTAGCAGCGAGACGGCGCGCTTGACGCTATCTTTGTTCGAATTGGTGAGCTGTAAGTTGGCGTTGAGAAGCTGGGGTTGTCCACCTTCGATGCCAACAATATAGTAGCCCTGATAGGTGTTTACGGCTATCGATCCAGCGGATGAGACGTTGGCGATGACGGTGACGGGAACTTTGACGGTGCCGTCAGCGAGTTGGGTGGCGGTGCCGAGTTGCAGGACATCCTTCTGCGTGTTGGCGAAGCCTTGCGAGAAGGTCTGATAGGAAGTCGAGTTGCGATAGCGGCTACCCCAGCGGCTATAGGCGCTCTGATAGTTCTTAGAGTTGATGTCGGCGTAATAGAGGTTGACGGTCGTTGTGGCCTGCGATAGTGTGATGGTAGCTTCGCCTGGGGAACCGCCCGTCTGGCCGCCTGCCGAGCCGGTGGGAGAGCCGCTACTAGAACTGGCGGTGGGCGTGGTGGGAACAGTGGTAGGGGTGTTGCTGGCAGCGGCGGCGGTAGCTTGTACACGGGCTTGTGAGGACGAGTTCACGCTGCCGGTGAGCGCGAAGGCGGCGACCGCGCCCAGGACGACGATGGTGGTGAGAGCACCTATGATCCAGATCCATAGGTTGCGCTGCGGCCCATTTGTCGGCGGGGGAAAATTAGGATTGGGAATCCCTTGCGTTGGCGAATTAGGATTGTTAATCATTGCTTGCCTCTTCTCTTCTCTCAGCCCACTTATCCAGGTGGGAACGCTGCATAGTTGCACTACACTTCTCGCAAGGGACGAAAAAAGAGGATATCTATTCTTTTTTCGTCCCTTGCGAGAAGTGTAGTGCGTAAAGAGAGAGAAGTCATGCGCTTAAAGTAGTATTCCCCGCACGTCTCCTCCTACTACTTTAGGGGAATACTGATCGCTACCCTCCGGCTCAAGCCGGTCTGTGTGCGATGAATGCGGCACCTCTGGGGGTCACATGAAGTGGGCCAGAGCACTACGGCGTTGGCTGGGCCGGAGGTGCGGTAGTTGGAACTGGTTGTTGTGAAGACGAGCCTCCCGTTCCATTCGCTCCCGTCGATGAGCCTCCTGATCCGTTAGCCCCTGTTCCCGTCGAGGAACCATTGGCTCCCGTTGACGTGCCGCCCGCACCGTTGGCCCCTGTTCCCGTTGACGAGCCATTCGCTCCTGTACCGGTTGACGAGCCACCAGTTCCATTCGCCCCTGTCCCCGTCGAGGAACCGCCCGCACTGTTGGCCCCTGTTCCCGTCGAGGAGCCACCCGCTCCCGTTGACGTGCCGCCGGAACCAGTGCCACTTCCTGTACCTCCCGTTCCTCCAGCGCCGGTGGATGATCCTCCACCACTTGTGCCTCCCGTTCCTCCAGAGCCAGTTGACGATCCCCCTCCAGAGCCACCCGGTCCTCCTGGTCCTCCACCTGATCCTCCTGGTCCTCCACCAGAACCACCTCCTGGCCCACCTGGTCCGCCCTGAGCGGGAGCGGGAGTGAGGCGTGTGCTTGATGCAGATAAATTGGTAAATTGTAGGACGGCAGCTGCAATGATTAACGCGAGAAGAACAGCGCCCGCTGCGATGAAGAACGTGCGATTCCGACGAAAGACACTGCCCGTTGTTGACCTTTTATTCAAATCATTTGGTGAATTAGCAGACATGACAAGCTCCTTATCTCTTATAAAGGTGCAATTACCTGAATAGAGCGCTTGCCTTCGACACGCTTTCTGTGAAAAAGAAGTTTCAATCTATAGGGCTTCGACACGCTTTTTGAGAGTGTTGAACGCCCATCATCTCCACGTTCTGAGCAGAAATGAGTGTGCAGCGCCTGAAACATTTCTTAAGGATAGTTTTACGTTTTTTACATTTTCATACTTTTTTGTGCTTTGCACAAAAAAGTATGAAAATGTAAAAAACGTAAAACTATCCTTAAGAAGAAGGCACGCCGAAGGCGTGCGCATAGACTGGAAAGAGAAGGAAGCGAAGACGATGGGCGTCCGACACGCTTTTTACGAAAAAGAAGTTTCAATCTGGGGAGCAAGAAACTTCAAGGCAGAGGTAAAGCAGAGGTAAAAAGGCTCAGCCGAAGTCTGTACTTGAGTGTTGAGATACTCCTTACTTTTAACGATGGGCTTGTTATTTGACAAGAGACGCGTCATTTTGCTTCACACAGGCAGGTACAAAATGGCATATTTTTGTCCTATCGCTTGACGTGTTTTATCCAGGCGTGCTAGTATCGAACCATGATAGTAAGATTGGTCATCATAATAAAGTATGAAACATTAATCTGCTACTCACATTTGTAAAGTATAGTTTCACTTGACCGATCAACGATCTTACTTTAGAAGTCCGGTCATCATATCATAACTGTGACAGTATGACAGTAAAAACTTGGGCAAGGCATGAAATAGCAATATGATACAAAAACCAAGAATCTATGTAACGATCACCACCTTTCTCCCTTCTATTGGTGGTGCAGAGACCCAAACACTCGCACAATGTCAGCGCTTACTAAAAGCCGGACATGATGTTCGGGTTCTGACCTTTCGTCATAAGCACTTCTGGCAGGCAGAAGAAAGTGTGAAAGGCGTTCCGGTGAAACGAGTGGCGGGCCTCTTCCTGAGCCGACGCGAAAAGCTGCCGCGGCTAGCACAACAATTTCTTTATCTTCTTGCTATGCTTGCGATGAGTTGGACCATCTGGCAGCATCGAAAGCATTTTGATGTGCTACAGGTCTGTCAATTTAGTGTTCTGGTCTTGCCACTGGCCATTGTTTGTCGACTCGCGCATAAACCGATGACTGTCGTTGTCATCAGCGCAGGAGCGGATAAGGCAACGAAAACACGGAGGGCGGTAAGACTGCTCGCCGGGCCACTCGATCCAAATACACCCTGGCTGCGCGTTGATGGCAAAACCTGGATTGATGGCGACCTCTACGGCCTGAAGAGCGCTGGCACTCTCGTTGTGAACTGCACACGTACGCTTTTAAAGCAGATCGGCGCAGTAGTCATTGTTTTGAGCTCACGGATGCTGCGCTACTTACAAGAGAACGACTTTGATCTACCCGGCACACAACTTGTTCCCAACGGAGTTGACATTGCTCGCTTTCAACCAGTATTAGACGAGGGTGAGAAAAGGACGCAGACTGTCGTTTGTGTGTCCAACGCCCGCTACGAGAAGGGCCTGGACGTTTTATTGCAGGCATGGAGATTGGTTCAGCAGAGGCAGCCAGAGGCGAAGCTGGTCATTCTCGGTGACGGACCAATGCAAGATCAACTGGACCATATGGCCGACGCCCTCAAAATTTCCCAGAGCGTTGAATTCGCGGGCCTACGCAATGACGTGCCCGAGCAACTTCACCGAGGATTAATCAGTGTTCTACCCTCGCGCTGGGAGGGAATGCCCAATGCGCTGTTAGAGGCGATGGCCAGCGGGCTGGCTTGTGTTGCCACACGCGTGAGTGGCAGTGAAGATGTGATCCAACATGGCGTTAACGGTCTGCTGGTCGAGGTAGAAAACTACGAAGAGATGGCTCAGGCGCTTGTCACATTACTGCGAGATCCGGCTCTCACGCGTAAATATGGAACAGAGGCACGCACCACCATCGAACAAGACTATACATTAGAACATGCTCTCAACAGGTATACATCCATCTATCGACGCCTGGCAGCTTTAGAAGAGGATTCTGATGATGAGCCGATATTTCAGGAAACAGCTCAAAAATCTGAATCAGAACTCCCTGCTAACGAACCTGCGTAGCGACAATCCCTTGTGGTTGTCGTTGGTCCACTCGCTTGAGAGGCCCGCGTAGCGACAATCCCTTGCGGTTGTCGTTGTTGGGCGCTTGGAGGAATCCAACAACGACAACCGCAAGGGATTGTCGCTACGCGGGTGGCGAAGATCGATTATTATCGCCCTCTGGCAGCGATTCTCAAGCGGAATTGCTGGCCCGCAGTGCCATCCACATCATCTTCAACGGTCAACTGCTGGCCATGCTTGAGCTGGTAGCCCGGCGGGTCGAGTTCGAATTGATAGGTGGAGAGCAGGATGGCGGCGATGAGCATGAGCTGAATTTCGGCAATGCCCGCTCCCAGGCAGGAGTGTTCGCCGAGGCCGAAGGGAGCGTATGCGCCGCGCTGACGATGTTCGTTGCGCGGCTCGGAATAGCGATCGATATCAAACGTCTCTGGCTGGGAAAAAAGTTCGGGTAGGAAGTGTGGAACGGTCATCGAGACGTATACCTCGTCTCCCGGCTCCAAGCGATAGCCGGCGAAGGTGAACGGCTGGGCGACGATTGCACCAAAGCCTCCTCCAGTGTACATCCGCAGCGTCTCCATCGCCGCCCCCTGAGTGGCGGACATCGACTTGAGCGTCTCCCAAGTAAGCTCATTATGCTCAAAGACCTGATTAGCCTCGTCCACCACCCGTTTGAGCGCGGCCGGATTGGTGAGCAGGGCATAGAGCATAAATGTGGCGGTCCGAGCAACCGTCTCTAAGCCCGCCAGCAGAGGTCCCAGGGCGGCAAACGCCAGTCGGGTCTCGGTATAAGCTTCGGGGTGAGCAGCAGCCCGTTCCAAAGCCTCGTCTATCATGTCAGGCTTGCGATCATGCGGAGGTGCTGCCTTATGTGCCGCGACGATTATATGTCCTAGCTCCATCACGCGCTCGCGGGCTTGCTGGAAGCGCGGTGAGGAGAGGGTCTCGCGATTCTTCGTGATGAACGAGCTAGCAATCGAGGTTGAGAGGTAGAGAACGAAGTCCTCTAGATAGTCGCCGATGCTGTAGTTGACGAGGAGCTGGCCGAGCTGCTCGGCGACGATGCGTTGCAGAGAAGGCAGGACCTCTATGCTCTGGCCGGGCTGCCACTGCGCATATCGTCGCGTGATCTCGACCATGCGGGGCAATTGATCGAGGACCTGCATACGCGAATAGCTGCGGCCTGTATACGCCCGCCGTTTGCGATTAGCGTCGCCGTCGCGCATCGTCGTCATACCTCCAGCCATCCCGCCCATCGCATTATTAAACTCTTTCCACAGATCCGCGCTCACAAAAAACTCGTCGCCATAACGGCTGGTGAACGCGTTTGCCTCCGCCCCCGCCAGCACGACCAGCGGCTTCTGGTCTGGCCGAGGCAAGCGGTAGATGGGTCCCAGTTTAGAATAGAGCGCTAGAAATGGATCTCTGTTCACATCCTGAGCATCGGCCAGAGGTGGAAGAGGCGCGTCAGTCGTGCCGCGTTCCCAGATCTGAGTGTCCTGTTTTTCCATCATGGTCTCCTTTCTCCTTTTCGTCATTCTTGAGATTTTTGCATCAACGCCTGAATCCATGCAAGCTCATGCAGGTCTCGCTGCTCATTAAAGGCGATGACCTCCTCCGCAAACGCATTAGCATTACGCTCGCGGGCCAGCTTCCTCATCTCTTGAAGATGAGCAACACCTTTGCGCACAATCTCGGCCCTGGTGGAAAGAATCTCTCGCCGCGCCTCCGGTTCGAGCAGGTTAAACAAGGAGACGCGCACGAGAAACTCTGCGTTGTTGCGCAGAACGTCGGGCGAAGCATCCTGCAACAGCATCTGCATCAACTCGCGCCCGGAGTCGGTAAGAGAATACAGATGCCGATCAGGCTTCCCCTCTTGCCGCACCACCTCGCGCTGCACCGCCCCCATCGCCTCGAAGCGCTTCAACGTCGGATAGAGCACCTTATTATTCAGCGCCACCGAACCTCCAAGCACCAGCTCCACCTGCTTCTTGATCTCATAGCCGTGCATCGACCGATTGCCCAACATAACCAGAATTAAAATGTCCGAATACATATCTCCCCTTCTGATGGTTTTACATTTTTTCATTTTGCATACTTTTTTGTGCTCTGCACAAAAAAGTATGCAAAATGAAAAAATGTAAAACCATCAGAAGGGCACACCGAAGGCGTGCACATGAGACAGCAAGGGAAGAAAGCGAAGACGATGAGCGTCCAACGCTCTCCTAGCATCATAGGTGATAGTAACCTATGATAGTATCATATAGGTGATAGTAACCTATCGCGTTGGGAAAGTCAAGCTTGTTTGAAAAGTGAGGTACTTTGTTAGATGTCGTCGCAGCTCTCGATCGAGAGAAGGATGCCCAATTGTTGTATGCACACACGTTTGTGAAGAGGACATAACTCAGGTTCCACTGGAACGATCAAAGTTCCTTTTTCGAGTATCAGTTCCTTTTTATGTTTAGAAAGTCTCTCGCGTTATCTATGATAAGATATAAAATAAACCACACATTGATGCAACTATAGATAATCCAGCAAAAGCAAAAAGGAATGGAACTAAATCGGGTGCATGTCCGCCTGCTGCTACTTCTTCAGCCACTATAAATAGTAGTATACTAAAAAGAAATCCAATAATTGTCGCTAACACTACACGCCAAATCAATCTCTTTTTCCTCTTTATCGATTTTTTCCCCCTCCTTGCAATGTTAACAGCAGGTGAAGGAGATTGAGAAATACGTTGTATAGGACTGGGGGAAGCTAGTGTTGCTGGCACATTAGGTGGAAGTACAGTACTCGATGTTGAAGCGAGTGAAACCTGTATTGGAGCTAGAGAAAAAGTCATTTGCTCAAGGTTCTGATATATAACTTTCATAGAAGCTGGACGCCTACCGGGTTCTAATTCAAGCATTTGTGTAATCAGTGTTGTCAAAGGTATCGGTAGGCCAGGAACTAAAGATGTAAGTGCTGGGAGGTGAAAGGGAGAGCGAGAAGGGTTATATCCAGAGAGAAGTTTATACAGTGTGGCACCCAAACTATAAATATCAGAACGTTCGGTCGTTTGTGCCTGACCATATTGTTCAGGAGGAGAATATCCTGCTGAACCATAGCTGGCTGTATCTTTTACCTGCTCAGGTTTGAAGAAGCGAGCGATGCCGAAATCAATAAGATAAATATGCCCTGTATTCGTTCGCATAATGTTACTGGGTTTGAGATCACGAAAGATGATGGGAGGCTGATGAGTATGCAGATAGTCGAGAACATCACAAAGTTGTTGACCAATCTGTATCACTTCCTTGCTTACGAGTTTCTTACCTGGTTGCTGAGTGATATATTCTTCGAGGGTTTCTCCTTTAATAAAGCTCATGACAAGATACCAGCGTCCTGCATTTCCAAAGTGATCGTATATGCTGGGCAAGTGAGGATGATGAAGGCTTGCAAGGAGATGAGCCTCCTGCTTAAAATTCTCTGTTGCATCTTGCGTTTCTTGCGGGTTGAGACTACTTTGGCTCATTTCCTTGATCGCAACTATGCGATCGCCAAGTTGAGTATCTTGCCCTACATAGACAGCTCCCATACCTCCTTGGCCTATTACTTGCAAGATGCGATAGCGTTGTTTAAGTAGTGTGTGAGCAGGAAGTCTGCCGGTGAGAGTAGAAGCTGGTGCTCCAATTAATCCTGGTGCTGAAAGTGCATTTCCACAGGCAGAACAAAATTTATGTCGAGTAAGATTCTGAGCACCACAATTACTACAATAAATAGAAGAAGATGCCAAGGCTCAAGCCTCCTCTATGAACTTTTATTTAATGTGAGGATCTGATGTATGCCATCGTTCCTCCCCAGACGCCCCAGCCGACCGTCATCACAAGGGCGATGATACAGAGAACAAGTCCCCAGGTTGCCATTTTTCGACGCGACCAGGAACGACGCCCTATGGAGCTAAGAACGATTCCAACAATGGTAATGGGAAGGCCCAAAAAAGGCACTGGAGAAGTCAGCAGAGCGAAAATACTTAGAATAAGCCCTGCAAGGGCAAAACCACGTCCGACTTCAGGAGGTGTAGGGGCGACGGGAGGGCGTGGGGGAACGTTCGAATAAAAGGTGTTCGGAGGATAGGGGGGATTAGGAACTGGATAGGAACCAGCTGGTGGGTAAGGTGCAGCCGGAGGGTAGGGGTTAGGGCCTGCATAGGGAGAGGCTGGAGGGTAAGGCGTCTGATAGCCCTGCTGCCCTGGTTGGGTAGTATATGATTGTGGATACTGTTCGTATGGATCGGGTTGTGGCCATTGGCTCATCAGTGTTTCTCCTTTGCCTACCTATAAATCAAGCCGTTGTGTAATACAAGGCAACTGGCTCTCCTTAATCTTAAACAGATTGTTATTATCAAGTCAATGAATCAGGATAATACTCCTAGTTATCCTGTAACCTTTTTACGTTTTTATTGATGAGCTTGCGTTTTGCTAACCAGTATGGCATTTTTATACGAGAGCGGGAGGAACATAAAATAGGTGCTCGTTGGAAAGGCGTACTTGTATGTTTGATCGCGACTTTATTGCGTGTGGATTAGATAGAGATGTTCCTTGCGAGATGCCTGTGGGAACGGGAAAGCGCTGTGGAGCGCCTGCTAGTTGGAGTGTTCCGATTGGTCAGGCATTTCTACCCTGCTGCCCAACACACATGGAACAGGCCCTACAGATCTACCGCGCCAATAAGCTGCAGAACCATATGTTCCAGCGTCAGTTACAAGCTGAGCAAGAGAATCAGAAGAGGCAGGAGAAGTTCCGGCTGAAGGAGCCCGATACCGAGGGCTTTCGCAATGATCTTTTTCCCCGGCCACCCAAAAAAGAGTAGCCGGAGAAGACAAGATGCGTTATTACGAATGATAGGAAATATGATACTCTAAGATAGAAACCTTTGCCAGAAAGGTTGTGCTGAGCTGATAGTAGGCTGCACAACCTTTCGCTATTTTATTTTGAGGAGAGACAACGTATGCGCTTTGCCATCAATGTTCCAAATTTTAACGAGTTCGGTGATGTGCGCGCGGTGGCGGAACTGGCGTACGAGGCTGAGCAGGAGGGTTGGGACGGCTTTTTTCTCTGGGACCACATCGACTACAGCGTTGGTCCAAGAAAGTCACCGGTGATGGCCGATCCCTGGATCGAGATGGCGGCGATCGCACTACGCACGAAGCGCATCAAGTTTGGTCTGATGGTCACTCCACTAGCGCGCCGCCGCCCCTGGATCGTCGCCCGCGAGGCCGTCACGCTGGACCATCTCTCCGATGGGCGGCTCATCCTCGGCGTGGGGCTGGGCCACGATGGGCATCGAGAGTACAGCGGCTACGGCGAAGTCACCGACCCTAAGCTTCACGGCAGCATGCTCGACGAGAGCCTGGAGATCATCAAACGGCTGTGGAGCGGCGAGGAGTTCAGCTACGAGGGCCAGCACTATCACCTTACAAACATCCGTGCCCTGCCCACACCCGTACAGCAGCCGCGCATCCCCATCTGGGTCGCAGGATTCTGGCCCAACAAAAAGCCCTTCCGCCGCGCCGCCCAATGGGATGGCATCGACCCCCTCATCCATGACCGCGACATGACGCCACAAGACCTGAAAGAAGTCATCACCTACGTCCAGGAGCAGCAAGAGCAGAAAGTTCCCTTCGACGTAATCACCACTCATCACATGAACCGCAACGATCAGCCAGAGAACGCGGAGCTCATCGCCGCCTACGCCGAAGTCGGCGTCACCTGGTGGCAGGCTGGCTTCAACTGGGAAAACACCCTGGAGCAAGTGCGCCAGCGTATCCATCAAGGCCCACCGAGACTCCATTAGAGCTAGAGCTTCTTCTGGATCTTGTCCATTAACGTGCTTCGCTTCTCTGTCCATTCCAGAAGACATTTCTCATCTACCGGCACCTCTTCTATAAACGCTAATGCTTCCTGTAAGAGGACGAGCAGTTCATCGTGTTGCTGCTCGGTGTATTCCTGCACATGGGCACGTGTGAAAATCTGCTCCAGGAACGTGTTGACTTCCTGTTTGATTGCTATTGGTAACTCAAAAGATGCGCTACAAGAGCTTAATCTCCTTTCCCCGTTTCATCTAAAAGGCAGAAGGCTAGTATATTATCAGATCTTACAAGCTCAAGCGCATTTTTTATTTAAATGTATAACTAAAAAGAAGATGTTTTTGATGATGAAAAATCGAAAGAAAGCGAGAGAGGAAACATGCAGTGCTGAAGCGTGGATTCGGCCGATCCAATCGGCGAGCTCTGGGAGTGTTAGGGAGAGAGCTACGTAGGTGGTAGAGATCGGTTCAGAAACAACTTTTGAATCGCCCCGGCAAATGTATTAGAGAAGATGAAAATTTAAATATGAAGATGTATACTACAGACAAGAAAGTGACGTTGTAGAGAGTGCTTCCGGTCATTTTTATTTATAAAGGAGAGTGGATATCGTGGCTTATAGCGTTTTCATCTCGTATGCACATGAGGATCAGCAGTATCTTGCGGGCTTACTCAAGCATCTCAGCGCCCTGATCAGGCAGAATATCATCAGCAGATGGTACGATGGCGATATTCTGCCGGGGACCGAGTGGCGCAACCAGATTATGCATCATGTACAAACGGATCAGATTATCCTCCTCCTGATCAGCGCCGACTTTATGGCCTCCGACTTCTGCTACAGCATCGAGATGGAAGCAGCTATCAAAAGACATGATGCCGGTCAAGCCCGCGTCATCCCCATTCTTCTTCGCCCAACCGACTGGCAGGGCACGCCCTTCGCAAAACTCCAGATGCTGCCCACATCTGCCAAAGCCGTCAGCACCTGGTCCGATCGCGATGCAGCATTTATCGATGTTGTCAAAGGCATCAGAAAAGCCATTCAAGACCTGCATTGATGCATCGCAGCTCTCCATGCTTCAATTCCACTTTATAACTCTTGCTTGCTGCTTGTTCGAGGGGTAGTGGCTATAGAGCATGGTAGTAAATATGTTTTTCGTGAGAAAAGAGCTATAAATAGTAGATTGTCTATGTATTACTGTTTATTTATTGCTATGTGATAAATAGGCTATTTTAAGTATTGAAATAAGTTTATAGATGTGAGATACTATCTATGTGTCATGAAGGGAAGGCACGCGTTCTATAGGGATTGGCCGCATACTGAGATACTCGACGAGTGCCTGCGATCTGACATGGAGGTGGGTAGGTGAGGTGGATTCTCCTCTCTCTTCATCCCGTTCATTTTTTCTATGCTGGTGTTTAGTAGAAGTGAAAGGATTTCGTCACTATTATGGCAATTCTGATGTCCATGAGACAATGTGCCCGCTACATCGGTATCCCCTATCAGACGTTAAACAACTATCGGCTGCGCATGCCGAGCGACATTCCCTACACCGAGGTCGGCAGCGCGAAGCTGGTCGATCCTGAGATGGTGAGGCGGATGCTGATAGAAGAGGGCTACCGGTTCAGGCGTCCCGGTCTCGATAGTGTGTCCGGCGCTGTGCACGAAAGCGCGATCTACGATGATCCACAGCAGATGCTGGCTGATATCGAGAATGGGAGATTACAGGAGGGCATGGGGTAGTACGTCTGCGTATTGCTCCTCGCTCAGCCTCGCAAAGCCAAGCCATTTTCTAGTAGAGGAATCAGCCCGAACCCATGGGTGGCTATCAAGTAGCTCATGGGTTTCTTGTGGAGTAGATCGCAGGCGTGGCGACGATCCTGGTGGCATTGGAACATGTGTGGATTTCAAGGCAAGCAGGCCTTTCCCTTTTCAGAAGAAGTCTTCTTCAGGTTGATGCGTATTGGGCACTATGAAATGTAGCCGACCTCATCAGACAATCAATTGTTAGAGTGTGTCCGAGGCTCATCGCATCCACATTCTTAGTAGATGAGAGAGTGCAGCTTCGCTGCCTGAAGAGATAGTAGTGTATAATTTTACTTTTTCTACATTTTTAAGCTTCGCTTAAAAATGTAGAAAAAGTAAAATTATACACTACTATAACGAGCGCCGAAGGCGCGAGAACGTGGTGGTGATAGGCTTCGGACACTCTATTAGAATGGAGGGCGAACTTTCAGCTTCTTGCAGAGAAGATGATTCATAAGGTATAATCGAGGCCCTTGCGCTCACTCTTTCCGAACACTTTCCGGCGCGCAGCATCGCTAGCCTTGAAGAGGATCTGCGCCAGGATACTGCTCGTGGCCTCCATATCTTGCTGACCACGTTGAGAAAACAGGCAGAGACCAGAATCCTGCTGCTCATCGATCAATTTGAAGAGGTCTTTACACAAACCGTCTCTGAGGATGAACGGCGTCACTTCCTCGAACTGCTTCTGACCGCCTGCACAGAGCCAGATGGACCCGGCGTACTGCTGCTCACACTGCGCGCCGACTTCTACGACCGCCCCTTGCACTATCCCGAGTTCGGTAAGCTGATCGACGAGAATCACATCGTCATGTTTCCTATGGAGACGCGTGACGTCCGCGACGTGATCGAGAAACCAGCGCGCCTCCCTGACGTGCAACTGACCTTTGAAGAGGACCTGGTTGGCGACCTCCTTTTTGACGTATTCGGGCAGCCCGGAGCACTACCCTTGCTTCAATTCACCCTCGACCAACTCTATCAAAGACGTAAAGATCAGCAATTGACGCGCCAGGCATATCAAGACATTGGAGGCGTACGGGGCGCGCTGGCACACCATGCTGAGACCATATACGCCGCATTGCCATCTGAAGATCATCGCCAGCTCACACGCGCCCTCTTCCTGCGCCTGCTCAATCCAGGAACAACCGATCAAGACGTCACCCGCCGCCGCGTCCCCCTCTCCGACCTGATCCTTGTCGATCCTCAGCAAACAACCTGGCTCAAACAGGTCATCGACACCTTCGTCCAACAGCGTCTCCTCGTCGCCAATACCGTCGCAGAAACCTCGACGGTGGAGATTGCGCACGAAGCCCTCATTTAAGCCTGGTCGCGTCTGAACGACTGGGTGCAGGAGTCCTACGAGGACATCCGGCAGCAGAAAACTCTCAACGAAGCTGCTGTAGAGTGGCAGCGTCGAGGTCAATCTGTTGATCGCCTGTATCGCGGAACACAATTGGCCGAGGCATGGAGCAAGCGCAACATTCCAAACCTCGTTGAGCTAGAATTTCTTCAGGCCGCCCTCGCCGAACAGGAGCGCCAGCGGAAGGTAGAGGAGCAAGAAAGAAAAAAGCGTAGACAGTACACGCGACGCACAGTGATTGCAGGTTTGCTAGGGGCGACGGCGTTAGTTGGAGGAACGGCCTTTCTCAGCTATGAGTTCCTTCTCAAAAATTCTACAACGAATGCACAGCCACAAAAGCTCCCTTACTCCTATCGTAGGCATACCGACTCCGTGTTCAGCGTGGCCTGGTCTCCCGATGGCAAACATCTTGCCTCCGCTAGCAAGGACCACACCGTCCAGGTCTGGGATTCCTCCACCGGTAGCCTCCAACTTACCTATCGTGGCCATAACAACTCTGTATCGAGCGTAGCGTGGTCCCCCGACAGCAAGCGTCTTGCCTCCGCTAGCTATGACCAAACTGTGCAGGTCTGGGATGCCTCTTCTGGTCACCGTCAACTTACCTATCAGGGCCATAGCGGCTACGTATCGAGCGCGGCATGGTCCCCTGATGGCAAGTATCTTGCCTCCGCCAGCAATGACCAAACTGTGCAGGTCTGGGATGCCTCCTCCGGAAACTCTCTATTCACCTATTATGGGCATAGTGACGCTGTGCGAAGCGTAGCGTGGTCCCCTGATGGCAAGCATCTTATTGCTTCCGCGAGCAACGACCACACCGTACAGGTGTGGTTGGTGCTGTTATAAGCTATATACTTGCTTGTCAGGTACCACTCCTTTGGCAGACGCAGATCATTGAGGGCGAAGTGGCCGTCAGAGGATCTTGCTGCCAGTTGCCGTAGATCGTGCGGATCTGGAAGCCGTTGTAGTGGAGGAGGGCTTCTAGCTCTTGAGGGTAGGTGTAGCGGAGGGCGACGCGTATGTCCTTTTCTTCGCGTTGGCCGTCTGGACGGTGCAGGGTGTGATGGTGGATGTAGTGCTGGATCTGAGTCAGAGGATCGTAGTGTTGCTCGTTGGTGATGACGACTTGTCCACCGTCGGGCATCGTGAACTTCTCCCCTTCTGGGCGGCGGCCTTCCAGGAGAATTTGGGGGGTGGGATTGCGGGTTTCAAAGAGAAAATAGCCGTCTGGCTGCAAATGTTCGCGGACGCGGGCCAGCAGCCCTTCCTGGTCCTGACGCGTCAGGAAGAATTGAAAGGCGTTTTCCAGCATGTAAATAAAGCGAAACTGCTTCTGGAGGGAGAATGTGCGCGCATCGGCGACAACAAAATCAATCGAGAGACCTTGCTTCGCGGCCTTCTGGCGCGCCCATGCGATCATCTCTGGCGTGATATCTACGCCTGTGACTTGATACCCGAGCTCGGCCATGCGCAGGGCCATACGTCCAGTTCCACATGCCAGATCCAGCAGCGGCCCACCGAGCGAGCTCGCCCACTGTACGATCAACGGATAGTCATCGTAGTAGCCCGCGTCTTGCACATCATAGGTCTGCGCATCTCGAAACTCTCCAAGATTATCATGATCAATCATTACTGTCCCTTTCGCTCGCTGATTGTATGATCCAGACAACGCACGATAGTGCTTTCCTCTTTGCCGCTATCGAGCGCTCTTACTCGTGCGTGCTACTTTGACCTGGCATCTGCTCCACGATACGCAGCAGCTCTTCCTCGGATAAATCGAGGTTTAAGGGCTCGACATAAGGTGGTTGATAATCTTGTCTTCCGGTGGGCCAGTAAATCTCGATTCCATTGCCTTCGGGGTCGGAGAAATACATGGCGAGCGCAAAGCCGTGATTGAATACATAGTCGATCTTTCTACCGCTTGCCTTTACCTTATGATAGTAAGCGAGCAGCTCGCGCAGAGTGTCAACCTTGAAGCCGATATGCGCGGCAAGAGCGGTACGAAAAAACGCCAGGTCGTGGTTCTCCTCTTGCACACGATTGCCGACAAAGGCGTTGGAGTTCGTTGTCGTCCCTCCCACAAGCTGCATATCGAACATCTCACGATAGAACTGTGATAATGCAAGTGGGTCCTGAGCCTTCAGAGCCACATGTCCTAGTTTTGCTGACATTGAGGTCAGTCCTTTCTAACTATTTCCTGCCGCATAATGGCAATACTAGAAATTTTATCTTCTTTTCGTCTTGATCGCAATGACAGCCACTTTTTCCCGCTCTCGCGCCTTTGACAATGATTTATAATCTTCGTATAATTAACTGTATGGTTAACAGTTCATCAGAGCAACTCAATACGGTCTTTTTAGCGCTGGCTGACCCCACCCGCCGGGCCATCTTAGAACGCCTGGCACAGGGTGAGGCTTCGGGGACGGAGCTGGCGCGGCCATTCTCGATCTCTGTGCCGGCAATCTCCAAACATTTACGTGTACTGGAACACGCCGATCTGATCCTGCATCGGAAGGACGGGCGAACGCATATGTTCCGGCTCGCCGCCCACCCGATGAGAGAGGCTGCCGCCTGGCTTGAACACTATCGCCACTTCTGGGAAGCCCAATTCGACTCACTGGAAACCTATCTACAGACGACATCGGAAGAGGAGCAGAACGTTGACGATACCCCCAGCATCTCATGACAGCACTACTCTTGTGCTGAGACGTACGTTTCCGGCCTCACGCCAACGAGTCTTTCGCGCCTGGATCGAGCCGGAGGCTTTGGAGCACTGGCTGAGACCGAGGGGCATGAGCATGACTGTGCGTTCGCTTGAAGCACGGGTCGGTGGATCATTTCATTTCGCTTTAGAGAACGATAGGTCCATCGTCGGTACCTACCTGCACATCGCTCCCCCCGAAAAACTGGTCTTCACTTGGTCAGACGCAGCAACGCAAGGCATGAAAACCGTCGTTACGCTAGACTTTCTCGATCAGGGTCCGCTGACAGAAGTCGTGCTGACTCACGAAGGGCTGAGCGATCCAGACTTGCGTACGCTCTTTGGATCTGGCTGGCCATCCTTGCTCGATGCACTGGCCTCGGCTCTCTCCATCCGTCTCGGCTTCTAAGAATGTGTTAGAGCACCATCGTCTCCATCTTCTTGGCACACGATCTTGTGCAGCTTCATTGCCTGAAACAATTTTCTTTCATTTTTTGCTTTTTACATATTTCGGGCGAAATATGTAAAAAGCAAAAAATGAAAGAAATTCATAAGAAGTCGCCCCTTGACACCGCTCTCCTTCTCCTATATACTTAACATATAGGTTAAGTATAATCGTACAAAGACATTCAAGAGAAAGGAATAACGATGTCAGCCATTGTCGAAGAACGTACACTTGCAGCAACTCCGGAGAGCGTTTTTAACGCCCTGACTCAGCAGGATGAAATAGCTCACTGGTGGACCGATGATCTGAGCGCCAAACCAGAAGTAGGCTCCCTTGCTGAATTTCGCTTTCGGCAGAGGGCGTTTGTCGTTCAGTTTGAGGTTGTCCAACTGGATGCCGAAGAGAAAGTTCGCTGGATTTGCAGGCAAGGCCCTCCACAATGGATAGGGACCAGTGTCACCTGGCAACTCACGCCTGTTCAGAACGGAACAAAGCTGGTCTTCATCCATGATGGATTCGCCCAGGTTGATGAGGGATATAAACAAACGCACGGGAATTGGGAATACTTCCTGAACAGCCTGAAGTCCTACCTGGAAACAGGGAAAGGCACTCCCGGCCTTCCCGTGTTTGCTTAACGGGCAAGATCACCGAATGCTTCCCCGACTGTCCGCCGCTGGACTGACCCGGTTCAAGAAAGAGAGGGCCACCCATCACATGAACTGGATCAGAGCACTCCTGCTCTGCTGGAAGGAGGGGATTTGTAAGGCAACGCCCATACTGCCTCTGATACTTAAATTGACATGTTTCGGTCAATGCACGCAACGATCGATGAGAAAGGATTACACGTCGATTATGGAGAAAACACCCCTTCGTAGCCGCTCAATTGAGAAAGAACTGTTCATCAAAGCTCCTCCTGAACGCGTCTTCCAGGCTCTGACAGAGAAAGAAGATCTTGAACGCTGGTTTGTGAAGATAGCTGAGGTCGATCTGCGCGCGGGGGGTGCGATCAGGTTCGAGTGGGGACCGGACTTGTTCAACGTCGGCAAGATCCTCGTGCTCGAACCGCCCTCTCGCCTCAGCTATACCTGGGAAGCCCTTGAGCCTAGTCCCACCACAATCACCTTTGAATTGATAGCGGAAAGCGATGACATGCGTCTCCATCTCATCCACACTGGCATCGGCGAAGGCGAAGACTGGGATCACTACTACACCACTAGAAACAGCGGCTGGAACGTTCATCTCAAGAATCTGATCACCTGGCTTGAAACCGGTACATCCGAACCTCATAGGCCAGGCTGAAAATTGCTCAACAATACCCGTTTTAAGAAGTAAGGAAAGGTTCCGTAGAATGGACAGCACGCCAGCCTCCTACTATATTGCAGTACTTCTCTATGAATCATCGGTTGAATCGGCTCAGTTACCTGAATTCAAACCCTTGTATGAAGAGACCTTTGTCCTCATTCGAGCTTCTTCGGTGGAAGAGGCAAGGGAAAAAGTCAATAGGTATACACAACGAGAGCAAGCAAGCTACTTCAATGAGTGGCACGAGAAAATCACCTGGTCGTTGAAACATGTGATTGATGTGAATGCTGTCCTGTATGAACCGTTGGAGGATGGAGCTGAACTTTATACGCGCTATTTTCGCAACTACGAGGCATATCGCCTCTTTGAGCCTCTCCTCTCAGGAGACATTTAGGGATCTGGGTTAACGTGGATCTACTTTCGAGGCTCTTCCGCATCTTCCGTGCTCAACTCTAGCATATCTAGAAGATGATTCTTTTCCGTCCGCTTCGAAAGCAACGTTCTTAGGAAGCTTGCCAGGGCGATCCCCACGCTCCTTTGGTCAACCAGGAGCGCGGGGGTTTGAGCAATGTGCTAGTCGCCTGTAGGAGATTGCACTTGCGCTTGTTGCACCAGCCGTAGCGGCTCCGCTTTCCGCACCTGTGGCAGGCTTCCCAGTTCTCTTTCCATCAAAGCGCTAACCTCGTCGAGGATACCCGCGCCAGCCTGCCGATCCTCCAGCACAATAGATGTGCGGTGAGCCAGGATGTCGTCGGGCGTGACGGCCATTTCGTAGCGGCAGGCGTAGATGACCTCAGCCTTGATATATGGCAGATCGTCGATGAGTTGGGCGGCCAGCGAGGAGTCTTCCTCTATAATGTCGAGAATGGTCTGGGCCATCGTGCCGTAGCTGTGATTCACGTGCTCGATGGACGACGCGCTGAGTCCCAGCTTCGCTCCCCTCTGCTCAATGGTGTGACGGATGGTTTGCCAGCCGGCGCTCCCTTGCAGGGGTAGAGCTTTAGTGGGATGGATAACTTTCGCACCGTCGCGCTTGCTTAAGACGTCTACGGTGTCCTGAGCCATGCGACGATACGTCGTCAGCTTGCCGCCGGTGACGGTAACCAGGTCGGACGTGCTTTGCAGGACGACGTGTGAGCGTGAGAGCTTGGCTGTGGATGCGCTTGTGTTGCGCGGCTTGACGAGAGGACGATAGCCGGCATAGGTGCTGATGATGTCTTTCTCGCTCAGGTTGAGGTTCATGTAATGGTTCAGATAGCCCAGTAGGTACGCGATGTCCTCTTGCGTTGCTACGGGATGATCCAGGTCACCACTACCGGTATCAGTGGTACCGAAGACGACGCGCGATTCCCACGGCACGAGGAAGAGGATGCGTTTGTCATCCGTCTGAGGCAACACGATTGCCGAATCGCCGATTTGAACATCTTCTCGTGATAAGACGATGTGCGATCCTTTGCTCGGCTCGATGCTTACCTGCGGCTCCGTGCCCGTCAGCTCTTCGACCTGCTCCGAGTAGACGCCCGTTGCGTTGACGATGTGGCGCGCGTGGATGGTCACGTGTTGATCGGTGAGGCGATCGTAAATGACGGCTCCCTTGACTTTGTCCCCTTCCTCTATAAAGGAGACGACTTCGCTATAATTGGCGATGGTCGCTCCATAGCGCGATGCGGTGTGAATCAGGGATAGAGTAAGGCGAGCATCGTTTGTTTGCGCGTCGTAGTAGGTGAAGCCTTCTTTGAGGCCGGTCTGGACTAGTGCTGGTGCGAGCTTCAGTACTTGTTCGCGGCTCAGATGGCAGTGCCATTTGACGCTGCGGCCACCGGACATTATGTCGTAGAGAGTGAGGCCGATGTTGAGCAAAAAGCTGAGGCCGACGCCGCCTGGAGTTGTGAAAGGCATCCCCACCGGATGTAGATCACCTTCGTAGATAGGTAAAACGAACTCTAGCGGCTTCACCAGAAATGGCGCGTTTTGCAGCAGCAGCCCACGCTCAACCAGCGCCTCCTGCACAAGGCCGAAGTCGAAGTTGGGCAGATAGCGAATACCACCGTGCACAAGCTTCGTAGACTTGCTGCTGGTCCCGCTGGCGAAATCTGCCTTCTCTACCAGGGCGACATTGTACCCACGCGCCACAGCGTCCAGCGCAACGCCCGCACCCGTAACGCCACCCCCAATGACCAGAACATCAAAATGCTCGTTCTCCATATGCGCCAGATTGCGCGCACGCTCGGTTGCTGAAAATGCTTGCATAGCCATTACCTGCATAGGAAAGCGCTGGGATAAGTACAAAACCTGTTCTCGACCAGTACGCTTTCGTATGCTCACCCTTTCTGTTGTTTCTCTAGATAAACCTGGTTTTCCTTCTACAAAATACAAAGCTACTGTTTAATTACCTACCGCGTAGCGACAAACCCTTGCGGTTGTCGTGGTTAGCACACCCTAAAACGTGCACATTGATACAGATGACGCACGACAACCGCAAGGGTTTGTCGCTACGCGGGTCCCTCGGACGGGTGCAACAACGACAACCGCAAGGGTTTGTCGCTACGCGGTATTCGTGTTTAACTCGTTTTGAGCCAGGGCGACGCCTATCGCACCAGCATTCAAGACTGCCTGTACCTGCTCACTGGTGGAGATAAGGCCTGATCCTATAAAAGGTCGTGGAAGTATACGTGTTAAGGGCGGGATGATAGATGGAATTGCCAGGGCCGGCGATACATCCACTAGATCGACATATGCTGGATCAAATGCCTCCAGCGCACTTTCCAGGCCGGTAGAGTCGGCGGCGAAGATGCGCAACACTGTCTCCAGACCCTCCGTTTTTCCAATGACAAGGGTCTTTGGATTCGCGGACAGGATACCAGCAATCCCCAGTGTATTCGCTAAATAATGCAGGCCAGCCGCATCTGCATGCACGCCCTCGATATGATCAATGTTTACATAGAATGCATATTGCTGTCCGGCTTGTTGCAACAGTGGTGCAAGCTCTAGCGGATTGCAATGCCGTAATAAAACAACCTTGCCAGCAGAAGTTTTTAACACCTGCTGCAATTGTGCACGATTCTCGACCACTGGAATCACTTTAGAATGTTCCAGAAATTCGACCATTGATCTACGAGATTGAGTTGACATATCCTTCCTCACCCTCTCCGGTAAAAAAGGCAACAAAAAAATCCCTAAGCCTCCTAGTGGAGTAGCTCGGGACTTTTCATATCTCTGTCCTTGTGCATACCGTATCAACTTCTGTCCAGGTCGTGACTAGAGTTACCTCGCCACCGCCACACATCTTCTTGAGATTCTTTTCCTTTTATGCTATAACGAAAGAATCCAGGCTCTATGTGCTCATCGCTGAAACAGAATATTGCGTACCATTAAATGGTAACCAATTTTGATGGAATTGTCAAGGTGCCACGCAAAATATCGAAAAACTCCTACGAACTTGCGCAGCTTCGCTGCTCGATATGATTTTTTAGTATGCTTTGCTTTTTTGCATATCTGGGCTCTGCCCAGATATGCAAAAAAGCAAAGCATACTAAAAAACGCGTGCGTATTCGGTGTGCAGATGCGCGAGCGAGAAGAGAGATGCTTATATACAGAGGATAAAACACTGTTTATGCTAAAACAAGACTTTCTCCATTTAGTACAAAAATATCCAGTGGCGGCTGCGATTAAATCTACAGAGTATCAAGAGAGAGCACTGTCCTCAGAAGCTCTGCTTCTCTTTCTGCTCAAGGGGGATGCCTTTTCGCTAGCGGACTTCGTGGCGCAGGCGCATGAGCGGGGCAAGGGTGTTGCCGTACATATTGATCTTGTGAGTGGGATAGGGAAAGATCGCGCGGGCATCCAGTATCTGCATCAGCAAGGGATCGATGCAATTATTACCAGCCGCTCACATCTTGTCGCCGCAGGCCGTGCCGAAGGGCTCATCACCATTCAGCGCCTCCTCTTGCTCGACCACTCGGCCCTGGAGACGGGCGTCAAGACCATCGCGCGCGCCCAGCCCGACCTGGTTGAAGTCCTACCCGGCATCATCTTCCCCGACGTTGCACAGCAACTGCGCTCCCGCCTCCCCGGCCCCTTCATCGCCGGCGGCTTCATCCGCACCTTCGCCGACGTCCAACGCAGCCACGCCGCCGGCGCAATCCTATGCAGCAGCAGCACCCAAGAACTCTGGAATCGCACCAGCTCGCCACAACCCTCGTAACGACAAACTTTTACAACTATGATTCCAACAAAATCACTGTGAGGCATAAAAAAAGGAACATGTGTGGATTTCAAGGTGAACGGAGCGGCAGGATGAGATGTGACTGTTATTCAATGGAAGATACATATTCACATGCCAACGCCAATAATGGTGGATAAAAAGTGGATTGACAGAGAAGTGTTTTCTATAAAGAATAACACAAGGACAAACAGACGAAAGGAAACGGAATGAGAGAGAAGAAACACTTATTTTTTCTGGGTGCGGGCTCGATGGCGGAGGCGATGGTTAAAGGTATGCTCGCCGCAGAACTTTTTTCCGCATCACAGCTCACCGTGAGCAATCGTTCACATACCGCACGCTTGCACGAACTTAATAGCGAGTACGGCATCAATACCTGCCAGAGGAAAGAGGACAAGGCCGCCAGCGCCGCTTCAGCCGCTATCATCGTCGTGGCGGTCAAGCCGTTCGATGTGGCTTCCGCGCTTGAGAATGTGCAGCACGCTCTGACGCCGGATCACCTGATTATCTCGGTGGCGGCGGGCGTCTCGACGGCGGCAATTGAGGCATATCTGGGCGGGCAGATTCCGGTTGTACGCGCGATGCCAAATACCTCCAGCTTTGTACAAGAGTCGGCAACGGCGGTTAGCGCGGGTCGCTACGCCACTCCTGCACATATGGAGGATGCGCGAGAGATCTTTTCTGCAATCGGGAGTGCTATTATAGTCGAGGAGGGGCAACTGGACGCGGTGACTGGCCTCTCTGGTTCGGGACCGGCCTACATCTATTATGTAGTGGAAGCTTTGCTGGATGCAGGGATTGCCTGTGGTCTTCCACAGGAGACCAGCCAGGCTCTCGTGCTCCAGACACTCTCCGGCGCTGTCAAAATGCTCAAGGAGACCGGCAAAGATCCGGCCGAGCTGCGCCGCCAGGTCACCTCGCCCAACGGAACAACAATGGCCGGACTGCAAGCGCTGGAACAAGGCAACGCTGCTTCCCTCTTTTTGCAAGCCGTCAAGCAAGCCACCGCACGCTCGGTTGAAATGGGCAAGCTAGTGAGTACAACTATTCTCGAGAAATGAGCCCCGCGGGTCGATGGCCTTTATTGTGCTTGATGAGCGGCCGCCACGCGCTCCAGCACGACACGAAAGAACTCAGGATGTGCGACGATATGGTGAGGGTTCTTGCCAGCGTCGTCGCACTTACGCAGCCGCAGCGCGTCTTGATACCAGGGCTGGGCCTCGAAGGCGCTGAGCTCATCCGGTGTCATCATCCCGCCCTGATGCACAAACGTCTGCTGCGAGACTGGCGAGAGGGTTGCCCAGTACCCCGGGTCGGTGGTGCAGAGATAGCGCTTGGCATCGGCGTGCGCGCCAATCAACCAGGCCACCCGCTCGCCGAAGAGAGGGCGCACTAAACCGGCCGCCCACGGCGCGTGTTCCGCATCCATGACCCGCCCATCGCCTAGATCATGCAGCAGGCCAGCCACAACAAGCTCATCATCCGCCCCCTGCTGCAACAGCCACTCCGCCGTCTGAAGTTGATGCCGCCAGAGATCGACCAGCTCGCCATCCCCCATCCCCTGCTGCTCCTCCAAAGCCCGCCACGCCTCATCCGCCGTCTTGAACGGCTCAAGAATATTCGTCGCCATGTTCTATCCCTTAACTGATTCATTTCAACAATCATCGCCATCAAATCTACTATTACAGTACCCCTTCTCTGTTAAAATCGTATTAAGGCAAGCTCTCGGAGTCGTGGCCGAGAGCTTGCTGATTGGATCAGCCAAATCCACGCTTCAGCACTGCATACTTCTGGTCGGATGTATGTGTCAAAGAGCATTGGCAGCGGGCTTCAGGACAAACCTTTTGGCAATGGAAGAACTGCCGGGACTATTGCCTCTTTATCTTCGAATATGCTACGATAGAGAGAGAAAGCGCGATAAGAAGATAAGGAAAGAGAAACGATGGCAAAAGAGCCGACAGAGCCTCAGAAATCAAAGGAACATCCCAGCACCTATTTTGTACAGGATCGTTCGAACGAAGAGGAACTCGCTCGATTACATGTTCAGGATGAGCTCATCACATCAGAGATGGGCGGAGTATTGGCAGAGCAGGACGATACCGCTCGCTTCCAGCACGTGCTGGATGTGGGTTGTGGCACCGGAGACTGGTTGATTACGGTGGCACAGCAACTACCCAATGCAACTATGCTGGCTGGTGTTGATGTGAGCCTTCGCATGGTGCAGTACGCCCGCAGCCAGGCTCAGGCCAAAGGGGTCGCTGACCGGGTGGAGTTTCATGTGATGGATGCTCTGCGTATGTTGGAGTTCCCGCGTAAGAACTTCGATCTCGTCAATCAACGCCTCGGCCTGAGCTATCTACGCACCTGGGATTGGCCTAACCTGTTGCAAGAGTACCGGCGCGTGACTCGTCCGGGCGGAGTCATCCGCATCACCGAGAGCCACATAGGGACGGGTAATATGCCCGCCTTCACCACCCTGAACGACCTGTTCAGAAGTGCATTAGACCGGGCAGGGCATTTATTCTTTCCAGAACGCGATGGAGTCGTCCGTGCACTAGAACCAACGATGCGTCAAGCGGGACTGCTCAACCTCCAAACACGTTTCCATCCGTTGGAGTTTTCCGCGGGCACAAGACAAGGTCAACTCTTCACTGAAGATATCAAGCATGCCTTTAAAACTATGGTACCCTTCTTACGAAAGTGGACAACTGTGCCCGAGGACTACGAACGTATCTATCAACAGGCACTTTGGGAGATGCAACAACCAGGCTTTATCGCCTACTGGCCGCTGCTCACCTGCTGGGGAACCAATCCAGATACACCCGAAAAACCAGTCTTCGACCCACATTAAAGACTTTTCCTCGTCCGTCCTCCTCTGCTTCGCGGAGCAGAGGAGTTTTTAAAGCTTCTTCTGGATCTTGTCCATCAACTTGCTTCGCTTCTCCGCCCATTCTAAAAGACATTTCTCATCCACCGCAGCGACAAGACTTTTACGAGAGCTTGTAGAGTGCTATCGAGTTAGCAGATTAATAGCATCTGGCTAATAAAACCTTCTCATGATAAAATCATCAATAATCTAGTCTTACTAGATTACTAATCTCGGAGGTGAAAGTTTCCAGTATGCGAAAGAATGTAGACGCTCCAACTATAGCAGCGAGGCGGAAGTACATGGTCCTGGATGTGAATGCGGCGAAACAAATTGCTCTTGTTTGGCTTCAAGCAATAAAGTTAGAGAACTCGGTAGATTTCGGTTTACCTGAAATCGATGACCGTTATCACGTTTGGAGAGTTCCTTTAATGAGTAAAGCGAGCAAAGAGCGCATAGGTGAAGTGGTTATAGATGCCCGTACTTCACTAGTTTTACAGGATAAATCGACTTCCGCAAAAAATTTAGAAGCTCGTCTGCTAGGACGTGTAGAAGACACTTCTTTAAATGGAGAAGATACTTCAAATACTGAACCTCTCCGGAGCAACAAAACATATCAGCTTTCTGCTCTGCGTAACACCCTTGCTTTAGGAGATAGTGAAGAAATACTTCAAGACTTACCTGCTAAGAGCATTGATCTTGTTTTTACCTCGCCTCCTTATTATAATGCTCGTCCAGAATATACCGATTACATCACCTATGAAGAATATTTGTTGAAGATCCGTAAAATCATTCAAAATGTTCATCGTGTCTTAGCAGAGGGACGCTTTTTTGCAATAAATATTGCTCCTGTCTTAATCAGACGTGCTAACCGCAACGAGTCCTCGAAAAGAATCGCCGTTCCTTTTGATGTCCATCGTATCTTCATAGAAGAAGGATACGACTTTATGGAAGATATCATATGGCAGAAACCAGATGGAGCGGGATGGGCCACGAACCGGGGCCGACGCTTTGCGGCAGATCGCAATCCTTTGGAGTATAAGCCTGTTCCGGTAACAGAATACATCCTCGTCTATCGCAAGCATACCTCTAGACTCATTGATTGGAGTATACGTGCACACCCAGACCAGGAGATCGTTAAAGCATCACGTATCGATGACGATTACGAGCGTACAAATGTCTGGCAAATTACGCCCGCTTCCGATAAACGCCATCCCGCTATTTTTCCTCTCGAATTAGTAGAAAAGGTTATTTCTTACTACTCCTTCAAGCAAGATGTTATTTTAGACCCATTTGCGGGCATAGGAACCGTAGGCGAGGCTGCTATAAAACTAGGAAGACGCTTTGTGCTTATAGATCAAGACCCTGAATATGTGGCAGTCATGCGTGACAAGCTGAGAAATTTGTTGGGCACTGATGAGTGCCACCTACTGGCCTCAAGAAGTTGCACGTTATCTCCATGAGATATTCGGCTTTGAACATGAGCTAATAGATATGGAACAAAGCCGGATGGAGAATTATCTGAGAGAGAAGTTGACTTCAGTTCCGCTAGAGAGTTTCCTTGTAAATGTACCTCTCAGCAATTCGTCGGAAGAGATACAGCAGATGTCTCTCCTGGTAGAAGAGAATGAATCTATCGAAGGAGAGATGGTTCAAGATGATGAAGATGACTTTTAGAGGAGCAGAGCATGAACCTTACGGATCAACGCGTCGTCATTATGGGAGGAAGTTCAGGGATCGGCCTGTCTACGGCCCGCATGCTGATCGACGCGGGAGCTAGAGTCGTTGTCACGGGACGCGGCCAGGAGAAGATTGATGCTGCGGTGAAGCAACTGGGCGAGCGGGCTACGGGAGCGGTTGTCGATGCGACGTCACAAGAGCAACTTTCCAGCTTTTTTGAGAAACAGGGAGCTTTCCAGCATCTGGTGATCGCGGTGAGTGGTGCGGCGGGCGCGGGCGCGTTCCGCACACTTGATCTCAAGGAGTTGCGGCGCGGCTTTGAAGCTAAATTTTGGGCGCATATTGCAATTGCACAGGCTGGTCTGGCTACGCTGCAACGCGACGGATCTTTGACCTTTATTACCGCCGGTTCGTCTCGCTCCGCAAAGCCGGACACCGCCGGGCTAGCCGCCATCAATGGCGCGCTGGATGCTATGATCCCTTCGCTCGCGCTGGAGCTGCGCCCCCTGCGCGTCAATGCTGTTTCACCCGGAGTCATCGCAACACCCTGGTGGGATCGCGTATCAGCCGACTTCCGCAACAACTACTTTGCACAAACAGCGGCCACGCTGCCCGTAGAGCGCATCGGCGAGCCCGAGGACGTAGCACAAGCCATCGTCTTCTTAATCCAAAACGGCTTTATGACTGGCACTATCATCGACTGCGACGGAGGCGCTCGCTTAGTATAAGTCGGAGGCAAAGCATCATCATAGACGGCCAGAGGGACGCGTTCAGGCTCAAATTTGGATTGAGCGAGGGAAAGGGCAACTGGAGAGACAAAATCCTGCTGACCCGGTCGAAGTTGTAATTGAGTGCATGAATACCAGTTCTCCCTGGTAATTGCACGCAAACAAATAGTCATAAAAACTCTTCCTCTTCACAGATCTTTCCCAGCGTCCCTACATGCCTAACCATATCCAAGGATAATTGCAAGAGTAATTTCAATCTCTCAGTGAGATTTCTTCTCTGTGAACGGCAGTACGGCTACTATATCATGTATAGTAGATAAGTGCAAGTGTTTATCTTGCGAGTGTTTATCTTGCGAGTGTTTATCTAAAGAAGGGTTTTGTAGAATGGAAAGAACACAAGGTAAGTTCTCCCACTATATCGCATTACTTCTCTATGAGGCATCGTCTCCTGCGCCTGACTACAAACCCTTGTACGAAGAGACTTTTGTTCTCATTCAAGCTACTTCTATAGAAGAGGCACGAGAAAAAGCGAACAGGTATGCGCTGCGAGAGCAGACGAGCTACTTTAATGAGCAGGGAGAGGAAATCAACCGGTTGTTAAAACACGTGGTTGATGTGAATGCTGTCCTGTACGAGACGTTCGAGGATGAAACTGAGCTCTATGCGCGCTATTTTCGTAATTACGAGGCATATCGCCTCTTCGAGCCTTTACTTGGAGGAGATATCTAGTATAAGAGAGAGGCTCGAAGAGCAAAGAGAGAGTGTACACCTGAATTCGGCAGGTATACACTCTCTCTTTTTATTAACCTACTTTAACATCACTTCTGTAGTCCTTGAGTAGTTTTTGGACTTTGGGATCGATGATGTAGCGGCAGTAGCCCTGGTTGGGGTTGCGGTCGTAGTAGTCTTTGTGATAATCTTCGGCGGCATAGAAGTTGTTGAACGGAGTGATCTCGGTGACGGCTGGCTTCTTGTAGGTGCCGGACTTGTCCAGCGCTGCCTTCGAGGCTTCCGCAACCTGTTTTTGCTCGTCGTTATAGTAGTAGATCGCCGAGCGGTACTGTGTGCCGACATCATTGCCCTGGCGATTCAAGGTCGTTGGATCGTGCATGTGCCAGAAGATGTCCAGCAGTTTGTCAAGGGAGATTATGGACGGATCATAGACAACCTTTGTCGCCTCCGCCGCGCCCGTTCGACCCGTGCAGACCTGCTCATACGAAGGATCATCGACCTTCGATGCCGCATAGCCTGACGTTACGCTCTCCACGCCCCTCAGCCTCTGAAAAACGGCCTCGGTACACCAGAAGCATCCATTCGCGAGTATAATAGTCTCAAGCTGAGCCATGTATTACCTCTCTTTATAGTCAAGTCTTTTGTTCATCTACAATAGTATCCAATCCCATCTCTACACACTACGGTATCATGAAATCCTATCTATAACAACTTTATGTAACCTCGTGTGACGCTCAATTCATTGTGGGGATAAGATCAACGCGACCTTTACAGGAAGAAGATCTGATTGAGTAATGGTTTAATTCTACTGCGATCGTATTCATCTTATAAGAGGTGATTTGCTTATTGCACTATTGTAAACAAGTCCTGGCCTATCTCTATTCCTCTTTTAGTGAAACTTTCATAATATTGATCCATAGGCTCCGCGTAGCGACAATCCCTTGCGGTTGTCGTCGTATCCCCACTGACTGTAGACGAGCCTGAGAGGTGAGTGGAACGGCAACAACCGCAAGGGATTGTCGCTACGCGGAACCGGTCAAACGATGTGGGCCACTCCAACACTTCGGATCTGAGTTTGCTATTGAAGGCCGACCTCCCGCCCACATCTATGCGCGCGAGATCGTCGGCCTTGTTTTAGAAACCTCCTCACTCAAGGATGATAGTTTTGAATATGAGACCGATGAGCTGATGAACGGACTTCTAGCGTTTGACAGCTTCGCCGTCGTTCCTCAACTCACCGGAGTGTATCCACGCGTCACACTCTATTGTGCTCTAATGCTAGCACTGACCGCAAAAACGTGCAGCGTTGTTGGCGCATCAAGATTGGTTGGTAAGGACACACTTTTAAGAGTTTTCGTCCCATCTATGGGTACACCGGCAAAAAACATGAATGTCTTCACACCTTCTTCTGGTCCAGCAGGGTTACGATAGTTTGTCATTATCGCAACCTCATTGCCAAAGTCGGGCGTAGGGTTCGCCCAGTCGCTCAGACCTACCTTTTCCTGTTGGGAAGTACCATCAGTATAGGTGATAGTAAACATCCCTGACCCTTCACCGTTGGCCGAAGCTCCCAAAATTCCCAGAACCTTGGCATTTTGAGTTGTGGGAGTGACAGGGATGGTGATTATCTGTCCATTCGCAACATAGTCGTTTGGCTGACCGGGACCACCAGGAAAGGTAAAGAGAAACGTATTTCCGTCTTTCGCTTTATAGTTGAAATTATCGCCCGGAAGCGCACCAACCCTTGCAAGCTCTTGAGCTGAATAACTATTCTTATCGCTATCAAAGGTACCTTTTCCTGGATCAGCATCGTTAGTGATACCAACATCGTTGAATGGAGGATTGGCATTCTCAGTAGCATTACTGTTCTGGGCTGTAGGATCGAGACCATAGATGACGAGCGAGTCCGCCGTGCCAACAAAAACTCTTCCATTTGCTACGGTAGGAGCCGCAAACTTCTGAACTGTCCCTAATCGATCACGGGTTACATTCTGATCACCCGCGCTGTCATACAGTTTTGTCGCAAGATTACTTGCATCATAGGCACGCAAAGCATTGGTACCTCGATTCTCAGCCCACAGAATGCCCGACCCGGTTGCAGTACCATTGCTAGAGATCACGGCATTGCCGGTCAGAGTATCAAAACCATCTTCGCTCTGTGATGCAGGTACCTCGGAGAGCTTCCCGTTGTTCAGCGAAAAAGCCTTAGCTTTATCAGCATTACCAATAAAGTAGACATGTTCTCCGTTATCGCTCTTCCAATAGCATGCTGTGCTGTAGAGTCCAAAGCCAGCAACGTTGGGAGCAGTTTCCTGAAACACTTTGTCAACATCGACACGCCTTAGCTCTGCCTCAATGGCACTTTCCAGCGTCTGGTCTTTATCAGTGTTACAACCATCGGCGAAGAGCGGGTTTTTCAGAAGATCAACGAGCTTCGGGTCTTCTGTATACTGACCCAGATTGTTTGTGTCCAAGTTATATATACGTCCTTCTTTTCCAGCGCCGATCAGTTTATTTTGTCCCGGAATGATTAATGGACCACCGGAACCAAGATCAATATCCTGCTTGTTCAGACAACTTTGCTGGAAAGGAGTAAAGTAGTCTTGCCGCTGCAAATTCCCATTGAGCTTGATGAAGCTATCACCTGAGTCTGCACCGCCAGTATTCAGATTGAAGTCGCCATTCCCGGTTATAGAGTAAATGTTACCATTCTCATCAGCCGCGAGTGCGCCTCCGCCTCCCCATAATCCCGCTTGTCCGGCCTTAGAAGCTGTGTTATAAATGTTGTTTTGCTGAAACGCGGTTCCGTTATAAGAATAACTATAGATCCTGCCATCATAACGCGGATTATCACAGAATGATGCAAAGGGAACATAGATGTGCCCATTTGTCAGCAGAAGACCCGCTCTCTGCCTCTCGCGGAGAGGATTAAAGGCGACCCCCTGAGCATCTCCTGTGACTACAGTCGGATCTGACTTATCTTTACCCGTTGCGAGATCCAGGGCATGCAAGCGATAGATCGGCGTTGGATTCCCACCCGGCGTGGTATTCGAGTAGGAGACGACGTACATCGTATTCGCATTCTTGTCGATGACTGGCGTCCCTGTGATACCAGACTCGGGTTGTAGATCAGGGCAACTGAGTTGGTCTGCTTTCAGCGTGTCTTCGCCGGCATTAAGCAAGCTCATGTGCCAGAGCGGCTGATCTCCCGTTGCTCCATCGGCATCAAAGGCGTAGACATTATCATGTTCAGTCGCTACAAATACTACGTTGTGAGGTGCTCCGTTGACGGTGAGATTCGGCACAAATAATGGCTGTGCATCAACCTGTCCTACAACTGGAAAGGTTGCACGCCGGCCGAACTTATTTGCATTTACGTTCTCCTTCGTGAGAATCGTTTCATGATTGTTCAATCCTGTACGGCCAGCATCATTTTTGAATGTCAGGACAGCAGTATCATCGGGTGCCTGCACATATGCCATTTGCTTGCGTACATTCGCTGTTGATGAAGCAGCGAGGGCGGCTCCTGGAGTAATACCCCAAATAGAGTAGAAAACCACGAGCAAGGTTACAAGGGATACCAGGCGAGCGCGTAGGGTAAGAGAATCCATGCGATTTTCGTCTTTCCTAACAACTAAGTTAACAAAATGAAGTACAAACAACACTCATCTCCGTCCATAGGACTTTGTAGTACCTTCAAACCTCTCCGTCACAGCAATAACCCTCCCTTCATTGAAGTTTAACCAGACGTCCACACAACAGGAGGACATTCTTCTAATTCTACAATGAGTTGAGAAGATTTGAAGGTATTGGGAAATCAGAAAGAGCGAACGCACAATCGGTAATTTCGATTTAAGATGATAAAGTAGAATTTTTATTACCTGAATCATTCGTTGCTCTTCTTCGTTTATACTCTATCTATGGTTACAGAATCAAGCACCTTTATATTTTCTGGCACAACTTAAGACAAAAATACTAGAGCTATTTTTTTATCTCCACCAGCAGCAGGTACAGCGCGAACGCACCCGCGTAGCGACAATCCCTTGCGGTTGTCGTCGGTGGCCCACGCAAAGTAGGCGAGCCCACGGCAGGCGGACGCACGACAACCGCAAGGGATTGTCGCTACGCGGGACACAAATAGTGTATACTTCGGGTAGACATTCAAACTTTGATGAGTTGGCTCTCCGGAATCTCGCAGGGCCGAGGCAGGAGAAAGAGGTAGACCCGACGAGGGGTGCTACCAGGAAGGATGTTCTTGTGGCTGAGACTGTTGCTCCATCAGAAGGGATACCTGTAATTAGCGCCGATCTGTACTCGGCGGAGAATCTGGCCGATCCGCTGCCTTTGCATGAGCAGATTCGGGAGGCGGGTCCGGTGGTCTACCTGGAACACTACAACGTGTGGGTGATGGCGCGTTATGAGCAGGTGAACGCGGCACTCAGAGACTGGGAGACTTATTCGTCGGCTTCAGGAGCGGGCATGCCCAATTTTCGCAAGGAGAAGCCGTGGCGGCCGCCGAGCCTACTGCTAGAGGCCGATCCGCCCGCCCACACTCGTGCACGTGAGGTCGTCGGAGCCGTCATGGGACCCGCCGCGCTCAAGCCGTTGCGCGAGAGCTTTGAGCGCGAGGCCAATGAGCTCGTAGATCACCTTCTGGCGCTCGGCAGTTTCGATGCCGTTCCTGAGCTCGCCCAGGCATATCCGCTTAAGGTATTTTCGGATGCAGTCGGGCTGGCCGAGGGCGATCGAGAGAATCTACTGCCATACGCCAACATGGTCTTCAACGGCTTCGGTCCGCGCAACCAGTTGCTCGCAGACGCTATGGCCGACGCTGAGAAGGTTCAGCAGTGGATTAGCGATCGCTGCCAGCATGCCGCCTTGAGTCCCGACAGCTTCGGCGCGCACATCTGGGAGGCGGCCGAGCAGGGCAAGATTCTCGAAGAGTGGGCTCCGGTCCTTGTGCGCTCCCTGCTCAGCGCTGGCCTGGACACAACCATTAACGCCCTCGCCGCCGCCGTCTATGCCTTCGCCCTCTATCCCGAACAGTGGAATCTGCTGCGAGAGAAGCCAGCGCTGGCAAAGGGAGCCTTCGAGGAAGTCATCCGCTGGGAATCCTCGGTGCAGACCTTTTTTCGCACCACCACTCGCGAGGTCGAGGTCAGCGGAAAGCGCATACCGGCCGGAGAGAAAGTTCTCCTCCTCCTGGGATCGGCCAATCGCGACCCCCGTCGCTGGCAAGATCCCGACACCTTTGACATCACGCGCAACGCCCTGGGACACGTCGGCTTCGGCATGGGCATCCACCGCTGCGTTGGCCTGACCGTCGCCCGCCTGGAAGGAGAGCTACTCCTGACCGCCCTCGCCAAACGCGTGGCCCGTATCGAGCTAGCCGGCGAGCCGAAACGCAAGCTCAACAACACTATGCGCGCCTGGAGCAGCCTGCCAGTCACAGTCTCTCGTGCCCCTGATCATCGGGAGTGAGGAGTTCGTCGGTCATCAGTTCTGCTCTCGGCCTCCTTCACTATCGAGTAGAGCCATGAGCGGCGCAGGGTAGCGTGTGCCAGCGGCTGCACCTGCCGGGATGGCCTGCTCGATCCGGGCCAGATCATCGGCGGTCCCAGACCAATAGCCGATACTTCAGGGCCATGCGTTCCAAGTGAACGTGTAATCATCTTCTCTGCTCCTCATACGCTTTGAAGGTTTCTTGATGAATGGATGTTCATCCTAATAGATGATAGTAGTATAAGCTATGGAATGACAAAAATCAATATCTGTCACTATATATCCATTATCTTTGTCTGAAAAAGGGCTCGACCCCACTCTCTCTCCTACATAAGACGTGCTCCTAAAGCCCGCTGCTTTAGCACGCGAACCCGCGCTTCAGCATGCCCTGTTCACTTTCTCAATTTTTGCATTTTATGCATCCATGTCCCTTTTCTACACAAAAGGAGAGGTTTTCTAAAGAGCGTCGGCCGTCCATCGCATCCACGTTCTAAGTAGAAAGTAGTGTGCAGCTTCGCTGCCTGAAACAGTTTTTAGAGGTGGTTTTACATTTTTTCATAATTTTTTGTGCAGTGCACAAAAAATTATGAAAAAATGTAAAACCACCTCTAAAAAGAAGGGCACGCCGAAGGCGTGCACATGGGCTGGAAAGCGAAGGGCATCTGACGCGCTCTAGCGCGAATGGAAATCGTGCTAAAGCGCGGGTTCGCGTGCTGAAGCAGCGGACCCTGGCTGTTAGGACAAAAGCAATTAACGTTTATGATCGGACGAGTTTGCTGGATTGTTGTTAAGCTCTATGAGCAGAGGGTCCAGATACGTTCCCGTGCGCGGAATGAATAAGGGCTGCTGCATCTGTTTTGAAAATTGAATTCTTTGCGTCAATTGTTCCACAAGCGTCTTGATGCGCTGCTGCTCATAATCTACCGAGCACAGTCGTTGTAATCGTGCGGCTAGATTGTTCAGCGAGTAGGCAATCTGCCAGAGAATGTTCTCTTTACTCATGGGGGCGCGGGCGGCGAAGTCACCGTTGGCAAGCTGTACGTGCGTCTGCAAAATCAGCTGAATGCCTTCATCCAACTGACGCTTCTGCTCTAACTCGTGCTGATGAAACTCGCGCTCACGCTCTTGCAACACGGCGATCTCTTCCGCACGATCGGCGCGCGCAATCGCCCGCAGCGCACTCTGCGCCCACAAAAACAAGACGACCGCGATGACAATCTGCAACGAGATAGGGCCCAATATGAACTCATAGCGCGAAGTGGCGAGCAAGGGAGCCAGGTCGGGAGCGGGACGTTGAAAAGATACATCCATAAAGATAAATATGGAGTTGATTAGAGCTACGAGTAAGACGCTTACGGGAGGTAAAAACGCGACGGCCATAAGCTCGCTAAGAATAAACATATCATAAATAGGTAATGCGGTAATACTCAAACCGTGTGCATTTGAGAGAAATATATTAGCAATACCGAGATCAAGCACAGCAATCATCATCAATCCCGCCACCGTCGTCCAGCCCATCCGATTGAGAAAGACAGCAAAACATACAAACGCGAACGTAATAGACATCGAGAGCAGAGCAAGTTTATTGGGCGAAAAGATTGCGAGAACGAGAAAAGAGCTAACGATCAGCAAGACGATCAACAAAATAGTACTCGCCAGGCGTCCTCGCCGCGATTTTTCACGCAAAACAAGCGACGCGTCGGAAAGGGGTTGAGAAGGGGCGCTGAGAGCAAACCACCAGTGCAAAAATTGAAGCGAGAATCCATCTCCTTGCCTCTGGTTGAACTCTATCTTCTCTTTCATGTATGTATCTCCTAAGAAAAGGCCATTCTAAATATCCCATGCTTATCGACAAAACAGGACGAAATAAGCACGATGGACACAGTAGATAGAAACTCTATTTCTATACGTGAACTACAAAATATACATCATTATAACAGAACGCTTGATGTTTGACGATACTGTTTGCCTGCATTAGCCCGACTGGACTGCATATGTCATTTGACGGGAAAAGAGAGGATGGTCCGCGTAGCGACAAGACCCTTGCGGTTATCGTCCGTCCACACGCTTGAGGAGCCCGCGTAGCGACAGCCAACGACAACCGCAAGGGTCTTGTCGCTACGCGGGTCACATTAAACGGATTTGATCATCTTACTACAGGACGAGCTTTCCTTCGTTCGTTCATTTCTAATCGGCGGAGAGCATGATGGTATGTCCATCAGGATCGTTGATGAGCGCGAAGTAGACGGGAATCGAGGCTTCGGAGGCGGGCGCACGGGCACTCTGATAACCGAGATTGGTGAGTTCAGCGTACTTTTGCTCTACGGCGGCTCGGCTTGGTAAGTAAAACTCAAAGATGACGCGCTGACTGTCGGCTATTTCTGCGCGATCGGGCGCGTTGAGGAAGAAAGTTAGTCCGCTCCCCATCTTTACTTCGACATGCCTCTGCCCCTCGCTCCCCTCCGGAATGGTGAGTCCGAGTCGTCGATAGAACTCTAAAGATTTGTTCATATCGCGGGCAACCAGGCCAACCATGTACAGTTCAAGTGCCATTGTTCCGTTCCTTTCGTATTCGTGAATAATTTGTTGCTTATGATCAACATGAAGCTAAACTTTCTTTTGCATCATTAGCTTCATGCCTCTATGATACGGCGAAAGGAAGTGGGAATCTTATCTATTCTTGCACATCCTGGCACAAATGTGCGCAGTTGGCGTAATCCTGTCGATAGGTTCGTGGCGTGAGGCCTAGCTGACGTTTGAAGATGCGAGTCAGATGACTCTGGTTGGCGAATCCGCTTTCGAGTGCGATGGAGACGAGGGGCATGTTGGTTTCTTTGAGTAGTCGTTGCGCCGCCTCAACGCGCTGGCGCAGCACAAATTGATGTGGGCTCTCTCCTGTTGTCTGGCGGAAGAGACGGGCGAAATGATAGGGGCTGAAGTCGGCCTGTTGAGCTAGCGCGTCCAGTGAAATATCCTGATTGAGGTGGGCGAGAATAAAATCCGTCACACGTCTCATCTGCTGGCGGGTTAGCCCTTGCGATAGCTCTTTTATGTCTGGCGGCACAGATGTGTAGTGGCGCAAGAGGTGGACGGCGAGCATCTGGGCGGCGGTCTGCGCATAGAGCTTGCCTGCTGGATGCGGCTGCTCCAATTCTCGCCACAGCACAAACCCGATCTGGATCAGCAACGGGTCGCGGAAGCCTGAGCGACCTACTATAGTCAGGTGGGCGGGATCAGAGTCCGCCATCTCTTCAGCAGCACGCGCAAGCACATCTTTGCTCAAGTGAAGATGAAGCGTCTGCATCGCTTCCGAGCCAAGACTTTTCCAGCGTAGCTCGCTGGCCGCGCTCCCACGCGGAACCAGCATCAAGTCTTCCGAACGAATAAGTTTTCTTCGCCAGGAACCATTCACAGGTCGCTGCTCCATATACATCGCTCCGCCGTTGAGCAGCACCAGAGAAATGTGCGGCGCATCATTGTCGGATGCAAGAAAGCCCTCGAACTTTCCTGGTTCGTGATACGCCCGCGCTACCAGCCCTTCCCAGCCACTTTTCTCACTGGAGAGGAAGAGAACCGGCGCGGCTGGCTCGTCTGCATATGTCTTTTCAACTACGCGTTGAGCAAAATTTTTAGTCATAGTAGTAACTTCCTCTCCTTTTTCATGCAGACATAGCCTTTCCCTTCTCAAAATAGTCGTAGATATAGAAAGGGCAAACAGTGATACAGGCGGACGATGCGTGCTAAAGCGCGGGTTCGCGTGCTAAAGCAGCGGGCTCTAGATGAGCAAAGTACTCTATGATAAACTGGCGGAAGGCGAGTGCTGCTTGAGAGAGATAGTGCTCTTGATGCCAGGCGATTCCAAATGTACGTTGAAAGGCTGGATTCGTCAGGCGCAATGATCGCAGGTCTAGCTCTTCAACCCGTTTCTTCCCGAATGCGGGAATGAACGCTACTCCGAGCCGTGCTTTGACAAATTCCAGGATGGCCGCTGGCTCGTTCATCTCATATGCAATGTGAGGGGTACAGCCTGCTTGTTGATAAAACACGTCGATCAATTCGCGGAGATCGCCGCCAACTTTTTCAATCACGACCGCCTCAGGGGCGACTTCCTGTAAAGGAACGCTGTTGCATGCGGCGAGTCGATGATCGGGTGAGACGACCAGAAGAAGCTCTTCATTTAGCAGTGTTCGCCACTCGATGCCCGGCTTGATAAGAGGAGTGGACAGAAAGCAGAAGTCGCACGCACCAGTTTCAAGCTGCTGCTGCATCTCAGTTGGTGAGCGTTGCGATAAGTGAAAGTGAATGGAAGGATGGAGAAGTTGGAAGCGATGGAGCAGGTCCGGGAGCCAGTGCAGTGCGGCCGCAACCAACCATACCTCTCCATGCTCAAGCCCGGCCATATCTCGTATCTGGCGCTGCCCCTCTTCCAACTCGCGAAAGAGCGCCTCAACATGACCAAGAAATACCTTGCCGAACTGGTTCAGCCGGATAGCTCTCCCCTGCCGCTCAAAGAGTGGAACACCGATCTCTTTCTCCAGCCGACGAATCGTCTTGCTGAGCGATGGCTGCGCAATAGAAAGCTCCTCGGCCGCCTTCGTCACATGCTCCACCCGTGCGACAACCTGAAAATAGCGCAATTGAAGAAGATCCATAAGCCCTTTTCTTTCCTCCTCATAGCCTTGAGGCTATGATTCCATGCCTCATTATGTCTTGCTTGTCCCCACGTCGTCAAGGTAAGATGGACACAGTGCTGGACGTACTGCTCCGGCGCACTAGTGTCCGCGTAGCGACAATCCCTTGTGGTTGTCGTGCTTGACCTGCTTGAGAGATTCACGTAGTAATAGTCAACAACGACAACCACAAGGGATTGTCGCTACATGAGCCATCCGTCGAACGGAATGGGTCAGTTCAGTACATGACAGATAAAGAAAAAGGGGATACGATTATGGCGACAGAGAAACAGACAATTGCAGTTTTTGGCGCGAGCAACATTGGTGGCACCCTGGGCCGCAAGTGGATTGCAGCAGGACATCAGGTTGTATTTGCTGTGAGCGATCCGAACGGAAAGAACGCGCAGACCTTACGGAATGATTTGGGCGATAAAGCGAGAATTGGTTCGATCTCTGATGCGTTGAGCAATAATCCAGACGTAGTGGAGCTTGCTCTTCCGGGAACGGCGGTAGATACAATTATTACCACCTACGCAAAACAGCTCGATGGTCGCATCATCATCGACTCGACAAACCGCATGGGAAGCCCGACGATGAACAGCTTCGAAACTCTTCAGAAGCAAACGCCCAACGCGGAGATTTTCCGCGCCTTCAACACCTACGGAGCGATAAATTTCGAGAATCCGCAGTTCCCGCAAGGGACGATAACCCTCTTTTTCTGTGGACCCGATGGAGCAGCACGTACAAAGGTCGAACAGCTCATCACCGACGTCGGCCTGGAGCCCATATACGTCGGCGGCATCGATCAAGTCAACGTGGTTGATGGGGTGGCACGGCTCTGGTTGGCCCTCGCCTTCGGACAAAAACGCGGAGCTCGCCTTGCCCTCAAACTTCTAACAAGCTAACCGGACACACTGGCGGCGTTCTCGGCTTCGCACAGCCTTCTGGTTCATGCAACTCTCTGCGAGGCAGAGGCGCCCGTTCACGGCGCAGGCCGGCTTCAGCCGGAGAAGTACCGACCAGTCTGCTCCAAAGCGCTCAATGGCTTTTTTCGGATCACAATCAAGTGTGTCAAAGCATTATCCTACACACATCCTCATTCTATCTGTAAGACACAGGTACACACACTAAACATTTCCTCAAAGGAATAAAATATTATGAACAACGAACAGATAAAACATGAACCTACCACCTTTGATCCAGGCCAGTTAGAGACTCTGCGAACGCGTCTCCAGGGAAGGATTATTCTTCCAGGAGATGAGGAATATGATAAAGCGCGCCAGACTTGGGATGCGAAGACGTTTGACCAGCATCCGGCGATAATTATCATGCCGACGAATGCATCTGATGTGCAGGCCGCCGTCAACTTTGCGCGCGAGCACGATCTTCCCGTTGCAGTACAAGGAGGGGGACATGGGCATCCACACCCCGCCGACAATGCCCTCCTGGTGAATTTTGCGAACATGACCAATGTACAGATCGATGCAGAGGCAGCTACCGCACGAGTAGAGCCAGGAGTACTGTCTAAAGCGTTAGTTCAGGCCGCGCACGCATATGGTCTGGCTCCACTCAATGGCTTTGCGGCGAGCGTTGGAGTTGTCGGCTATATGCTCGGTGGAGGTGTCGGCTGGTTGGCACGCCAATATGGTTCAGGGGCTGGCAGCATTCGCTCGGTTGAGATGGTAACAGCTGATGGAAATCTCTTCCAGGCCACCGAGTCCACCCACCCTGATCTCTTCTGGGGCCTGCGCGGAGGTGGCGGAAACTTTGGAATCATCACCTCGCTCGAATGTGCCCTGTATCCCGTCAACGAGATCTTTGCTGGTCAGGTGGTCTACCCAATTGAGCAGGGCAAAGATGTCTTGAGCGCCTATCTGAAATGGACGGAGACTGTCCCCGAGGAACTCACCTCGGCCTTGCGCATCGTGCATTTTCCGCCAGTTCCCGATCTCCCACCGGCACTTCGTGGGAAATCAGTAATTCTCGTTATGGCTTGCTACAACGGAGAGGCGGCGAAAGGAGAGGCACTGCTATCCTCTATGCGTACGCTGGGAAATGCGCTCCTCGACACCTTTGCTATGATCCCCTACTCACAGGTCGCCACGATCTCGAACGATCCAGACGATGCAGCACCACTCTTCCTGTACAATGAAAGCAGTGCATTTCAGACATTTGCATCCAACGACATCGATACCCTTCTGGACGTTGCAGGGAAGCGCGAATCTGGTATCTTCCAGATCGAGATACGCCAGCTCGGTGGTGCACTCGCCCGTCAACCTGAAGATTCTATGGCCTTCAACTGTCGTTCTGCAAACTTCTATCTGGACATAATAGCAACCGCTCCATCGCCTGACCAGCTCGCGCAGGGAAAACAATCGACAGACACGATAATGCACGCACTACAGCCAGACTTAACGGGAGAAACGCTCATCAATTTTCTGGACGTTGATAACGTTGGCCCTTATCTCACACAAGCCGCCTACACGCCAGCAACCTATCAACGATTACGCGCACTCAAGGACAGGTATGATGCAAAAAATGTCTTCCGCTTCAACCACAATATTCCTTAGTCTTCATAATCCATGAAGACCCAGGATACCACTTTCTTCTGTAAGGAAGGGGGGTGAGCGTGTCAGCAAGAGCTTTCCAATCAGGTCCGTCCATTCTCTGGCGCTAAAGGGCAAGGGACAAAAGGAAGACGTTATGATGTTTGACAAAGCAATCATTATGATCCAAAACCAGGAACCTGGAGTGCTTTGGGCCAACCTGATCAATACCCTCCCCATGAATGGGGCCTGCGCGCGATGAATCGGCGCCTCTGTGAGTAGGTTTCTGTGACAACACTTGTCAATTTGTAGAGGCCGATACTCGCTGCCTGCTCCTGCTATTGAGCGCGTACACGCCCAGGGCGATGACAATCAGCAGCGCACCCGCCGCGCAGACGCCGTTCCAGCCCGCGACACTCCAGCTATAGGCACCCAGGAAGGAGCCGATTGAGCCGCCGATGAAGTATGGCACCATATAGACGGTGTTCGCCCGGTTGCGAATGCGCTCGTCCAGGCGATAGATGCGAGTCTGGTTTGAGACGTGCGCGCCCTGCACACCCAGATCCAGTAGGATGACGCCAATTGCCAGGCCCCACAGCCAGTGGCCCAGCAGCGCCAGCACGCCGAAGCACAAGAGGGAGATGAGCAGCAGGATGCCGGTTATACGCCGCGCCTCCATGCGATCGGCCAGCTTGCCAATCACCGAGGCGGCCAGCGCACCCGCGACGCCGACCAGTCCAAAAAGTCCGGCTACTTCGCTGCCGTAGTGGTACGGGGGCGTCTCCAGGAAGAAGGCGAGGGTGACCCAGAAGACGTTAAACGCACCGAAGATCATCGCGCCGAACAACCCGACCTCGCGCAGCAGTGGCTCGGAGCGGGCCAGATCGACCAGCGAGGCGAGGAGCTGTCCATAGTTCAACGTCTTGCCTTGTGAACGATCCTGCGGCAAGGTCATGCGCAACACAATTGCCAGAAGAATCATCATGCCCGCCGCAATCCAATAGACCGCCCGCCAGCCAAGATGCTCACTAATAAAGCCGCTCACCGTACGAGCCAGCAGGACGCCGATGAGCAGGCCACTCATCACCGTTCCCACAACACGTCCACGCTCTCGATCGTTGGCGAGGATGGCGGCAAAGGGCACGATCATCTGCGGAATGACGGTCGTTAAGCCCAGGGCGAGGCTGGCAACAAGTAAGATGGGGAAGGTTGGAGCCAGGGCGACGGCGACCAGCGAGATGCCGACGGCGACGATCATGCTCACAATCAGTCTTCGCTTGTTATAAATATCACCGAGCGGCACGATCAGCAGCAGTCCAAGCGCAAAGCCAATCTGCGCCGTAGTGGTAACGATGCCCACCTGATTGACGGAGACATGAAATGTGCGCCCAATCTCGGCGAGGACGGGCTGGATATAGTAGAGATTGGCAACCGATAAGCCCGAGGCAACCGCCATAATCCACATTAAACGGTTGTTCATACGCGAAGGAACTACGGAATCAGCAGGCGTGACAGGCTGAACAGAAGGTACAGTACTCAAAAGATCTTCCTTCCCAAATAGGAGACATGTGCATAGCGCTCTTTACAGATATGTATAAATTTCAGATATTCTTTTTACTCTCTATAAGAACCAACACACGAACAAGGCCGAATATTTCAAGTCCTCTGAAACTGCGCTTCTCTGCGAAGCAGAGGCGCTGGTTAACCGTGCGCAGACCCCGTTCACGGGGAGGCCACCGCCCATTTTGCTCCAAAGCGCTCTGTACCTCTTATTTCGGCTACAGTGAAGATTGACGGCTGCTTTCTCAAGCTTTATCACAATCCCAAACCAGGGACAGAGAGCGCTTCGGAGCAAGGTGATCAGCGATTCTCTGGCTGAAGCCGGTCTGCGCGCGATGAATCGGCGCCTCTGCTTCGCAGATGGGCGTGATGGAGTGGGCCAGAACAATAGATGCATATTCGACTTTATTACCACGCTGGTCGCAAGCGATAAGAGACGATGCCGCTTTCTGACGAGGCGACGAGGCGGCGCAAGTCTATCTGCAACGCCGCTATCCGTTCGGGTCCCAGAATCTCGCTCCAGCGCTGCTGCAAGGTGGCGAAGATTGCTTCTACAGCTCGGATACAGTCCCAGCCCTTCTCAGTGAGCACAACAAGCTTGCCGCGTTTATCGGTCGGGTGCGGACGGCGGATCACATAGCCACGCTCCTCCAGAAAATCAATCATCTGGCTCGCCGCCTGCTTCGTCACACCCAGATGCTCGGCCAATTCGTTGCCCGTAGCTCCATTTGGTGCCAGAAGCTGAAAGGCAAAGCCGTGCGCGGGCCGGATATCGGGATAGCCAACGCGGGCAAGTTCCCTCAGTAAATCGTCAACCAGAATACTCCAGGCAGTCGCCAGAAGCGCAACAAGCTCGTATGAATTGGATGTCGCCGTCCTTGCAACATCCGATCCCTCCGCCGTATCCGACCTATCAGGGATATCAGCCATAGTACAGCCTCCTCTCTTCACCCCAACAGACAATCTTATTGTATCATCCTACATCTATCAAATTTCCCTATTATTTAGTCAATCCACTTGACTATTTACCCATCTCATGTTATTCTAGCAGAGTAGTCAATCTGCTTGACTATTTTGTATAAGGCTTTTGAAAATTTGGTTTTTGTTGAGATTACAGAGCGAGAAGGTGCTTCGGCAATCACTATCGAAGAGAGAGTTCGGGAGAAGGGGCACGCTTGCTGAAAAGGAGGACAGTATGTCTGTTGTTCGTATTAATGAGGCTCCTCATTTTAGTGTTGAGGGTTTTCGCTTTACTGGTCTAACGTCTCCCAGTCGTGGGGCGAGCGAGATTTCTACGTGGCGTCTGGAGGTTGAGCCGGGGGCGCATAGCGATCCTCACTGGCTGGATCACGAGGAGATTTTTATTCTGCTGGACGGAGTCATTACGGTCTCGGTGGCGGGCGAGAGCGTCGAGTTGCACGCGGGGGATGCACTGAATGTGCCCGCGCATTCGCTATTACAGCTTACCGGTAGCAGGGAGCAAGCGGCACATGCCATTGTTTGCCTTCCAGCTGGAGCGAGGGCGACGATGGCGAATGGTCAGGAGATAGGCACGCCGCCGTGGGCGCAGTAATAATCGAGAGGCTGCATATACAGCAATGGAGACTTAAAAGGTGTGAAAATGCCGGATGCAATGATGCTCTTTGACATCTACATCTGGCCAGCCTCTAGAGCCTGGCCGGACGGTGATGTCTACATACCGCCCGGCCGAGTAAACAAGCTTATCTAGCTACTGAGTGTTGGCAGTTGACCGGTCAGGATGCGCTGGCGAATTGAGCGCTGGTATAAGACGGCGAGCACGATGAGGCCGAGTATGCCGATGATGACGGAGGCGACGGGTATACTTACGCCTGGAATGACGAAGGGGAAGAGGAAGAGGGGGAAGCCGTCCCACAACCCGTGCAGCAGGGAGACGAAGAGGTAGGTGAGGATGACGGGTAGGGTGATGCGAAAGTGCCTGGGTCCGCTCTGCCGAAAGAGGACGGCACCGAGAATCGCGGTCCAGGTTCCATGTCCAAAGGGCGCCAGTAGTCCGCGCAATACAGTTGAGATGATCGATGCACTGGCATGACCCTGGCTGGTCAGGAAGGCGGTGAAGGCGTAGCCAGTGCTCTCCAATGCGGCAAAGCCCATGCCCACCGCAGCGCCTAGCAGCAAACCATCGATCTGCGAACGTGGATGCATGCGGCGCGCAACGATGATCACCGCCAGGATCTTACAGCCCTCCTCAATCAAGCCAACCAGGAAGGCGGTCGAAAAGGTCAAACCCTGGTCGGGCGAGGCGGGACGCGGCAGCAGAATCGTTTCAAGGATCGAGGCACCCAGCACGCCCAGGATACCCCCGACGCCGAAGCTGCGCCCAATCGTCTCCGGGCTTAGCTCACTGAGATGCTGATGATCATACAAAAATACGACGAAGACGACTGGAATGAGAAAATTGCCGATCAGAATTACCGTTGGGTAGAGGTTAGGATTGCCCGTTGTGAAGAGCACTATCGTCGTTGCGATGAAGAGGGCGATGCCGATAAGAAAGGTGGACAGGCAGCCCCGCCTGCCACGCGTCACATACTCCGGTCGAGGCGTCAAAACATTCTGAGCCATTATACATCTCCATGTACTAAAGCAGACTGAAGCTCTTCTCAAGCAGAGGTTGATGGACCGCTGAGCCAGGCGATCTCCTCAAAAGATTGCAGGTGCGTATCAACGCACCAATAATGAACTGACCCACTAACCCGCGTAGCGACAATCCCTTGTGATTGTCGGTGTCCACCCGCCTCAAAGGCTCGCGTAGCGACAATCCCTTGCGGTTGTCGGTGTTCCACCCGCCTCAAGGGCCGCGCAACGACACTCACTTATGGTCAATGTTGTTGAGAGAAGGCGAAAAAGAGTGAGCCAAGCGTTTGTTTTGCCTGAGAAGATGGGAGACGGGCGAGAAGACGGACGCCGCGCAACGTGGTCCCTACGGGACCACACAACAATATATTATTTCAGTAAAGATGTGAAGACGAGAGAGAATTGAAATGTATTTCGATTGTATGCTGAGAGCGCTGGTAGAGAGAGACATTCCGACCCGACCACCTGCGTCTTTCTTCATTTCTGTTCATGAGAAAGAGCATATCTCCGATTCCTCTCATTGGTTCATTCGACACTCTCTTCCCCCTCCACTGAAGCAATTCTATTGCTGGTTGGCCCCGGCCGGGGCCAGATCTCAATCGCGCCCGGAAACCCGCCCCACACCCATCTTCCCAGGTAAACGCTTCCCTTCGCCTCTTTCCCTTTCCTCCTATTCTCAACAACATTGATCCCTTGCGTGTCAACCGCGATCAAGCGGTTGGGAGTTCGTCCACCCGCCTCTCAGGCCCACTCACAACCTATAGGGGAACGACAACAACCACGAAGGATTGTCGCTACGCGGGGGCAAATGAACTACGTACACTATTAAGACGAAGAAAAGAGAAATTGCGTGTACAAGCGAGAACCGGCTTACGACCAAATACACCTTTTACCAGTAAACATCATCTCTCTACCCAACTCTTCCCTTTTACACATCTCTCTCTTTACTACTTATCGAGCAATCTGAGCAGTGAAGCATATATTTACTCCTCCCCCTTCACCGCAGGCCACGCTGATCTGTGTCCCATCCTGGTGTGCAAGGATTAGCTCCATAGCGTCCTATCTCTCTTCGTTATCCATACCCAATTTCTTCAATGCCAAAGCGCGGTTTCTCTGAAAACCACTCCCTAAGAGATAAACGAACAGAACATGAAAAATACAACAGAGAATAACAGATACGCCTCTCTTCCTTCCAGCAACGGAACCAGAGCGATTCAAAAGTCGTTTCTGGACTGATCTTTGCCACCCGCATAGCGACACTCCCTTGTATCAACGGCGATCAATGTTGTTAAGATAGGAAGAAAGACACAGGTGGTCGAGTCGGAATGTCTCTCTCTACCAGTGATATCAGCATACAATCGAAATACATTTCAATTCTCTCTCGTCTTCACATCTTTACTGAAATAATATATTGTTGTGTGGTCCCGTAGGGACCACGTTGCGCGGCGTCCGTCTTCTCGCCTGCCTCCCATCTTCCCAGGCAAAACAAACGCTTGGTCCACTCTTCTTCGCCCTCTCTCAACAACATTGACCATAAGTGAGTGTCGCTATGCAAATCTATATGTTGACTTTTAAATAGCTCTGCAACAGAACAGTGCAAGGTGAACGCCAAAGACTACCACGTGATATACTGCTGAGGAAGTCGATTCTGTAACCGCTAAAAGAAGCACAGCGTGTATCTATAGTAGACAATCGAAAATACATACATCAAGGTTCATTGGTCCTGGCCGAAAACGCAGAACGAGGAGCGCTTCGGGGCATGTTGGTTGTTTCCCTCCGGCTGAAGCCGGTCTGCGCGCAATGAATTGGCACCTCTGCTTTGCGGAAGGTCTTCGTGAATTTTGACAAAGTGATACATGCACAATGAGAACAATGCGAGAAGGAGACAGGTCATGTCAAATCAGCAACATATAGAACTCATTCAACAAGGAGTGCAGAGCTGGAACACCTGGCGACAGCAAAATCCTACTTCGGAGCTTGACCTGAGCGAGGCCGACTTGAGCAGCAAGGATCTGAATGAGGCTAACCTGAGCCGTGTCAACTTAAGCGGAACGAAGCTCACCGGCGCACAGCTCAACAGGGCCGATCTAAGCTGGTCCAGCCTCGTTGGTGCCGACCTCAGCAAGGCCAATCTACAGGAGGTCAACGCCAGTGGAGCCGATCTCAGCGGTGCTAACTTGCGCGGAGCTAACCTGATTAGCGCCAACCTCTCAAGCGCCGTCCTCATCGACGCCCGCCTCCTTGAAGCCGATCTGAGCCAATCCAACCTCACCCAGGCCAACTTGAGCGGAGCTTATTTAGCCGAAGCTGATCTCAGAGGTGCCATCATCACTCCTGAGCAACTTCAGCAAACCAAATCGCCGGACGCTACTCCCTAAAAATGTGTCCGCATCTCTGCACCTCTACATTCTCGCGCCTTCGGCGCTCGTCCCTTATTTCATTTTTGCTTTGTACGCATTTCGGGCTCTGCCCGAAATGCGTACAAAGCAAAAATGAAATAAAATAGTTTTCGTACAGTGAAGCTATATGAAATTGCATGTTAAGAATTTAGAGAAGGAAGATGATTTATGACAACAGAGCCACAGGAGCCAAAAGAGCATCCTAGCACTTATGTCGTACAGGATCGTTCGAATGAAGAGGAAATGAACCGGCTACATCTCCAGGATCAGCTCGTCACGCGAGGAATGGGTGGAGTATTGCCGGAGCAGGGGGACCTGAGCCGTTTCCGGCACGTGCTGGATGTGGGCTGTGGCACGGGAAATTGGATCATTGCCCTGGCACAGCAGGTACCCACTGCTTCCCTGTTGATTGGCGCTGATGTGAGCCATCGCATGCTAGAATATGCCCGGAGTCAGGCTCAGGCGGCAGGACTCGCCGACCGCGTGGAGTTCCATATGATGGATGCCTTGCGCATGCTAGAGGTCCCACAAAAGTCTTTCGATCTCGTCAATCAGCGCCTCGGCCTGGGCTATCTGCGCACCTGGGAATGGCCGGGTCTGCTGCAAGAATACCAGCGAGTGTGTAGAGCAGGCGGCATCATCCGCATCACCGAGAGTGATATGCTTGTGTGTAATACGCCCGCATGTAGTGCTCTGCAAGACCTGTTCACCGACGCATTGATCCGAGCAGGCCATTTATTTTTTCCAGAGCGAGACGGGGTCACACGCGCATTAGAGCCAACCATGCATAAAGCAGGGATACTCAACCTCCAGACACGTGTCCATAAGCTGGAGTATCGCGCCGGAACGCCGGAAGGTCAACTTTTTGCTGAAGACATCAAACATATCTTTCGAACTCTTTTGCCTTTCTTGCGCAAGTGGACAAAAGTTCCTGAGAACTACGAGCATCTCTATCAACAGGCACTTCAGGAGATGCAACAGCCGGACTTTGTCGCCACCTGGCGGCTGCTTACAGTGTGGGGAATAAATCCACCTGCAATCGAAACATAGGTCTTCGATCCACATTAAATAACCTCCCTCTACAGGGAAATAGGAATAAGAAGGAAGAGAGCCGATGGCAACAGAGTCGCAGAAATCAAAGGAGCAGCCCAGCACCTATTTTGTACAGGATCGCTCAAATAAAGATGAAATCACGCGTTTACATATTCAGGACCAGCTCCTCACCAAAGGCATGGGCGGAGTGCTGCCTGAACAGGATAATCCTGCCCGCTTCCAGCAAGTGCTGGATGTGGGCTGCGGCACGGGAGACTGGCTGATTACGCTGGCGCAGCAACTACCCACCGCAACGCTGCTGATCGGCGTTGATGTGAGCCAGCACATGGTAGAGCATGCCCGCCATCAAGCTCAGGCCGCAGGGGTGGCTGACCGGGTGGAGTTTCATGTCATGGACGCTTTACGCACGCTGGAGTTCCCGCATCACTCTTTCGACCTCGTCAATCAACGCCTGGGCACAAGCTATCTGCGCACCTGGGACTGGGCGGGCCTGCTGCAAGAATATCGGCAGGTGACCAGGGCGGGCGGCGTCATCCGCATCACAGAAGATGATATACCGACGAGCAATATGCCTGCATCCCGCGCCCTGTACGAACTGCTCACCGCCGCCTTTGGGCGCGCGGGCCACACCTTCTCTTCAGAAGAGAGAGGCGGTATTACGAACTCACTGAAGCCAATTCTGCATCAAGCGGGGCTGCTCAATCTTCAGACCCGTGCCTATCAGCTGGAGTTTCGCGCGGGCACGCCTGAAGGTCAGTTTTTCGCAGAAGACACAAAACACGTCTTTCGCACCGCCGCTCCCTTCTTGCGCAAATGGGCCACTGTTCCCCTCGACTACGAAAGTCTCTATCAGCAAGCGCTCCGAGAGCTGCACCAACCAGACTTCGTCGCCACCTGGCACCTGCTCACCTGCTGGGGAACCAACCCGCACGTCGTCGAAAAACAAGTCTTCGACTAACATTAAGGAGTCTCGTTTGAACATGTCAATCTCCCCCGACACGTCTATCGATCTGCATATGCATACGACGTATAGCGATGGACGTTGGCCGGCGGAGCAGCTTGTGGACTATCTAGCGTAAGAAGCCTTTAACCTGGTTGCGGTTACCGATCATGATCACGTTGAGACGATTGATCATACTATCTCCCTTTTGCATCAACTCCAGGTTTATACCACTAAAACTTTTTTATTCTTCCCTGTCAAGCGCGTGGAGAGTATACTTCCATTGGGAAGAGCGATCCACCACAAGAAATGGATGTACATCCTGCCTTTAAACTGGTCATTTTTACAACATCTATCCCGGTGAGCAACACAGAAGATCGCTTGAATTGAGCTTTCTCGGGCACACTGCTCATCAGGATCATTGTGTGATTTTCGCTCTGACAAGGTTTGCATTGACAGTAAGGTGGCGTTGGGCACACATCGATACACAAAAGGAGATCATTCCATGAACAAACCGGCCAATGTAGCTGAAAATGGAGCAACCAGCGCGCCTACTCCTGTCGTCTCTGTCAGTCCGGTGGTGCTAGCAGCTCCGGGTCGGGCTGTGGATTTGCAGATGCGAGTTTCCGCGCCCGTTACCGGACGAGAGCTACCCATTATACTCTTGTCGCACGGCCACGGAAACTCGAACAATCTCTCCTCGTTGAACGGGTACGGCCCGCTCGCCAATTTCTGGGCGGCTCGCGGCTTCGTCGTGATCCAGCCCACCCATCTGGACTCAAAGACGCTTAGACTCGATCCAAACAGTCCCGAAGGACCCTTGTTCCGGCGGTCCCGAGTTGAGGACATGAAGCGCATCCTCGACCAGCTTGACCTCATCGAGGCTTCCGTTCCGCAGATCAGCGGGCGCCTGGACCGCAGCCGGATTGCTGCGGCCGGGCATTCATTGGGCGGGTATACGACAAGTATGCTGTTGGGCGCACGGCTTACCGATCCCAATGACGGAACGGAAGTGGATATGGCTGATTCCCGGATCAAAGCGGGTGTGCTGCTTGCCGCGCCTGGCAGGGGCGGTGCTGATCTCAGCGCGTTCGCGGCTGAGCATTATTCATTCTTCTTGCACACCAGCTTTGCTGAGATGACGACGCCAGCCCTCGTGGTCGCGGGCGATAATGACGTCTCGCCCCATCTGACGGTCCGAGGTGCGGACTGGCATGCTGATCCGTACTTCCTCAGTCCAGGCCCCAAGTGCTTGCTTACTTTGTTTGGCGCAGGACACGGGCTCGGCGGAGTTTCTGGGTACGACGCGGCTGAGACGACGGACGAGAACCCCGAGCGAGTGGCTGTGGTCCAGCAGCTTACCTGGGCCTACCTCCGCACCGCGCTCTACCCCGAAGACTCCGCCTGGTCCACAGCGTGTGCCGCGTTGATGGACACGCCCAATCCGCTGGGTCGTGTCGAATGCAGATAAAGCTCTGAGAGGCGCAGGATCGGGGGATACAAAGACTCCGGTTGGGGGCGCGAAGGCAGCGCGCAAGGCGTCGAAGCCTAAACAGTTCGGGAGGCGGCGAATGTGGCAGCCCGGCCTGTCACTTCAGGCACGGTCGCCGTCGTGTGCGCCTCCTTCCCTTTTCGGTGGCGAGATCTCGGAAACTCCTTGAGCGGATAAGTGTGTAAAAGATTGCATCACTACGACTTTGGTTGTATAACTCCTCCTGCTTCACTAGTAGCCTTTTGGACCATGCCATTTCGACCTCCCCACCTTATACTAGATACTAGCAACAGGTTAAGCCTGACTGCAAAAGATCAGTCCTGGTATAAACACCGTACTAAACGTTGCTTGGTGACCAATAGACATCTCTAAGAGGAGCAGCATAATGAGAACAGTTCTTACACCCCACGAACAGCAAGAGATCGAGCGCGCTAATGATGAAGGCAAGCAGCCAATCGTATTCGTACACGGCCTCTGGCTTCTCTCGTCAAGCTGGGACCGCTGGCGCGCACTGTTTGAAGAGCAGGGCTACACGACGCTCGCACCGGGCTGGCCCGATGATCCGGAGACAGTTCAAGAGGCCAACGACGATCCGGAGGCATTTGCGCACAAGCGGCTTGCGCAGGTCACACAACATTATGTTTCGGCTATTTAGCAGCTCAAGAGGAGACCAGCCATTGTTGGTCATTCCTTCGGTGGCCTCATCGCACAACAGATCGCCGGGGAGGGCGTATCCGCTGTGACGGTCGCCATCTCGCCCGCCGCGAAACGCGGCGGGCTCCCACTGCCCCTTTCCGCACTGAAGTCCGCCTCTGCGGTCTTGAGCAATCCCGCCAATTATGGCCGGGCCGTCCCCCTGACCTTCGAGCAGTTCCAGTTCGCCTTTGCCAACGCCGTGGATGAAGATGAGGCCCACAGGCTATACGAAGCGTTCGCGGTCCCTGCCCCCGGCGCACCACTCTTTCAGGCCGCAGGTGCCAACTTCAACCCGTGGACGGAGGACAGCGTCAACACAAAGAATCCTGAGCGCGGACCCCTCCTGCTCATTTCGGGCGAGAAAGACCACACCGTCCCACCCGTCGTCGTCAATGCCGCCTATAAGAAACAGCAAAGTAATCCCGCCATCACCGAATACCGCGAAATCCCCGCTCGCGCACATTCCCTGACCATCGATCACGGCTGGCGTGAAGTAGCCGAGACCGCCCTAGCCTTTGTCACTCAACACCTTTAGTAGTAAACAAACGACTGTGCCTGTTGTCTTCCTCATTCAACAGGCACAGTCGTTACTTGAGACTGTACATCTTCTCTTCAGTCATATACTGCTACGAATCCATTGCCTTCTGTCTCTTCGCTTGCTTCTATGATACAATGAGAACGACTGTCGCTTGCTGTGTTGATGTAAATTAATTTTAGAAAGGGAAGATATATAGTGGCTAGCGAGAACCAAACGGTGTTGTCAATTTTTAAAAGGGTAAGTGTACCGGATAAAGAGTATCATTTTCAAAATTGGTTTAGGGAGAGGCTCGAAGAAACTCCATTTCACTACGAAGATTCCGGTCGAAATACTTATCCTGATTTTCGAATGGTATTAACGGCAGAAGGTTATGAATTAAAGGGACTGGCTTATCCGGGTAGAGACGCAACTTATGATAGTAATAGTCAGATTCCCACAGGATTTCATAATGGCAGAAGTATTTACTATGTCTTTGGTAGATATCCAAAGAAGCCCGATGGAGATGAGTATCCTGTCCTAGATTTGGTTATTTGTCATGGAGACTTTCTCAACATTAATCACAATTATGTGCATAAAAATAAAAGCATTAAACACTTTGGAGGTTACGGGGATCTTTTAATTCGTGACAGAAAAATGTATGTTGTTCCGACTCCTTATCGCATTGCCGGTGGGTTAGCTCATCATCATACATTGGTTCTTCCATCTGATGTCGATGCAGGCGCGGATTTTTTTGAAGTTGGAGAATTAATTCGTACAGAGGCCACAGAATTGATTGTAGGCTACTCTTTCGATTTGCAGACGAACGAAATACTATCAAAGAAAATGCCAAATCCAAGTGCGGGAACAAAACATGTTTTTAGAGCGTGGAGATTGAAGGGAGCACCTGCGACGGCTGTAACAATGCGCCCCATCCAATCAATTAGCATCGAAATTGATTCTACTGATGATGAAGCTGATGGGTAATATAGTGTTCATTTTATATTAAAGCTTGCTCCATCTCAGTTTGTGGATTCCGGTCTTCAGCAGGCATATTAAGCGAACGACTTACAGCAGTAAGGAAATCTAAGAGTGTAACAACTGAACCGGCAGCATCTTTTAGATGCCCGATATGCCGTGAATACGTGCACAAGGCTTCCGATTGTGTAATCACAAACAAGTCTCCTGCTGAAAGCTGAGCATTTATGCTCGCTTCTGATAGATCAAGAAACTTTCTCTTTGCCTTGCTTACTGTAGTATTTATCGCATCCTGTAAAGAGGCATCTATCGGGTCTCCTTGAGACTTACATACTAGTATTGCATCATAGTTAATAGGAGATCCTGCTTGCGTCTTAGGGGTTGCACTCGACATTTCTGCCTTAATAGGGTGGGCCGCAACCACTTTCAGTTCAGCATTAAAGATTGCTCTTCCGACGGCATTCCATCCTTCATTTTTTGAATGATGGAAACTAAAAATCAACAATCCCTCCGGCTTTAAGACGCGCTTGCATTCAACAAACACTTTATTTAATGCAATGGAGAACGCTTCAGCATCTTTTTGTTGAACTTCCTGAGCATGGCGTGTTGTCGATGCTCTAAACTCAGGATATCTTTTTTGTAGACCTAAACGTAACCAGGCATAGAAAAAGTCGGCCAATTCTGAGTAATGAACGAAATCAAAATATGGAGGGTCAGTTACAATAACATCGACAGATCCTTCTGGAAGATCGAGATGGGCAGAGTCAGCACAAAGAACGAGCGCTCTCTTGCTCGCGTTCAGCTCATGAAAATTATTGGCGATAAGGGTTGTAGCTGGATCAGAGAGCCCCATGACTTTCTTACCTATATTTTTCGTTTCTTCGTTGACTACGCTTAACTCGAATGGCATCTCACGATAGCTTAAAGCCGGTAGTAGTCGAGATTCAAAAAGTGTTGAGAAACAGCCCGAGCTCTTTGATCTTCCCCACACAGAATTCTCTAAGGCCATTCTTTGCGGCTTGAGTATATGATGATTAAAAATATGCCTGACCGCACCTGTCCCTTCTCCTTTATAAGAGCAAAACATATTATTAAATTCTAAAGTTCCGGAAAAAAGTATCAGCAAAAGTTCACGGCAAACGTCGTTGGTTTCATCGAGAATTGCTTGCAGTAACAACGAAAGGCAATACTGCTGCCTGTAATTGAAGAGCTGTTGCCACTCAGTATAATTATATTTAAGTATTTGATCTGTGTTATGACCAGATGCAATAGTGGTTGTCGGTAGCAACATATTCTGGCCTTGCAGCAACGCCCTGGCCTTTTCATTCTTGAACTCATCCGCGCTTGTGGCCCGAATATATTTCTTCTTTCCCTCAGACGTTAAAATAAGCAAAGCGTCAGAACTGAGAACAAGGCCCAGGAGAGTGATCTTACATATGGTATACTGAGGATCATTGGGCCTATTTTCTCAGGAGAAAACCATGAACTGTCCGCACTGTGCATCCCAGAGAACCAAGGA
>JAABUQ010000486.1_pt1 | contig 91932 bp, 93 predicted proteins | sample 5560001 | NCBI WGS metagenome assembly JAABUQ01 (sample SAMN10711888, study PRJNA513371) | rock metagenome | isolation source: Antarctica rocks | place: Antarctica: Victoria Land, Finger Mt nord | collected 2015-12-18
GCTTCGTTGTAGATAAGATGACATAGTGGAGGATGGTGAATGCGTGGAAGGGGGGAAGGGTTGAGGTGTAGACTAGAGTTGAGAATTTGGCTTCGACGAGGCGGTGGGGATGCTGAAGAGGGGGCAGGGGTTTGCGGCTTTGGTTAGGGTGAGGGATTGGGGGGAGGTGGTGAGGTTGAATTCGGGGGCTGATGGGGTTGGAAGTTTTTGGGGGAGCTCTTTGGGGGTTGTCTCCGAGTTGGATGCTGGGCTGGAGGGCGCTTGTTGTGGCTGTAAGGGGGATATTTTGGGTGCGGTGGGCTGGAAGTCGCAGACTACGGTGATACCTGAGACAGCGAGACCGTTTGGTGGAGTTGGTCGTGGGGATGCTGCTTCACTCGACGGTCGGATTGCCTCCTCGCCTAAGTCCTTGTTCAGACGCTTGGAAAGTTCGATACGCCTTTGAGCTGGGTTCTTGCGAGATGGTGGTCTATCACTGTGCTTCTCGGTCGGCTCTTCAGTTTGTTCCAGCACTGGTCTCTTCCCGAAAAGTAGTCTGATCGTGGGTTTCTTGACGGGCTCCTCGGCCGGCGGTTGATCTGGGATGTTCAGTAGCTTTGCGAGTTTAATCTTCATTGAAGACCGTTCTGGCGTCTTGACGGGTCCTTCAAGTGATAGATCTTTCTCGCTTGTTTGAGGTGGAGCATGTACTGGCTGCTGCAATGGCTTTCCCGCGGACGTGATGATCGCACCCTTGACCGTTAGCCGATCTAGCTGTTGGACAGCTTGCTGGATTGACTGCTGTTCGCTCTGTGTGTCCGGCTGATGGGCTACCTGTCTGATGGTATCCTTGACTGATTGCTGGACTGGCCTCCTCATGGACTCTAAAAAAAACTGCCAGGGCGGTGGTTCGACTGACTGCTGGGCGGGCTTTGGCCACTGCTGCCGCGACGACAATTTAAGACGCTGCAGTGTAGGCTGGCCCAGATCTACCATCTGAGCATGCTCCCAGATTCCTCCGATTACTCTCCCAGATCGACTGGATCTTCCAAAAGGGCAACCGGTGACACCGTACTTTTTGTAGAATTGAATAGCCAACTTTATGTAGTCAGGCTTTTCAATCGACCACTGACCACTCTCCAGCCCAAATTTGATTCTCTTGGCATATGGGTAGCAATCCTCAAAAAGGGGGGCGGATGCGAATCTTGCAGTCCAGGAAGCCTTTGGCGGCCGAGCTGGTCGTAGAAGAATTAAACCGTCCCTTTGCTTGCCTCCGATGTTCTCGAGTTCTTTCGTAATACTCGACATGCACAGAGCGTCCGATGTAGGAGTATCCGAGACCGTAGCTTTGCTGGAAGGTAGCATAGCTGCTATCCGTTTGCTAACCTCTGAGTCCATGGTCGATATCGCACCGAGAATATCCCCCTCCATCTTCAGCCGTCTAGCTATCCTGCGCTGCTGAACCTCAGACGCAGCACGCTCTGCAGCTTCCTCGTTTTGCTGCTGGACCTCGTGCCCAGCATGCTCTGTAGTCTCCTCACTTTGCTGCTGTTCTTCGCTGGCAGGCGCAGGACTGCTCTGCGGGCATTCGACCATGCGGGAAGTAATAGCACTTTCCCAATCCTCGACCTCCACTTTCCCTGCATCTTCCCTCGAGTCAGAAACAGACAAATTCTGCTCTCTCTTCAGCCGTCTAGCCAGTCTGCGTTGCAAAATCTCGGACGCTACCTCCCCTATCTCCTCCTCACTCCTCAGATGTTCAGCGCTGGCATGCTCAGGGACTGGCGCAGGACTGCGTTGTGAGCGTTCGGCCATGCTGGAAGCGATAGCACTCTCCACTAACCCGACACCCGCAGTGCCTGGGTCATTGCTCGAAGCAGAAACAGGTAAACTCCGCAGATATCCGTACGCCACTTCAAAAGCGGAATCAGCATCGGATTGCTCGTTGATATTCGACCGCTCTTCGGACGGAGACGAGTTTTTGGAGGGAGATGAGCCGTTGGTGTCAGATAGGGCGTTGGGGTCAGATAGCTCGTGGGTGTCAGACACCGCGTCATGCTCAGATAGCTCATCGTGGTCAGATAGCGTGTCAGGACCGGACAGTGCATCATGCTCAGAAACCTCATCCGGATCATCCGGATACCCAACCTCCTCCCCACCATCACTCTCAACCCCCGCTTCCCCCTCCGAAGATCCACCCCAACAATAAACCGGCTCATCAAAACCAGTATCTTCTCCTTGATCAACAACTGGGGCTCCCCAGGCTAGTGATGGCCCATCTGCTAGAGCAGGACTGGAGGTGTAGTCAAGGGATATGTAGTAGCCATCTGGTTCATCCCTAGATGGTGCTTGAGCGGAGGGTTGTTCTTCTGCCATCGCTCCCTTTGTCTTCTTCTCAGCTCGGCGATTCCTTGACTCCCTGGGATGGTGATTCTGAGCTGGGAATCAGGGGGCTGCGTTAGATGGGTAGTTGAGGAAGAGGTGATGATGAATCTCACGAGCACTGGGTACGCCAGATAGCCTAGCAGCGGGTGCTATAGGGCCGAAAGTGTTGTTGGATATCTTTGAGTGGCGCGAGATTAAAACGTGTGACGAAGCTCCCAAGTCTGGGGCTCTGTTGTTGCAATTCAGGCCTGCGATTATTATCAGCTCCTTGGGGGAGGTCCGATTGTTGATATCCCCCAGCGCTGGCAAGATATGGTACACCCATTCTTTGAGCATCTCGAAGACAAAGGTGTAGGATTCAGCGACCAGTGCTAAACCATAGCAAAACATAAAAACGTTATCTGACCGGTCATGGACTGTATTACTACAGATCTCACCAGTGTCAATGAACATATTTGGGGTTCTTCAATATAGCTCAATGACTGAAGAAGAGTCCCAGTACTCAGCCTACAATCCCCGCTTACCTTGCACTCGATCCTCAGCTACTCGCAAAAGGCGTTGCGAACATGTGGAGGAATTTTCTCAAGGGTCCTTTCGTATTTCCTGAAAGTATGAAACGATAATCTTGCGTGGAATCGTCGGTAAGATGTCGACGTCAGAGTGTTATTCTCTTATTCTGAGCGTGAACCTAGCCATCATGATATCTTTGTACCCAGCATGGAACTCCACGCGCAAGAAAAACACCGCGCTATGCATCTTTTCCGTCTCTTGCATGCTATCAAACAAGTAAAACCCTACAAAAAAGTCAGCAACCTCTTCTCTCCCGCCCCCCCCTTTCTTTGAAAAGAAAACAACTCACGCATTAACACACCCATCATTCTCCGGGTTATTCGTCACCTGCGCCCACCGCCCCCACACCACCTTCCCGCCCGCGGTCACGATCCCCAGCTCCGAGACGTTGACCTCGACAATCGTGCCCTTTGTCAGCACGCCCAGCTGCGTGTACATTGGGTTCTGCGGGTTCTTCTTCACGCTGATGATTGGGATCTGCACCGTCACGCTGAGCTCGGGGTGCGTGACATTGGCTTTCTTGTAGCGGAGGCCCATGGGTCGGATGAAGCGTTCGTATTTGACGGGGCGGCGGGTGAAGTCTGGACCAACTGCTCATGAATGTCAGATGTCAGCTATTGTTCTGCATCTGTATAGAACTGTGGCCTATGCTTAAAGCAAGATGTCGTCTCGATCGGTAGTAAGAGAGGAGTTGGTGGAAGAAAGGAAAGAGACAAAATCGCACCAAACGTCGGCTTCGTAATCATCCGCTTCCACCCCTTCTTCGCCGTCTTCTTTCCCGTCTTCACAACCTTAAACATCTCCTCCTCACTAATCCCCCTCACCTTCGGCAGCGGCACACTGAACTTCGCCGCCTTCTCACTCCTCTTATTCTTAATCGCCGAGCTCAGCGCCTTCGCATTCGTGCCCTTCTCCCGATCGAGCAGATACTGCGGCAGGGGCTGCGATGTAGGTTCCGAGGGCGCGGACGACTTGACGTTCTTCTCTTCTTGCTGCTTGATGGCCTTGCGCATCTGGATCTTCTCGGCGTGCCGGGATTTCTGGTGCAGTTTGGCGCGCAGGCCGCGCAGGTTTTGGGCGGAGGTGGAGGCGGCGTGGGGGGCGCGGGCGAGGCGTTTGCGGGTGCGCTCTTCGTGGTCGAGTCTGGGGTGGGAGGAGTCAGCAGTGGGGGAGGGTGCAGGAGAAGGTCGCTGGATGGAGGGGATGGGGATGGAGGAGGATAGGTACCGTTTGCCATATTGCTTCTGCCAGCGCTCGATATATCTATTGTGGGTCAGTGGTGTGCAATGGGTCGAGGCATTCGATGGATGCGCGAAGGTAGAGCGTACTCATTTTGAGGCTGTGGCGGTTACTAAATAGTTTTGACCACGCGGACCGTACTGACTCACCATCTTGTACGATTTTCAGAGGACTTGTATCGCGTGGTTGAGGCGATCCTTTTTCTTCAATCCGAACATTCGGTGCGAATATGAGATCGATGTCGAAGTCTTGGCGAGCTTTTGGCGAAGGTCTTGGCAAAGTCTTGGCCAGCTGGGAAGTTTCTCGGCGCTGAACGATCAAGGTCATAATTAATGTACCCATCTATCTGGGCGTGGTCAATCAACAAAATATCGTTGGCATGGCAAGCAAGGAATAAAAATCATCAGTGTCTTACACTGTACTGACATAATCACCAATCCTCTCACTACCTCGAGAGAGTGTATCTATGTAGTCACACAATTAGAACCTCTTTTCTTTAGCCATGCTCTCATTATGGTGGTCCCAAAAGCCGTCGATATCATACTACAAACACTCGTTCCTCCTACATATTCATCCATAGTCAGACCCGCTAATATCCATACCCCGGCCCCTGCTGCCCTGGATACATCGCCCCACCACCCGTACCCGACGCCTGTGAAAAGCCCAGGTCGCCCGCAGGATTATACGGCATGGGTGCACTCGTTGGTGCGCCGTGCGAACCAGAAGGCACACGCGGACTACCCGCATACGCATAAGTAGGTGTCTGTAGTGAGTTTGAGAACTGTGTCTGCTGCTGTTGTTGAAAGCCTGCGTGCTGCTGATACGCGTTGGGAGGCTGGAAGGGCCCAGCTTGAGAGTAAGGCGCTGACTGTGGATTTGTGGCGGGTGCATTGCGCATGCCATGATAGAATTGTTCGGGGGAATCGGATTGGGGGAAGGCGCGGGGGTCGTTGGTGGGGACGAAGGAGGGAGCTGTAGGCGTGCCATACGAGGGGTACGACGACATGTTGTAGGGGTTGGAAATCGCTTGGGGAGCGGGGAAGCCAGGGCTGGGTTGTGAAGACGGCATTTGCGGTGGATAGCTAGCGCCGCCGCGACGAAAGGCGGCCATGTTGGGGTTTGGGGCAGCGAAGTAGTATGCGGCTGGCGACTGCATCGGCGTGTAGCCACTGGGCACAGGCATACCGTAATAAGACGTGGAGGACGGAGCAGCTTGAGAAACGGTGCTGTAAGTGGACGGCGACTGGGCTGGCTGTTGGGAGTTTCGCTGCTCGATTGGACTAATGATGGTCTCGGAGGTAACATCTTTCTTCTCGACGATGCCGAGGACGGGCATGCTGATTTGCTCCATATGCTTCGCGAGGTGGACAGTCAGCTTCTTCCAGCTGTTGCAAACGTTACCGCAGAACTTGCATGCTTCGTCTTTGGGGTTCTTTTGCGTCTCGTGTCGACACACTTCTACGAGCCTCCACACTTGGTCAATTTCCTCGGGCAGCTCTTCGTTTTGTTCTTCCATCTGTTTGCGGGCTTTCTGAGCGGAAGGGCCTCGTACCGCGGGTTTGCTGGTTTTTGCGCTCTTGATTTTCGGCTCGGGCAGTTTATGCTCGCGTACCAAATGCTGGACAAAGTTGTCTTTGCGGTAACACTTATGATTGCAATCGTTGTAGTTGCACAACCACCATTCGAGCTGACGGTGGCGCTCATTCTCATGTCTCACCCAGTCGGCCTTGCGCTTGAATGATTTCGGTTCGGCGCAGTTGACGAAGGTGCACGTAAATGGCTGCACATCCTCATGAACGTGCTTCGACCAGTCCGAAGGTTTGTGAAACTTCTTCACCTTGAAGCATAAAGAGCACTCGAACTCAGCCGGCAGACGTTTGACCGGCGGCATTGGCACGCCGTCAGGAAATTGCGCTGGCATAACGATGCCCTCAGCCAGTGCGTTGGCGTCGTCATCAGATTGGCCTAGACCTGCAATTGAAAATCCAGTATGAGACAACTCCGGCTCCTTGCTACTAGACTTCGATGGTAGATAGGTGGGTTCGCCTCCCAGGACAGGACAATGTTTGCCTGAGCCACACTTTCCGATACTGATTGCCTGTGCATGCTTGACCTTGAACTCCACCAATTTCTTATAACGGCGCAGCTGTTCTTGTGAGATCCGCTCAATCATGAAGGTCGGCAAACGAGGATTGAGCTGCCGAACATTCGATTTGAATCCATCTAGCGTCGGTATGATAGGATCGGCGCGGATTGACAAATCAATGGTGACCCCTTTGTCGTCCCCGGCTTCCTCGTCTTCCTCTTCGGCTTCTTCCGAATGCTCTGCCTGAGTAGACTTTGTCTCTTCTCTTTGAGGTGCGGCCAAAGCTGGCATAGGCGGGCCACCTTGCTTCGTCCACAGTTCGGTCAGATTTGTCGAGGGGCTTGCAGGGCCATGAATGTCACTTCGGCTCCTAGAGCGTCTGACGACGTTCTTGGCCGACGCCCAAGGGGAACTTGGCGTGGAAGTCGCCGTTGCACTCACGGGACGACTACCACCAGCCCCCATAAACGCAACACTGCTTGTTAGCGCGGCCACTGCGCTACCAGTATTGATACGGGGAGACTTTGGTCGTTTGCCCAAGCTAGACATCCGCCGGATTGGAGCTGGTAAACCCAAGCTGCCTGAGCTGTCTTGTTTGCTATGCTCGAGGGTGGATGGACGTGACACCGGTCGAGGTGAGTCACTTTCCTTGTGCTTGAGTAGACTGGCCCTCCTTTTGGAGCGAATCTTCGCAGCCGCTTGCTCAAAAAGGGTGCCACGTTTGGTAGCTTTGTCCTTTTCACCTGCGTCTGCTCTGGTACTGAGCGACATCCTATGGAAAAGGCCAACCAAGTCGCTGTCACTCACGCGACGGGTCCCCCACGTCGCAGCTCTTGATAGAGTATCCATCTCTCGGCTGCATTGTTCGTATTTGTACATGGCTTCATTCGAAGTCGTGGGCTGAACTTTCACACCTGGGTCTGTGGAGTCGTAAAGTGGATCTTGCCAAGGCTTTGCGCGATACAGCAGGGGAGGTTCGTTCTCTGGGTGAGGAAGAGAAAAGCCGGGACCTCTCTGCCTACCATCCGTGATGTCTTCCATGGTAGTCGGAGGAGACTCTGGTCGATCGTTGCCTTCGCCGCTGTCGTCAGTTCCGCTTAGCTCTTCGTCTTCTTCCCCACTGTCTTCGTTGATGAGTACTCCTGGGCCTGGTATGTGCAAGTCCGGAGGCGGTGCGCGGGCTGTTGTCAAGCTCTCCAGATTGGCGCGTGACAGACTGTCGCCAGCACTTTTTGCTCGCTGCCGCCTACCAGAACTTGCCAACTCTGGAGGGTTGGGAGGGGGAGCCGCGTCGCTTCCGACCTCACTACCACCTTCACTCCGACTCAGCCACTCCTCGACATCGGCCTTTTTAAGTGCAGCTTGCGCGCCGTCTTCTTGATCCTTGAAGTTCGGAACCTCTTCTGTACTGACTTGCAACCTCTGCTGCGGATCTAGGCCATTTCTGTCGGAAACATCGAAGGGTCTTCCACGAACCTCCGGGCTGACCGGCGACATATGTTCTTCCGGAACGACCTCCTCTTCAGCATAATCGAGATCGTCGACATCTTCTTCGACTGTTAGATGTGAAGAGCCATGACTTCGCTTGCTGCCGGCTCGGACCAAGCATGCCCCTCGTGCAGGTGAGTCACCCCTAGTATAGCTCTCTACGCGAATATTCGGACTCGCAGCTCGTGCGATTGCTGGCTGTGTGAAACCGTTCGGGCTTGTCCCTCTCGAGCTACCATTCCCTTTCGAGCTGCTCGTCAAAGCCGGCGTTGTTCGCTGGACCCAGCCCATGTGACCCTCGATCTCTGTCAATTCGCCGCTGTTGAGACGGGTATTGGTCTCGGCTTCCAAGTGCCTGTTCCTTTCCTCCGCGGTCGGAGTCCCGAAACCGTCTGCCGATCCCGGGCTCGCAGCGTCGGTCAGGACTGGGCTCATGAGATGAGAGGATAGCGTGGCTGTGCCTGACGAAGTCTTCCTTTTCTTCGTATCTTGTGACTTGCGAGTGCCAGCGCTGACCGGGTCTGACATTTCTCTATCATGAATTCCCGTCTCTTCTTCAGGAGGGACAGGGAAGCCTGTGACTAGACCCAAGCCCAGGTCATTCTCGAGGGAATGGTAGAAGTCATCGCCGTAATCTGGGCTTCCCGTATGCTCACTCGAGCCAATATAGCCATTATCTGAGAACTGGTTGTTCGGGCTCAGGAGATCATAACTGACATTAGGATTGAAAGGATCGTGGAGGGTTTGTGGGTGGGCCGGCGCATGGTGGACGCCGTTGGCAGCTGGGGCGCTTTGCGGTGGTCGAAGACATTCAAAGTGGGTATCTAATGGCGAGGCTGGAGGTACGATCGAGGCTCTGGAGAGAGCGGGGGACACTGAGGCTCGGTAATCTGGTGGGTTGGGCGACAATTCTGTTGCGGCGAACTGGGCGAGCTGCTCATCGTCTTCGGAGGAAGGGAAGAACGGGTCGTATTGGGAGTGCTCGTTGAAGCCGGCGACGCGGGAATGCTGGGAATGCTGACCGTCGGAGGGTGTGGTGGATCTGAAAGCTGACATGGCTACATCTGTGTAAGCACTTGGGAGGAGCGGCCAGCGCGCAGCGAAGAGCGAATTCTCCCTGTGGATTCTTCGACAGAGCAACGGTCTAGCGTAGCCCAAAGTCAAAGTCAAGACCGGAGATGTTGGAGGGACAGTCTGATCGACAAGTAGGGTTCAAATTTGTTGACGCCGCAGTATGAAACACATCCCTGACAGGACAAGCTCGTTCGCTTCAGGCGATTGCGTCAGAGAAGGTTGGTTGAAGTGATCGACGGGTGTGGGGATGGGTGAGAGTGTAGCGACTGAAGAGTGCGCTCGCCGATCTGGTCGAGGCTGGCGCAACAGTAGTTGATCTCGTGAAAGATATCACAGTAAAGTAAAATATGTACTCGGACTGGGGAAGCGACAGGTACTAGTGGTGGGGCTGAAGCAGAGACGGAGGAAATCGTTGGGAGAAAGATTGAATTCAGATGAAAGCCAATCGGTCGCTGCAATGCATGCTATACAACCGCATCGTCACTTTCGGGGAATGGAGAGGCATGATGATGAAACGTTGAAAGTTTGTCGACGGATGCAATGGTAGAGCAGAGGGTGGCCCATGGTTCGGAGACTAGTAGCGGTGGCCTGCGGAGGAATCTCAGGCAGAAGCAGCCAAGCAGGGCAGATTTAGCGGCTGAACCGCCGGCTGAGGCTGACTCTTCACTCAGTCATCACAAGCGAGAAGCGAGGCGCCTTCAAACCTTCAAACCGTCATTTCGTCATTCCGTCATTCCTTTGTGCACTTCCATTCCTGCCAATCCTTGTAGGGGCGCATTCTAACATAGTGGGACGTCGGCCTATCACAGCTTCTAGTGCAACTTCCACCCGTGCGGCCAAAATACTTCTACATGTCCTTCCGGGTCCATCTCTGACAGGACATTATGCGACGACGAACACATTGCCAATAAAGTACATCGTACCTCCTCCCCTCACACTAGCATCGATTCCCTTCCGTTGCATTATGTCGTCAACTCGTATTTCTCATGCAGTCGACCCATGCATAAACCCTTCTCCCCATTGTCCGCACCCTGCGTCTATGCTGTGATGAATACTTCACTTCAAGACTAATTGTCTGTCCTCCCATCAAGCTCTCGGTCTCCACGTCTTCCCCTCCGCCTTTCGCAGCGAATGTTCCATATCGCATCGGAGTATTGAATTCACCATCGCCATATTGTGTCGAGATGGTAACCTCCTGCACATTCAGTTGCCTCCTGTGCCAGCATGTGATACTTGCCTGGGCTGAACCTCGAAGGACGGTGTCCATGCCCTCCTCATTGCGTCTTGGTCGTGCTGTTTAGACGCTCCGATGAACCCAGATCCTGGATGCTGGCCGTTTTGCTGGCCGAATGTGCGCTCTCGTCGCTGGCCGTCGTAGTCATGCTGGAGTGGCGACTCGACATGGCCGAGCTTCTACTAGCACCCTCCTGCTCGACTGGATGCATGATAGGCTCGTGGTCTTGGCCTATGACTCGGCTAGCCTCGTTGACGAGACGAGTATCTTCTCTTTCAGGACCTTCAGCCGGAGGCGAGTAACTCCATTGATGGTCTTGGGGAAAATTCACCGCGGGTAGCGGCACTGGCACCAGCGGCGATTGCGGTCGCGAAGCTTTACGGGGATCTGGTTCCTTACTTGTGAAAGTTTCCGTTCGAGGAGACGTGGCGTGACTTATTGTATGGCCTGGTTGTGTGCTTGCTTGGTATGTACGCGGGACTGTGTCGTCGGCACAAAGCACACGGCCACGGGAGTAAACGTAGCCCTCGTCGAGCGGCTTGAATTCGTCTTCATGAATGCCATACGCAGCTTCGCGCTTGATAAGAGGAAAAAGCGACAGCAGAACCTCCTTGCCTGATTTCAGAGGCTCAACACCCTCGCCAGCCCAAGCTTGGGCGATTTGGTTGCTGTTCATGGAGGCAATGATCAATGGTGATTCTAGCCTCGCATATCTCCATGTTTCTGCAGCGGTCTTCACAATGCGTCGCACCGCTGCTGAGACGTGTTCCCATTTGGTGCGGTCGACAAGGTCCTTGATCGCATCGACGATATCATCAATAATATACCTGGCGATGTTGTTGATTGATTGCTTCGCACTCGAGGCAGTATATGCCGCGTGAAGGGTCCGTTGCCGCCATAGAGCTTCACGTCTCGTCGATTTGCGTTTCAAGTCCTGCGACATTTCAACGAACAGGGCATCAGCAGGTCGAAGACGACCACTCAGAACGAACAGGAAGGGCTCAAAGATTCGCTGCGTAACGATCCTTGAGATGGTGTGCTCGACGAAGGCCATTCGGAGGTGCGAGGAGGACTCCACCTCGGACAGAAAAGATGGTAGACCGGCTAGCATCGATCGCTTGGTCTTCTCAGGGAGCGCTCTCGGATCATCCTTGAAGTATTCCGTAGCTAAATCGGTGATCTGTCTTTCGAGATGCTTGAAAGCATCTTGGCTGCATGGGACTTCGGTCAGCGTTCAAATGTTCCAACATACCTCCCTTCCCAAACGTGCTAGTAAAGACTTACAGGCAAACGAGGCGCACTGGAAAGACTTGAGCGTCGACCGTTAACAGCGTTCGACTTACTAGAAGGGATCTCCTCGACTTCTTAGGTCGGTGACCTCTCCGAACGCGTCCGCCATCCTCTGCAACTTCTTATTCTCGTCGTCCATCCTCACCGCTTGAGCTCTGAGATCTGCCATTGATCGGGCAAACTTGCCCTTCTCGGCGTCCCAACCAGCCTGCAGCCGCTCAACCTGATCATGTAGCTTCGCCATGTCGTCTTGAACTTGCTGGTGAATGCGCTCTTCGGAAGCCTCCTGTGTCCTGCGCATGGCCTCGACTTCTTTATTATGCTGCGAAGTGAGGAGACTCCTTTGCTCCTCAGATCCTTTCCCAAGGACAGCACGTTCCTTCTCCCAAGACTCTCTGTCCTCTGCATGCTTGTTGCGACTTTCCTCTACCGCTTTCCTCCGAGCATCTCTAGCCTTTTCCAGCTCTTGTTGCGTATTGAAGTGATCTGCCTCCAGGTCCTTCTTCTGGCGGGCTAGACTAGCCTTTAGAGATTCCTTCTCCTGTGCATGGACTCTACCGAGGTCGGCCAGACGGCCTTGTAAAGTCGTTTCTGCTAGCTGCTTCTGTCGCTGCATATCTTCCTCCAAGGCGTGCTTGTCCTGTAAGGCTCTGCGCTTCCAATCTTCGGACTCACCAAGGATCCTGGATTTCTCCTTATCGAAGTTATTCTGCATACGCTCCAGCTCGGTGGACAACGTTTTATTCTTCACCTGCAGTTCTTCCTTGGACCTCTGTTCTGCCACTATATTATCCCGGAGCTCCTTTTGCTTCTCTTCCATATTAGAGATCTCGAACCTCAGCTTACTGCTTTCGGCGGAATACTTGCTTTTGACGTCGTCCAACTCCTTGGCGAGCTTTTCAATGTCAGATTCCTTCTGCTTTAGCGCTACAGATTTTTGCGCCTCAGTCTCCTTGATCAGGTTTGCACTCATGCCGAGCTGGCCCGAGGTTTCCCGGTACCGGTTGACTAAGAGATGAAGATCAGGTATGGCGCTCTGAATACGCTGGAGGAGGTCCAATGGGTCATCTTCTCCGCCTTGCTTTGGCAGCCCTGGACTATCTAGCGAATTGGTTCTCTCCATATTTCCGGATAGCGGTTGGCCCATCGGAAGTGGCTCGGTTGGCATACTCATCCTGGAGCTTGTCGAGCTGTGTCCTCTATTGGGTATTTGGTACGAAGGATTGGAGAAGCCTGGGTTGTGCGGCGGGATACTATAATTGGCGTATGGAGGGATAGCGTGAGAAGGCAATGAATGCAGGTCCATGGGATGGCCAGCAGGATGGTTCATAGGGTAGTAATGTAGTCCGGGATAAGCTGGAACAAAATGGGGCTCATCAGCAGGTGCGCTATTGAAGGGTACAGCTGGCGCAAATGCTGGTGGACTAGCGAGATATGCCTGGTGATACCGGGGCTGAGGCTGCTCTAGGTCTGGAAAGCCTTGAAGAGACACAGGATGACTGACGGATGGAGACGATGATGGTAGTGGCGGCGAAGATATTGTATGGGACCGATTATCCTCCGTCCTCGAAGAGGATCTCGAAGAGGATGTAATTGAGGAGTAGGATGTGTGTAGCTCCAAGGGCTGGTTGAAAAAGCTTGGTGACGCGGAACGACCGTGCGGTATCCCGGGGTATTCTCTGACACTGGTTGCTAATGGAGTGGTCGTATTGGAGTCTAAAGGCTGGCTGTATATTTGCTGTCGCTTGGCGGCAAGATGGGGTCTCGTGGTATGTCCCTGGTCGTTTGCTGGCGTGGAAGTAGCCTTGAAGATGGGTTGCTCGTCGTCCGTTTGCAAGTACTGCTGTAAAGCCGCGGGCGTGTGATGGTATGTCACAGACGCTAGGTCGCTTGCTTGAGTCGTTGCACAAGTGGACCCTCGAAGGACCGGTGAAGCCGCCGAGCCAGGCGATGCTGTTCCCGACGCTGGCAATGCTGGTAGCTGATCCAACGTCAAGTTTTGCTGACTATACAGCGAAAGCTGGCTGGAGCGGTCAGCTTGCGGGGGCGAACGGTTGCTCGAACCGGATCCTTTCTGCTTTCTGCTGCCACCGCTGGAGGCAGAGCCACGGCTTTCCTTCTCCTTCTCCTTGGTTCGGCGGACTCGCACAGGCGTAGCCAAGGTCTCGCGATGGAATGGCATGGTGGAGACTTCCCGGTGTCAAGGAATCCAAGATAAGCAGTCCGGTGATTACATTGTTTGCGATTATCGTCGTAACGTGTTCATCAAGTCATGCATCTGATGTCTGGCAGTAGGGTTGTCGATCTTGCGTGGCCTTCGGTACCGCGGCTGTCCGACTGTTCGAAGCAAACACATACTAAAAGGAATACAGAGGTGGGCATTGCCTGCAAGCCCAATCTTGGCCCAAAGTGTTCACCAATGATTATACGCAGCTTCCCAGTCACTCAGAGGTATAAATGTACAACAGCATTGGGTGACTTGGGGATAGCAAACATGAACGCCCTTGATCCTGTGCGTACGGTAATAGAACACGGACCCTGTCCCTGAAACAGGGAGACAAATATGAAAGATCAAAGCCTACACAATCGAGAATGACAGTATCAGAAACGAGATTACACAGATTATACTTGACGAATCGCATCAGTGAGAGTACAAACTTGACAACAGCACAGATTCCTGTGCCGTCGGATTTGGAGCAACAAGGGATCACAAATGACAGTCCAATCAGCGAAAGCGCATTCGATAGGCGCGAGTGTCTCCGAAAGGACAAAGTGCCAGATGGATGGGCGATTTGTGGAGGACATTATTGATGATGTGCGTCGTTGGGCAGCAATCGGCTGTAGGCCAGCAGTAGTGCGCACGCTTCCTCGAATCAGCTCTTGCCTGTGCTACTGTTGCGCTGTCCTGCCGTCATTGCAGGAACCGCTGCCATCACTTGGAGCTTGCTCTATTCTTCAAGGTAAATTCATAGCTTGATGATATGCTTGCATTATTGAAGAATTGGTTAGTATCGTCGTTCAATTTGAGAGAGGAAGGGGCAATTGACGGCCCGGAACCCTCGGACTAAAGTACTCTACTAGATTGGATGCCAAGCAATATTAGTGTATCTTATTTCCTTTTCACTGCGACTATTGTTCACGGCAGGTCATAAGTATGTTGACAGCGTTGCCGAAATAACAGAAAGCGTACAGCTTGGCTTCTATTTGCATTACCTTAAGACCCCTGAAATGTATCAAAGCAGCGTCGCCGAAGGTACCCAATCTATAGTATCACAACATATAATACATCTCATGCCAAAGCGATCCTACTCGGTGCGCAATACTCTAGCCCCTCTTCGTTTCGCCGTCTTTTTCTTCTTATTGCCCTTGTCAAAGGCCACCGCACTGGCATGATCCCTACCGACGTTGTCAAGGTCCTTGACCTTGTAGATCCTGATGATCCAATTCTCGCTGGTGAACGCTTCCTCCAGCGTGCTGAGTTGCGGCCCCTCCGCCGGTAGACGACACCCTCGAACTCGATCCTGTGCCTGCCCGGCTGGGAACAACGAGTTATAGTTGTAGTAAGACATCTTGTACCTATGCGACTAATTAGCTCCAATCCATCATATTGCCACAAAACGGCCGACTTACATCAGACTGTTCTTCATCGTTGGTGTGGCATCATCATCCACTTTGTACTCGCCACGAGCAGTGAAGTAGTCACGCTCTTTGACCTCATCTGGCCAGATACCCTCCGCGATGCGGACCATCCACAAGAACTTATTGATGTCGTCTCCAGAATAACCGAGGAGAGCCCCGAACACAATGAGCACATAATCGACATCGTGTTGACGAAGGATAGGGTAGCTCACTTCTTCTTTCGAGCTCATCGCCTTTCCTACCGTGGCAATGTGGGTGTTGTTCCAGGTATTATTATCGACCAAGGTAGGCCGATCGGCCATCCCACCGATCTGGTAGCCATAATCCCACCATGACATGATCTTGGCTTTTTCGGGCGTGTTTTGTCTCAGCCAGTAGTAGGCCTCACGATAGTCGTCGATAATGTGCTGACTCCCATCAGGCATTCGGCTGGCCAGTACGACAGAAGGAGAGGAGTACGCGTTCGAGGTGACCCAGGTGCAATGGAGTACAAACAGGAGCAGGTACAGCGTGACGATCGATGAGATGGATGCTTTGGATATATACGAGTAAATGCCGAGGATGGGGTTCCGCGTTGACCGGAGAGAATCTTGCACTACTGAGGTGACGGTTTGGGTGCTGTCACCAGACGGCTGCCCGTTGGCTTGACTGTCTTGATTAGGTGGCGTTGGAGCTTCGGCAACAAGGTAGGTATCGAGTATGCTAGACAGAGCAAGCGCTGCAGCAATGCACACGACAGGCGTAAGAGTCAACATCAATCGAACCATAACCCCTGCAAAGTAACTCGCGAGGACGGCGTAAATGACGACGAATACATGCTCGTCTCTCAATTGTTGAAAGCACATGTAGACCCCAGCTGGGAAGAGCCAGATGAGCAAGTTGAGGTCGAAGAAAAAGGCTGGCCAAGCGGTTGGCTGATGCTCGGAGACGGAAGCAATAATGGGAATGTGTATCTTGGCATATCCGGTGTCCCAGAGTGAGTAGAAGCGACCACTCCATGGTGCAATCACGCCGGAAACCGTTAGAAGGACCAGACCGCCAACTGAGACAGCAAAGACGACGAGAATTAGTGTTCGTAAAAGTGTCTGGAATTGCTTGTTGGGCACTTGCTGGCGGATGTACTCCACAAATGCGACCAATTGAAGTAAGCCGAAAACACCTGGAACCATCAGCCTGTAGCTCAAGTCTAGATAGCATAATCGACATACCCAAAGCTGACATATGCTCACTACTTCTGACTGGCAAGAATCCTACAAACGGTACTTGCATACTTGCGAGCGTTCCAAGAGCAAACCAAGTACTGTAGCTCACGTACAGACGTGGGCTATAGCGCCCCATGCAGATGAGTACGAAGGCGTGCAAGGGAAGCAAGTTGGTGATGAATACATAACCTCCCCATGCAGAGACCATGTATCCGTAGAAGAGCGCAGTCAGCGCAGCCCACATGGCAGAACCCTCCTTGACCGATTTGATCCATAAATAAAATGTAAAGACTAGGAGGAAAATGGCGATGGCTTCATTATCGTAGCTACCAGCAACGGATCGCGAAATGTAGCCGGGCGTGATGCCCATAAAAGCAGCCGCAAGGAGACCAGCCGATGGGGAAGTGCTCATCTCTGAGGTAATCAGGTAAGATGCCAGCGCTGTCAACCCTGAAAAAGCTGGTGCCAGAAGCACACAAATGTTTCTGATATCCACTGGCATAGATAGGAGGCGGAGTAGGTGGTAGATGGCGCCGCTTGTCACCATCAAGCCGGGATAAAGGGTTCCTCCAGTGACCCGTCCAAGCGGATGCCATGTTCCTGACAAGAGCAACCAGATCAGCATATCCTTGACATAATGATATGCTCACTGAATCCTCAACGGGCCTGTCCGGGGTTTCTGCGGTACTCACGGTCGTCGAACCAGTCCCAAAAGCTATAGAACCCATGCTGCACCAGATATTTTGTCGCTCGATAATTGAACCACGGGTCGACTGCCAATCATCTTAGCATCAAATACCCTTCCCCAAACCCCTTTCCCGAGACCGCGAGGATATTTCCTTAAGGCGCGCAAAGGGTAACTGACACTCATGAATGATGCTCTCGAATCCTGTAATCCCAAGGTATTAGCCATGGGCCTGACTGGAGACACCTCGCTTGAAGTGAAGGGAAACATACTAATCACGCTGAAAAGCCGGCTGGCAACAGCAGCACCGGCTATAGTGCAGAGGATGATCAGTCGAAGGAGTCCCCGCGTATTGCGGCCGGTCTCGCCTTTCAAAAAAGGCTCTATCGACGCTGTCGCCATACCAGCCCGGGCTTGGTCAGTCAATTGAGATGAACAATGGCGTCTCGATGCTTCCGAGTCGTTTGTCCTAGAGCTTGAAGACACATCTTGGCTACAATATGCGGCTCAGCTTAAGGTTCGGCGCTAGCTGCTTATCTAGGGTTATACAAAGGTCACTCTGGCATCTGCTCACCTGCAATTGTCAGTGCTCCCAGGGTTGAGTGCGGTCAAGAAGCACGGGAGAGGGTCTCTCGTATTGACGTATCGCATATGTCTAACCAGGTGTCGGACAAGAATGGATGGTCTGTGGAGAAGGCTGATCAAGAGCAGGCTTAGAGTGTTCACTTCGCGGTTTCCATATTGTCATGGCTACAGATCTCCGAGAACCAAGAAAGTACTCATGTTGAGTAATACCGATACGCATGGGGTCCCGCAACCCAGTCAGATTGTTGCCAATCCCCAGCTCCGTCCAAAGCCTCCGGTATGGGTCATACTTGGCGTGGGTGAGCTAAGTCGACGCCTATGATCGATCAGGTACTTATGGTCCGAATACATCCATACTCGATCCTACTTGACAACATGCAGGAAGCAAGCGAAAGAGGTAGGCGACCAGGCGTGATGGAATACATCGGCTGCCTTCGTGACCGATCATACGTGGCACCTATGGGAGTTGATCCTGCTTCCCAATTGAGTCAAGAACGAATAGGGTAAGCGTGACAGTGCAGATCAAAGCAGGACGCTCCCGGCGCCCCGTCATAGGTAGATAAAGTACTGGCTAGTGGCTAGGTCAAGCTCACAGAAAATGCCCCGGCGTCGTCGCCGTGACCTCTTCCAGCGCCAAGGAATAAGCCGATGCAGCTTGGCTTTCGGTGCGCGATGATTCGTAGCTTCATTTTTCTCCATCAAATCAAAATGCCGCAACTCACAGCAACAGTCAACCTGTAGGATGGAAAGCCGTTCCGATGCTCTACCATCAAGCATCGAGCCTCGAGCCTCGAGCATACTCCTGCTCCTAGTGCAATACACCGGTTCCGCTTGCTCCACACCCAAAGAGCCTCGAGGACTGGCCTGCTCAAATGCCTACCATTTCCCCCGTCCAACACCTTCCAATCTTTCCATGCTCATCATATCTACAATATCTCGATAGTTACATCTTTTGCTGACTACATAACGACTACCTTCCTGACTGAGAGCACTATCACCCCACAGCGTCCACCACGGGGCTCGTCGCCTGTCACGAAGCAGTCCCCCAAGCATACCTTCGGCCAGCCTTACGACAGAGATCAATCGCAATGGCAGACCTGTCCAGCCAAGACCCTCTCCTGAACCTTATGAGAATGGAGAGGGAGTTGTTCATGAGGGACAAAGCTCATCTCCCTACAGGCGAACGAGAACGGCAATGGGCCGCGCGAACCGTCGAGCTAACCTCCGCCCTGGGATCCGCTACCGTAACCGCTACAGGACCCATCGACCCAACCCAATCCATCAATAGCGAGATACACGATACCAAGCACCTGGCATTGGAGCAGCGAATGGCGACCGTACCAGTAATGGCAACAGGGATGGCCCGGTGTCATTCTGTAAATCCGTCGACATTGTCTGGCTGGCCCTTCCCCAGCTGACTTTGGTTATGCAGGACAATCCGACGACCCGCGGCCTCAATCGACAACAGGCCGCCCTCTCAAGCTCCAAGGCTCTGGTCAAGAAGCGCTCGATAGGCTCTCCGAACGGACCTTGCCCCTTCACCGGCACTAGCAGCGTCATTCCCCCAACTCCCATCACCCGACGAACCGACAGTAATGCTCTGAAGGAATACCAGTGGAACACCGATGACCCGTTCAATACTTATAAGACGCGCCGTCTCTCTAAGCCCGAGATGGTTCTCGAGTGTACCATAGAAGATCCAGCCGAATTCGTCAAGCGAACTGCGATTGCCCCAGATTCATTGTCGCCTGCGGCTGGTTACCGAAGCCATTCACGGCGGACTTCTCACCATCTGTCGAATTCACCTCGTCAACCCCTGGTGCTTGGTCAGTTCTCGACAATGCCCGAATCACCTGTAACGCCGACCACAGGTAGCCTGACCGAGTTCACCCCGGCAACAAGTGTGAATCTCAGCCGTCAGAGCAGCTCGATTTGTGGGGGTGTTTCTATGTTGAAACTCAACTCCTACATGTCTAGTACAGCGCCAGAGCAAAGCCTGAGTGCCGATCACTCTCCTCTCAATCCCATCCACCCTTTGTTTTTGGATAACAACCATAATCTTGGCGTATCTCAAGCAGCTAACGCTCCTATCCAATTTCAGACCAGCAGCATGCCCGACCCTCCTTGGTTATCGCAGTATCAAGAAGTCCCCCTGATGCCTGCCCTTCCTGTCCGATTGTCGACATCGTCCCAAGATGCCATCATGAAGCGGTCAAGCTCAACCGAGACTAATCAGTCTGCGTCTTCCGAAGCTTCTTGCCACAGCCAAGAGTCTTCCTCTTCAGGCGTCCGCAAGTTGGCGCCAAAGCTGCCTACAACCAGCGCCCCCATCTCCCGAGAATCATCATCCTCAGGGCACGAGGTGATCCGCACGCGATCAGCAGACGGCTCAGTGAAGGAAGTAGTTTCCATTGCCAAAGCGCCTTACATCCGCCCGTACCATGACAAGATCAGATGCACCCAGTGCAATGTCAAGCCAGATGGCTTTCGGGGCGAGCATGAATTGCGCCGACATACTGAACGAGCGCACGCCCTCGAGATTCGCAAGGCTTTCGTCTGCGTCGACATCTCGTCGAACAAGAGATTTCTGGCAGATTGCAAGCAATGCAACGCCAAGAAAAGATACAACGCGTACTACAACGCCGCTGCCCATCTTCGCCGTGTCCACTTTAACCCAAAGAAGAAAGGAGGCAAGGGCAAGATCAAGCCCGGAGAGAGCCGCGGCGGTAAAGGAGGTGGTGATTGGCCTCCAATGGAGATCGTAAAGGAGTGGATGACGGAGATTGAAGAGTACGTCACTCCGGATATGCCGCCGTACGACGACAACGAGCCGGAGGAAGACAGTCTTCCAACGTTTCCCCAAAGCCTTGACGACAGGCAAGCGAACGCAACAACTCAACCGCTGCTTGGTAGTTCGCCTTATGAAGCAACACCATGTATCAACATCCCGAACGGTAATCGCGCGTCAAACATGGCGCCACAGGTCTCATTCCCCGTCCCGCTTCAGCTTCCCGCGTACGACAGCATGTCGTTGCACCTCTCGAAACCCTCAGACACACGTGCTGGCGTGTCGTCTGGTTTGCTCGATCTGTCTCTCGATGTCAGCGCAAACGATCCTGGGGAGCACTTTGCTCTCTGGGACATGTCTCCCGCGGATGATCCACAGTTGATGGCTTTCAAAAGCCCTTTTTCATTTCCTGAATGTTCTTGACATTTGTGTGTATTCATTTCGAGTCTCTCTTTACATGTATCTCTTCCTCTTCCTTTCTCTCCTTCTGTCTGCTGAGGTATGGTATGGCATGAGGTTCGGTGGAGGATTCAGTCTCTTGGTTGTTGAGAAGTGTGCTGGCTTCAGTGGAGGAATTATCGAGCGAAGTTGTTGTATGGATACTGTACGGAGGATATAGTTTTTCTTGCCGCTGTGCTCTTGGCGCGTGTGATGTACACAAGAGAAGAGTCGGATCTTATGTCTTGTACCAGAGAGGTGTCTCAGCGTTCCCAAGAATGTCTTATGCGACCTGTAGGGTGAAGAAGAAGAGTACTCGATGATTCCTACACGAGTCTCGTAGTGTATAGATAGATATAAGTGAGAATAGCAAGTAACTACGATCACGGGTGATAATTGAGACTCATATCAGCTTCGGCACATCTTCACGTGACCGGATGATGCTCAGCCAATCACAGTCGTTGACGCCACCATTCTTGGAGTGAATCGTGGCTCCGCCTCCTCGCCTTCGCAACATCTTACGTTTCACTCCCAATCAGCATTCTACAAATAACCCCGTCCACGTATCTGTGTCGTTAGACAGATCTTGCAAACCTTCAAAGAAACGGTCTCTACGCGACAAGTATCAGAAGCCCTGTAAGTTATCTCCCAAGCCCAGCGCGGCAGCCGACCCAGACAAAGCTTGATCTTTGTCGCTGAACTTGCAGCTCAGCTGACGATGTGAAAGAACCTCAACTTCCACCAGCCTTTCTCCCTTCAAACTCCTAGAATCACCAGCAAGATGTCGAATCAAGGATACTACCAGGGCGGGCCTCAGTACCCACAGCAGAGGTTCGTCTTCCTAAAACCCCGGGAGCACCAGTCGCTCTTTGGCTGGTGCTGATACCGGCCTGTCACTAAGAATCTAGCTGACATGCTTGTCATCATCTAGCTACGGCGGTTACCCCCCTCAGCAGCCGCAGGGATACTACCAACAAGGTCCTCCGGTACGTTATTGGGTCTGCGCGCGTGGGGACTGATGACGCTATCTGGGAAGAATACGAGCTTGGATGCACATGGCTAATGGTGGTGATCAACAGCAACAGATGCAATATCAACAAGGACCCCCTCAGCAAGTCGTCGTCCAGCAGAAGAAAGACCGTGGCTGCTTGACCGCTTGGTGGGTTTCCCTTCTCCCAGACAATCCATTCTACCCAATACCTGGCTCCGTTGGACGGCGTATGCGCCACTGGCGGAAGCAACAGTACATTTCAGATGCTCCACTGCACTCACCCAACTTGAAGGCATGACCTTGTCTGCAGAAATTGGAAGCTAACCTTCAATGACGTTTATAGTCTCGCGGCCCTCTGCTGTTGCTTCGTCGCCGAGGAAGGATGTGAATGTTGCGCCGACTGCTGCGAGTGCTGCGCGGACTGCTAGACCGAACGAAGATTTGGGTAGGGGCAAGGAGCAGATGAAGGCGAGATACACATCGAGGAGCACAAGCATGCAGTCGAGGGATTCGAGCGATAGCGGACAATCTGCTGGCTTTGGGTTCGGGGCTGCGGAAAGAGCTCCACAACCTGGGACTTGCCATTGTTTTCCTTTATTCCTGTGCTCGGGTTACGGCCGATAGGTGTAAATGTTGCGAGCTTATCCTACTCAATAGCGAAGCATGCTACTAATCTGGGTTCTATGAACCCGATGGCACCAGATGAAGGTCATGGGCGTTGAGCACACTTTATCTTGGATGCCCATCAAGCCTGAACATGGACATTCATGCCAACCACATGCCTTCGTGCTGCTTCCTGCTGACGACTGTCCTTTGTGATCGTCAACGTGAAGTAGCATTGTATTCCAAATCAGATCGTTATACTGCATACCTACATTTATCTTCTACAAGGTACCTACCCTAGAGAGAGAAAGGCCTACACCACATCTCACATCATCCAGCAGCCACTCCATCAACGCCAAAGACCATGTACGTCGTCATCACTCTCCATGCCGACCACGGGCAGTAGAAGCCCGAACATCAGCCTACCGAGAAGCCTTCCTTGCTCTTCTCGACGCTCGTTCTGGATCCTGAGGCATCCCCATCGAACCACGTAAATCAATAATAGGGAGTAGGTCAAGCCTTAAGGATATCTCCAATTCGCTCTACGATATGCCTCAAGCTTGTGCATGATGTCGATGATATCAAGACCCAAAACGTGCACAGCCACCGGGCGCCCGGCGCTGCGCCCGAACCCGCACTTCCTCATCACGCACCAATCGTCCACCACCTCCAAAGGCTCCGAGTCCCATCCCAGATCATGCATGTTTGCTCGAAAGGCCCAAAGATGAAGTCTAAATAGGCTCGAGGCTTCCCAGTCCTAGTGTCCGCTGTCTGATGGCGTTATGCCATGGCTGAGTCTGCCTCGATGCATCACTTGCGTCGCTCTTCATGCAGTTCAAAGTCCTTTGGCGGACTGCACTGCCCCTACGCCATACTTCGCGACGAGCACACAAAGTACAATGGCGGAAGGGAGAGTTGGAAAACGGTGTCGGCCCCAAGTCCGATTCCCCGAGGTTGGTTGATGGGACGGTCTGATGCGAGAAACCGCAAACGGAAGAAGCCACCCAGGCTCAGCTGAAATGCATGGCGACGATCGGCCCTAGGACGGGAGCGAACATGGCACAGCACAGAGAGCGGCTTACTTTCCACTACAAGTCCTCGGTACCACACGAGGAGTTTCACATGTGAGGGCCAAGAACGACATTGCTACAGACGCATGTACTTACGGAGCGGACCTTCAAGCGCAACGGAAGGGAGCAGAATTCGATTTCTCGTTTTTAGTCAACTGGAGTAAGCCAACAGGAAGTGACTACGTACTCTGCCCCCCCCAGGTGGGCGCTTAGGTATCGAACTTCTGATCAAGGTGAGACAAGGACCCCAAAGGCCCTAGTGAGTCAGAGCTTGGACTCCCAATAATAATATTCTGTGCTACATATCCCATTGGAAGGTGTTAGCGAGGAAGCCACGCTAAGCCGATGCTGCGAGCGCGACTGCGAAAGAAGGCAACAAGGCGCTTAGCTCGGGGGGGACGTCTCCCAACCCAGCATCTGCCTGATCCAGGTGGGAGTACGATACACCATTACGCAGAGCCTCATCTTCCTCCGATAGGCGGATGACCACGGCCACCCCCCCCTCCCCATTCCATGTGGAGGACGCTTGCCCTGACCGGACTGGACCGCTCTGGAAAGCCATCCTAATACACAACAGCCAGAACCCTTGGTGTTCCATTACTGGAAGATCACGATAAGCAAATTAATCGTGCCGTTATGGTTTCGTGGCAGACCAACAACGCACGTTCTAGCCATTGACAAGGTCCTTCTCCTAGGAGTTCGCGCGCGTCATCCGAGACGACTTCTCAGCCGCAATACAGGACATCGTTGACCTACCATGCCTTCCGTACGCGCCTATTCGACCTTGCACAGACGATAGCGTGTTGGCAAATGCGATTCCTGTACTACATGCGCAGTTGGGGGCTGAAGCTGGCTGCTGTCAGTGGATACGGATTTACTGCCCCTGCCGCAGCCTACCTTAGCCGTCCCAGCGATGCGGTACCACGTAGAAACAGGGCGTACATGACTAGCTTCGTTTGCTTGATCCTCTCCGTATTTGGTTCATGGAGTTGATAGCACCGTCTCCCATTGACAACATCTCTAAGCCCGTGACAAGCCACTATGGTTCGTGTCTGACCAGCTAGTCTGGCCCTAGGGTACGATGGCTTTGATGCAGGGGAGTGGTGCGACCCTTCTCGATGCGGGTTGAGATCCAGACGGCACATCCTCTCGCGAAATTTGTGTGGGCTTTCCTGCTAGCGCCGAGAGCTGGACGCTGGGCCTGCGCCCATCAAAGCACCCATCTACTAAACTTGACCAGGGAGGCTTGCCGGCAGACCAACCAACTGCACCCCCCCTGTGCGGCTCTGTGTATGTTACAGCATCTAATGAATGTAAAACGGTCGTAAAGTGAAGTCCTTGGTGTGGGTTCTATGAATCTTTGGTCTTAAAGTCTCTTTCTGCCCTGCACGAAGCCTTTGTAACTTCGCCTCCAAAATCATCGATGCCAGCTGATGCACATCACTTTGTGTTTAAACTCTACTTTATAGACAAGCTTCAAAACTCTCTTGCCTTGTGAGAGCTAGCGGTTAAATACTGCTGGGCTACCAGTCGGTCTTGAGGGATTACTTGTCTCGGTCTTCTTCCTATATCCTCCAGGTTCGCCTTGTTCGTCCGTCCTGGGCCTTGGAACCTTCTTGGCAGTTGCCTTACGGAGCTTTGACCCTACAGCTTGGGCTCGAGCAGACTGGCTGTCGCTAATCTTCATAACCTTCAATTCATGTTCGAAAACACTACTCCCTTTGACAGTGGGTACGAAAGTCTTCCACGACTGGCCTCTCACGCTGGCAACATGGATGATCAAATGCCTATTCTTGTGTCGCAGTACTCTCTAGGTGCCGATTGTTCTGACCACAGCCTGGATCTAGCATTCCATTGTTTAGACGCTCGGAACAATCCCAGCATGCAACGCTTTTTGCATAATGATCATCAACCGTCGTTCTATGCCAATCCGCAGTCATGGAGCCCAGCGACAGATCCCAGATGGTCGAAATCTGTCGTCGAGCAGAGCTACCAAAGACCTCACTTGGAGAATCCCTGGCAAAGGCCCGCTGAATACCCAAGTCCTCCTTGGAATTCGGCAAGGCATGAGGAAATGGCAATGGACGGAGAATCCATATCCAGCGGCAGTGTTTGGAGTCCTTGCACGAACGACACATACCCAGAGCATGAAGTCACTGCTCATCGACCGTCCCTGACCCCCGACCTATCTAGCCACAGCCCTTCTCAGAACGTGGAACCAAGTTCAAGCTTCTGTGCAGATCTATCTTATGAAGGCTCTACCTCCTTTGCGTATGTCGTCCCATCAGCCATATACCAACCTCCAGAGGCAGAAGTAAATGTCATGAATGACGGGGATGACGATGCCGAAGGTGAATCTGAGGACTTCTGGGCGGATCAGGCATTTCAGGAAGCTGGAAAAGCACCATACTACGGCGCTCAAACCAGCTACGCAGTTTCAAAGTCAGGCCCTATACTCCCGGCTCCGGAAGAGGAGCGCAATAGGCTTGCAGGGAACGGTGTCTCCGTCTACTCGGCCAATGTAGAGGACGAGGAAATAGAGCTCGATCTCAAGGACGACGAAGGCTCTGACTACAAGCCGTCAAAGCGAATCAAAGCCAGCCACGCCCGCCGCTCGTCTCGCCCAAGCAAGCCGACAGAGGCCCTTGCCTCTCCACACTCCACGCGTCGAGCCTCCAATCCTCTCTCCAAACCTGCCAAAATTGCCAAGCAACCGAGCAACAAGAACCGGACCATCCAACCCAACGCCTTCTCGCCAACCCTGCTAGCCCACCAAAAGCCCTGCACCTTCTGCCCGCATACCTGCCCCTCGACCTCCAGCCTCAACAAACATATTCTTACCGCCCACACCCGCCCTTTCACCTGCGCTTTCGCTCGCTATGGCTGTCCGGCCACTTTCGGCTCCAAGAACGAGTACAAACGGCACGTCTCCTCGCAGCATCTCCGGCCTGGCGTCTACCGATGCGACATTGGCGGTTGCATCCCGCAGCCAAGGACACAGCGCAGGAAGTCTTCCTCGGCATCTTCCCTCTCCAGTGAGGGAGCGGCGCATGGCTACAACGAGTTCAACCGTAAAGATCTCTTCACACAGCACGTCCGCCGCATGCACGGGCCCAGCAACTCGGCGCCCAAGCCTGACAAGGAGGCTTTCGAGTTCCGGCTGGAGCAGATCCGACTGCGTTGCTGGATCGAGCTTCATGATCCGCCGCCACGGACCGTGTGTGGGTTTTGTCGCCGCACTCCCTTGGCGCAGGGAGGGGGAGAGGGGAAAGAAGTCGTCTTCGAGGGAAACAGGGGGTGGGAGGACAGGATGGAGCACGTGGCGCGGCATCTGGAGAGAGGCCAGCTGGCTGAAGAAGAGGAGGAGGACGAGGGGTTGAAGGAGTGGATGGTGAAGGAGGGGCTGATGCAGTGGAGCGCGAAGGAGGGGAGATGGAGAGTCGTTGGGATTGCAAGGAAGAAGGGCGACGAGAATCAGGATGCGGAAGGCGATGTGGATTGATGACTTCCTGGAGTCGCGAGAGGAGACTCAGGCGACGATACGACGTTCACGCTGTTATGAATTACGGCCTTGGTTTGGGATGGGGCGCTGGTATGCCCAATGCCCGCATGGACTCGTCTGCATAGATCTCAATTACAGTGTGGGAAATTAAATGTAATCAAGCTTTTACCATTACTCCTCTCGATAGTCGGAGTGTAGGTAGTGATTGCGTACCAGCTCGTCACCCGTGTATAAATTGACTCTTCGGTCGCTGCAATGCCAAGGCACTGGTTCGGCTAGAAGCGGATCGTCGCCAAGATATCAAGCCGTTATCAGCCGTTCGATGGAGACCTGATCTCCATCCAATAAGGCTTGTACCAAGTGATTCTTGCCCCGGCGACCTCTGCTACGTTCCATGCGCTCTATCTCGTAACGGTATGTCGGTTTGGCGGTATGGTTATGATGGCGCTTTCGCCCTGAAGGATCTGATAGGTAATCGTGGGTTCCCTACTAAGAATCGGCAAGCACTCCTTATATTGCAGCTTGTTGCGATCTTTTAGCGAAAGGTACTTTGTATAGATGCTCCGACTCAAGTGATACCCTGACACTAAGCACTACAGGGACTGCATATATCCTTTCTGCTATCTCTCTAGCTGCGTCCTGTCTTGAATATGACTTCATACCTCCGCACTTAGCGCTCCGTCGCCGGCGGTGTTTTCCGACAATCTCGACAACAGGATAGGTATTTTTGTACGGACAACCTTCTTAGCACATCTTCTGCAAGTCTCCAGATCGCTAAAATATACGATCAGCTATTATGCTCAATGCTACTTTAAGTCCTGCATTACACGTGCAAAGTGACGAGCAAGATGGAGACTTGCCTACGGATTGCACGGAATTGCAGACTGCTATCGTTCCGTTAGAGCAAGCCCAAGCAGAGGCGCAGGCGCCATTACTCTCAGCACCGCCTCCAGATGGTGGTCTTCGTGCATGGTCTCAAGTCTTCGTAGGGCATTTGGTTAACTGTCTAACATGGGGGTTTGCAGCCTCATTCGGCGTATACCAATTGCACTATACTGAGACTTTACTCTTGCCTCCTTCGCAAATCTCATGGGTGGGGTCAGTTCAAATCTTCTTGACGTTTGCCATCAGCGCCTTCTCTGGACGTTCTGCTGATGCCGGCTATGCTCGTCATGCGGTCCTTGCTGGTACCACCATGTGTGTGCTGGGCACGTTCATGACAAGTCTGGCGAAGACTTACTGGCAAATTTTCCTAGCACAGGGTATTTGTACCGGCATAGGTATGGGCGTTATGTACCTGCCAGCCGTGACTGTTGTAGGAACATATTTTGCTAGGAAGAAAACCATGGTATTGGCTATTGCGGCAGCTGGGGGTGGGACAGGGAGTGTGGTGTTTCCGGCTATTGTTCAGTATCTAATACCCCAAGTTGGTAAGTACGCCGTTTTCTGACTGTCCATAATTTCACGACTGTCTTGCTAAGACACACGTCTTCCCTTGAAGGCTTCCCGTGGGCAGTCCGGTGCGCTGGATTTGTCGCACTCTGCTTCGCCATTGTTATCAACTTACTACTCCGACCGCGTCTACCACCTCGAAAAGGTGGACCAATAATTGAATGGGCTGCCTTCCGTGAGCCGCCATATGTGCTCTTCGCAATCGGTATGTTCCTGATATTCTGGGCCCTCTACTTTGGCTTCTTCTACGTAGGTCTTGGCACCCTTTATGAGCCAGCTTGGGAGAAGACAGCTTGACGGATTACAGCTCAACACCTTTGCACGCAAGACCATCGGCTTCAGCGACTTAGCATCAATCAATCTGCTCCTCATAAGCAACGCAGTCGGCATCCCCATCCGTCCACTGCTCGGCTACATCTCAGACCGTTGGTGTGGCCCCATCAACCTTTTCGTCCCCCTGTCCGCTATTCTAGGTTTAGTGATCTACTGCTGGATGGCAGTCACCACGCGAGCAGAAAGCTATGCCTTCGCTGTGGTGTATGGGCTGGCCACTGCTGCTGTGCAGGGGATTTTTGTCGGGGCATTGGCGTCGTTGACAAAGGACCTGAGTAAGACTGGCACGAGGTTTGGCATGGTTTGCTCGATCCTGGCGTTCGCTACATTGACGGGACCACCGATTGCAGGCGCACTGATCGAGAATGATGGTGGAGGGTATAGGACGGCGCAGATATGGGGTGGGACAGTGATTCTGTTGGGATCTCTGACAGTGGGCCTGGCTAGGATTTATGAGACGGGGTTGAGGGTGAGAATTAAGATGTAGTAGGTACGGGGCTCGACACAAGAGGTTCTGTTCGACGCTAGTAACGCTGTCAACTGAAGGCTCGTCTCAAAGACCTCCCGGAGGCAGTCAGACCGGGTCCGCAATCAGTCTCTTACGAGGCACCTAGGACCTGGACCTGGCACCAGGCAGCCTGAAGCCCATCTATAGCATCCATACGAACCCTAAGCCCGTACAGCGAGCGAACTATACAGAGTGAATAAGAGGCGAGATCAGCCTGTCACAGTGGGCGTCTCTCGAAAATGGCGGGCGCTGAGAAGGATCTACAGGCTGTGTCTAAGGTACTTCCCGGTAGCCCATGAGCGCACTCAATACCCATGCCTAGTCTATCAGGCTTTGCGCATCAGCAACAATGATAGGATGAGGGCTCTAACAGGATCTACACCTGCATGAATTCTGCAAGCGACCACATAATCTATCCAACAGCTAGTCAGCCAATAGCAATATCTGACCACCACCGACCTACCAATTCGGCCCAGAAATCACCCTGTCTCAGACGGGCGCACTGGGCGCCCGCCATTTGTCGTCCTGATGCGGACTTCACGACAGGAATAGGACAGAGTAAACCGAGATCTTTGTTGCGCATGGGTTACAAGGACGTATTGTGAGTTCGTCTCATCGCTCTTCACAACCAATTGGTAGTGTTACACGGTCTTGCGCCGCGATGGTGAAAGAGATCTCCAACCCGCTCTGGTCGCGACTGATCCATTGCTCAGTTGAAGAGATTACTTGGCCGCAAAGGCGGACAAACAACAACCCCAGCTTCTTCCAATAGCCAATTATTACCACATCACACTTCTGAACCACCGGCCACGGAGCAGGCCTCCGAGCAGACCGCGGCCTCACCAAACCCCGATTTGTACCAAATCAACTCTTCTGCCTCCGCAGCTCCTGAAAGACGCACCGCCGTCGCCTCGCAGCCTGGAGTATCACAACCAGGACTTGCTGTCTTCTCTCGACGATCGCGACAGCCATCACGAGACCGGAGAAGCGATCCTCGGGGGCTGACAGTTCTCTTCACGCCGTTGGAGTCTCGCTCTGCTGATATCATCTTCATTCATGGGCTCGGTGGCTCCAGTTACCAGACATGGTGTAAGAATGAGGACCCAGATCTCTTTTGGCCAAAGATATGGCTTCCAGCTGAGTTGGAGCTCAGCTGTGCGAGGATCTTTACGTATGGCTACGAGGCACATTTTGCGTCTACTGGGCCCGACTCGGTGTCTAACATTACCGACTTCGCTAAGGCCTTACTTTATGATATGAAGTTTGCACACGATGGAGACGCACAGAATTCTCGTCTTGGAGATGTCCGATGTTCTGAGCCTGTCCTGTGGTAGATGTGCTGATCCTTTCAGGTTCCGATCATATTTGTCGCGCATTCTATGGGTGGACTTGTCTTCAAAAGGGTAGGTCAAGATCCGCTCCCATGAGATGGAATTTACGTGAGCTAAGGCAATCTACGCAGGCTTACCTCTTGGGTCAAAGCAACCCAGATTATACTGATCTAATAAAGCAGGTTCATGCGGTATTATTCTTGGCTACACCACATCGCGGAACGAATTTGGCGTTCACTCTTAATCGGATCTTGTCAGTGTCATTTGTTGGTCACTCGCAGAAATCTTATGTCTCTGAGCTGAAACAAAATTCTTCCGCGCTCGAAGATCTGAATGAAAATTTTCGGAATGTCGCCCCTCAGTTGCGAATCTTCAATTTTTATGAGACACTTAAGACAAGCGTATCATTCAAAAGTTTCGTGGGTGTTCTGTCGCGGTTATGGTTTGCATATCTCTAACATGCGTTTAGTTGGTACTCGAGAGGGCATCGTCGATACTCGGATATCCTGGAGAAATTTCTCGACCGCTTCATGCGGACCATCATGGCGTCTGCAAGTTCGCATCTTCTGAAGACGCGAACTACAAGTCGACCCTGGCGGCTCTGCAAAATCTCGTCAAAGATTATCATGATACACGTATGGACTGATTCTAGGCGTACAGCATTGGTATTTTTCTCTGATTCTGGATTTTCAAGGGGCCCGTAATCTCCAGTTGAGGTCAAACACAGAAGCACAAATTGTCGGCAGACTCCTTGCCAATCCTGGACGAGTAGAAGAAGACTATGTCGAAATGCTCAATCAGTGGCGGTCGGGAACCTGCGGTGGCCTGCTGGAGATCTCAGCGTTCAGGGAGTGGGCAACGGCCGACAACCAAACGAGTATCATATGGGCGCATGCGCGCCCAGGAAGCGGCAAATCCATTCACTCATCGTTCTTAGTTAGCCACTTAGAGGTATCAGGATGCCATTGTGTCTACTACTTCTTTAGGTACATGGACTCTACAAAGCGATCGCTCAAAAATCTGCTCTTGTCCATTGCGTCGCAGCTGGCGGATGATTTGCCTGCGTACCGACAAAATCTGATCAGTCTTTACAAAAACGGATTGCGCCTTGACAGAGTCAGTGCAAAAGTCATTTGGCAGAAGTTATTCGTATCTGCTTTGCCTCCCGACAATTACTCGTGGCCTGTATATTGGGTCGTTGATGCGTTGGATGAATCTGATTCTCCCCTTGACGTCGTCGAGGTTCTTTCGGGGATTTCTACCTTACGAGTTCCCATCAAATTATTTGTCACCAGCCGCGACCTGCCGGCCATCAAAGGTGCCTTTTCTAGAATAAGGTCATGCCCAATGACCGCCCTGTCACTTGACGACAACACGGCGGATATTCGCCTCTGCGCTGGACTGGAAATACAAAATATGCTTGGGAGCGACACTATCAAACAGAACATCGTAAACCACGTGGTCGAGCGCGCCAACGGAAGCTTTCTGTGGGTCGGCCTTGCAACAAAGCAACTTAGACACTGCCACAGCCCAGAAGAGGTCCAAGACATACTGCTGACCCTTCCCTCTGGAATGAACGCCCTTTATGAACGGATGGAAGCGAACATATCACGCCTAACCAGGACAGTCGACAAGGAGCTCTCGCGTATAATCTTGACTTGGGTAATGTTCGCAAGGCGACCGCTCACGAAGTTTGAGCTTCTGTCTGTCATGGCACCGGAGTACTCTGAGCCACTCGACTTTGGTCATATGATTAGCGAAACCTGCGGGCAATCTGTCACAATAGACAACAATGGAAAAGTGTCTCTGATACACCAGACAGCTCGAGAGTATCTAGGAAAGGCCGAGAGACTCCCCTTCTCACTTAAACCTAGCGTGGGGCACGAAACCATATTCACAAAGACCATTTCGCTGTTCCTTGATACATCGATACGCTCAAAATTACGAAGAAATACTATGCCACACTTCTATCAGTACGCAGCGACGTCGTGGCCTTACCATCTCAGCTATGTCTCAAGCGCCTCGGACCCCAATATGGATATCTTGGTTAGGTTCTTCAGAGGTAGTCATGCACTTTCCTGGATTCAGGCGCTGGCATGTTGGGCCAGCTTAAAGTGATGGTCTATGCTTCTCGCCACATAGACACCTTCTTGAGGAAGCGTAAAAAGCTTGATGCCTCAAGAATTTCTCTTCTCCATCGACTATCCGACGTGAATCTTCTCGAAAGCTGGGCTCCCGACCTTTTAAGAGTATCCGGCAAGTTTGGTATCCACCTGCTACAGGATCCGACCGTCATATATCGAATCATTCCAGCATTTTGCCCCAGCAGATCGATGGTATACCAATATGGGAAACGGTCGAGTTTACAGGTATCTGTTACCGGCATCACGGACGCGGAATGGGAAGATCGCCTTGCCAGAGTATCTGTCGGATCCAGCCACAAAACGTCAGCTGTACTCTGCTACGGCAAGTACCTAGCTGTGTCTACCTTGGCAGGATATGTCTTCATTTGGAACACTACGACTTTTCAAGAACTTATAAGGTTGGTGCATCGTCAGCATATCTTTAAGATGAGTTTCAGCAATTCCGGTGAATTCATTGCCGTCTATGGTATGATGACGACAACCATTTGGAATACAACCTCCGGTCAGCGTCTCTATACTCTGTCAAATATCACCAGCGTTCGACCGCTATGCATGGTATTCGCAGACAATGATTCCATGATCATAATAGCATCCGACACTCGAAAGCTGCTACGGTCCCGCCTGGAAGCAAAGCCAATCGCATCCACATGGGAAGTCTTCAAACCAAACATCATGGAGGAAAAAGTGTCTATACCCGGCGCATTCCTAAACTCACCGACTGACATAGCCTTCAATCCTGATCTGACTGAGCTCGCCGTGGCCTACAGGGGCTTCCCCCTCACAATCTGGTCGTTGGACGATGAACAGCTTATCAGCAGATGTAAACGCCGTGTGGAGCCCCGTAATGTACCGCAAAAGACCTGGACAGGAGTTAACAGAATCTGCTGGCATCCTACAAGTGGCAACTTGCTAGGCATATATATAGATGGTGTGGTGTTCAAATGGCATCACATGGAAGAGACCCACGAGGAGCTAAAGGTTGTCAGTACCGACGCCACGCCATCGGAGATTGCATGCAGCCCTGAGGGCACCGTCTTTGCCACAAGTGATGTGAACGGGACGATCAGATTGTACAGTTTCCAAAGTTTCACGATGGTATATCAACTCTCATCAGAAGACATAGTCACTGCGCTATGCTTTGCCCCTGACGGTCGCAGATTCTACGATCTTCGAGGCTCCTTCTGCGACGCGTGGGAGCCCAACGCCTTAAGTAGGCTTTCGGTTACGGAAGAAAGAGCTCTTGACATGGAAACAGAAGCCAGCAGCACAGTCCCCTCGCTGTCGAACACAGAGGCTTTCGCCGACGCCCAGGTGGCCATTACAGCTTTGGCGGTGGGGTCAAATGATGTTTTGATTTACACTGGGAACGAAGAAGGCCTGGTCGAGTTGATTGATATGGATTGCAAGAAAGTGCAAGCCATCAGCGCTTCCGGGGGGCAGATATGTATTGACCATCTTGCATGCTCACAGGATGGTACATCCTTCGCCCATACCAATCTTGAAGGGAAGCTTGTGGTTCTTACCAGAGAAAAAACCTTGGTTGGTCTGACTTCACTAAAGACTTATCGAGCAGTCTTGGAGGTAGAGCTTGAATCTGCTCTAGGGCCGATGAACGAGCTCTTATCTAGCCATGACTCCTCACATCTTCTCGTGGCAGGCCAGGGCTCCGCCCAGGTCTGGAAAACTGCAGAGCGTCCAATGCAGCTAAATGTGAAATGGTTGAATCATCCGTGCAGGTCTACCGAAGTTCTTGCCATCAGCCCCACAACCATATACGCCTACAACTGGTGGACACTAGAAATGGTTCACCAGTGGTCACTGATTCTCCCAAAAGACGATGCCGTTATTACGTCTGACCACAGCGACTTAAGACCAAGCCTCTCGCGGAATAGCACCTCACAGAGCGCATTCACTACCTTAGGCCAGGCGAGCCTAGCAATTGAGGACATAATTACTTCGCAAAACCGGAAATCATTGATAATCACCATTTCCACGCCAGATCTCGAGAAAAAGCGCCATCCGAAAACCTACATCCTGGACACCGAACTCTTGCGCTATAACGCTGAAAAGCCCTGCCCGACTATTGAACTCAGATCTCTGCCTTCTGCTATCGATCAATCACTTCTCAAGCCACTTGCTATGCTAGACCCAGATAGACTCATCTTCCTCGACACGTCCTTCTGGGTCTGTACATGGCGCGTGGGGAATCTAGAAGGGCCGGTCGAAGCCAAAGTAGTCAGGCACTACTTCCTGCCTACTGATTGGGTCACTAGCGGAAGTCTGAGCCTCTGCCGGATGCTGACTGATGGAAGCCTTGTTGTTGCGAGGGGCAAAGAAGTCGCTGTTCTCAGAAGTGCCGTGGCTACGGATTGGTGAAACGGTCGACTTCGCTCATGCTGTACCGCGAAATGGTTTTCCGATTTATGCGGAAGAATCTTGCATTGCGTTAGATTCTGCAAACCAAATTTGGGTGTCAGTACACGTGCACCTCGAACGCCTCACTGGTACAGAAACACCTTTGTTCTGCAGAAACATCTTCCGGAGCTTGGCACCGAGCAGAAAATCTTACCTCTCCAAGCTGCTATATACTCGAGCCACTTCAAAGTGCGTGCCGCGGTAACACCATCGTGTTGTTTCAGATCCCTTACGCCATCCACCAAGATCCTCCAAATCATCCGAGGGCCCTGCATCGGGTAATCATCTAACGACAGCCCTGCTTAGAGAGCAGGCAAGCTAATCATCTTCAAACTACTTTCCGTAGTATCCTACCATACATCGGAGACGTACCTTCACAGATTCATCAATACTGCAAAGCAGGATGCAGAGAAGAAAAAAGTTACCTCACATATTGCTATATCAGTACACAAAGGCGAACAACAAATTTGCTGATGCAATGTTCAAGTTGGGAAATTATGACCAGAAATTCGATATGTCTCATTCTCGCAGCTTTGAGATTCTATCTTGGTGTTGAAACCACCCTCTATCTTCATGTGCTTGACGAGGCTATGCCGATAAATCCGTCTGGTGTCTCTATAACAACAAGTGATCTGCGCGCATCAATCCCTTCAATAGCGCTTTGCGCTTTGTTTCTTGAGCTTCACTATTGTATCACTGAACTCTTATTTCCCTACTAAATGCCTTATACATCCTCAGACAAAAAGACGTTTCGAATGCGTAAGGTATAACCTATCTTACAAGCTCATTATATACCCACACAAGAAATATCCACCCATTCTTATTCTTCAGAGGACTTCCACCATGGGACTTGGATTCACTCACCACTTCAAGCGTTTTTAAAGCTTCTAGCATTATCCAAATGGATACAAACCTAGCGACCATCCACTAGCTACCTCCTAACCACACATATCCATCTCTCAAGGCTCTGTATCCACCGTGGATCAGACAGGCAAAGCATACCTATCTCAATCTCCCTCCTATCGCTCGCGATTCTCACATCGCTCGCTCTCTGCGACAGCATCGACCAGTATACGAGTCAGGAATTGAGCATGACCCCTCAATCTCCGATTTCCCCTAAGACTCTCCACGAACACGGATATGACGATCCTTCCGCCAGATCAATAATCACTCCCCCCTCCCCTTCCTCCCTCCAACTCAACACCCCAACACCCCACAACCGACCACGCCACCATTCCCTCCTAAAAAAAACCAACACAACCCCCAGTCGCAACACCCCCATTATCAACAACTACAACGAAACACAAACACAAGCCTATGCTCCGAGCGGGACTCCTCTAGGGCCTTAGCTTCAGGTTCTAAGCTGTTATGGGGGTTTGAGTGGTATGATGTGGTGGGGTTGGGAGGTGGGATATGTGGTTGGCTTGTATCGTCGCAAGAGGGAGTAGGCTGGGTTAGGGGGTTGGGGGGTGGTGGTGAAAGATTGTTCGGGGGGCCAGGGGGGTTATAAAGGGGAGGGAGTATGGGGGGGAGGAACTCTGGGAGGGAGGGAGGTAGGTGGGATATGGGGGAGGGATATGGGGTTTGAGTATGTATAGTACATGAAGAAAAAACTAAGTCTACATTGTCAAAGAAACAAGATGCGGCTTAAGCCCAACAAGTGGCTCGTTCTGTGAGCTGAGTACTTCGGCCGCTCCTGATGTTTGTTATGATTAGACTGTGGTTGTTACTAGCTCGCCTTCTATCTGGTTGGCTTGACGCCGGAGAGTGGCATGCGTGGATGGTTATGCTGATTTTTTTCGAGACTATGATCGATTTGTGGGACGCTGGGGTTGGGTTGGAGGGTTTGGCTGTGCTGATTGGTATGTTGATATTTCGTTGAAGAGCTTGTTTCTAAGTTCACGGCCGGGTTATTCGGAAGAATGGGGGCTTAGGAGAGTGTGAGTTGACGTATGAGGAATAGGAATGAATGCAGATTGTGGGTCTTGCAAGAGGGGTTGAGATAGTGATTGGGCTGATGTTGTTAGCAATATTGTAATTGAGCTGAGTAAGATAGAGGTACTGGAGTTGATTAACGACTATATGCTAGTCTGTGATCTTAACAAGGTTGTTTGTTGTGCGTTCAATAGATTGGCTGTGGATTTCTGTGCAGGATATAACGTTTTGTGGCGCTGGTGGTGCATGGCTTCGGGGAAACGTCGAGATATAACGGAGGGATCACGTTTGAAATACCCTTATACCAGACGCTAGGATACGGTTGGGTTCGTCACGAAGATGGTGGGAGAGGTGTGTTTAGCGATTCGCTTCTAGTCTCTGGTGTGGATGGGTCTATTTCGAGTGGGTTGCTCTTGTGCGGCACACAATGCAGATTTCTTGAATAAAGGGTACTGGGCAGCTGAGTGGCTCAAGCAATCGGGTATCTATAGCGGTACAGTTATATGACCGAGAAATATAGGATATGAGAGAGATATGAGTGGTTTCTCGGAGATAGTTTGGTCGACGAACTCCTTTAGCGCTTGTTTGCAGCCCTACAGCTCCTGTTGGCAATCACTCCTTGTGTTGTAGCCCTTTCACCAACACTTTGGAAAGATGCGTTGCGAAGTACCGTATACGCGGCGTTTCTGTGGTCTTTCCTTCCTCGTTGAGGGCTCCGTTGTGGGTTTCGAAATGGAGAAGGAATGGATAGGTTAGTGCCATTCTCCTTTTATTTTGACTTTCTTGTGGCCCTCGATGTATCTTAAGATACCGACCAAGGGTTGAATGGAACGGTTCATTATTAAAACCACTTCTTGCTCCTCGTGACTTCCTTCACTGGCACAGGCATGGTGACACACGTCCAGTTATCTGTCCGCCCCATAGCAACGGCCCATTCACCGCTTGCCTTCATCATATCCATCCGATCTCTATTCATCCAGAAAGTGGCTTCTCCCTGCTCCGCGTCCCATGCAAAGGTCGTAATGACGGTAAGCCCCTTGCCCTGCAGCGCTCGACACGCGTTGCGCTTCGAGCTAGGAATTCGCTCCTCGATCTCAGGTTGCAGCAAAAGTCGTAAGTCGGGGTCCCCGTAGTAGTTGTCACCGTTGTATTCTGGAGATTTCGTCACCTCCAATCCGATGGCGTCTTTGAGCAACTTGTGGTGCATGAATAGCAGGTTGTAGACTGGTAGGTCGGGGTAGAATTCAAGCACTGGTGTGGGAATGAAGGTATAGAAAAAGATGCTTGATGGCTCTGGCAGAGAAGTGGTGAACAGCGGAAAGGTTAGCACTGGCTGGAACATCATTGCAAGGTTTGTCATCTCAACGGTCCAAGGCGCTGTCGAAAGACGCTTCATCGGCATCTCCTTTTGCGCTTCTGACGTTTTGAGGGGGCTGGTTTGCGGTGGCCGCGCCGACGTCACGACCCTGTCTTCAAGCAAGTGCTCCAGGACTTCAGACAACCAATGTGCGGGGTAACCTGACTCTTTGAGATGTATGAAGACTCCGAAGTATATAATTAAGTTAAGTGGAGAGTATACGCGCAAGGTCGATGGCTGTGTGCCCAAACGATCAACTGGCAGAGTGATCTTGAAGAACAATATGGCGAAAAGAACCGAGGTCAGAATGCCGCCAATGTAATCTCTATTAGTGGTTAGCCCTGGATCTGTGTCCACGATTAATAGATGGGGGGTACTAACGGAATGTTACTGAGATGGACTTGATCGTACTCGGTAGGGAAGTTGTCAGCACGGTCGAGAGTTCTGTATCTGATTGCTTCCAGGACATCACTGATCTCACCATGAATGACCTCGACGACAAGCCGATCTTGCAGTCTCTGAATGGCAACGGCGACGCAAGCAAAGAATTTGGCGGCGTAGGCATACAGAGTCGGGTCTTCTGTTGGTTCATCAAGACCTATGTGCAGATAGAATCTAGTCATGATAGCGAAGGGATCGAAGGCGAGGATCGATTTAAGGTCACCTTTATAGGCTTGGTCTTCGGGCCACTCTTCGTCCATTAAGGTCACATTGATACTCCAATTTTCAGCGACATGTGTTTTCGCCTTCTGCCAATGTTTCTTGTCTGCGCGGGCCGTAGAGAGGATGGGCTCATGCTGCTTTGCCCAGGGCCCTGATGCCCAATATGCACCTGTCTTAGCGAAGAAGCTCCGTTCTGTTGCCAAAGCAGGTGGAAAGGTATTCGATTCAGCGGACTTGAGATACTTAGTGTGCACTCGCGTTACTTCTGCCACATTATGCGTAACCTTTAGGCTGCCATGCCAGGAATCAAGAGTCTTGAGCAGCAGTACCTTGTCTCGCTCATATATGTGGACCCATGTAGGAATTCCATTGCCTGATTGTAGCGCAGCGACCACTCGCTCAATGGTGACTTGTATGTGTCCGGATACGCGTTGTGGCACCACAGATGCAATGTAAAGGAAGAAATGGTTGTCAGGATATCTCTTCGCTTGTTCTCGCCCAATTCCTTTATGCGCCCTAGGTCGTTGAGGAGGAAGAACATCAAATGATCACGTGCGAGAGTCTCCGGTTTGATATCGTTGATCGTTAAGTGGTACTTTCTGGTTGGGAGCCGCAGGAATTCCCGTTCCAGCTGATCGACCTTTAGCAGGGTGGCGTACATGTTTCGAGCGTCCCCAATGCCTCCAAAAAGGATTGAAATGGACCGATCGGACTGACCAAGCATACTGGCATCAATCTGCGAACAAGCCTCATCATGGCCAACCACGTAATATTCTCTCACAGGGTCAAGCGACGGTAGATACCTAGGCAGTTGTTGGAGACGGTCTCCAGGATACTTGTGCTCGTTTGGTAGCGAGGAGTTCGCGAGCCTTCGACAGACGAATTCCATGACTGCCTTGTCTCCACTCTCCGAGACCCTGTTCAGCGCGTCCACGGCGGCCTTGGGATCATTGACTTGTAAGTATGACTTGACTAGGCGCGGCACAAGTTTCTGTTCGAGAGCGCTCGACTTGTTTTTGTCCAATCCTAGCGCTGTGTCGATGTCCTCGATACATTGGGCATAAAGGCCCATTTCATAATGGGCAGCTGAAAGATTGGAGTGGGGTGATGGATCTTCTGGCGCCGTTGCTGCAGCTTGTTGGTAAAACTCGATAGCTGGTTTGGGCTGTAAGCTTCTCCCTCACGCGATCAGGTTCATTGTACCTTCTGGAATGTTTTGAGACTTGTAGCACACATTCCCCTTTTGTCTTAAGACTTCGGATTCTGATGATCGGGAAGTGCTTTCTTGAACAGGATTCTTCTCGACCTCCATCACCATAACTTCGAATCAACTCAAGTATCCAAAGCGCTCAACAGTTATTTATCGAAGATCTGTACTTGTAGTCAGCTGACCCAACTGTAGACCAGTAGGTCGCAGAAGGAGCAAGCTATAGAGCAAGGCTACTTTACGATGGCGTTGATACAAGAGCTTCCTTTGTAATCCTTCGACATTGGTAATACTACGTCAATGAGTGTTGACTTGCGTAGATGATGGATGCGTCAGCTAGACGTACAATTGTCTTCATATGAAAAACTTGATGAAGCGCTACTTTATTAGCTGGCCCGAAGTTTCTCCTCGGATCTAGATTTTAGTTAGATCCTTGTTGAAGGTCATAATAGATTAGCAATAGATTAGGCATATGCTGAATCTATGCTGAACATATCACGGGCTAATCAATGCTACAAGTACATTGATAACAAGCTGCCACATAGGAGGTACTGAAGCTTCCCAGTGAAGCTAGAATCCATTACCGTTTAACCAGAGACCTAGCTTCGATACGATGCTCCTAAGGTCGCCGTCACCCTGCTACACTATAGTATAAATGTTCTATCTCCTTTGCACGCTTCCGGACCTGCAAGATCTACCTTGAAGCGTGGTTACAATCTGCCAGCGTAGGTGGTGGAAAGCCAGGGCCGGACCAGAACCTTTGGGTTTTGGGATCGCTGCGTACGTGTCCGCAGGGTATCCTAGAGTCAAGATATCAGTAACGTGTCAATCAAGCATGGAGAATGCGGTCGAAAGACCGATTAACAAGCAAGGACACCAGCTTGGTAAAGATACAGGTGAGGCAGTGCTAGTAGCAGCATCGAGAAGACCATGCGCGACAAAGGCGGCAGGCTTGAGAACCTGGGATTCTGGTCGAAGCAAATCCTTGCTTGAGCGTCAACACGCGTCAGAACGAACAATTCCAAGTCCTCAACTTTGAGGTACCTGCCAATGCAGCGCAAAGGCTCTCCCTATAGCCTGAACCACAGGCAATGAAGTATTTCAAGAAGAGATGCATAGAAAGGACAACTGACTCTTCTTCAGCCCTCAACCTCGGCTTACTCTTCTTCTCGTCATTGAAGATCCGCAACTTCTCCAAAATGACATATCCCCAGTAATAACACGGACTGTCCCCTCCCCCCATCTGCCCCGTCTTCTTCATGAACCCCCCCAAGCTCCGCGCCGTAGGACCGTTCATAGCGTTCCTGTTATACTCCACAGCCCCGTCACGCTTCTCCAGCTCTTGCATCTCATCGGTCATGGATGCTTGACTCCATTTCTTGCTCGTGCCGGGGATGGTTGTCTTTTCAGTGAGGAGCTTCTTAAGCTTGCGCCGGACGGTGGCAGCGTCGTCGTAGCAGGGGACTTCGCCTTTAATCTCGTCGAGAGGGATGTCACGGTAGTCGCCGCGATGATGTTCTGGCTGTTTCGGCTGCTTGGCTTGCTTAGAAGTCTTGCTCTTGGGGTCAACGTTCTCTTTGTCGGTGGTGTTCGTGGGCGAGGGTCTGGTGTACGGTTCCGTCCGATTGCTGGCGGGCTTGGGACCTCCGGCGCGAGGCGCTGTTTTGGGCATGCTAATGGTTTTGTTTTTGTTGCATCAAGGTGAGCACTCAATGATCATAGGTGATCAATGCACGTTCTGGGCGGCTTGTTTACTCTTTGAAATCATCGAGCGCGTGACAGCCATATACGTCAGTGCCATTTCGCGTAATCACGTGACCTGGCAAGAGATCTTACCGATGTGCAACTTCTCTTCAGATTACCTTCATCAGTCATGCCAGTATATCATCTCACGCGATCGAGAGATCAGGATTGAAAATTACAGTTGATTCTTGTAACAAGACGGCCAGAAGTCCCGGCACCGCGATTGCAGTGCCGACGAAAGGCAAGCATTCAAATACGAGAACGGTCAAGGCGTCGAAGATCTGAATGTTTTCGGATCATTCGCTTGGAAGCTTCGACTATATGTTGTTCGTTCTCCAACAGCTTGCCGTAATGACGCTGGGTAGTCAATGGTCAAGCGTTCCATTCTCATTTTGTCAATACGTTTTTGAATGTTGTAGAGATGTGTACTCTTGGTAGCGGGCCTCTGGCGTTGACACTGAACTTAGCATTAATGATGGTCTTGGTCGCAGTTTGGGCACAATCAAAGATGGATAATGCAGATCGAGTCACTAACAAGAATCGTAGATTGCCAGTCGATATTCTCGCGGATTGCGAGATCAATATTGTTCTTTTCCGCTACGTAACACGGTATTTTCATAACTAGATTTCCCTTCATGTTGAATCTTGTATCCTTTCAACCTGCTATTTCTGCTTCTGAAAGTATCAGCCATCTCTTTGTTCCGCATCGGACATTCTTTTGCTTCTCTCAGTCCCATCCGCCAGGCAATTGGATTGCACTCATATCCCTAGCAAACTCCTCCAAAGCCCGCAGCTGCTCTTCCTCCTCTCGCCTCATCGCCTCTTCCTGTTGCATCCTCTTCTTACGATGCTTGGCTCGGAGCTCCAGCTCCCGGTACTTCTTCGAGAACCTACGCTCATACCATAGTTTGACGATCCAGTAGAGGGCCCGAACTTCCTGCTTCATCGCCTCGACGAATCCTTCCCACCATTCAATGGAAGGCAGACAAGCATATAGCGATCCGAGCGTCAAGCACGGAAACGTCCAGGTATTGTCGATGAGCCAGAGAAATAGATTCCAGATAGTGCAAATGCCACGCAGAAGCCAGCTGCTGGTCCCTTGCTCGTAGCATCGCCAATGTGCAGGGGCGTACTGTAAGTAGAGTCTGACAGAGAACCAAATTATCAGTACTTGGGTCGTAGTAACAGCGAAAATGATGAGGTACTCGACTGGCTCAGCCGGTGATGTTTCGATAATTCGTCCCATTGTTGCTTTGTGACTATCCAAGCAATTTTGGAGTGCTGTCGAGGAAGGATTGCGCACTGCGTTGAAGATGGGGAGTCTGGATCAGGGAATTACCTGAAAGGGAATAAAACAAAACCATATTTATGAAAACCCTTTAGCACGTTGATCACAAAGGAACAACGGCATTGTTCATCGAAGAAGCAATTTGGGAGGACAATGGTCTTGCTACCCCTGACCCTCTTGCGGTTCTCTTTGTCCCTTTACGATTATATGCCACTCACCCGTCCTTTGCTCTTCAAGAGCAACACCACCTCGAGCTCTGCCACAGACCCAGGAGGTTTGCATCCTGCTTTCGTCCCAACCTCTCAACCCTCTCCGTCCTTCCCTTTCCCTGTTCTCGGTGCTCTATCCTACCTCAAAATGCCCCCCAACCTCACCCTCACCCACCGTCCCCTCGACCACACACCAAACAACCCCATAAACCAGATCCTAGCGATCATGATCCTCATCCTCATCATCCTATCCATCGTCAACGGGATCTACATCGCCTACACAGAGGGCCGAGCTGCAGGACAGCGCCAATGGGCTCGGGACTTGGGATTGGTGACGAGGGGCGAGTATCGTGATGAGTATGACAGTGATGATGAGAGTGTGCGGGCGAGGTTGTGGATGCAGGACGAACAGTATGATGCTGATAATGAGGAGAATAGCATGCTGAGTTTTTGAATTGCAATCTTTTGGACAGTTGGTTGGGAGCTGAAAGAGGACTCTCACTGGAGGATCAAGATAATCATCAATAAGGTACTTGGGAAAGGAATAACATAGTATCAACGGAACATGGAAGGATCGGGATTAGAGGGTATTATGGCTGGCTGTGCCTAGCAAAGAGCGGCCTACTGTAAACGGAGATGAGCCATTTGCCGCATATAATTCTGGAACACAATAATTGATTACGGTAAACCTTCTTTCACCGTCGATCCTTCGAGGTAGCAATGAAAGTTGCAGACAGCCCGCGGAGTTGCTTCGTTCGTCATGGCGAATGAAAGACGTTTAGGCGATTCGGGATGACCCTGGAGATCTTCGGGTGCGATGAGATGGATCCAAGCCCGGATTGGTTGTGATTCAAAATCGAACGAACCTGATCAGGTGGGGGCTGCAGATTCGGCCTAGATTGAAGTCGCTCGCTTCGAGCTTGAGTGACACTATTGTTCGTCAAAGATATCCCTCAGGGGTTGAAAGGGATGGGTGACTAGTGACTACCGATTGAATTGCTTGCATCAACCATAGGAGAGTAAAGTATGTACAGAGGTTGGCATTGCCTCAGTTCTCAGAGTGAAAATGCCAAGCCCCTAGCGGGCGGACATGCTGACTAAAGTCAGCAGTGCTTTCTGGAAGGCTGCTTTGTCAGCCGCCAACCAGAAGGGGCTTGGCGCGACACATCTGAGAACTGACGTTGAACGCTGCTGACCTCTGGCGCTAGTCCCGGACGGGAGTCGCGTTCGCTTTCCATCTGAGTCTTCTCAAGTACGGAGTAGCCAACCAGTATCCTTGAGACCTAGGCGCCACCGCATGTTTCCAAAAAAGCTGACGTGAGATGCATCATACAGCGTCAGCCATGACCCTCATCATGTTCAGTGCAGCTGAACGTGATTGCTATAAATGTCATGGCGCGTACGTCTCTCCGCTCTTCCCCATCACCTTGTCCCGAAAAAGCTATCATGGGCGATATGGATGGATTCGTTGCGCAGAGCGAGGCGGAAGGCATACATTGCCCTGTTCACCCTCCAGTCTGGCAGAGGCTACAGAAATCAACAGTAACCTGCTCCAATAAGCTCGCCCTTGCTAGCCTTCATCAATCACCTACTCTTTACGGTGTTGCCACTGACGTGACAAAGATTGAGTATCTAAGGTGGTCTTACAACGATCTCAACTTTGCCATTAACACATTAGCCGAGAATCTGCAGAAACTCGGAGTCAAGCGTGATCAGCCTGTGGCTACGTTCTTGTATAATGGCGCCGAATTTATCATGGCTTTCTGGGCCGCTCACAAACTCGGTTGTCCATTCGTACCACTCAATCCTCGAAGTCTCGTCAACGCCGAGGAGGCTGCCCACATGCTTCGAGTGGCTGGAGTTTCAATTGTACTGGTACAGGATACTGAAATAGCTGCAAGATTCGATGCTCTGTCCGGGAAATCGGAGCTTAAACAAACCAAGATCGTCATATCGGAGATTGCACCTGATCCCTCGTGGGTGACATTTGCGAGCCTAATGCAAGAGGTGGGCACTTCCCAAACCAGTGACGAGGACACGATCGAAAACGAAATTGTTGCAATACTCTTCACAAGCGGTACCACGTCTCTGCCAAAAGGTGTTCCGCACAATGACACGACTCTCAATACCTTCTGCGAAAATATTTCTCTAGGAGGGAGATCCGAGGAAGGTGCTTTTTGCTCAGTACTTCCCAACAATCATGCATTCGGTTACTTTTCCACGCTCCACTTCATGATGCATGGTGCGGCCATTGTCTATCCCAGTCCAAGTTTTGACGCCGTGGCAATGGTCAAAACCCTAGAGGAGGAAAAATGTACCCACACAGCTCTCGTCCCAACCACGCTCCATGCACTTCTTGAGACACTGAAAGCTCGAGGAAATTATCTGAAATCGTCGTTGGTTGATGTCTGCATCTCGGGAAGCTCTGTAACCCCCGACAACATACGTCAAGCTGTTCTTGACCTTGGCAGCAAAGGTGTTTCTACCGGATTCGGAATGACAGAGGGCAGTCCAATTTGGTCACCGCCTGTACAAAATCCGGAAGACTTGGTGAATGGCGATCTGACCATAGCAGGTCCTCCTGCTCCAGGTGCCCGCATTCGCATCTGCGATCCCGATTCCAGGACCCCTATACACAAAGGAGAGCGCGGCGAAATCCACCAAACTGGACCGGGATTGGTCAAGGCTTACTTAGGCATAGGAGTTGGTAAAGATCAATTCTATGTCGGTGATGACGGTAGAACATGGTTTGTGACCGGCGATCAAGGCGTGATGCTACCGGATGGACGCATTTCCATCACTGGGAGGTACAAGGACATGATAAACCGCGGAGGCGAAAATATTGCGCCAGCTTCTATTGAGGCAATCCTGAGCAGATTCTGCGGAGTCCAGGTATGGCTTGAATTTGATTTGAAAAGCCGTTCTCTTCTTTGAATGAAGCTAAATCGTAGTAGGCACAAGTTGTTGGTGCTCCTGATCCCATTGCTGGCGAGGTGCCTGTCGTAGTTCTTCGTAGCCTTGGAGACAGCAGCATTAAAGCCCTTCAGCAAGCTGTTTTACAACATATGGGAGCAGCGTACGTGCCAGACGAGGTGATCACTCTTACCGAGCTTGGACTAGCAGACTTTCCAAAGACCATCTCCGGCAAAGTGCAAAAGTCACGACTTGCAGAGCTTGTCCTCACGTTCAGAGACCAAAGAGATCACAAGCAGCATGCATCACAAGGATCCATTCATGATGTTATTATACGCGCATATTACAAGTCTACAGGCATTCCGGTAGTCGAGAACCTAGATCTACAGACTCCGGTTACAAACTTCGCTGATAGTATCTCTTTCATGAGAGTTCGGGACGCATTACGCAAACAATTAGGTTTCACTCTGACCGTTCAAGAGATGATGGAGTACCCCAACATCGAGTCGCAGATCCGGCTGCTCCAAGGACGAGACTTTCAATCTCAGAATGGTGCACGCTCGACATCGAAACCTTCCGGACCCCCATCCCTAGACGAAATGAGTATCGCATTTGGCGGCTCGGATGAAGCTGAGAGGATGAAGACCCTAATATCTAAGACCATTAAGGCTGAAGGCTTTAGTTGGTCCCATGACGTCGCATCCGTCATCCCTGCTTACGACTACATGCAAGTTATGTTGGAATCAGAGCTGATCAACTCATGGAATTTTGCTATTGCCATAATGGCAGATGGTTCGAGCACCTAGGTACGTCAAGACGTAAAGTCGTGAATTGTATCTTACAGTCATCTAGCAGTTGCGTGCTGCTCTCGAGAAGGCTCTGAGCAACAGTCCCCTGCTAATTTCGTTCTACGTTCTGGACCAACATCAGAACCCGCACTACGTTACTTTCAAGCCGAGTGATAAATTATTGGGCCTGTGCGTTTTGGATCACGGATCTGTCAAGACCGCTGCAGATGTTCAACAGCTTGCGATTGATTATCCATGCCGAGATCATGCCAAAGCGCCAGGACCCTTATTCCGCTGCTTGATTGTTCATGTTGAGGAGACCAAATCAGCTGCCATGGTCATGTATGGTGAGTAAATAAATACCAATCGTAACACCACTTTCTGACAGATCGAAAATCTCAGTTCACCACATCGTTCACGATGCTTCATCCACAAGGCTGTTCTACGAAGATCTCGACCTGGCACTCTCCAATCCATTCAAGGAGCTCCGCCCACACGTTGACTACAAAGCGTGGGCCGACTCATTCATTGCGCTCCGTGATTCACCCGCTGCCACAGCATCAGTAAACTACCACGTGAAACGGCTGTCTGATCTACACCTCCACAAGGAAGCTCTTTATCCACCTGCTCCTATACCCCGGCAAGCAATCACAGAGAGCCCCGATGGACTTGACTACGGCTTTGACGCACCTGGGCTGCTTGATCTGAAAATCTCTCATCCCGGAATCATAGCGGCGGTTGTGCTCAAGGCTGCAATAGCTCTCGTAAACGTAGCCCGTACTGGGTACACTCATGCGCTGTTCCACAACTTCGAAGCAGCCCGTACCCGGTTCCCCTTCATCCCGACGAGCCTAGAGGCACTGAACCCGGAAGCTTATGAAGCGTCAGACGTGAACGGGCCGGTCATGCAAGGCGTGTGCAATCTGGTCGAGGTGCCACACTCCCAGACGGCCATCGCGCTGCTCAAGCGCATGCAAGCCGAACAGCTGGAAATGACGAAGCACGCACACGCTCCCTTACGCCGCATCATCGAAACACTCAATGCCAACGGAACCGGTGCCGGTGATATGGTACGTAGTTTCTCCGTACAGATCTCGTATTTTTGTTTCCGTGATATCTACATGCTCTCTCCAGATCCCACTCAAGGGGTGTATCATGTCCGAGCATTGAAGTTAAATCCCAGGAGGATATGGACAATAACAGGTAGAGCTACCCTTTTTGAAAGACCATGCTAATCTTTACCTTCACCTCTAGATGGTAGAAACCCACCGCTCCCATTTCCTGACCTGGATCCCTGGCTTCCACGGAGATTACGAGCATCTAAAGGTCGCTCAAATCGGCATCCGATGCGTTGTCGGACTGGTCGTCGTTGCTGGCCTCGGCGGTCCAACAGCAAACACCTATATGCTTTCCATGCGCTGGGATGTGGCCAACTACTCGCGTGCAAACACCCAGGCGTTCGTCGACGACCTCAAAGCTGCGGTTCTCTGGTTGACAGCAAAGGAGAATTGGGATGTCCCGGTTAGCGCGTTTTTGGAGGGAATGTAGAAATCACGGGGATCGGGGTTGTAGTAGCGGATGGGGAGTAGCGAGGGTATCATCGTGAATATCAGAGCGTGGATGGGCCGGCAAAGTGCGAATATCAAGGGCTGGGGTTATATATATATATAGGGATTGAAGACATCGGTGATGCTATCAACAGACAAAATTCAAAACCCTCACTCTATCCTACCACAACCCCCTTCACTTTAACTCGCCACGTAAAAAAGTTACACATCCTATCACTTCCCTCAAAGCTGCTGTTCTCTGGTTGACGGCAAGAGAGAATTGGGATGTCCCGGTTAGCGCGTTTTGTGAGGGGATTGAAAATTCATAGGGACTTCGGGTCGAAGTAGCTGATGAGGGGTAGGGAGTGTATCATCGTGAATATCAGAGCAGGTATGAGGCCGGCAAAATGCGAATATCAGGGGCTGGGCTATGTATATATATAGAGATTGAAGAATCGCCAATGCTATCAACAGCTAAAATCCCAAACTCTCACTCCATCCTATCACAACTCCCTTCCGTTAATTCGCCACGTAACCAAGATCAATGTCCTGTAAATCTCCAACCCTCTCCCCCCCACTGCCATCCCCATCCTCACATCCCCGGCTCAGGCCCACTCCCAAACCGCTGCCCGCTCATCGGCGCCACAGCCCACACCTTCGACGTCGGTGTCGGTTGTGGTAGCGGCTTCGGGAGCTTGAAAACCTTCTTGGGTGTTGGTTTTGGATGCTTGACGGCTTTGTGTGGAGGAGCGGCTTTGGACGGCGGTACGAGACCTAGGGGGTCGAGGAATGGGTGGGGTGGGGGCGTGGGGGCGTGGTGGTGGGGGAAAGAGAGGTGCTTAGCAGGGGGGGTTGGTGAGGTATGGTGGGAGAGTAAGGGGTTGTGGTGGGCGGAGAGGGAGAGGGGGGCAGGGGCGGAAAGGGTGGGGGGGAGGAGGGCGAGGAGCAGGGGAAGGAGGGTGGTGCGCATGGTTGCGTGGTTGCTGATGGAGAGGTTTGGGGTCGAACAGAAGGCCTGCCTTGTGTTCGTTGAGATGAGTGTTTGAGATGATGGATAGGGAGTTTTGCGGGAAGGTGGTTGAGGTGAGTCGATACATTGGGAGGATATCCGAGGGTATTGAGGGACAAAGGCGTGGTGGTCGTCGATGTTCTTTGAGGACGAGGTGGTGGCGGATAATAACCTTTCGATGTGGAACAAAGGAAAGGGATGTCTGGTGACTTTGTTGGCACAAAGCGATTTTGTATAGTCGGTGGCATCAAAAACGTGGTCACGAAGTCGTAATCGAAGCTGCTTTACTCGCTGCATAAGGATGTAATGTTGGTTCGGCCGAAGATTGTAATAATGATAATCAAGGAAATTCGAGTCGATGATCACAACGAGAGACCAGAAGTCACAAACCAGCGTTGTCAGTAGATTGAGATTGTGACTTGCGGTCAGGACGACTTTCGTGAAAGCTGAATCTCAACTCACTGCCTTCGATTCCCTTCTTCAGCCGAGTACGAGTGTCCAAATTGAATCGCCCTGACAGCTAGCTCAAGGGTATGGCATCGAACTTTGAAAACCGGTACTATACCCCTGAATCGTATTGGTTCTTGATAAGTTCATGGTAGTCCAAAGGGCAATGGAAGGGGAAGCTGTGCCGTAGCAATAGGCTCATGATCACACAATTGCACAATCGTTTTCGTGAAGGTGTAAAGACAAGCTCAAGACTCGGAGGGTTTGAGCCTAAGATGCTGTGCACTCATTGCTATCTAAAGCGAGAAAATTACCTGGAATGTAGTGATGTAGTTGCAAGTATCAGCCTGTAAATGGCCGAGCTTGCTCCGAGCCCTAGCATAGAAAGCAAGGACACTTGCAAGTATCGTTAATTTGATGGATTTGTAGCAATGCCCATATTCCCTGGAAGTCCTGCAAGTTCGGAGATAGAAGAGAAGACTCGTGCAGGTCGGTCCAGTTTCTGTCGATTGAGGTAATTCGTTCGATGTGATGTCGAGCTTGATCTCATTGATTTTTACCGAAATTTGCCGCCTAAGCAAGGAGAGATCACTAGTCAGTCGAGCTCCTATTGAATTGGATGTATGGTCTTTGGTGTAGAGCTTCTTTGGGTCCTCCCCAATGAATCATTGGCGTGCTGGTCCACATAATGTTCATCTGATGCAAGATGTCGTGCGCTCAGGCTTCACATATGCTGTTTAAGTTGAAGGTTGGTTTGAATTCTTGTGCGTGCCAAGCGATTACCGACCCCCCTGAACTACTTCTAGTACAGAGAAGGGCACTAGGAACTTGCTGCATGAAAAGTCTTGCGGTAGTCATGGCTCGATTGCCATCCAGGTAGGGAGTATCCGTTGTTATAAGAGCCACCGGATCGCTCATCGATCCAAGATAGATAAAGTGAAGCTGCAATCATCGGCCAAGTTCTCTGGCAACATCTTCCCATGAGCTTCCGTCCAGAAGTTTCATATTGCGGAGTCTCAATTCGCGGAGTGTGTCCTTGTGTGCATTAGCAATAGCTCGGAAGACCTGTGCATCCATGGTCCCGTCCCCCAAATCTAGCAATCTGAGATAGGGCCACTTCGTTCCTACCAGGATCCCTAGCCAATTGTCCAAGGATTTGTCCACGGTAAGGGAGAGACTTTGCAAGTGCTTGGCTTCCTTCAAGACTTCGGCTATAGCTTTGACGCAGTCTGAATTGGTACAGTTCGAACGGAGAAAGGCATTCTGCAGCCCATCTTGAGGCTAACCAGCTTAGGCGCGACATGGCGAAAGACTTCAATGTGCTCTTTTCGCGTGTAGATTTCCGGCGATAGATTTGACATCTGACATCCAAGGGAGAGATGTTGCAGCCGAGACGCTTGCTCTTTGAGTACAGTGAGCAGATTCGTTATACCCCGGAAGTCCCAGGGGGACTCCCCCAAGTGCATGCCTTCATCACTGAAATCCGCCTCCGACCATCTTGTTGGGCGTGCAATGTCTTCGCAGGACTTAGCCGAACGATGGTGGTACCATTGGAACTCAGACGAGTCCCAAAGGAAGGGTTGGTAGTCGAGAGGCGCTCTGAACCAATCCAGTACCGACACTCGTCTTAGATTTGGTAGGCGCTTCATTGCAGTGCGCAACGATTCGAGATCTTTTCGGTCATCAAGTATGACATTCTGCTCACGCAAACGTCTCGAGTACCTAGACGCGCTGTCTACGAGCTTATCCAGAGTAGAGGGTTTAGCTTGAGTGGAACTCCCTACGCCGAGTCAGTTACGTCAATCACCCTTGTGCGACACAAGCGCTACCTCTAGTCTCTTGTTCATTCTCAGCAGCAAGGGCAGCTTCGTCGTCTTCAATGTCATCATCATATTCCCAGTCTTCCTCACGAACATCCTCGATATCGTTCTCAGGGTATGCATCGGGGAAGCCTTGGCTATATGCATTCGTGTAAACTTCAGGATCTTCGAGGCGGCGCCAGAACAGACAAGCATCGTAGACCAGCTCCTCAACGTTTGAACTGAATGCCTCGTTTTTCGTAATTTCCAACAAGACATCGATCACCTCCTGACGCGGTGCGAAGTACACACGACGGAAGAGGCAACGTGCGGCTACCGCCCCCCAGTGCTTGCAGGTTAGGCGAGCGTTCTTCAGTGACTGGACAGGAAGAAATCGAAGACTACCCTCCAGTAGTTCGATCGGTAATCGATTGAAGTCAACGGACTGGATGTGCATCAGCTTTGTCCAAATTCAAGAGCAGAAAAGCAAAAACCTCAGCCTTGCTGCTCGACGGCAGCGCTGTGGCGTTGAGAGTCAGGTGTTCAATCATCTTTCAAGGTTCTAAGGTCCTGATCGACGTCAAAGCAGCAAGCTGGTTTGACAAATCCAAGGAAGAGGCGCCACAAGAAGGAAATTGTCTAGCCATAGAATTTGAGTTCCAACTCATGAATGCCAAGAAAGTGCGGTCTGCCATATGAAGTTGTTGAAAGCTTTTTGGAAGCAGCACAGGTTCTAGTCAACACCTATGTTGATTGCAAAACACCCACTACACTCCGTATCACCGAGCCTCATCGCTAAACGTCTGAAGTCATGTGCTCGAGGAGATCGACTTCCCATGTGGACAGGAGAGACTGAATCTGCCGAAATGGCATGACCAACAAGACGGCGTTGACGGCGTACGCCCTAGACAAGCAGACTGTTCAGCGGACCTGCTCGCAGACCTGGTTGAAATAAATATGACAATCGACTTCTACGATCGACCACCAGGTGCGCGCTAGCAATTAGGGGCACACAGAGCTAGTTTGGTCTTGCTCACGGACATTGATGAGATGCACGAACAACTAGAAATGCGCGCTCCAAACATAGTCGAAATAGGAATGCATGTCGAAGACGATCGTCCAAGCTCTGCAACTAACGAATTCTTTCCCTTACTGCCACATACTACTGAAGATTCATGCTCTCTGTTCCTGGCCGCCCATCATACCGTCGATAACCAAGATCATCGCCGACCCTCAATGACCACCCATCGCAGCCCACACCCCAACCCCAGCCCCCACCGCCATAATCCCTCCCCTCACAGCATTCATCCACTGAAACCTCTTCATCAGCCCCTTCACGCTCTCCTCCCCACCCGCCTTCCTAATCCCCTCCTCCCCTTCCTTCTCAATGCCCACGAGCGTCATATTCGTCCCTTTCATCACAAACACCGTCCACGGCGCAATCCCAATCACCCCCGCCGCGGCAATCGCATAATGTAGCCTGGTACTTGTCCCTGCGGGAGCGTGGTAGGCGAGGTAAGCGAAGCCAGCGGAGGAGAGAGTGGCGAGTTGTGGGAAGATGTGCGAGCCGCTGGAGAAGAGGGCGCGGAGGTGTGGAAGGGAGAGGGGTGATGGTGCGGAGAGGAGGATGGGAACGGTGGAGTATGAGAGGGAGAGGATGGCGCCGGAGGTGAGAGATGAGGTGGTGATGGAGAGAAGCGCGGTGAGCTGTTGGGTCGAGATTGGTTGGGTCATTGTGGGTAGGTAATTCTCTTACTGTTTCAAGAATTGACGCAGAGAGAAGTTGCTATGAGGTCTGTAAATCAGTTCGAGAATGTCTTGAGATTGGAGGGCTATGGTCAGGTCAAGAAGCTTTTCTTCTTGCTACATTTCGAAGCGGATAATGCCGTCAACACCGAATCCACGTCAGTCCTATCACGGGCTTCGGGTTTTGGCTGGTAGCCGTCATAACGGGGCAAATCGGAGAATGAAATATTTTGTCGCCTATCTCTTCGAGTAGATATTATAGCTCGCGGAGTTTAATATACCATGACGATAGTAAATTAGCTGCTATCAATAAAAGCATGCCTAAAGTACTTAGATGCTTGAGATGAATTTCAATCTCAACGCCCTAGCGCAGCCCTAGATTTGCGGATAGCCTTTTTCTACTTTAAGGTATTCGCCATATCGGCACGTGATTCTGTGAGGCCGAAGCTATGTGCTCTAACTGCTTGCGTGCACTGATGCTCCGAATGCAAATAACATTATGAACGATTGTTTCAGTCAAAGATAAAGCATTGTCGGAATGCAGGGACTAACACTAAGTCGATTATTGTTCTCCGTTGCAAGATCGACATTAATTATTCTGCATCAGGGAGTGCTTCGCAGCAGTTGTATACTTGTCGCCATCCTCAAGCGATAAGAGCTTCCTGTGGAGACGATAAAAACCATCGGCATGCCCCTTGACAATCGGCCCTTACGTTAAAGAAGGCGTACTGTCCATCCTCACGATGCCGATCTCCAAGACCCTAAGACGTTGTGAATGTACTCGATTTGAAGCGATTGTCATTCAATGCCAAGTCTTCCAATAGGATAGTAGTGGAACAAATAATGTCGGCTTATTAGTAGGTAGGTAAATATGAAGGCTGGATTATGGGCTTGTTGCGTTCAATCAGCAGTTGAGGAGTTGGCGGGAATTTTTGTATTGGAGCAGTCACGAGGAAGTTGTGAAAGACAAGGGGGGGGGGAACCAATTATTGGAGATAGAAGACATCGCTCAAGTACTCGCAACCCGAAGTCTGGCAAATAAGGCTGCATCATGGCTCTCAGACAGGTGGATGGGGTCGGCATGGCGCACTCGTTCCATAATAGTTGCCGAAGCATGCAATAACGGAATGTTGTTAGACTGAACGAACAGCAAAGACCCATTTAAGGTTTCCCTACTAACCCGAAAGTTGCGCTCATTCAAGAAAGTTGGCTCGACTGATTTCGGAGAAGTACACGGATCATGTTGATGCATGGGTTAGGATGGTTATTCGAGAGATCATCAACGCCGAACTAGAGGAAGTGCGTTAGAAAGCTCATAACGACCGTCACAAGAGCAATGCGGAAAATGAAGGCCAACATGCGGCCTAATGGGGAGGTCATGAAAACGCTAATGCCAAAATACTAATGCGCAAAGTCATGATAGATAGATGTGTGAATTCAAACCTTAAACCCTGGCTATGTGCGAAACAAACGGACTGTCTTCCGAAAATCTAGAAATTTGAACAAACGCGAAGTCATCGAGATGTGAGTCCCAAGGGGGCTCAGACGCTCACCATTGTATTCTCATGATTTGCTTTGCATCTCCTTCCCTTTCTTTTCTGCGGCGCCACCCACATCAGCACCCTTATCCTGGACCGCTTGCGTACCCTCGGACAGCTTGCCCTGCGCCGTCTTCGCCGTCTCTGTGGCAGATTTGTCGACGCTACCCTTCTCCGAAGCCTCCTCTTTCCCAGAGCTCATCCCATCGCGCACCATATTGCCGCCCGCTTGGACAGTACTGCCCAGGCCACTTGTGACTCCCCCAACTGTATTGGCCAACCCACCGCCTAAAGCGCCGACCTGGACCCATTAGCACATGTTAGCCCGGAGATCGACTTGCATCCTGGCCTATGCGAAATCATGATGGGGCGCCTTTGGTGCACGTACCGTATTGCCCGCCGTATCCACCACGCCTTTGACAGCACCGCCCGCCGTACCAGCCAATGCTCCCGCTCCGGCCTGCGCGTTGGCCAGCATACCCTTGGCTTGCTCTTGTTGCTCAGGTGGCAGATTCTTCATGGCTTCCTGGGCTTGTTGGCTACAGGAGTCAAAGATCAGCCTGTGCTCGACTCGATCGTGAATCAGACGACACCACGCAAAAATTCATACCCCGCCTGGCCTCCCGTGGCTTGGGCCTGCTGCTGTAGTTGCGCTTGCAGTTCTTGCTGTTGTTTGCCGGGAACGATGTCTAAGTCGACCATCGAATTTTCGAGCACCTTCATCCTTGCGACCGGTGGGCGAGAGATCTACTAGAGCGTATGATGGTGCGCTTGATCAGCGGTCAACTTGAATTGGAAGAGGAATAAGGGATGGTTATAGGGTAGTTTCAAAGATAAGAGAGACTTGGCCAAAAAGCAGGAAATAGACGCTGCCCCTCAGTACTCTACCCCATGGTGGGGGTGCCGACGTCACATGTCCAGATTACTAAGGACTTATCTAAGGCCAACTGCCCTTTGCATGAGGCCGAAGCGGCGATTAAATATGATCGATTTACAGTAATGTACTTTGTTTCATCCTTTGCAGTCTCCAGGATCACCTACCTCCGGAATTATCAGCCTAAGTAATTCATTTTTGCAAACGCTTGACCCTTCAACCCTGTTGCTCCAGCTAGTGTCGCTCATCTTTCAAAGTTATCACGCTTGAAATGAACAGCTCCATCTCGATTTGTCCGTAGGAAGAAAAGCAAGCATAAGCCCGCCCCCAGATTCCTTTGTAGCCGGAAAGTACTAAAAACCCGAGTGCACTTGATACGCATAGGATAGCCCCAGCGTTGACCTCCAATCCGTTTTCGTCTAGTGAGACGCTTTTCCTAGACTATGAGCAAGATCTTCAATCTCCAACTACAACCCCTGCCGAACAAATACTCGAGGAGCATCGTCCTTTTATCTCCGCTAAAGATGATGGCGATCAGACTACAATGAAGCGCGCCAGGAACACGATAGCAGCCCAAAAATTTCAGGCTCAGCGCAGACTTGTACCCGGTTATGAAGAATAGGAGAGTGAGATGGAAACTCTATCCCGGAACTAAACCCCAAATGTACCTAATGACCGAGAGGCTCTGATAACCCAAACAGCTGTGCAAGCTTCAGACCATGCTAGAAAACCAGACATCGCATGGAGAGCGAAGAAGCCGCAGGTGGTGGTGTACAACAATTCACAACGCAAATATAAATCCCACAATAAATAAAAATCACAAATGAATGATTCAACGTATTATCCAAATAGCCCAATCCTCGGCGGTAAGGCGCAGCCGCAAAACCGGCCCAGAAGAGAGAGCGATTGTGAAGAGGATGACCATAGTCTTCCCGACGACAGGTACATGTCTTCCATGCGGTGGTTTCTTGATACTAACGCCGCGTTCGAATGGCCTCCGGACGTAGGCCTTTCTTCTGGAAATCACTGCCATCTTAAACCTCTCAGCTTTATTCCTCTCGTCTGGAGGAGACGCATTTCCGACAAAAAGGCGTCTATTGATGAGTATCAGTGTGAACCACGTTACAGATTTAGGAGGCTCTTTGTCGTCAAGACCATCCACAAATCCCATTATAACGAGAAGGTGGCGCAAGAGGCGCAGACAATAAGAGATATACGTCACCCACATTGTGTGGTGCTATTGGGGACCTTCACGTTTCATGATGGTCTGACACTAATAATATTCCCGGCTGCTCGGTGCGATCTCTTTCAATTCATGAAAGCAACTTCGCGCGAACTGGCGTCAGATTTCGATTTAGGTTTCAAGCTTGGAGGCACGGTTAAAAAACCTGGTAATGTGGATCCGGCTGGTTCGAGTAGCGACCTAGACCAGCCAAAGAATGAACACCTTAAACACCGCTTGATACTTTTTACTTTTCTAGAGAGCATCAATATCCTGCGTCGGTGCTTTGTGTGTCTGTCTCAAGGCTTAGTTTACCTTCATGCTTCGGATATCAGGCATAACGACATCAAGCCAAAAAACATCCTGATGGACTGGTCTGGATCCGTTCTTTTGGCCGATTTTGGAATCTCAAGAAACTTTTCAGGTTCTGCGCATGGAAAGAGCGGCTCAGAAATTCCTTTAAAGACCACATGGAGTCCAACCAAAGCCGAGAGAACCGAAGACCAGAGATCTCTAGATCGAGCATCTATCTCCCATGTAACCAACGATCAATGGGAATTGACACGTAAATACGTATCGCCTGAGATGATGAAAGACAGAAGAAACCCTAGATCTGACGCATCGGCTATCTTCTCCCTCGGTTGCGTATTCTTGGAGATTGCCACGCTTGTGATTGGCAGGAATCTTTCAACTTTAGCCGCTTATATACAATTTCACCAGCAAGGGCATAAGTTAGATCCTTCTTACTTTTGTAACCTTGGAGTTGTCTATAAGTGGATCCAGACACTAGAACTTGACAACTAAGAGATTCGAGATCATGGAAAGGAGACAACCCCGATACCTCAAACAACAATGACCGACGCTATACCGACGATCCGGCACATGCTTGATAGCAATCCCGCCAATCGACCTCCTGCCCATGGGTTGTGGGAACGATTTCAAGAAGTGAGCTTGGAAATATGCGCTGATTGCGACCCACGTCATCCCGACGTGTGAAGATCGCACGATATGATCGATTTGAACCTTACACCCCCGATGACATTCCGGAAAGCAATCGAAGTAGAACCTGCTCCGCTATTGAATCATAGTGACATTGTCCATGGAGATTCAAGGGATGCATTGACCGATTATTCTACTCGAATCGTAGATGAAGTTAGTGATAACGATGAAGACAATATCATAGACAGAAATGCGGGTTCCGATCTCGAGCAAAAGGAGAAAGTCTATTGGCGAAAATCATTTGATAATACGCAAGAAAGCTCTCCAGTCAAAAGATTCGACCATACTCAAGTCAACGACAATAAGAAGACCGAGATTCCTCCTGAAACTGCCCAAAGTCAAAGGGCAAGCCCCAAGTCTTTCAGCGACTTCGATCTATTGCGTGAGAATGCAGAAGCGTCGTTGAGTCCGCCGCCTCCAAAATTGCCAGTTGTCAACGATCTTCCACCTCTGGAAGCCTCCGTACTCATGATAGAACCAACGCAACTATCCGGTGCAGCGACGACGCTAACGAAGACGAAGAGAACAACGTATCGGACATCATGTCCGTTCCGAGCCTCTACTCTGGCTCAAGCCTTTCTTCTATAAATTCGATCGAGGAATTAGATGTCGCTGCTGAAGAGCTTGCAAGCTTATTGTTGAAAGACGAGATCATGGAACCTTTTTATAATAAGGCGCTAAAGAAAGTCAAAACTAAGCGTTTTAAGCGCAATTTTGCGCAGCTCTTGAATGCCTTCGCGATTGACTCACGAGCGGAACCAAATACTGTACTTAAACTTAGTGCGATACAATTCGTGAGAGTCCGTGCTAAGCACGTTGCGAGCTGCATGGGAAAGCAACCTGACCCGCTCAGAGAAGAGGCAGTCCAATCAATGCACTAGCTAATCTTGGAGTCGCCTGAAAGGGAGGAAAAAGTGGAAATGTACCTCCAGCGCCAATTTTTGGCTACGGATCTTGCCAATACTGTAAGAACCCATGAAATCGAATATCAAGATGTACAAGAACCAAACCGTGAGTCTAATTCTAAAGGAAGCGAAATGAAAGCAGCACAGCAACCTAGATTAAGAAATCTAGAGAAGATCAAGATCTTCATCCTCAATTCGTTCGCAATAACCACATTGAGAGAGAACTTTCGCCAATTTGTGTTTTAAGGGCAGTCGAAGACACAGAAGCTAACCCAAAGTGCGATATGTCTTCAGAAGCCGCCGCCACCTGAGTCCTCAAAACACAATGTCACGTCTCTGGAAGAAACAGATACGAACTCCGTTAAAACTTTCGAGGACGACGAAGAAGACTTAGAGAGCCAGAAAGAGAATATGGAATTTCGCTTATTATCGCGATCCGTTCTATCGATTTGTCGAGGGGTTAAGACGATAGCGAAATTCCTGGAGCTCAAGGAGAAGCCGCTGAAACAAGGGTTCAGGAGACTGAGATGAATATATGTAAGTCTTATCTTTCTTATTATCTCGTCCACGAGCAGATGTTGGTGCACCAGATATTAGCACATTTCTTGCCATAGCGTAGTTCATCTATGTCATTTTGACCGTTGTTTAGATAGATCTTATGACTAATCCGCTGTAATAATCCGTCGATCTGTCTTTAAGTATTTCCGACTACAACTGATAACGAGAACTTCGAAGACAATAAAACACTAACCGCGCAACGCAAGTTTGCGAGTCTCAATTATACAATAACTTCCAAGAGACTGCTGTAGGTGCACTGGACAAGTTCCAAGAGTACCTCAACGATAGTGCCGATAAACTTCAATGTGCAGATGGCTCAATAGACTCCCGTAATCAGAAAAGAGACTCTGGGAAATTGAGAACACCCTCCGATCGATCCGCTCAAAGCCTCCGGACGACCCCTCCAGAGAACAGATCCTTTTTTACTGACAGAAACCTACGTTTTGGACTTCGGCGCCAGATCCAGGACCTTCTCAGACACAGAAAAGTACTCTTGGGACTAGCAATACCTAGATGATGCCAATCTTTCAGTATCAACGTTACGGAACAAAAGTCAAGCATTTATCAGTGGACTTAAAAATGTCCGACGAGACACTATTCACGATGGTGAAAGCGAAATATTTTGAGGAAACCAGCAGATTGCGTCGCTTCTTCGCATTGAGAGGTGTTAAGAGTCAAATCGCAAGTAGAGGATGAGAGAGGCTAACAAACAGTATCTATAGTCCATTCATGCATCGATGAAATCAGACATTCATACGTTCAACGATGAGCCTCTTCAAAAGCATTCTTCACCCTAAATATACAAAGGATGCCCCGCAAAAAAGAAACACATTCCCCTTGTAGGTCACACGTACCTAATGCACCTTTGGCAGAATCCAAGCCACAGCGACTTGCAGACATTCAACTCTCGACCCCAAAGCACAGTCCATAGATTATTCTGCCTCCTGGGTTTCAACAGAAGTCAAGGTATAGCAAACCAGAAAATCAACGCCCAGGGACCCAATGAGAGTAGTCGGAGAAGGTGTACCGATAATGAGGATCGGCGGGACATTGAATTAGCCGCCATGAACACTTCTACCTCCATTGCTAACCACACGGCCGCTCTACATGAAGCGCGAGACTTTCGGTCCTCGTACGTCTTTCTGCGTACTCCAAAGAAGCTCGGTGAGCAACTAATCGCCGACGATGAAAATCCACCGGAGGCATGGGTATGTACATTTTTATCGCTGCGTGTCATTCTGGTCTAGATGTGCATTTTGTTTATGTCAGACGCAGCATTGTTCTGGTTCCTGTATGAATGGCCGCCAGTGACAGATCAAGTACACGTTTCTACGCCATGTGCCCAAACGAACGCGCAGTCGTCTCGTTAATATGTTGCATCTCCATTTAAGCGGTTACATCTAATCCCTACCTCCCCTGATATACCCAAAGTGGTTGACTCCCCCTTTTGGTACCAAGTCTATATGGCTGACTAGTGATCCTCCAATAGGGTCTCTATTTCGAAGAAGGCTTTAGATTACATCAGTTTTTCATGGTCATTCTATTCATCTACACGTTGGCCAGCTTAGCTTTCGCCGTCTACTGGTGCACGAAATACGGACTGGTCGGTCCATCTTCTGGGTCTGGCGCTTTCGGTGTTTCGAGTTGGATGATCGGCCTTATCTCTTTAGTCACTACTGTATGGTTCAAATGGGCAGACTGAGCTTCGATGAGGAGAGAGCAGGATAAGATGATGCCAACAGCTAGTCGACTTCCGACAGCTTTTACAACGCAACAACCTACAAGACTGATTACACACCCAGCAGCACAAAGGCGAACCTAGGCGACGAATCTATCGACAAACTTCCATCCGATCCTCAAGGCGCGAGACCGGTCACAGGAGCAACAAATGCAACCATAGACCCCCCTGTTCTTACGACCAAGCACATGGAGCACAGCGTCATGCTTTGCTACGGTGGCTCGCGGCGCCGCTGCTCGATGGCTGTCTGCATTTACAACCGCGACATAATCCCATAAGCCTACGGGCTGGGGACCTGCTGGATAGAGATCGACGGTGTCAGAATCGTGTTACGATTCGATCCCAGATATCTGTGACGCCCGTTTGGTATCTTGTGATATACGAATGCCTTATTTGTATAGACGAGGACTTGGAGAATGCGCTGATGTAGAGAGTCATAATGTCTGTCTCTTTGAACGAATTGATTCGCGGAGCTAAAGAAAGTCAAGCGGATAAGGCCGCGGGGACAATGGGCAAGGCAACGAATCGTCACAACAGGAGCAATGACTGTTCTCACCACCTCTGCTAGTTGCTTGTGCCCTCGACTTCGTAGTAATGTGAAATGAGAAATTTCCCTCTTGGTGGCACGTTGCGGCAACGGTATAAGTCCCATTGTAAGCCATTCATAAAGACTTCATGAGGCGGAATCACAGGGCTGTTGGAAAATGACGTTATTTTCTATCAGTCCAGCTTTTCCTAAAACGGCGTATCAGGCTAATGGAATACTCGTTTTCACCTCTTAATGCAATCCACCTATTAATGCAAACGCTAGTGATTATGGCACATAAAACTTAGGGTCGCTACGGAACCCTGCCTGATCTTTGTACTAAACTCACTAGCGGTTGCATTAATAAGGTAGGTGACAACGAGTATCGTCCATGGCTTCATGCTTGCAAAATATAAGAGCCATGAAGCGAAGCTAAGGTCATCCCAGCAAAAAGGATTCAAGGGACACGTGAAACGGTTGAAGGGCATACAGCTTACTTACTCCAGTCTTGATTCGGCGCGCCTCTGTTTGTACAATCGCGTACCTGGTAAGTGCGCCAATAAGCTTAGCCCTCTACCGTACCACACCTCTCCAAATCTCCACTCCAACGACCTTCTCTGCCATCATGGAGATACTACAGCCAAGGTAGTAACTTACCCAAAGCATCGAAGCGTCGCCAACATGGTGAGCCAGCTCTCTTCTTCTCGCCACCCATCCAAAGATCCTCACTGCTGTAGGCCGCAAGCTGCTTCCTCAAACTCCCCTTCGAGACTCGTCACCAGGTCTACAAGTCTCTTTACACCCCTCTCACGTTGACGTATCCTTGGTGCAAACACCCGCTACTCTCGACTTTGCCACACGAGATCCGTGATGAATCCCTCTCCGCGCTGTACGGGAATGCCTGCTTCAAATTCAATACCACGAAGCACCTGATGGATTTCCTCACCTCTATCGACTCTGCTGGTCTGCGTCGATTACGGCATATCTCTGCAAGAAGCCACCCCCTCGTTCTTTATCCACATCCGAACGACAATCCAGTGTGTTATCCACATGGGTTTCCCACCGTGCTACAATTGTTCCCGGGTTTGCAGCTATCGACCCTGACAGTCCGGGATACATACCATGAACCAGGCACGTGGCATGATGGTTTCTGCGACGAGCCGGCCTACGATGGTGGAGGATCTTGTCAAGAGCGATGGTTTCAAGGAACTGATTTATACCTCCACGAGCCACTGCTTCATGCGGCCCAAGGACTTTGAGCCTTTCCTTGGAGAGTATACCCCACAGCAGGAGAAGGCATTGTATCGAGACCCGCAACCGAGTACATGGGACCAGATGATCAAAAAGCGAGACGGCTTGGATTCGGGCGGTGGAGTGGGAATGTTCCGGCATACGAAGGATGGCCGTGTTCGTTTGAAAAGACGATTTCGAGACTCCGGCTCCATTAGACGATAATCCCAAAATTTTGGCGACGGATCCAGTCTCTGAAAGGATATCCAGCCACTCTGTGAGAATATCCAGCCATCTGGAAGACCGATGGAGACAAGACAACATCGAGGTTCGCGTCAAGAGAGGCGAGGGCGCAGACTATGAGCAGACTGGCCAATGCTCGACGAATTACGAGCGGTGGCTACACGATTTCTTCAAGGAACGAACATGGGAACAGACCAAGGAGCAAGGCTTGAATCTTGAAGTGAGGGACGAAGATCCTGCGGCGTGGTTGTGAGGGTGAGGATGATGTGGGTTGAAGATTGGTGGCCCGCATTGGACTGACCATAAGGCTAAATATCTTGCAAAGAATAGCGATGGCGTTAGGTCATAGATGTGGCACCCCACTCACTCCTGGCGATCAGAAATACTCAACTCACTAGAAGCACTTTACACACTCATGTATTGCCGTACCATGCCCACGCATTATTCTTGCTAACAACAAGGCTACCCCCCCGCCTACTGCAGTAGCAGTAGGCCTAAGTAGAATTTCTGTGATGAAAGGTCTCAGGTAGGCACTCGCAGCTTCAGCGCTTATACGAAATCTTTCGGCGGTCGCCTCTTTTGCTAACGCGAAGGAGTCTGCGACGACGACGAATCTTGAACGTCTTTGATTGACTCCGAGGACAAGAAACGAGCGAGCGTAGAGCTTCACCAAAGGACAGAACCATCTTGAAATTGATCAGAGCTCTCACAGTCTTCAAGCAGCTACGAATGACTCGAGTTGTGTGTTAGATAACATGGAGAAGCTGTCTCATAATTGGGTTTCCACAATTTAGTAGCGAGAGGTGCAATTTTTTGTATTCAAGTACCGAAGCAAACGTCCCAAATGGGCAAGCCATCATGAGTGTCTCTCAGAAGGTGTACCCTGCTGTCGCTTCGATACACAGCGCTTGAATTGAAGATTTAGTCGTCAGCAACGCGCCACACAAGCCTCTCGCCGCTCGCCTCCTTCCTACGCAAGGCATCCATTGCTTTCTGCGCCCTCTCCAGCATCGTCTTGCCTTCGATGATGCGCTGTGCATTTGGCCTTACGATACCTTCGGCCAGCATTGTAGGCATGATGGTTGGTTGGAGATGGTCCCGTAACACCTCGTTCTACCATTGAATGTAATCCATCAGCAATTCACCACGCAATAGCTCACTCAAGCAATGTGCGAACTTACCTCCAGATAGGAATGTGTGCGTACACCCGCCACCTCAACACCGTCAGCGAAATTTGCTGCTTTCTCTGCGTCCAGGGTGTATTCAGGCATGGTTGAGTCTGTAGAGTCCTTGACGATGACGGGCAACAGGACAGCGATCTTGGCGCCTTTCTGAGCAATCTTCGAGAGCGGCTGGATACTGCCTTGCTGGGAACCGATGCAGTCGAGGATCAGGGGAACTGTCGGCTGGCTTGATCGCTCAACGTTACAGGCTCGGATGATCTGCTCAACAACGTCGCTGTCATTGTAGTCAAAAACCTTCGACGCTCCGAGGGATATCAGGTTGCTATGATGCTTCTTCGACGCCGTAGTCAGCAGATTACGGTATCCATAGTATCTCAAGATCTGCAGCGCGTATTGGCCGACAGAGGATGCGCCTCCCCAGATGAGTATGGCAGACTCTGCGTTTGGCGGAGTATAGTCGGTAAGTCTGGGCCATGGTGTGGGTACCCCAATGTCAGTGGCAAGCGCGTGGAATACAGTGACGAAGTTGTTGGGTAGCGTCACGGCTTCCTGGAGCGTGAAGCCTTGCGGAAGCTGGACATCGCTTCGTCAGACATCTTCCGCACTTTCATTCCTCCATCGAGATTCTTTCTCACCTTGCCAAGAAGTATCTCCGGCACCGTGGCAAACACCTGATGGGCCTTTTCCTTCTGCTCTCGCCAGCAAAACCCAAAGACCTGGACCAACGATTTAGCAGCCGCTATTCCTTGAGCTCATGCGATCACCAACCTTGTCGCCGACTGCTAGGTGCTTGAGACTGTGTCCAGCATCAACAACAGTACCGGCAAGACCGTCGCCGAGGACTTGAGGATGCTTGACTAGTAAGCCTCCGTCGTTCTGGTGCATGTCGAACGGCGTAGATGCAGTCCATTCAACGCGCACGCGGACTTCTCCGTCCTTGGGCGCAATGGTGGGGACGCGCAGGATCTCGAGGGGGCCGTGGATGGCTGTTGTTACAACTGCTGCGTGGGTGGACATGTTGCTGAGACGGCAGCGATACTCTCTGAATTGTGATTGTCACGCTGCCCGGCAGGCTTGTGATTACAGAACGCATCGTGCGATCGAACCTGACGATATTCATTATCGGCTATCACGGCAGAAATGTTGATTTGTAATGATGGAGGTGAATCGCGTTTCGGATTCGCTGATTAATAATGCAAGTCCTGATGGCCGTACTTGGACAACCTCTCGATGGTACGGGTATTATTTACCCGGAACTGCCGGCAGGAACGTTACCCCTCAATTTCCGACTTCAGTCTGATCAGGGTACGTCAGGGAGCTGGTGAGATGTTTTCCCAAGTGATGATCAGCATCAACGGCCAAGCAAGGATACCCGCAAGAAAAAACGCGAATCCGAGACGACAAGAAGGAAAACTTCAACAGGTCAGTCTTTTTCTAGTCGCAATGAAGACTGTCGTGCACAGTCGCAGTCTCACCAACACAGTTCACTGCCACTTCAATGATAACCAGAGAGCGCAAGTACCTGCTTTACAATGCATACTCCCTGAGCTGACAAGAACATTCTGGGGAGGTCGTGCGAGATCTAGCATAGCTTAAAAGTCAGGAAAGGAAAATCGTCACTAAACTTGTACACCGAACAGAGCGTACCAAAGAAGTGGTTGTAGAAGGACTGAGTAAGCGGCTGTCTGACGTACCTTAGCCATCGGGAAATGCATGTGTATTCGATGATCTGCGTTGCTAACCGTATATCCAGAGTGGACCAATATAGCATCTATGAAATCCAACTTCTTGCTCCAATGCAGCGAACGGAGCATGCCACACAGTCTTGCAGACTACCCTCTTGAAACCTTGATCTCGTCTCCGTCTCTGACAACCCACATATCGTGGTACATGATAGCCTTAGCAAACTCAGTCCCAAACTCATCGAGCAACTCTTGCTTATGTAGCCCTTGTGCAGGCAGACCCTGCATGTGGCCGCTGATAGGCTTCCAAAGCCCGTTGGTGCAGATCTCGAAGAGCAGCTGCGTGCTCATCTCTCCATCTTTCATGAAACCACACTGTGCGCGCAAAATCAACAAGGCTGATACATTCCTTGACCATTTGGCGGTTGCAAAACGCTTTGGACAACTCGCCTAATTGCAATTCTCTGCCGCCGCCACCTAATTTAGCGAGAAAACTGCGGGGATCAATTTCCACCCATAGAATCTCCAATTGCATCGTTTTAACTATCAATTGAAGCTTCAATTTTCTCTATATATGTCGTTTCTAATGTTGCGAGTTATCTAAGAACTCTCTTCTCTTTCTTTGTTGTTTATATTTCTTCGTTATAAGCTATTGTTGCATCGATATTGTTATCAAGTCTAAAGCAATAAAGTTCCTTTGTTTATATTGACAATTAAATATTGTTATTAATTGCAATTATATATATAAGCAAATTAACTACAGTTAATAGAAGCAACTTAAGATATACAAAACTTTATATCTTTTGCAATATTATATTGTACAAATAGATTATTTACGTCAAATATTTATTGCAACAAAGAAAAATTTCTTAAAATTATTGTTTTTATCTTCTTATTAATCTCTTAAATTAAGAAATTCTTGTCTAGATTTATATTAAATTTAATAGATAATCTTAAAGATATATAAAGCAATTGTTATATTTTTTGTTAAATTATACAAAACTTCTAGTCTTATTATTTACTTATATATATTAGATAAGAAAATTAAAAATTCTTTGTAATTATTTAATTTCTATATTTATTATATTATTATAATTTTATATTTAATAATAATTGTTGCTTTTTTAAATTATTTATAAAGATTATTATCTAGATTTAGAAGTTTATTATTATATATCTTTTTTCTATTAATTTCTTTATTAAACTAAAGTTTAATTAAAATAAATACTTGTAAGAAATTTCTAGAACAAACAATTAAATAAACAATTAAATAAACAATTAAATAAACAATTAAATAAATAATTAAATAAATAATTAAATAAATAATTAAATAAATGATTAAATAAATAATTAAATAAATAATTAAATAAATAATTAAATAAATAATTAATAAAATAGTTAATAAAATAGTTAAAACATATATTTAAACAATATAAAAGAATATATATATTTTGCTTAATACAATAATATATAGAAGTTAAAAATAATCATTTATATAATTAATAAAACTTTAAAGTTATTGTTTTTTATTAATTTTATTATATTTAGCTAGATTAATTATTAATTAAATTTTTGATTTTAATTTCTAAAATTAACTTAAATTAATAATTTAACTTTAGAAATTAAATTAAAAATTAATTTAATTTTAACTATTTTAAAATTAAATTAAATTAAATTAATTTAATTTTCGATTTAAAGATTAAAATCAAATTAAATTATTAAGAACATTAAGAATATTAAAAACAATATAAATTTAATTTAAATGTAAATTTTCTTAATTATTTTCTAAGTAATATACAATAATAATATATAATATAAAAATAATTTAATATATTTATTAATTAATTTAAATAAATAAATTATTTCTATCAAATTATTAACTAATTGTTACTAAAAATAATAAAATTTACTAAAAATAATAGTTTTAACTAGTTTAATTGTTAAACTTAATTTTGCAAGAAAATTGCTAAATAATTAAGCTTAAGAAGTTTAACTTTAAAAAATCTTAAATTTTAAAAAATTTATAACTTTCTTGTATTTTATATATATTTTATTAAAATTATATTGTTTTGTAGAGAATTTAGCGTACTCTTATACAAAAGAGAATTATTTAATTTAAACTAATTTGTATAGCGCAATTAATTAATTTAGCTTTAAGTTAAATAAAAAAGTTTATTCAAATTCTTAGATTAAACAAAAAAATATATTTAATTCGATCTAATAATTATATTAGTTTTAATAATTTAATTTAATTTTTTAATTTAATTTTTTAATTTAAAGATTAGAATTAAATTAAACTACTAATTTTAACTTTAACTTTAGAAATTAAATTGTTAAGATTCGATTTAATTTCTTAAATTAAATTAAATTTCTTATATTAATATAATTAATTTATATTTAGCTTTGTTATTTAAATCTAAAGATTTATTACTTTATTTAAATAATTGTTTTTAATATTTTAGTTAATAATTGTAGTTAAATTCTTTAAATTCTTTAATATATTATTTTGTTTATTTATTAGATTTAAGAGTAAAAATTGTAAAGATATTTTTTATTAATTTATAATATTTATTAGCAATTATTATATTTGCTTAAATTAATCTTTGCGTAATATTAAATATATAATAAGTTTTATTATAATTAATTTATTAGAAGATATTTTTATTAAAGCAAATATTATTTATGCAAAGTTATTAATTTATTAATTTTTAACTTTTATTATTAACAATAATATATATTTAACAATATTTTATTACTAAATTCTTCTACTAAATTGTGCAAATTCTACAATAATAAAAGAAAATAATAAAATTATTAATATATTAGTAATTTAAGAAAACAATTATTGTAATATAATAACTTTATTAAGTTAATATTAACTTAATAAAGTTATTATATTTAGATTGATCGCGTCGAGCCAAGTCATCGAGTTCGAACCAGGTTCTCGACTCGCCAAGACCTAGATCGAGTCAAGATTTTGATATCGAAAAGTCGATTTGGGTCACGATGTTGATATCGAGTATTCGAGTCAAGTCAAAGAGTAGATATAAAGTACTTAGCGTATAACCTAGCCCAACTCGTCAAGACTCGAAAAATTTAGATTATTTTTGAAAAAGTGCATTAATCAACTTAATCAAGTTGATTAATTTAATTAATTTGTTTATAATATTATATAGTAATGCATTTAGATAATGCATTTGTACGTTATTTGTGCGTTATTATTTTTAAACTATTTTTAGTAATTCAAATAATGCGAATTTTTTTAAAAATAGAAAATCTTGGCATTTTGACGTCATTTTCGATTGCTTGGCGAGTCGATTGGGTCGAATCAAAAAATCGTTGACCCAAGTCGATTTCGAGTTAGGTCACGATGTTGATATCGAGTATTTGGGCCGAGTTAGAAAGTTGGTATCGAGTATTTGAGCCAAGTTAGAAAGTTGGTATCGATTCCTAGCTCGACGATCAATCTAATTATATTATAGAAATTACTTTCTTAAATCATTAATATATTATTAATTCTTTATCTATTATTTGTAAAGATTAATATAAAGTTTAAAATAAATATTTAAGAAACTTGTAAATTCTTATAATAATTTATATATTTTATTGTTATTTTAAGATATATATTAATATATTTGCAATACTTAAACTTTATTGTTATTTTTATCTAATTAACTAAATATTAATTAAAAGATTAAATAAATATTAATATTATTTAATAGTTTTAATAATATTTAATCTAATAATTGCAAAGATTTCTAGATTATTCTTAATATAAAAATAAATTTTTAAAGTATTATTAATTTCGATATTTAATTTAATAGAATTAAAATTATTTTATCTATAATTGTTATTAATCTTTTTAAATTATTTAACTTATATAAAGTTATTTTTTTAAAACTTCTTTAATATTACTTAAACTTAATAGATATAATTTTTTATTAATTATTCGAATTGCTTCTTGTATTATTATTAATAAAGCTTTTTATTTATTTTTATTTATTAATTCTTTGTTTTATTAATTAGATATTAAGTGCAATTATCTTAATTTAAGATATATAATTTCTTTTATTTTATTAATTATGTTTTATAAGTTAAATATATAATCTTTATTTAATAAGCAGGATATATTATCTTTGTTTTTGTCTTATAAATTAAATATATATCTTTTATTTTATAAGCAAGATATATTTCTTCTATTTTATAAGCAAGATATATTATTTCTATAACTTAAATTATCTTTATCTTATATTTATAATCTAAATATTTATATAATTTATAAGCAATATATATTTCTTTTATATTGCAACAATAGATTAATTATTAATTTAACTTTCGATTTTAACTTTTAAAATTAACTTGAATTAACAATTTAACTTTAGAAATCAAATTAAAAATTAACTTGATTTTAATTATTTAAAAATTAACTTAAATTAAATTAAGTTAATTTTCGATTTTAATATTAGAAATCGAATTAAATTGTCAAGAATGTTAAAAATACTAAAAATAATATAATTTAAATTTAAATTTAGATTTTTTATTAATTATTAGATAATGCTTAGTAGTAATATATTTATAAAAAGAAATTTCTATTATATTTATTAATCAATTTAAATAAATAAATTATTTCTATTAAATTATTAATTAATTGTCACTAAAAATAATTAAATTTACTAAAAATAATAGTCTTAGCAACTCGATTTAATTTTTCGATTTAATTTTTAATTTAACTTTTAAAATCGAATTAAGTTATTAATTTCAATTTTAGAAATTAAATTATTAAGATTTTTAATTTGATTTAAATTAAATTGTTAAGATTTAATTTTTTAAATTAAACTTAATTTCTTAAATTAACATAATTAATCTATATAACAATAGTTTTTCTTCTTATAAATAAAACGTTTTTGCTTTTTATTAAAGCAATAACAATTGAAAGATTTAGAAGTTTGTTTGCTTTAATAATTAGAGAAATTATTAAGATTATTAGTAAAACAATTAAAAGATATATTAATTGCGAGTTTAAATTATATATAGAGAAAATTAAAACTTTAATTAATAGTTAAAATAATACAATTAAAGATTCTATAGATAGAAATTAAGATTCTTGCAATTTTCTCGCTAAATTAGATAACAACAATAGAGAATTGCAATTAGACAAATTGTTTAAAGCGTTTTATAATTGTCAAATTATCTTATACAATTTCGATATTATTTACTATTATGCTTTGCTTGTGCTTAGCGATAATTATATCTTTTATTATCTGTCTTTTTTGCTTGCGAACAATCTTCAATTGCGAAATTGCGAGATTTAGAAACTTGTCGAGGATAGACGAATCTCAATTGTAGAGGAAGGTAGCAACTTCATCGACTGCTCGAAGGTTGATCTTGTTGGTCTCCTCGTGGAATGAGCCGGTTATAATATGAGGGTGACCAGTGGGGGCTGTCGCTGGCAGATACGAATATGCATCTGAAAATCGGAGAGGTGTCATGATAGATGTTGTGTCCAGCAATTCAATCGGAGGAGTCTGAAGTTTGCAGACGGATCGCGTCCAGGTGGAGACGCGTCCCAGATCTGCCTCGGCACGCTTGCCACATTCGGCTAGCGTTTCTCTAAGGTAACCTCCTGACATTGTTCTTTCCACATATTCCTTCTTTCTCTGGCAGTGTGTCAGATATCAACTCTTATGCCAAGGCATGATGTTAATTAGACATAGATCCCGAAGGCGCATTCGCTCTTCTGAGCTGCTTCGATGTCTCCCTCGTCCTCGGAGAGTACATCCAGAGTTAGCGGGTGGCGACTTTGAGATCCTGCTTAAAGAGCTCCTCGATTTGATTGATGATCTCCTCGCTCTAGTCTGCTTGGACGACAGTATTAAGGACGACATAACCGAGGAAGACATGTACGACGTCAAGACTTACACATGCGCGTCTTTGGTTTTGACGTGCATTCATGCGAGCTTCCGATAGCCTCCGCTCCCAAGGTCAAGCAATATGTGCACATATGTCGCGTGATCAAATCTCGAGTCTGATTACGGCACTCCACTTAAGCAATTGGGATGAATGAGCCCGGATAAGCCCTTCGTTGATTGAAGGGTCTTCCAAAACATAATCAAATTAAATCACAGATCGGAGTAGCCTGGTACTTGGTTAAATGCTGACAGCACGTGCTGATAGATTGTCTAATAACACGAGGAACAAGACCGTATCACGGTCCGGCAAAACCTCAGGATAGTGAGACGCTGAAAGGATGTGCCGCAGGATTGAGTAGCCATATGAGGGATGAGCAAAGAATCGTAGCCTGCTGATTTATGGTATCGAGCAAAACAATATTCATTTCAAGCCAGGTTACATTTTCTTCTCCATGACTTTCCAGGACGCTTCACTACATGCGAGCATTAAATCTTCGTTCCTGACAATCTTATCAGTCATCAGTCGCTTGGCTTCCATGCTTGGTCCTAGTCTTGAAACCGAAGCCTGGCGGTTTCAAGCCTCCTTTGAAGCGATTCTTTCTATTTCAAAATGTGTGGTCCATTGCGTTCTTAGCGGTGGGACACGCCGGGCTCTATGCTTAGCTGCCCATCGCTCAAACCTCCTTTTTGGTTGATGGTCAGGACTCTTACCTAGGCCCCGTGAGAATGCAATAGGATAGGAATGTAACAAGACGCTGGTTCGCCGACATAGCTCCGACGAGATCGTACGGCTTGAACACAACACAAATCCCAGTGGGTTATTGAATTGGCGAAAATCTTTTGCGATCCGACAATGAGCAGTTCGCGCTTGGCTTACCTGGAGCAGATATGCTAGCGACGCCAAATAAGGTTGAGTACAGCTCATCATCTACGAGAAAGAGTTCGGTGAGTATACTAGAGCAGACGTTGAAGTGTCTATAGGTTTGATATCATGATCGACTCACATGGAGCGCCTGGCGCTCATGTGGCCATGAACTCCGATACTCGACGGGTTTGGCTACAGCTGATATCCAAAAGGGGTTTCACTATGCTGACAGAAGACCTTCATTTTGCGGTCTCTCCTGGGTTCTATGTTGATTACAAATACGAGCGTACCAATGAGCTGCTTAAGTCGACGACTCATTTCATTCGCATCAACAAGAGCTATCGAAAAGTCTGCAAGCTGGAGGTTTTCAATGAGTCCTGATAAGATAACAACAGCATTTCAGATGTTTGCAGTCTATCAACGACCACCGCTACTTCAATTCCCATCGTCGGCGAGTAGAGTGTGAGCTAGGCGGATAACCTGGCATGGAATGACCTTGACTTCACCCCGCCGGACAGCCACGTCGATTGATACAGAAAACGGTCAATGGCCCAGATCACAATTCACGAGAAGCAAGACCAACGCTTCTTCTCGAGGTTAAAGGCCAATTGGATCGGAGGTAGGAGCGATTGGTGGCGGTCGTGCGACGGTACGAACACAGACCTCGGGATATAACGCTTGTGAAGGATCACATTGTGGCTGAAGGAGGCTTGAAGTCTGGACTCTTTTCGGTCTTATAAGCGATCCAAGCATCGACCAAAGACACTAATCTCTGCAATCGCAGCCACTCATGGGCAGTCGCTGTTGGTGAGCCATGTGATCTTCCCTACGCGGTTAGGATATTTCGAAGATAGGTCAACGGTTCGAGTGCCAAGATCTAATACGAGGGTGCCAAGATGCTTAGCAAACTACCTGGAGGGCTGCATGTGGCTAGATGGGCAATTGGTTCAATCCTGGGGGAGCGGGGAAGGATGTGATCAAAGTCCCAGCAAGGAGACTCCTGGGATTCCTGGCAGCCACGTTGATTGACTTTCCCAGCTTCGGTTAGACGGCAACGAATTTTTCGGCCTTAGGAAGCTAGCTGGGGCGCCTATGCACGGTACAAAGTCAGCGCTAACCCACATGCAGGCCGCGTCTAAATTACTTCCTGGCCGGCTGGCCCGCCATCTTCGCTATCACGACGCCTCCTTTCGTGCTATTTGCTTGTCGACGTGACGAGACGGCTTGTTGATGGGCCTATCTCTTAGAGGGATTTTTTGCAGCCAGAGTCGAGAGGTGTCTCTTCTCAAAATGGACAGCAGTCATGCAGCCACAACAATTTCTACGCGGCCCGTTGCAGGCTTGCAGCAGGCCCTGCTTCTGACCGCAGGCCTGAGTACGAGGTACAAGACAGAGCTTGTGCCGCGCACTTCATGGGTAATTCGAATGCTGTCCCCTCCATTCTGTCCGTGTTCCTTCGTCCTTGTAGCTGTGCTGAAGCAATCTCCACCAGCTCTCACTGTAAGGCGCCTGCTGTAGTTTGCCAGCACTGCAAGCCTTCTCTTTCTCTTGTCAGGACCTTGCAGTCGTTTTGCTCCCCGAACAGAAGATCACTGAATTATAATTTTCATCGCTTGTCAAGGCAGGAAACCATTGCAATACGGCAGAATGTTATTGGATCGTCTTGTATGGCTGGGATGTATTCCATGGCTCGTTCACTCTCTCGCATCCACCGACGAACTCTCGGACGCCGACCCGGCCCAATCCGGGTATCTACCTAATCATAATATGCAACCCTCGATTGTTGATTCTTCAGGCTTTGGTATTCTCTGGTCTCAGACTTTTAACGCGAAAGAACTATGGTATGCCAAACCACTGGTCTACACCCCCCCTGGACAGAAGCAACTGGTCTTCACCGCTTCCAACCAAAACTGGATTCGCACATTCGACGCTGTTACTGGGACTCTGATCCAAGCACGCCAAGTGCAACCACCGTTTCTTCAAAGCGACGTCGGCTGCACTGATATGCCGAACACAATTGGTGACTGCCCCGTGTGTCTTGGGATCTGGCTATGCCTCGATGCTGTCAAGATTCCGAGTTGACCCCTTCAGGTATCGCTGGAACACCAGTCATAGATCCTGGTACGAATACGGTATATTTCTTTGCGAAGGGTTATCAGGGTGGCGCTGCAAGTGGCGGTGTTGCAAAAGGCATATATAAGTGAGCCAAGCATCGTCATTCTTTGGTGATCGATCTTTAATGTTTGAAGATTCTACGCCGTCAACATTCTCGACTTGACCGATCTGCCCAGCTTCCCGGTATTAGTTGACGGACACAATGCCGACAATGACCCGACGAGATACTTCATTGGAGGAACAGTCCTCCAGCGACCTTCGTTAACAATGGTCGGTGGTACAGTATATGGAGCTTTCGGTGGTCACTGTGATCTGTTCAATTACACTGGGATGATTGCCGGACTCAGCACGACGCCAGGAGTGGGAGTCACCAGTATGTTTGCTTTGGAATCCAGGCCGGGCGCTCCTCCCGCTACCACAGATATTATGGTCCAGAGCGGCGGCAAGGCTGGTATTTGGATGAGTGGCATGGCGCCGGCTACCGACGGCAGCCGTATCTTCGTGGTCACTGGCAATGGCCAGGGTCACGAAAACAAGGATACTCCAGCATCTGGACGTGCTCCGCTCTCCACTCTCGACGAGGTTGTTGCAAATTTCGCCATCAGCAACGGTAAACTCGCGCTCCAAGATTACTTTGAGCCGTATGAATATATTGGCATGGACGCTGGAGATCGAGATATGGGATCAGGCGGGGTTGCTCTACTGGATCCAAGTGTCTTCAAAGGCACCAACGGGGTTACTCGCATGGGGATCACTATCGGGAAGAACGGAAAGGCCTACATCCTGAATGCTGACAACCTAGGGGGCTTTAAACTTGGGTCCGGGGCAACGGACAACATCCTCCAAACCATCATTGCTCCTAATGCGGTGTTCGGCGGCGCTGGTTCTTATCCACTAGAAGGCGGCTTCATTTACTTCACTCCTGTGGGAGCGTCGACCTTGGTGTATAAGCTTGGCCTGGATCAAAATGGTTCCCCTTTGTTCACCAAGGTTGGACAAAGTGCGGATACCTCTGCCGGACGTGTCGGCGTCGGTGTCCCAACAATCACCACTTACAAAGGCCAGCCAGGCACCGGTATCGTCTGGATCACCGACGTTGATGCGGGACTCAAGGCGTACAGGGCTGTGCCTGATGCGTCCGGCAACCTTGTGAGGATTAATATACCTCCCACCGGCGGATTGAACAAATTCCAGCGTCCCGGGTTTGGTGACGGTCGTCTTTACGTCACCGACAACAATGCGAGATTAATCTGCATGGGCTCCCCAGTCTCGACCCCACTGAACTGCACTGGACCCGTTGACTTTGGAGATGTCACGATCGGATCAGTAAAAACCGTCACAGTGCAGTGTACAGCCCTCATTCCTATTACCAAGCTCAATGGATTGTACATTCGAGATGCTACTTTTCAAGCCAGTAACTCTTCCTTGCCACAAGGGAGCCTTGCTCAAGGTGCCCAATTCTCTTTTCCGGTTACTTGGAACCTCACCCAGGCAAGCATTCAGGATGCTACAGGTGCTTCGTTTGGTTCTGTTAGTCCGGGTGTCAAGACCAGCTACCTTGTACTTTCAACGACCAATGGCGTTGCGCAGTACTCGAATTCCCTACCCATCACGCTGCAGGGGAATGAAGTCAGCAGTACCGCTTTCTTGGCCCTCACACCTCAGGAGGTCGACTTTGGCGGTCTCGTGGTTGGGAGCCCAGGCGCTGCTACTGGCCTCGACTCCTCTTTCACGATTTCCAACACTGGCTCCTCGCCTCTCATGATTCTAGGCTATGCATACACTGGGACTAGTGGAGAGGTAAATTACACGAACACCACAACCTCCAATGGAAAGACTGTCATGGGTGACGGTTTCACTTCGAGCGGTCTTCCTGCTGTCAAGTCCACTATCTCAGCAGGTCAGAGTCTGACCGTGCCAATCAACTTTAACTCTGCTCAAGTGGGAAACTACCAAAGCCTGTTCAATGTCTGGACCAACGGTGGCCACAAAGTCGTACTTCTCACCGGAAGTGCTACCACAGCGCCTATCGCCAGTTTGGCTGTTGAAACCGCCGAAGGAGGGTGGGACACATCTGGTATTATGGACTTCGGTACCGTCCTGGCAGGTACAACCAAAACCCGACGCCTCCGGATTTGCAATGTCGGCGGGTCAGCATTGCTTATCACTAAGAGCAAGCCTCCCGTGGATGCAGAACTCCGAGCCGAGAATCCCACTTCCGATCTACATGAAGGTCAATCCATCCCTGCCGGTCAATGCTCCTATGCTCCTATCGATATTGCTGCCAACACCGAGCCCCCCAACGTCGCCTCTCATGATGTGTCAGACGTATGGATTCTAAACACCGATGATCTTACTTTTGGTGTGCATGATGTCCAGATCAAAGCGACGATTGTCAGTCGTCAACTCGGGCCCACATATCCCAACGGCACTGCCGAATACTCCTATCTGGGGTGCTACTCCGATGGCGCCGGACGCCAACTGCAGAAGGTATACGACCTTGGCGCAAGCAACGACAATGGTATATGCCAAACCAAGTGCCAGGGTCTTGGATATATCTTTGCTGGTACGGAATATCATTCTCAATGCTGGTGTGGCAGCCTTCCTCCACAAGCCTTGAAGTACACCCCCGAAAGCGCCAAGAAGTGTACCTTTGGGTGTACCAATGATACCACCCAAGCCTGCGGTGGTGACGGGGCTTACATCAGCATCTACTACGATTCGGCCAAGTATGTACCAGACTGCAAAGCTGTTCCCTGTGGCAACGTTACTTCCTCGTCCACTACCTCGCAGAGCTCAACAAGCTCGAGCACTACAAGCGCTAGCATAACAAGCTCAACAACCGCTTCTCAGACCAGCATTTCATCGACGACAGCCTCGAATTCATCTTCAACATCCAGCACATCTGGCACGTCAACGTTGTCCGGCAGCTCATCGATGACAGTCTCGAGTTCCTCGTCAACGTCCAGTACGTCTAGTGCGTCGATATCGTCTAGTCAGACCTCTACTTCGACAACCTCAACGTCTTCTCCTACATCAACTTCCGGCAGTGCCAACTGGAAGGCGCTCGGCTGCTACCACGACGGGCCTACAGACAAATCTATCTATCCCTACTCTTACGTATATGCTAACGATTTGATGACCATTGAGATCTGTCAGGACTTTTGTACGAGCAAGGGGACAAGCTACGCTGCTATCGAATATCGGTGCGTCTTTATTTATGCAGTCTTCCACAAGAAACTTCACTGACAGGTATTACAGGCGAGAGTGCTACTGTGGGAATACCATTGCAGGTGACGCTATTGCGAATGATCCAGGCTGCACGTTGACCTGCATGGGTAATACGAGCGAGATCTGCGGTGGTAACAATCGAATGAACGTATATCAAGCTATCAAAATTACCACCACGACAACTCCCAACTCGTCCACGTCGACAAGTTCATCAACATCCTCGTCTTTATCAGCAACCTCCTCATCCTCGTCATCGGCTTCCGCCTCACCAACCTCATCTAGTTCATCCTCTACCATTTCCCAATCCTCCTCATCTTCCACCACCTCCCAATCCTCTTCATCCTCAGCAACCTCCATATCCTCGTCCTCGGCTTCTGCCTCATCAACCTCGTCTGGTTCGTCTTCTACGACTTCTCGATCCTCCTCCTCTTCCACCACCTCACAACCCTTGTCATCTTCTACCACTTCCCAATCCTCCTCTTCCTCTTCTTCCACCACCTCCCAATCCTCGTCATCTTCAACCTCCTCATCCGTATCCTCTACCACGACATCTAAGTCCTCCACATCCTCCACCCTCACAACCATCACCTCAACAACCCGCTACATAACCCCAACCCCAGCCTCCACCGCCACCGCAACAAGCAACTTCTACTCCCTTGGCTGCTACGCCGAGCCCCCTTACCCCATCAAAAAGCCCTGGGCCGCCCGACTCCTCGCCACCGACAACATGTCGCCCGACCTCTGCATCTCCGCGCTCTCCTCCGCCAACGCGCTAATAAAGCCCGGCACCAGCACCTATGCAGTGTTCGGGCTCGAGTACGGTAGGGAGTGCTGGGTTGCCAGATCCTTGGTGCAGAGCCAGACAAGCCTGATTGGCAACAAGGCCTGCACGTTTCCGTGCATGGGAGCGTCGAGTCTCAGCTGTGGTGGCAGGGCCATGTATGATTACTATGTGCCTACAAGCTACCGGGCGACTTTGACGGCGACTAGTATGCCTGTCAGCACGACGGGGACGGTACAGTCGACGTCGACTGCTTAGTAGGGTGTCCCGTGTATTGCGCAATGTGGGAAGCTGAGCAGATCGGAAGAGGGTACTTGGTCGCGTGGAGCGAGAGAGTCCTTGGAGTAACATGGCGTTGCAATTTTGGGTATTATCTAAGTCATTTCTCGAGCATATGAGGTTGGGGGGTCAGATCGGTTCAGGCAGTTTGTCCACGACGGACTAAATGGGATAGAAGACTAATACCAATAAGAAGCTAATAACCTTGCGCTTTTTCTCCCCGGAATGTGTTCATCAACCTTAGACTGCAGAAATCCCTTCAATTGTAAGACTGCAACCTCAATCCCCCAAAACATGCCTTCCTTGAAATTCCTGTCTCTAGCGACATCGGCTTACCTCTCGACTAACACCAGCCCTCTAGCTTCGGCCATTTGCATCCTACGTACTGGCACTATCCCATACGAGCTGGCAGGGTGCTGTTCTTACAGACTGATAAGCTCAGTGATTATTACTATGCAGACTCCCAAAAAAGGCATTGACGAAATAGCTGTAACTGAGTGATCAGGCAGAGCTTATCTCCAAACTATTCTCGACATCATTGGAAGCATTGGAGGAGCTCGTGGAGAGTAAAGACGTGAATGCGCAGAGTACCAGCGTATGAGAGATATAAAATGGTGTCTGGACTCGTTGTCCCGACACGCTCTTGTGCTTGTTTGAAGCGAGTTCTAGTCCCCCATGTCCATTTCGATGAGATTAGGTAGAAAACTTGTATGATAGTTAAGACCGCAAAGGATAGAACATTCGACCTTTGACGGAGAGCTAGCTTTCTACTGACGCACTAACTCGCTGCTAAGCTCTCGTTTCGTTTTTAAGAGGAGCCCCACCGTTTGCATGTCTTGGAAGAGTGCTTACGGCACGAAGAAGGCGGGAAGGGAGTCCCGACTTTTGATCGTGAATCTCGATGATGCTTTGTAGACAGCAGTGACATGCTGTGAGCTATGCAAGCAAAGCAGCCTAGCGATTGAAGACGTCGCGTTACTTTGCATCGACGAAGGAGATATTGTCGAACTGCGACCCGAACATGCATGAAGCCAAGGCCAAGTCTGAGAGTCGTGCCAGATTTGTCGTGGATTTGATCGAGCTTCTGCCCTTTGCTGTTGGTGCCATGGGGATGCAGATGGCAAGATTGGAATACCCCAGACGTGATAGCGTGACTTCGGAATGTCGTTCGTTAGTCAGGGGTGAGAACTTCGCTCTGGAGTCTGTATGTTGAGAGATGAGCCAGCGCAATGGAGTTGACAATTAAGCATGTCTCTCGAGGCGATGTGTAAGCGGGCTTTTGGAGCGCAGGACTTACATTGGACATCGGTGAGTGTGGAAGATCTAGGTACAAAGTCGTGGAAAGAACTCTGAAGAGAGATAGGTTATCGGACCTTTGTGTTGGCGCTAACAAGTTCGAAGGCCCTACAAAGCACAATCGAGTTGGTACTGTACGACAGACGAGAATTCAAGTCTCCAAGCGTATAACAGGGAAACATTGCAGATGTCAAGAGAGGACCGATCAAGTAATAGAGATATTGAAATTTTGCTTTGAAAGCAATGCAAAGACTTGCGACGACTAGATCGATTACGGATTGAAAATGGAAATATTGCAATACGCGCTCTGGATTTTGTTTCAACTGCTTACAACGATTTGATATATGTCAGGCTTTGATTGTAGTTATAGCTATTCTGGGTTTTAACAGGGCACTTTCTGAATATTGAAGACGTTTCGAAAGCGCAGACAACTATATGTTTGGTGAATAATGTGAGAGCTCGATTGGTAGACATCAGAAACGTCTATCGAAGTGTGCGACTTACCGACAAGTCCTAGAGGCCCGACTCTAACTAATAGTCAATCAAACCCCAACGTTAGACCGGCAAGAGGTGAAAAAAGCATATCAAGATTGGGGAGAGATTACACAAGTACCATGAGCGGTCCTGCAGACGACTTAAATCTATTGCGCGAGATATGGAAAGGTCTCTTCCAGTACTATATTGGCACGTGACGAGGTGCTGGTGATAGTAGTTCCTCCGCTCACAATAAATGCGCCTCGAGCCATGGTCTCAGCATCTCGTCCATCCATTGAGCCAAGCGCCTCAGAGCCGCCAGAAGCTGATAGATTCCCAGAATTGATCCTGTTTCCCCTAAAGACTGATCTCGATAGATTTCTATCTTTCTGGCATTGACTTTGTGCGCGATCATAAATTCCCATTTGTTGCCTTGTATCATGATGAGAGGAAGGGGTGGGAGATCTCCGTCATCGCGAATCAGTTGTGACAGCTTTGCAAAGTGTGCCAATACCCAAATGCCTAATTGAGTGTTCGCTTTGTCCTCGTCAATGCCCCCGCGTTTTGTTTCTATACTTAGCCCAATCGACTTGAAGCGAACATATCGCGCGTCAGTCTGATTGATACTGAAGTCGTCACTGTTCGTTAGCAAGTCCCTAATACGATCAAGGAGATCTTCGGCAAGACGTATGACCATCGCGTAGTCCACCATCTTGCTTTGAACCTTCGTAGCTCTTGAGGTGATGCTTGGCAATAGTGATGAGTCGCTAATACGAGCGATGCTGATGTCGTGAAACCAGATGCCTTTACTTCGCCAAAAGTCCTTTAAAGCAAGCTTGATTAGGGGATAGTGTACAGCGCTATTCCATTCCAATTCCGCAACATCGTCGTTCCGACAATCCATTGCAGCCATTTTTATTTTGACAGCCTCGTCAAACACTTCGTCTCCGTTTAGTCCTTCATTGTGGGCAGAACTATCTGTGCCAGCAAATATTCCCATGAAAACCTCCTCGGCCTAGTATTCGTCCTCCCTGATCATGTGTTCCATCGCCCTTCTCTGAACCACGTCGAGTATAACCCGAAAGCCTTTACCAATGCGTCTGACATCCTTGAGTAAGGCTTGGGCCTCGTCCAAGATCTCCAGATCTTTAGTATTGAATGCAAGCCAATCCACTGCTACGTCTGAGAGCTGCAAATCGCTTTCTTGTTTTGATGGGCTTTTAGGGCGAGAGGGACTCGAGGGAGCACGTGAAGCTGACGATGGACTCTAAGATTGCGAATGGCTTGAAGAGTCTTTGGAGCTGGTGGATTGTTGCGCTTCGTGTTTGGGAGTGAAGAGGTTTGGTCTAGAATGAAAAGGATTGGCGCTCGCCCTGGGTGTACGATATGCATCGATTTCTGGATCGGAGTTCGAGGGGGCTCCTCTTCGTGTCGAGTGTAGTGGCACTGTGGGTGCTTTTGAAGCCTTGTCTGGAGACGAGGTGGTGTTTTTGCGATCGTTCTGCCCTCTTGCCAACACCAGCTCGACCACGGGTTTGCCGCGGCTCTGGCACACTCATACTGTTGACCGATATCTTTGCAAGTTGTTTCCGCTTCTTTGCTGGAGACGAAGGCTTGCCAGTACGCGGCTGCCGCTTCTTGCTAGCCGTTTGGTTATGCTCGTATTCTGCGGGGTCGTGGGGATGACCCTCCAACCAGCTGTTGACACTGCTAGCAGAGCTCCCACTATACTGCCCCGGTTCGCAAGCCTGAGAAGCGATCAATGCGGACATGGGGAAGCCTTGTGTTTCACTGAATGATTGGCAATAGGCGTGCCGAGAGACGGAGTGGCATCGAGTGTTGATTGTGCAGCGTCGCCCGAGCAACGCCACCGCAGGTACCAGCCACAATCAGCTAGCCTACCTATCGATCAACGTCAATGACCGGACCGAAGTGTATCCTTCAAAAGTGGATCTCTAATGTAGCTTGTCGGCCCTAGGTGGGGGATCCACTTTTAATGGAGAGCTTTATAGAGTATAGGAGTCAGATGAAAGTGAATCACGAATGACTGCGCCCAATGACTGCACTGTTTCACTCGGAGCTGTCAGTCCGTCTGCTCCATCTAGCTGAGCTTGCATCCAGACATCAGCTTTCAACTTCTTGTCATTCTTACGAGTATTGGTCTGGGTAAAAAACTTAAGGGAAAATTTCTCTCAAATTAGTAATTCTGCGATGCTGCTTCCACGCTGTATTATACACTGCAAGTAACGACGGATTCAGCCTCTATATATGCTTCGACATACTATGAATCGATTACAATGGCCGTCCCTCACAACCCTGTCCCCTTCTGGATCTGCGTTTCTGCACCTCCAATTCGTTCTGTTGTTAGCGCTCTCAGATAAGGTATGTGATTCTTCAGCCTCGACTTTGACTTATCGGCACAGTAGCTTGCTTGGGCATGGCACCAACAACAAACCCACGTAATATTCAAGTAGATGGTTAAGTGAGCATGTTTCAAAGTGTGTATGTAGAGACAGAAATCACAAGAGATGCCAAAGCACAAACCCCCCTGGGGAACAGCTCCGCAGACTTCAACCCTCTGGGTCAATAGCCTTTCCACCACTTCAATACCTGCTGCCGTACGGCCATCTCAACCACATGTCCACCAACGATGCAAAGAACACGGTCTGATGCACCAAAGTCAAAGGGTCTATGTCGGAATTCTCTCAAGGCCTACAGTTCCTGGACGGTCAGACGGGCCAGCGCGAGATCTATGTCCATCGTGCTTTCAACCGCAGGTTTCAGTCCAGCAAAATTGTATCGAGCTTCGTGCATTACTTTGTGTTGCGGGGTCTGGTCCTATTTGAATCTGATCAACGTCGTTTCAGTGCCGCTGACAGTTGACATCTTGAACGGCTGCAAATGGTCCTTTGCACGTTGCTCGTATGGGATTCCGACGTCAACATAGTTCCAGTCATCGCCGTTTTCACTGTCGAAGAAGAACCGGTCCACGGTATTCGTGGCTGAGTGAGGGAGGAGAGGTGTTGTCTCTATATACATCATGCCGGCCTTGAGTGTGAAGGAACTAAGAAAGGGCAAATTAGTAATCCGTGCAATCCTCCATGGGAACGCTTTGAGTCGGGATGAGATGTCAAACCGTTGAGGTATGTATGAGCATCAGGACAACGTACGATGGAGCGAGACTGAAATCCAATGCCTCGCTGGAGATCTCTGATGAGGGCCAAATGGCTGCGGGAGCAGCATATGTTATGATATCCACCCCCGTCACCTTTCCTTCTCCAACACCCATCTGCATCACGCGGGGTGCTCTCTTAGAGTCACATTGTCGAGTCGTCTGTTGATCACTACTTGGGAGAAGTGTACCTAATTCCCAGCATTCCACGCGGAGTTCAGAGTCTCTGAATACAAATGCAGTCATGCGAGAATTTTGTTGAAGAGGGTCGGCATTGTCTACAAGTATTGTGTCAATACAAGTGTACAATAGGACAATGGTTAAGTCCCAACATGGAGCGTTGCTGATGCTCACAAGAGTAATGAAGGGATGAACGAAACAAACACCCTAGATCCAGGACGTGCCAAAGTGCAGGACGCTAGTACGGAAATCCAACCAAGGACAGAGAGATTGTATGTAGTCATGATGACAGGTAAAGGCGACTCAAGATGGACACAGTATTCCTAGGCGCGGATGCTGTTATTAAAGAAGGGGACAAGACTCACCGGAAGCGCTCCTTAGTATATCACACATCCGACTGACGTGGCTCAATCGAGAAGAGGCCTCGATCGTCAATGCTTTGAAACTAGCGATCCATGTACATGACGACTCTCGGTATTCCCGGTCGCCAGACACCGTTCGAGATAACAGAGGTTCTCCTTTCGCTATTCGTTATGCAGGGCTTTACATGCATTTCTTGCGAACCACAGGAATGTCAATTGGGCGACGCTGGGACAAAACCTTACCTCGTTCTGGACTTCTTGTCCAGGAGAATCAGGTAGATCTTTGCAGCCCGCATTGCTTCTCTCAACCATTGATCCACGAATTTGAGGAGATCGCGGACATCCATAGAATCATGTCCTTTGTCCTCTACCGGCATATTGATTGGGATCGGTCATCATCCAGCTCAACTTCTATATTGTAAACCAGCACAACAATTGAGAGATCCGTATGGGGTCTCTGACCCAAATTTTCTCGTGAGGATGTGCTTCTGCATTTTACGTTCCCTGCAACTGGCTTTTCGCATACATACTGAGGAAGTCGGTCATCAGCTGGCTGTCCTCCACCTGCACAACAATTGGTGTGTGGGTATTTCTCGGTAAGTGGTTCCTAGCAGTCGACTTCCCCGCAATTGGCTCTCGGATAAACTCGGTCGCACATACAACTCGACCTTATATGGAGGACACGTACCTCAATCACGAGATCTTCACAGGGCTAAAAATACCGGGCTTCATCCTGCTGCATCCACATGTGCACTGTTCTCGATGCATGTGCATTTGACGGGAGGGAAACTCGAAGCGAGATGGAGACGAATCAACTTGCCGAAAGTTAAGTTGGGCGTCAGATTGTGATTGGGGTTGATTCTACTCAACGTAGTGCCTTGCGGGTTACTGGAAGTGCCTCTTGTGTTTGAGCTTTTGCTGACTTCTTTGGGCGGGTTGTGGGTTGGCACTATTGAAACGCAGAACTGCTGTAGACAGCTATAATTCAATCAAGCGTGCTAAAGAGAGGTGCAAGGCCTTGTACGGATATCAAAATACGGTCGCGTTCACCTCCAAATTCCCCCGTGCACTTATACGATGTGATGCAGATGTTCTTTGCCGCTGTGCTGTAGCTCATTCGCAGCTATGTATGAAGGCATTCTCCTCCGTGATAATCGGTACACCCTGGTAATCAACGCGCATCTCCGTCCCTCGAGCATGCGAAGTCTCAGGTCTTTCGCCACATCCACTGGCTGCTGGCCGGAGAGGAATCGAGAATTGGCCCACAGGTGGTTTAGAATCACCGGTCGGTGCCTGAGTTTCCATTTCCAGAGCGAGCGCTTTTGAAAACGAGTTGTCGTTGGTGCTGGATTTGCCGGGAGTATCGTTGCTCATATCGTCTCTGAGCGCTTTGATTGTCTTCTTCAGCTCCCTCCATAACTCGTAATCATCGAGATCGTTGTCACCACCGTCTCCTTCCGCCTTTCTCACATCTTCGTCATCTACGGCATCGCTTCTCCCTTGCGCAATCGCCAGCAAGGTAGCCACAAAGGCTTCTTGCATGTAAGCGAAGCTGAACCCATCGGTAATCATTGCGACTGCAGGACATATTCTCGTTGGGAACTCGACCTCGACCTTCTTCTTCTTGAGCCTCTCACGCCAGAACTGGCAGTAGAGATTGCGTTCGCCCTCCGAGGGGAGTGGAAAAAGGTATTTACGGTCGAAGCGAGAAGGGCGAGACGAAAGACCAGCGTCGAGTTGATCAAGATGGTTGGTCGATGCGACCATGAAGATGCCGTCGTTGTTCTCAAGACCCTAAGATTAATGTGTAAGTATTGGGGAACGAAATGATTGTGTTAGAGAGTTGTAAGGCCAAAAAAGGAGAGAGCTTACGTCGACTTCATTGAAAAAGTAGCTTCGTGTATCCTTGGTGACGATCGTGTCTATGTCTTCGAAGATCAGGAGACAAGGCGACATATACCTAGCGGTTTGGAAAACGCTTCGGATAGAATATGTGCTCGTCGCAGATTTGACATAAAGACTTGGGATCGACAATCCGTCACTCCGGAAGAGCGAATTCATCAGAGCCTTGATGGAGATCGTTTTCCCGTTTCCTGCCGGCCCTGCGCAATCATTGCAGTCAGTATAGAACCGCCAAGGGACTACAAATGATGACTTGTGAAGGATCACGTACCATGGAAAATTACCCCCCTTTTCCAGGGAACCCCAAGATTCTTATAAATTTCCCGACTGTCGAAGAACTTGTGCATCAAGCCCGTAATATGCTTCTTCATGTCTTCATTCAGGATCACATCGTTCCAGCTCGCATTCTTGACCTGCTCATACAAGGCTTTGCTCCGGAACCAGTACCCATCGTAAACGTAAACCCACTTGTCCCCTGGCGGAGGCGGAATCTGCCATTTTCCAATCGCCTTGACTAGCTCATCCGTCTTTCCGTTACTTGACATGACCGTCTCCCCCTCCGTTGGCTCTTTGAAGATGTACTGCATGGTCGAGTAATTGACCTGCACCACATAGACGATGAAGTATTCGTCGCCCCATTGGTAGAGATACTTGGCAAAAGAACGAGATTCGCCAACGGAAGAGGGCCTGATAAAATAGCGTGTGCGAAGGATGGATTCGTCGACTATATCGAGAGTGGCGGTTGCGTGGCCGGCAAAGGCGAATGCGAGGAGATTGACTGTCAAACCATATCAAATTAGCATGGAGGTCAGGGTGGAAGGAGGAAGAAGGGAAAGGAGGAAGATACCATCGCTGGCTAGAGTGACTGTGAGAGCTAGCTCAGGGTACTGGCGGCGGAGGGCGGCTTGCAGGTAGACGTTCAGGTTGTAAGCTTTGCCAGAATTGGCGTCGACGTAATCCTCATAATTCTGGTGGTGGCTAGTGGTAGTAACGAGCATGTAGGCTTCAGAGTCCATCGTGGTGGGTGTAGCTATACAGCTGGGGCCATCGAGGGCCAATTGGGTCTCTGTGCACTTTTGCTAGGACCCCAAAAGAGAGTGTAGGAATTTGAAGCTCCTAGGGAATGACTGAGCTTTTCAAAGTGGTTTGAGCCAGCTGTAAAGTAGGCAGCAACGGTCTGTTGTTGGTTACGGATCCTTCGACTGCGCCCCATACCGCACAGCCTAAGAACAGTATCCAGAAAGTAGCAATGCCTTGCATAGACATTCTGCATTCATCCATCAGAATCTGTGTCATTATCAATACCCACCCGCAGCGACTGCCATTAAGAAGATCGAAACTGTTGTACTGATAAGCGAGCAGCATTGTATTATGACCTTTGTAAAGATGGTCAGGCTCTCGTACAAAGGAATCCTTCAGACTCTTGCCGAGATTGTTCCGGCGAGTGGGGCGTGCTCGGCTTGGCATCTGAGCTTCGCGCTCTTGGAAGTTGAAACGTGTGTTTTATTTTGCTTCTACTTGAACAGGGATGTTCCGGTTCTCTTTCCTTATTTTGGTAGAAGATGAGTGAGTACATGATCTGGTTGGTTGCACTGTACGAGACAGATTCATCGGTTCTCAGCTCGTTGGAGATGATCAACAATATTCTCCATCCGGGCGCTCAAGGCTAGCAAGCTAATTGCGTATAATCATGGTGCCGAACAATCTTATCATGCTTATTCTACCACATCAGTGTGCGTCCAAACCCCTTCTTCAGCGGCGCTTCCTCTTCCTTCCACTTTCTCCCGGCTTGGTTCACGATAGGCTTACACGAAATGATGTATTCCCAGGCTGTGAAATATCTATGACCATGGATCGAGCGAGTCTTGAATTTGATATCGTGGAAATCGGTTTCGTTCTTCGCGAGGAGATCTCTTATATCGAAGTGAGACAAGGTTTCTTTGTCGAGACCTGTCGGAGCAAGAGTCAAAGCTTGGAAGTGAATGAACAAGGAAGCATGTGATTGCTGATCGAAGCATGAAAACTCAAATTCTTCGGGTTCTATATAATCCATAACTTAGTCTGGCGACAATGAGCGCCAGGCGTCAACGTATCTCTCTTGTCGGACGACAATGTAATCGTGATCGACATGCTTGTCTGGCAGAGTTGTTGGACCACGTCGACTTCTAGCACAATGCTTTTTTCGACAATTGCGCAAAGAAAGTTTTAGTTAGGAGAAAGCACACACGCAAGACCCCAAATAGAGATAAGCGCTCAACGATTATGGAAAAGGTCGAAAGGCAATGTGCGTTATGTATAACAACACTTTCTATCATTGTGTCTAGATTGCAACACATAAGTCATTGTCTCGCAAAGAAAATCTCTATTGTAGCTTGCATAATCCACGAAAGCTAAATGTTTGTTACGCTAGTACTTCCCACGAAGGTATCAGAGAGGGTTATGCTATTGGAGAGGTCTGTAGGCGTCTTCAGGCAATGCAAGCAATCACTTGGTAACAAGGGTTTGCAGCTTTGGCAGTCGTAACAATAAGTCAAGACTTAAGATAAGTTGAACACGATCCATAAGGGAGTCGTGTTAGGAGATCTATATACTAAAGGAGATCCCCCTTGCTCGCTCTGCTCGCTGTCGAGCATGTCGAGCGCTGCTCGCTCAACTCGCTGTCGAGCATGTCGAGCGCTGTTCGCTCAGCTCGCTGTCGAGCATGTCGAACGCGAGCACTGCTCGCTCTGCTCGCTGTCAAGCATGTCGAACATTGCTCGCTCGCCAAGTCGTCGAACATGCAGGCAGTCGTGCTTCGTGCTACATGTTGCGTTGTAGTTAATATATCACGTTGTTTCGAGCTAGGCTCGTAACACTATCCTTCTTCTCAAAGGTTTTCGTCTCGAAAGCCAATCGTCTCTTATCATGTCTCGTTAGCAACAAAGTCGCCTTCGTGTCGCATTCGAAATCGAACGCTACGATACACTAATAGATATTGCTTGTGAACGTTGCTCTCTCTCTAGTTATTTCTATATCGCCATGGAAGACTTCTCGTCTTGTTTGAAGTGTTCGAAATGTGTTCGTGCGAACAAATCGTGCGTGAACATGTCTTGGTCTTCCCTTAATCATAATAGAGAAGATCTTTTTGTCAAGATCGCTAAAGATGAAGCTCTTTTGACAATTGTTATAATTCGATTGCTACGAAATAAGAAGATTCTAAAGAAGATTAATGCGAAGGCGAAACGAAAGGCATAATGCCTATTGTTAAGAATGAAGAAGTCGAACGTTCTTGAGTTCTTCAATTGTCTTATTGCGAATGCTCTTGTTGAGTTATCTTTTATCTTCTAGTTATCTCTCGCTATGCTAAATGATTTTTCGAACGTCGATAAAATCTTTGAATAAGATCATAGCAATCGTCAAGATTCTTCTTAAGTTCTCACGTGTTCTTTGAGATAAAATATTCTTTTCACTTAATTAGATAGTTTTAACCTTGTTGCTTTAGAATTTTTTTCACTTTGTATCAACTCTCTTTCTAAGCTTTGTAATGAAATGTTTTCTATATAGACGTATTAAGATCAACTAATTCTAATAACGAGATATGAAATACTAGAAATACTTTGACGTTCTTGAATAAGTCGAGTTCGTAGTTGACTAATTTCTTAGTCTTTTTAACGTGAAACGATTTGATCTTGACATGATTTAATTTCTTGTTTGATTTCCTTGTTTTAAGATTTTTTGTAAGAAGATAAATCTTATTTTTCTCTTTTAGCTAAGATGTCGTTTTTCGTTTTTTGTTCTAATACTTAATTGATCTTTCTTGCATTATTAAGATGTTGTTGTGTATCTTTTTCAATGTCGCTATTCTTTCGATAACTAATTAAGCTAATAGATGTTTTCGCTCTTCTTCGAAGAGATTAAATTCTTTGTTATAGTTAACGAAGAATAAAGATATCTTAATAATATTTAAAATCTTTGCATTTAATGTTAATTGTGTCATAGATAGAAGTGATATTCAATTGCTATAAGTATTGTTGACGTAGTGTCGCAAATATTGCTCTAGACTCTAGTTTATTCGCTTTATTTATTTATTCGTAATCTAATAATAAACAATGAACATTCTAAGTCTTGTTTCTAACATTAGTATCAATGTCTTTTAATAGTTAGACGTAAAGAGCTTGTCTTTGTTACTAATTAATTCTTTGAATATATTGTGATATCGTATAAGTCGATTTAACACAATGTATTCTAGTTGTTCTATTGTGAACTTTTTCTTGCATGCGATGATATGTAAGTACTTGATAAGTTTGTTAATTATTACTAGTATCGAATTATATTTGTCTCTAATTGCTAGATTCATCAATTTGAGCAACTTAATAATAAAGTTTATCGTGACTTTTTCTTATAACGATTCAAATAATTTCTAATATTGAATTTCGTCATAGTTCGCATATGTATTATGTTTGTTTTACTAATAGCTAAAACATCGTTTGATGTATGTTTTAACAACTTATCTTATTTGTGAGAACTAACAATGCTAACGTAAAAACTAAAGAATTTTAATTACTTTCGAATGTTCTTGCAATGATTTATTATAATGTTCTCTTATACATTTGTCAATCTTGTCGATAAATATCTAGAGTTTTTTTTTCTTTATTAAAAACTCTTTTGTATCGTTTCGAAGTATTCGTAATGTAGCATTTAGCTTGTGCTTATTTGCTAATAATGATTCGTCTTTGTTGATCTTAAGTATGTTGTAATTAAACGATTTCTTCGTTTTTATATAATTACTTTTTTTGCTAAGTGCGTCTACTCTATCGTTGTCTTTGTCTAAAGTATATTGTATTTTAAACTTGTATTGTTTAAGTCGTTCTAATCATTGTATCTATCTTTTATTAAGTTGTTTAATAGTGATAAAGTGTACAAGATTCTTATAATTCGTAAAAATCGTAAGTTTTGACAATTCTTCGATGTATACTTTTTATAATTTTAAGAAGATTACAATAGCA